>Ga0181593_10006155_pt1 | contig 10809 bp, 8 predicted proteins | sample 071ome_19_FD_133756 | JGI IMG/M metagenome (GOLD analysis project Ga0181593, IMG submission 133756) | Coastal salt marsh microbial communities from the Groves Creek Marsh, Skidaway Island, Georgia - 071413AT metaG (megahit assembly) | ecosystem: Environmental > Aquatic > Marine > Intertidal zone...
CGCCTGACCACAAACCTCTCTCTTCCATCGCGCTATCTAGTGCTAATGCCGGGCGCAGAGCACATCGGCATCTCGCAGCGCATAGAGGATCAGGAGGAGCGCGAGCGTCTGAAGAGTTTGATGCAGTCGTTGCTTGAAGCGCAAGAGCAGAGAATTACCGGCTATGGCTACATTTTAAGAACCGTAGCGGAGGGCGCTTCAGAAGTTGAGCTTAAAGCAGATATCGCCTTTCTCCATCGTCTCTGGAATAAGGTTCAAGCACGCATTAAAGAGTCTAAAGCTCCTGCTAATGTCTACGAGGATTTGCCACTCAATATGCGTGCACTGCGTGACATGACACACTCCGGCATCGAGCGCATACGGATTGACTCGCGCGAGACCTTTCAGAAAGCCCTTAGCTTTGCCAACTCACTGGTCCCTGAGATCGAGTCGAAGCTCGAGTACTACCCGGGTGAGCGCCCAATCTTTGATATGTTCAATGTCGAAGAGGAGATGCAACGCGCGCTGGGCCGGAAGATAGAGCTGAAGTCAGGAGGCTACCTGATTTTCGATCAGACTGAGGCGATGACTACAGTTGATATCAATACCGGTGCGTTTGTTGGACATCGTAACCTCGAAGAGACTATTTTTAAGACTAACCTCGAGGCTGCAACTGCGATAGGACGGCAACTGCGTCTGCGTAATCTTGGTGGGATTATCATTATCGATTTTATCGATATGGAGGACCCCGAGCACCAACGTCAGGTATTGCGCACCCTGGAGCGCGTGCTGGAGAGAGATCATGCCAAGTGTAAGCTTACCGGTGTGTCTGACCTTGGCTTGGTGGAGATGACACGTAAGCGCACGCGTGAAAGCCTTGAACATGTTCTTTGTGAAACCTGCAGTCAATGTCAGGGCCGCGGAATGATTCGAACGCCCGAGACTGTCGCTTATGAGGTTTTTCGCGAGATATTACGCCAGCACCGTGCTTACGAAAGCGACTCCTATCTGGTCATTGCAGCGCCCAAGGTAGTTGAATATTTGCTGGAGGACGCCTCAGATCATGTGGCAGAGTTGGAGAGCTTTATTGGTAAAACAGTTCGCTTCCAGGGTGATACTCTTTACAACCCCGAGCAGTTTGATGTGGTACTGCGCTAAGCCTTCAGAGGTTCGGGTTTGATTCGCCACACCCTGTGGGCGGGTTGGTGGGCGCTGGTACTCGGTATGGTACTAGCGCTGCTCCTTACTGCTGTTCGTTTCGGCTTCCCTCTAGTTGGTCAATACAGAGACTCAATCGCTCAATTGCTAAGCGAGAGAGTAGGTGTACCAATAAGTATTGAGCAGCTCTCTACGGAATGGAATGGTCCATTTCCAAGTGTTGATATTCAAGGTCTGGAGGCGCTGTCGCTATCTGATTTTGGTCCCGACGCTCGTTTCAGGTTCGACTCGCTACATCTCGAGCTCAACTGGTGGGAGTCGCTACTCCTTCGAGCGCCAATATTTCGCAAGGTTGAAGCCCAAGGGCTCTATATTCGCTGGTATCAGCGAGAGGCGAGTTGGCTGCACCTGCCGGGTGAGGGGAGCAGCGCTGGCGCTGTCGATATGGATGCCCTGGCAACCGTCCTCAATGTGGTGATGGCTCAACCCGAGTTTAGAATTTCAAATTCAGAACTAGAGTTGGTTCCCGAGTATGGGCCCAATCTAACAATAGATCTTGGCGAGCTTCTGTTCGAGAACAGTGCCAAAGAGCATCAACTCAGCGGTGACCTGCGTATTCCGCTTTTGGGTGAGGATACCGCAATCCATTTTGCCGCACGACTTGAGGGGGATTTGAGCCACCCGTCAACGCTTGAAGTGCCATTTTTCTTTGAAGTAGACCGCTTAGGTACGGAGCTGCTGCAGCTCACTCCCTCGCCTGTTCCTGTCACCGATCTGAGTGCTTCAGCACAAATTTGGGGTAACCTAAACCAGTTTGGCCTCGAGTACCTGCGCGGTGAGTTAGGGGTCGACCGTGCATGGATAGATCTCCCCGATTCAGCGCTGCAGCTGGGTGATAGTCATACTGAATTTAGTCTGCGACCCAACTCTGAGGGATACCAAATCCAGCTACGGAACACCCGTATCGGCGATGCTCTAGGGCAGCTTGAACTGGCTCCAAGTCAGTTGGAATTGCACCGCGTTGCAGGTCAGCTAGGGCTATCTCGTGTTCTCCTGCGGGAGATTGATTTGGCGCTGCTAGACGAGTTGCTTGCTCGTTACCCACTGCCTGAAAAGATAGCAGAGATCCTTATTGCGCTAGCACCAACGGGCCAGATGCAGGATCTGCGCATAGACCTTAACGATCAACGTCGCGGCCCCCTCTTTCGCGCAAGACTACATAATGTCAGCCTAGACTCTTGGCGGGGTAACCCTGAGGTTAGAGGGCTGAATGCAGATCTGGAGCTGGATGCGAAATCGGGCAGGCTTGCAATAGACTCAAATAATGTTGAGCTAGGATTTCCCACGGCTTATACCGATCGGCTGGAGTTAAATGCTGCCAGCGGTGAACTCTATTGGCAGATAGGTGATGTATCAACGACGCTCTCATCTGGAGTGCTGGAGCTGGAGCATCCGCTCTTCTCCGCTACGGGGCGTTTCGGTATTGAGCTACCGCGAGACCCTCAGGAGCAAGCTTTTCTTGATCTTATGATCGGTCTTAAACAGGCCAAACTAGGCGCCAGCTCGACACTGATACCCAATAAAATAGTCTCACCTGCGCTTACTGCTTGGTTAGAGCAGGCCCTGCAGGCCGGTACAGTTGAGCAAGCTGGTTTGGTTGTGCGTGCCGCTACACGCAAGCTTGATGATCGCCCAAAACCTAAGGTAGAACTCTTTGTCGCAGCCCAAGGGGTAGAACTAGATTACCAGTCGCCCTGGCCGCCAATTTCTGGAGCCGACACCTTTATCCATCTGCGTGACGGTGCGGTTAGGGTGGATGTTGAGAAGGGTGAAGTGCTTGACAGTGAGCTAGGTCGCTCGGTTGTGGTGAAGCAGGCAGATGACAACAGGCTGAGGGTCGGAGCACGGGTTTCTGGTGATCTGCAGCAAATTGATCAGCTATTTCACACTGCGCCTCTGGATCAGGTGGTCGGTAAGACGCTTGGGGATTGGCAGTTGGCAGGAGAGCACAGTTCACTGCTGGAGCTGGATATCGCTCTAGATAGATCACGTCAGCCTTCTGTCAGAGTGAAGGCTGATCTACGCAGTGGAATATTCGCCTCTGAGGTTCAACGCCTAGCACTGACTGATATTGACGGCACACTGGCTTTTGATAGTGCCAGTGGTTTGCAGGCAAAGGGGCTAAAGGCTAACTTTCTGGGGCGCGCTGCAAGTGTTGATTTGAGCTCCAAAGCGAGCCAGGGCACAGAGGTCAAATTCTCCGGAAAATGGCCAGCAGAGCGGCTACTGGAGTGGGCTCGTATTCCACTTAATCGCTTTGTGGCGGGCGATCTCCCCATTCATGGACGTCTTAATCTCTGTGCCGCGGGTGCATGTGTCTCATCGTTACAGCTGGAGTCTAATTTGGCGGGTACAGTGGTGAGTGGACCTGAGTTTCTAACGGTCGCGGCTGCTGAAACGGGCCGCTTGAGCGTCGATCTTCAGCTGAGCGATCCATTGAGTTTGGTGGTTAACTTCAATGATCAACTGCGCACTGCGATGCGCCTTGGTGATAATCCCGCAGGGCACTTCACGCTGGGTGGTGAAGCGCCAAGATTGCCGCAACAAGGCGGTTACAAAATTAGCGGTGAGGTTGAGGAGCTAGCCCTCAATGAGGTGTTTGAGACGGTTAGCAGTATAAGTCAGAGTTTTGGTGGCACATCAAGTAGCGCTGCTCCGAATATCGCCGTCGATTTAGGTGTGCAGACGCTGACCCTCGGATCTCTCTATCTAAAGCAGGTGGGGGCAGAGCTGAATCGTCTGGGGCAGGAGTGGCAATTAAGCCTGAGTGGCCCCGATGCTGGTGGGCTCGTCTCTTGGAGTAGTGCACAGCCGACCTACCGTGCAGCACTGAATAAGTTGCATCTTAACAAGCCAGAGACCGAATCGACGCAGGTTAGCGAAGTGGAGCCCGAGCCCACCGATCGATCCATCTTTGAGGCGGTGCCCGCCGTCGATTTCGACGTTGCGGACCTGCGCTGGAACGCAGCGAAGCTCGGACGCTGGCGTGCTAGTTTGCGGCCTGCTCAGGGGAGTGTAGAGCTCAACTCCATACGCGGTGAGATGCAGGATGTTGAACTCAACGGCAGCGCCAGTTGGATCATGACCGATCGCGAGCTTACCCGAGTAAACCTCGCGTATACAGGGAGAGATCTAGGTAAAACGCTGGAGAGCCTCGGCGAAACTCGTTTAATAGAGACCGATAGCTTGGAGGGGCGTGTGGCTCTAGCTTGGGAAGCAGCCCCCTGGCAAGTGGCCAGTGAGCGCATGTACGGCAACTTCCGTTTCGCTGCCGGTAAGGGGCGTTTATTAGAGACCTCTGGAGGTTCAGGGTTACTGCGACTCTTTGGTATTCTTAATTTCAACACCCTTGTACGGCGTCTGCAGCTCGACTTTAAAGACCTATTTGCCAAAGGGTTAGTATTCGATAGCCTCGAAGGTAACTTCCTGCTTGAGGAGGGTGTGGCGCGATCAGTGGTGCCATTGACCATGAAGGGACCCTCAGCGGGTATGCTTGCTGAGGGGGCTGTTGATCTGGGTGAAAAAACCTTAGATATGCAGGTGAATGTGACTTTACCTCTAATCAGTAATACGCCACTCGCCGCGGTTCTGCTTGGCGCTCCTCAAATAGCCGGCGCACTCTTTCTGATTGATAAATTGATCGGTGACGAGATTGAGAAGGCGACCTCAATCGCCTACACCCTAACGGGTGGTTGGGATAGCCCGGAACTTAAACTCCTAGAACGCCAAAGTGACGTCAAATGAGCCGAGTAGCGCTGGTTCAGATGGTGTCGGGTGCTGATGCTGAGCGAAATTTGCAGCAAGCGGCTGAAGGGGTCTCAAAAGCTAGGTCTTTGGGCGCCAAGCTTGTCCTTTTGCCGGAGAACTTCCTGCTGTTTGATTCTGCCAACCTCGTTAGCTTTGCGCACTCGTCGCGCTCCGCTGATGCTTTTGAGGCGCTCGCTACGTTGGCCCGCAAAGAGTCCATATGGATTGTTGCTGGTAGCTTTCCCGCTCCAGCAACGCAGGGGAGGGCTTATGCTCGCTCCTTGGTACTGAATGATTCTGGTGAGTTGGTTTGTCAGTATGATAAGCGTCACCTGTTTGACGTCGATGTCTCTGATGCCAAGGGTGCCTATCGTGAGTCCAGCTGGATCGCTCCGGGCGATGCGCTGTCGGTGTGCGCGACGCCCTTGGGTCAACTCGGTCTCTCCATCTGCTACGACCTTCGGTTCGCGCAGCACTATCAACGGCTGCGTGCTATGGGCGCTCAGCTTCTAAGTGTGCCCTCAGCGTTTACTCAGGTTACTGGAGAAGCGCACTGGGAGGTGCTGTTGCGGGCACGAGCAATTGAGACCCAGTGTTACGTACTGGGAGCGGGGCAGGGGGGAGATCATGGCAACAATCGACACACCTATGGACACTCTATGATTGTCGACCCCTGGGGTCGGGTGGTCGCGAAAGCGAAGCCCCAGGGGTTTGATGTGATCAGTGCCGAGATAGATCTTAACGAGCTGCAGCGTATTCGTGAGCAGATGCCAGTGGAGCAGCAGAGGAGAGACTGAACAGCTCGGCCCTGCGGCATAGTCTACTCTTCGCTATACTCGTCGAGCTCGCGTAGGTACTGGAATAGCTTGCGGAAAGAGGCAGGTGGTTTGTTCTGCTGGCGCTCTTTAACTGCGTTGCGCATCAACCCTCTTAGGTGCTGAATATCGCAGTCTGGGTAGCTCGCAATGACATCGTTGAAGGCGGCTTGGCTGCGCTCTGTGTCTTCGTCAATAAGCTGTTCACGCAGGCGCTCAAGGCGGTGAAAACGCTGGTTGTGGGCTTCAGAAGCGGAGTCAAAACGCTCCACTGCAGCACGAATCGCATCCTCATCCTCTGTACGCATCAACTTCCCAATGAAGTTTAAGTGGCGTTTCTTTGCGCCGTTGCTGCTGATACGCCCCATCTCCTCAACCGCTTCGCGCAAACGTTCTCCCATGGGTACCTGCGCTTGCTGGTCGGGTCGGAGATCAGTGATGCGTTTTCCCAAATTCTGCAGCTCATCCATGTAGCGCTTCATCTCGGTGCGGCTAACGTATTCGATCTCCTCTTCAGGCTCTTCGTAACGCTCTTTTCTCATAATTAAACTATCCGTAAAAGAAGGTGGCTAGGCCTAGGAAGGCGAAGAAACCAACCACGTCGGTTATGGTGGTTAGTAACACGCCGCCAGCCAATGCCGGGTCTATGCCGGCTGACTTAAGGCTTAGAGGTAGCAGGCTGCCCGCCGAGGCACCGGCTATAAGGTTTATGACTATTGCTAGGGCTATAACAATACCGATGGTCGTATCCTGAAACCAGATCACCGCTATCACAGCAACCACGCTTGCCCAGAGAATACCATTCAATAGGCCCACAACAAGCTCACGGTTGAAGAGCCAACCGATATTGGAGCTCTCTATGTGCCCCAGTGCTTGCCCGCGAATCACCAAAGTAAGCGTTTGGCTGCCGGCGATACCACCCATGGAGGCAACAATCGGCATGAGTACGGCGAGTGCTACGACCTGTTCAATGGTGGCTTCGAACAGTCCGATGACCGCGGATGCAAGAAATGCCGTTATCAGATTAATTCCCAACCAAACAGCGCGGCGTTTACTGGTTTTAAAGATGGGGGCAAAGGTATCCTCATCTTCATCAAGACCCGCCATACTCATCAGCGAGTGGTCGGCATCTTCGCGGATTACGTCTACCACGTCATCGATGGTGATACGCCCAAGAAGCTGCCCCTCGTCATTCACCACCGGTGCAGAGATAAGGTCGCGCTGCTCAAATATGCGCGCGACCTCTTCATCTGGCAGATCTGCGTGGATAGCATCCTCACCGTCGGCCTGCATGATCTCTCTAACGAGCATCTGCGGATCTGCGGTGATAAGACGGGTTAATGGCAACACACCGATTAACTTGTTCTTTTTACGACTGACGACAAAGATAGAGTCGGTACCCTCAGGAATCTCGCGGTGGCGACGCAGGTAGCGAAGCGCTGTCTCAACGGTAATATCGGGTCGGATGGTAACCGTGTCGGTATTCATCAGACCGCCGGCGGTATCCTCGGGGTAGGATAGAACCGCCTCCAGTCGCTCGCGGTTTTGCAGGTCCATGTTCTGCAACAGCTCTTGCATGATAGTGTCAGGCAACTGCTGCATTATGTCCGCAAGGTCATCTGTATCGAGCGACTCGGTAATGGCAAGTAGCTCTTTGGCGTCCATAGAGCTGAGGATTTCCGCTTGGATATCGTCGCCTAGGTGCTGCAGGACCTCACCCTCAACATCACGGTTGATCAGGTTCCACAGGATGCCGCGCTCGCGCGGGGGGGATTTCTCGAGAAGGTGAGCAACCTCAACCGGGCGCATACCCTTATTGAGCATAAAGCGGATTTCGCGGTGTTGGTTGGTATCAAGCGCCGTCGAGAGCGAATCGAGATCGATCTGATTGTCGTCTGTGCTCATTCTCTGGCCTCAATGAGTAGTGCGTGAAACACTACTCCTCTTCATCGAAACGGTTGTTGATTAGCGCCACAACGGCATCCATAGCCGCCTGTTCATCTTCGCCGTTGGTGGTGATTTTTAACTCTGTTCCCTTGGATGCTGCGAGCATCATTACCGCCATGATGCTTTTCGCATCCACTTCGCGACCGCCTTTGTCTATGCGGATATCACAGGAGTAAGCGCTGGTGGTACCGATAAGCTTGGCTGCGGCGCGAGCATGCAGGCCCAGTTTGTTAATGATAGTTATTTCGGTTTCGATCATTGGGAATTTAACTCTCGGTGGCGCACTTGCACATTATCCATAACGTCTTTGAAATAACCAGCGAGCTGTTCGGCAATAAATACCGAGCGGTGTTGGCCACCCGTGCAGCCTATGCCGACAGTGACGTAGCTACGGTTGTTGTTTTTAAACGCAGGTATCCAGCTCTCAATGAAGTTTCGAATATCCTGACACATTTTTTGAACCTCAGGCTCGGCTTGTAAAAAATCTATGACTGGCTGGTCCTGCCCACTAAACTGGCGCAGTTCAGGGTGCCAGTAAGGGTTGGGTAAGATTCTTACGTCGAAACAGTAGTCCACGTCTAAAGGTACACCGTGCTTGAAGCCGAAGGACTCGAACTGCAGCGCTAAGTCCTGCTCAGCCCGATGCGCTACACGATCCTTAATGGTATCGCGCAACTGATAGAGCGAGAGTGTTGTGGTATCAACCTGTAGGTCAGCCTCTTTTGCGATGGGCTCAAGTAGCTGGCGCTCTAGCGCTATCGCCTGTTCTAGAACCACCTCGACACTGCTAAGTGGGTGTTTACGTCGAGTAGCGCTGTAGCGTTTCAGTAGTGACTCTGCAGCTGCATCGAGAAAGACGATCTCAAACGAGAGGTTCTCTGTCTCTCTGAGGCGAACAACGACCTCCTGGAATCGCACCAGATCTGCGTATTGGTTGCGTGCATCAATACCAACCGCCAGCTTGCGTGTGCCGCTGGCATTGACATTCATCTGCTCAACAAGGACAGGAAGGAGCGTTGCGGGCAAATTATCGATGCAGTAGAAGCCGACATCCTCCAGCGCCTGTAGGGCTGTTGTTTTGCCAGAGCCACTGCGACCGCTAATTACCACTAGACGCATGGACTACCCCTTTGAAAGTCGCTGTGCGCTATCGAAAAGCGCCAGATCTGATGTGCTTGAACGCAGTTCTGAGAGTGCGTCACTATTGCTAAAGAGCTCGGCGAGTCCTGCCAAGGTTTTGAGGTGCTCATCATCGCCATCGTCAGGAACAATCAGCGCACAGATTAGATCAACAGGCTTGGAGTCGATTGCATCAAAATCAATCGGTTGTGCCAAAGTCATTAGAGCGGCAGCAGGTTTGCTAGCTCCGGAGATACGGCAGTGGGGTATGCCAACGCCTGCTCCAAGGCCGGTGCTGCCTAAGCGCTCGCGGTTTAAGAGACCCGAAAAGATAGCGTCTGCGTCTGCTCCGCTAATGGAAGAGGCCAGCATCTCGCTGGCCACTTCTAGAACACGTTTTTTGCTGCCGACATCAGCGCCCTGTTGGGTCGCTGATGTGGTTAGCAGTTCACCAAGTTGCATTGTTCACTTCGCTTACTTGTGAGATTTCATTTTCTCTTTATGACGGATGATCTGGCGGTCAAGTTTATCCACCAGCGCATCAATCGCTGCATACATATCATCATGCTCATGCGAGGCAACAACCTGACCGCCCGCTAGGTGGATATCGGCTTCAGCTTTTTGGCCTTGCTTCTCCACACTTAACGTAACTTGAGCACTCTGAATGTTGTCAAAATGACGCTCGAGCTTATCAAATTTGGTACGTACGTATTCGCTAAGGCTCTCAGTCAGATCCACATGATGGCCTGTGATATTAATCTGCATATGACTTCTCCTCGTACCGGGCGGAATAGAGTAGGAGGCCCGCCCTGCCTCAATTAAACCAAACGCTTGCGCTCGTTCGATGGGGGTATCCCTAAGACTTCACGATACTTCGCAATTGTGCGTCTGGCTACATTAAAACCTTGTTCTTCCAGTATTTTTGCAATCTTGCTATCACTAAGTGGCTTGCGACTCTCCTCATCATCTACCAGTTTACGGATTACGGCCCTGATTGCCGTGGATGAGGCGGAACCGCCATCTACCGTACTCACGTGGCTTGAGAAGAAGTATTTGAGTTCGAAGACACCGCGTGGGGTGTGCATGTACTTTTGTGTCGTTACGCGCGAAATTGTCGATTCGTGCATCTCAACCGCCTCAGCGATATCGTGTAGTACAAGAGGTTTCATCCCCTCTTCACCGTTCTCAAGAAAATCGATCTGCTTAGCGACAATCTGTGAAGAGACTTTCAACAGCGTTTCGTTACGGCTCTGTAGGCTTTTCAGGAACCAGCGCGCTTCCTGCAGGTTATCACGCAGGAATTGGTTCTGAGCGCTGGTGTCGGCGCGTTTAATGAGGCTGGCATACTGTTCGTTGATTCGGAGTTCCGGCGACACTTCGCTGTTGAGGCTTACCACCCAATCCCCTTTTACTTTGCGCACTAGTACATCTGGAATGACATACTCAGCAGCATTCTCGATAACAGAAGCGCCGGGTCGCGGATTAAGTGTCTGAATCAACTCAATAACTGCTTGCAATGAATCCTCTTTAATCCGCATACGACGCATAATAGATTTATAGTCGCGGTTACCCAAAAGCGCCAGATAGTCACGACAAAGTCTTAACGCTTCGGGTCGGAAGGGGGTCTCGGGTGGGAGTTGTTTAAGCTGTACAGTGAGACATTCACTGAGGTCGCGTGCTGCGACTCCCACAGGGTCGAACTGCTGTACGCGGTGCAGCACCGCTTCAACTTCGTCCATTTCATATTCTAGAAACTCGTCGGGGAACTGCTCCTGACACTGCAGCAGAATGTCGCCACAGTCTGTCGTTAAGTAACCATCGACATCAACGGAATCGATGATTGTCTCAGCGACGAACCTATCGGTATTGCTCATGCGGGTAAGATTCAACTGCCAACTCAGATAATCTTGCAGCGTCTCCTGCTGCGTATCGTTATCTCCAGGGGTCCAATCATCCTCGGACGCTGCGCTGCTTGTCGATGTGC
>Ga0181593_10006165_pt1 | contig 10801 bp, 7 predicted proteins | sample 071ome_19_FD_133756 | JGI IMG/M metagenome (GOLD analysis project Ga0181593, IMG submission 133756) | Coastal salt marsh microbial communities from the Groves Creek Marsh, Skidaway Island, Georgia - 071413AT metaG (megahit assembly) | ecosystem: Environmental > Aquatic > Marine > Intertidal zone...
ACATAGGTGGTATTTGTTGGATTTCTCCGTTAAAATGATCAAGTAAAACCTGTTGTATATCTTGTAATTTGATATGTTTACAATCAGCTACCTCATCGACCTCTGTTTCAGCGTCATAGCTTGGCGTGCTTGCACCAAACTTAATTTGGGCAATATATTCTTTGGTTTGTGACTGAATTTGATCGATACTTTTCGTGGCCTTCCCAAAGCACAATACCAACAGCCCATCAGCCATGGGATCCAACGTTCCAGCATGTCCCACCTTTTTTCTTTGGATTCTGGAACGGACATATTTTACCACATCAAAACTAGTCCAACCAAGTGGTTTATTGACTAGTAGTATACCAGCTATAGTATCTATGGCTTCAAATTCAGAAGGAAAGTTTAATGAGTCAAAAATTGGAAAATCAGTCCATTGCATACTGCTAGCGTAATGACCTATTTACTTCTTTTCTATTTTTTTAAATAGCTGTTCTATAGAGTCTACGTATTCACTAGTATCGTCTTCATAAAAATGAAGCTCTGGTATTTTTCGTACTTGATTTCGTATCCGAGAGGCTAACTCAAATTTGATCTGCTTTTGTTGATCGTCCAGATACGAATATATTGTTTTGGGATCACGATTTGGCGAGAAAACACTTAAATATACCTTAGCTATCGATAAATCAGGGCTTAACTGCACTTTAGTGATGGTTACAAAACAGCCATCTGGCTGGAAGTTACGCTGAATAATTTCCCCTAAATCTCGACGAAATAATTCATTTAACCGTTGTAAGCGGATACTCATGTTAATTTGATTCGTCTAAGGTTCGTTTTTCTTCGGTCATTTTATAGCTTTCAAAGGAGTCTCCAACCTTTAAGTCATTATAATTCCGAATACTGATTCCACATTCGTAACCAGAACTCACCTCTTTTACATCTTCCTTGAAACGTTTTAAAGCCCCAATTTCACCATCATAGATGACAACCCCATCTCGAATAATGCGGAGTGGGTTATTTCGGTCAATTTTACCATCAGTAACATAACAACCTGCAATGGTTCCTACTTTTGACACTTTGAATATCTCTCGTACTTCTACAGAACCCATGATCTGTTCTTTTATTTCGGGAGATAACAAGCCTTCAAGTGCATCTCTTACTTCATCCACCGCATCGTAGATTACACTAAACAGCCGGACATCGATTTCCTCGTTCTCCGCAAGTTTTCTAGCCTGTGCGGTAGGTCGAACTTGGAAACCAATAATAATAGCATCGGATGCAGAAGCTAGAAGAACGTCCGATTCTGAAATGGCACCAGCACCTGTGTGAATAATACTCACAGATACTTCTTCGGTTCCTAATTTTTGCAGTGCACCAGATAAAGCTTCAATTGAGCCATCTACATCTGCTTTGATAATGATATTAAGCTCAGATACTTCGCCTAGGGCCATTCTTCTGGATAAGTCGTCCAGCGTCATATGTTTGGTTTTTCTGAGAGCTTGTTCACGACGAATTTGTTGACGTTGATTCGCTATTTCTTTCGCAGCTTTCTCGTCGGTTGCAACACGTATTTTATCCCCTGCTTGAGGCATTTCATCAAATCCTGTTAGCTGTACAGGTGTTGCAGGTCCAGCTTCTGTGATTCGTACACCTAAATCGTTCTCCATTGCTCGAACTCTACCATAACAAGGTCCAGCGACAAATGGGTCCCCCACTTTTAGTGTACCATTCTGGACCAAGATATTTGCCACAATACCTTTACCCTTATCTAATCTAGATTCTAGGACTACACCATCAGCACGCCGATCTGGGTTAGCCTTTAATTCTAATAATTCTGCTTCAATCACTACTTTTTCAAGTAAATCGGCAATTCCCATACCCGTTTTGGCTGACACTAATGCAAACTGTGTAGATCCTCCCCAGTCCTCGACAATAACCGAATGGTCGGATAATTGCTGCTTTATCTTATCTGGTGAGGCACCAGGTTTGTCCATTTTATTAATGGCAACTACCATTGGGACGCCAGCCGCCTTCGCGTGATTAATCGCTTCAATAGTCTGAGGCATAACCGAGTCATCAGCAGCAACAACAAGAATTACGATATCTGTTGCTTGTGCTCCACGTGAACGCATAGCGGTGAACGCCTCGTGACCTGGTGTATCTAGGAAAGTGATTTTCTTTTCGTTATGTAAAACCTCATAGGCTCCAACATGCTGAGTAATACCCCCAGCTTCACCCTCGGCTACTCGTGCTTCTCGAATATAATCTAACAAAGAAGTCTTACCGTGGTCAACATGCCCCATTACGGTTATAATGGGTGCTCTACCTTGTAAATCAGCTTCGTCATCGGCTTCTTCTTCAAACTCCTCAACCATTTCCTCTGCATCGATAAATACAACTTCTTTACCAAACTCCTCAGAAACTAACTCAATGGTTCCGGCATCTAAACGTTGATTAATCGTAATCATGAGTCCAATACTCATGCAGGCAGAAATGATATCAGTGACACTTACTTCAAGTTCTTCTGCCAAGTCATTCGCAGTGATGAACTCAGTAACTTCGATAACTGAATTACCTTGTGCATCTTGTTCTTGCTGTAACTGTAATTCCTCTTCTCTTTCTTCCTTACGCTGTCTTCTTCTCTTACCTCGTTTATTTCCGACCGTAGAACCACCCTGAATTTTTTTCAGAGTTTCTTTCATCATACGATCAACATCAATCTCATCTACTTCGGTTTTACTAACCTTCTTTTTAGACTTCTTCTTTGTAGTTACTGTTGGTTTGGTAGTAGATTTTTCTTGGGTTCCCGCTGGTGTATCCGGTCGGTCCTTTTTACGCTTTCTCTTCTTTCTCGGTTGTCCATCAGAACTTATTTCACTAGTAAAGGCAGTTTTACCTAATACTTTTGTTCCTTTAAGCTTACCAGCACGCCCTCGAATAATGTCTTCTTCACTTTCTACGTCCATTGTAGGTTTCCGTGGCGAAGTAGTCTGCTCACCCTTTTCCTCAACGTCCTGTTTTGCTTCTACAATAGTCTGTTCTTCCTTAACAGACGCATCTTCATCCGTGGATTCAGTAGTTTGCTCTGTTAATGCACTAGCTGCAGTAGTGTTAGATTCAGAAGTCTTCTTTTCATCCTCACTAGCACCTTTTAATTCATCGGATGCAACTTCGCCATCAGAGTTTGTAGTGGCCGAGGAGTTTGTTAATTTTTCTTCTACAACTTCAGTAACGCTCTCAGTTGGTTCGTCTTCTTCGGTTTGTAGCTCTAAATCTACTTCGACTTTATCTTCAGAAATCTGAAGTTCGCCAGAGGTTTCTTCTGTTACCTCTGCTTGGCTAGGAGTGGAATCCTCTTCCACGGGTTCAAGTCCACCCAGTAGATCATCTTCAATTGAGGCTGCAGGAGTTTTATCTTCTGGCTCTTCGTCTTCTAAAGGCTCCAAAAATTGATCTACCGTAACACTGTCATTACGCTGATTCATCATTTGATTGCGTCTTGACTCGTAAGCTTCTTTAGCACGTTCATGGTCTGCGCTTTTGGCTTTATCTTCCCCATAAACCTGCTCTAAGACGACATACATGTCAGGTGTAATCTTAAAGTTTGGACGATTGGAGGCAGTAAGTCCTTTGTCTTCTAATGTATCTACGATGGATTGAGTAGATACATTGAATTCTGAAGCTACTTTGAATAACGGTTTGGGTCTATTTATGGGCATGTATAAGTGTTTTGTATACGGTCTAAACTACCAATTTATGATTGAATTGTATAATTCTAATCCTCAAATTCGTAGGCAATGACTTCAATAATTTTACGAGCCAATGCTTCATCTATTGCATCGTTGGTTCGACTAACAATTTCATCGGCACTCAGTTCCAATACCGCACGAGCAGTATCACAACCAATTGAAAAAAGAAGTTGAATGGTTTCATCACCAAAATCATCCGTGAACTCAGCTAAATCGATATCATCTTCTTCTTCTACTTCTCGATAAACATCGATTTCACATTCCGATAATTTTGAAGCAAGACGAATGTTAACGCCACCTTTACCAATAGCTTTAGATACTTGATCAGCAGGTACTAAAACACTAGCTTTTTCTCCCTTTTCGTCTAACTCAACTTTCATCACGTCAGCAGGCTGAAGTGCTCTCTTAATGAATTCAACTCGATCTTTGGTGTAATTGATTACATCAATATTCTCGTTTTGTAATTCCCGAACAATCGCGTGAATTCGAATTCCTTTCATACCAACACAAGCGCCAACGGGATCGATTCGTTCATCATGTGACTGAACAGCCACTTTGGAACGATCACCAGGGGCTCGGGCTACTTTGACTAAATCGATTATACCGTCAAATACTTCTGGTATCTCATTTTCAAATAAACGTTCTAAGAAGAGTTCAGAAGTCCTAGAGATTATTACGGTTGGGTTGCCATTTTTCATGTGCACACCAGTTACAACTGCACGAATGGTATCCCCTTTCCTGTATCGATCTTTATAAATTTGTTCGTTTCGAGGTAGTAAGAGTTCTACCCCATTATGATTCACCAGAATGTCTTTATTATGACGCACCTGATATACATCACCTAGAATGATTTCGCCTACTCGATCGGTGTAATCTTCATAAATATTGTCTTTCTCAATTTCTCGAATGCGCTGCGCTAATTGTTGGCGAGCCATATTCACCGCTCTGCGTCCAAAATCCAAAATGTTAACTTCCTGAGCTAACTCGTCGTACAATTCGATGTCGGGATCGATTTTTTGGGCATCTTCTAAAGATATTTCACCTACTGGATCCGCTAATTCTTCTGCGGGTACAACTTCCTGTACATGCAGAATTTGAATTTCTCCTCTATCTGCATTCAAAATCACCGAAAATGCATCATCTGTTTCGTATTTTTTTCGAATCATTGTTCTAAATACATCTTCCAATATGGTTAACAGAAGATCTCGATCAATACCTTTTTCTTTTGCTATTTCAGCAAAAGAGGAAATAATTTGTTTAGAAAAATCAGGCTGCATTGAGGTGAAATTTAAAGTTAGATTGTAGGGATAATTTTGGCTTCAATAATCTGAGCAAAGGGTATTACTATGGTTTCATCTTCAACGTTTAGTTGAATATTCGTGGAGTCAACATCCTTCAATTGACCCATGATTTTATCGACTTCTTCATTGTCTTTTCGATATCGCACTCTGCAAGTACGACCAACGTTCTTTGGATATTGACGAATATCACTTAAAGGTCTACTCAACCCAGGTGAAGAAACGTTAAGCCGATAACGACCTAGTTCTACATCAAAAGCCTCAAATAAAAAGCCCAATTCACGGCTAATTTTAGAACAAACATCAATGGATAAATCCTCCTCTTCTTTGTCGAGATAAATCCACAACTCCATGGGTGTCGTGTGTTTGATTTCCACATCTACCACAAACACGCCATGCGAGGAAGCACATTGTTGTGCTAATTCGAAGATTTTTTCCGTGCTTGTTTCCATGCTGTTTGTACTGAGTAAACTTTTGCTTTAACTATAGTTATAAAAAATAAAAAAAGCGGGAACCCCTCGGCGCCCACTAAGACACATAAGATAGGTTAAAATGGCGTCAATTTCAATTTCAGAAGAATTATAAAGTGCACTGTTTAGATAAATGCACCTTACATCCTCAAAATAATGTTGTTCCTTTTTTGTAGTAAAGTCTATTACTTTATACTTTAGTCAATTAACTCTCTCTACTAAAAATAAAAGATATATGACCATCTTAGATACAACGAACGAACATGGTCATGACTAACCCCAGAAAGTAATACACGTTTCTTTTCAACCAACCCTACACTAACTATTGATTATTATGAAGAGTATAGGTCTTTATTTACTAGCCGCAAGTTTTTTCACCCTCCCTTTACAAGCTCAACTTACCAAACCGGGTGCCACAAGCACCGAACAACTTATGAACAGTGTACAAGAGCGCAATGAGCACAGAGCTCAATCAATACTGCACTCCTACCCTATTCGTAATGTCGGTCCTGTTACCATGAGTGGCCGGGTATCTGACATCGCTGTGCATCCCGATACTGCGAGGATTTTTTATGCGGGCTTCGGTTCGGCCGGTATATTTAAGACTACCAATGGCGGAGCTACTATGCAACCCGTATTTGACAACCAAGGTGGTGCAATGGGTATAGGTGACATAGCCATTTCGAATTCTAACCCAAATATAATCTGGGCTGGTACTGGAGAAAATAATTCGAGCCGAAGTACCTATGCAGGTACCGGAGTCTATAAAACAACTGATGCGGGAAATACTTGGATGCTTATGGGTTTGGAAGGCACTCAGCATATAGGTAGGATTATTATTCATCCCGAAAATCCAGATGTTGTATGGGTAGGTAGTATGGGTGCACTGTACTCACAAAATGAGGATCGGGGAGTTTATTTGACCAAAGATGGTGGACAAACTTGGGAAAAAACTCTTTTCATTAATGACAACACTGGAGTGATAGACCTGATTATTCATCCCGATAATCCAGATTTATTGTGGGCCGCTACTTGGGAGCGCTCCAGAGAAGCATGGAATTTTGTTGAGAGTGGTGCCGGTTCTGCGGTTTATCATTCAAAAGATGGGGGAAATAACTGGGAATTAGCATCAAATGGCCTACCTACCGGCACAACTTTAGGGAGAATTGGTTTGAGTATAAGTGCAGATAATCCTGATCGTATCTATGCCCTAATCGATAATCAAGATGTTCGTAAAGTAGAGTCAAATAATGATGGAAACAGGGGATTACAGGTTGATGAGTTTAGGGAGATGAGTTCAAGAGATTTTTCATCACTAGATAATGAAGAACTCAATCAATTTTTACGGCGTAATGGTTTTCCAACTAAGTATACCGCTAAAAGTGTTAAGGAAGACATTAGTGCTGGTAAATACGCCCCTAATGCCCTAGCCGACTATTTAGGTGATGCGAATGCAGAGCTTTTTGACACAGAAATCATTGGCGCTGAGGTCTATAAAACGGATAACGGTGGGGTATCTTGGGAAAAAACGCATGACATAGCACTAGACAATGTTTACTTTACCTATGGTTATTATTTTGGTGAAATTCGAGTAGATCCCAGCGATGCAAACACACTCTACATAATGGGTGTTCCTATGTTAAAATCGACGGATGCTGGTAAGAATTGGTCGCCCATTGCCGAAAACCAACGTATTCATGTAGACCACCAAGCTTTATGGGTTAACCCCAAAGACGGAGAGCATCTTTTGTTGGGTAATGATGGTGGCTTATATGAAAGTAAGGATGGAGGGGAAAACTTCATTCATCATAATGTAGCTCCAGTGGGTCAATTTTATACCGTGAATGTAGATATGGATACACCTTATAATATTTACGGTGGTCTTCAGGACAATGGGACATGGAAAGGCTCCTCTAGGTCCACACCAAACAGAGAACAACCTTGGGAGCGTCTTTATGGTGGAGATGGCATGCACGTTAACCCACATCCTGAGAATAGCGACATTGTTTACGTGGGATTTCAATATGGTAACTATGTTCGAAGAGATCTAAGTGATGGAACCTCATATCGAATAACCCCACGGCACGAAGTGGGTGAAGACAGGTACCGCTACAACTGGAACACACCCGTAGAGCTCAGTCATCATAATCCTGATATAGTATATTTTGGCTCACAACGCTTAAATCGGTCGTTTGATGAAGGAAAAAGCTGGAAGGCTATTAGTCCTGATCTAAGTTATAACCTACCCAATGGAGATGTTCCTTTTTCCACCATTACTACTATTGCTGAGTCCCCCCTCTCTTTTGAAATTATTTGGATTGGAACAGATGACGGAAAAGTTCAACGTACCACGGATGGGGGTGCTACATGGATAGATGTGAGCGAAGGTCTACCTGCCTACCGTTGGATTTCAGAGGTACATGCCTCGTCTCATGACCCCTCAACAGCTTATGTTTCATTGAATGGATATCGGTTTGATGAATTTGTAACCTACGTGTATAAGACTACTGATTTTGGTGAAACATGGGTATCAGTTAAAGGCAACTTACCGGACGATGTTGTCAATATTGTAGTACAAGACCCTATAGAACCACAAATTTTATACGCAGGGCTAGATCACGGTAGCTATATAAGTTTAAATGACGGGAAAGAGTGGCATTTGCTAAATAATATACCCAACGTTGCCTCCTATGATATGGTTGTTCATCCCCGTGATTTAGAATTGGTAGTAGCTACACATGGACGTAGTATTTATGTACTCGATGTGACTCCTTTTCATGAGCTAGTTCCTAGGATAAACGAATCCACGACTTTATTCAGCCTCAGTGATATGCGCTTCTCTAATAGATGGGGATCCCAATCGGTAGACTATCGTGATCCATTTGAGCCAAATTTTGAGGCATTATTTTTTGTTCAGGAATCCTCATCTAGAAAAAGAAACCAAACAACGGATTCGTTTGAAATCGCCATAGACGTTAAACAGGACGAAACGTCCCTTTACTCGACCACTATGGATGTACAAAAAGGATTTAACACCTTTCACTGGAACCTATGGAACCCAACGACGAACAGTTACCTTGAAAGAGGTACTTATACAGTTCAAATAACCAATGGATCAACAACTCATGAGCAATCTTTTGAAATTAAATAAAGTAGTATTCCCTACGATTCTTTTATTTTTTATTGTTTTAATAAGCTGCGGTGAGAGTAAAACTTCAAAATCCAACTCTTCTACCTACAATGGACGAGTAGTCATTCCTGAACAAACAGTACATTTCCTTGACGCTGACATGGAGCAAATTAGCAGCGTGGAGGTGCAAATATCGGATGATGTAATGGAGCGGAGTCAGGGATTAATGGATGTAAGGGAACTTCCTGAAAACCATGGGATGCTTTTTATTTTTGACAAAGAAGAACCCTTAAGTTTTTGGATGGCAAATACACCACTACCCTTGGATATCATGTATGTGAATGCAGATAGTATCATTGTTAGCATATACCATTCAACCACCCCCTTTTCTGAGAGAGGCCTTCCTTCTGGGGCCCCAGCTAAATATGTGGTTGAAACAAATGGTGGTTATGCTATCACCCACGGGATTGAAGAAGGGTATCGCATCAGGTTTTAAGCTGTGAAGTTAACTTTGACACCTGTTTGTGTAGTGCTTGTATAGTCTCGTTATTATAAAGAACTATATCACGATCCTTGTCAAGATATTGGGAAAGGTGTAATGCGGATTGATGCTTTATTCTAGCGTCAAGGTCTATTTGCGTTAAATGTGGTCTTTTTGATAATCTATTTCTGCGAATTTCTCTGCTCGATTGAACCCAAATTATAAAGTCTATGTCTTTTGGGCGCCCGTGTTGAAGTAATAATGCGCTCTCTTTAGCAATTATTTTTTGACCTTGTTCGGCCATTTCAAATTCTAGCCTCCTCACTTCTTCGTATACTGCAGGATGAACAATTGCATTTAATCTTCCAACCTGACCTCCATTAAAGGCTTTTTCGGCTAAGTATCCCCTGTTTAGTTCATCGCCCATGTACGCATTGTCCCCAAACTCCTCTTTAATTTGAGCACGTAGATATTCATTATTTTGCATTAATTGTTTTGCTATAGAATCAAGGTCCAATACTGGTATACCTAACTGAGTAATAAAGGCAGCAACAGTACTTTTGCCAGCTCCAATCTCCCCGGTTATACCCCAACGGCATATAGGTTTGACTACATTTTCCATGATTATATATCGCTTAAACTGGGTCGCCCATACGTTTCATAATCAACATTATAATGGAGGCCACAACTCTCTTTTCTGGCCATTGCAGCTTGAATGATTAGGTAGGCAATACTTATTAGATTACGCAATTCAAGTAATTCAGGAGTTAAACTAGTTCTATGATAAAACTCTTCTACTTCATTATATAAAAGAGTTTGTCGCCTTAGCGCTCTTTCTAATCTCATATCACTGCGTACAATTCCTACATAATCCCACATTACTTGTTGAAGCTCTTCACGGTTGTGCGATACTAAAATCCACTCTTTATTATTGAAGGTTCCTTCGACATTCCAATCGGGTATACCAGCTTCAAAATCAATGTTATCATATTGTTTTAAGGCATGGCTTACAGCGGTGTCCGCATAATGTAATGCTTCGAGCAAACTGTTTGATGCTAACCGGTTCGCCCCGTGAACACCCGTGCAGGCAGTCTCACCTATGGCATAAAGGTGTTTTATCGAACTTTGACCAAATTCATCAACCCGTATACCTCCACACAAATAATGGGCAGCAGGAACAACAGGAATATAATCTTTAGTAATATCTAAACCGTATTTCGCACATTCTTTGGCAATATTTGGGAAATGATCTAGTAATACAGAAGGTTCAAGACTGGATGCATCTAAGAAGACCGCTTTGTCTCCTCGTTTTTTAAGTTGATCGTCTATAGCGCGAGCCACTATATCCCTTGGGGCCAGTTCACCTCTTTTATCATAATCTTTCATAAAGGCATGCCCGGATGAATTCCTTAAAATAGCTCCAAAACCGCGTAATGCTTCGGTAATTAAATAAGAATCAGCTTCAGGAATTTGTAGAGTGGTTGGGTGAAATTGTACGAATTCCATATGCTGTATATGGGCCTTTGCTCTATAGGCCATGGCAATACCATCCCCGGTAGCAATGGTGGGATTTGTGGTATGGGCATAAACCTCACCTATACCGCCGGTTGCAAGCACCGTTTTCTTCGCTAAAAATGTCTCTACAATTCCTTCTTTACAATTCCGAGCATAAACGCCAAAACAGTGGATTTCAG
>Ga0181593_10006167_pt1 | contig 10798 bp, 9 predicted proteins | sample 071ome_19_FD_133756 | JGI IMG/M metagenome (GOLD analysis project Ga0181593, IMG submission 133756) | Coastal salt marsh microbial communities from the Groves Creek Marsh, Skidaway Island, Georgia - 071413AT metaG (megahit assembly) | ecosystem: Environmental > Aquatic > Marine > Intertidal zone...
ACAAAATGGCAATATTTGGTAATTTCAAAGGTACCACTCAATCTGATTTTAAGATTGGTAAAAATATTACCGGTATCAAAATATCTACAGGTGAACAACCCGCCGGTGATTCTACACTAGGCGATATATTCATTGATTCTGCTAACGCTTCAATTAAAGTATATAACAATGCTTGGGTAAGTGTTGGTGAAACATTAACAGAATTAAATGTTGACGATGGTACACTTTTTGTAGACAGTTCCAATGATACAGTTAGTATCGGTTCTACTAGTTCAAACGATAAGCTGTTTGTAAATGGCAGTTTACGACTAGGAACTAACCCAAGCCTAAAATACTCCGGTGCATATTTAGATGTTAAGCATTCTAACGGATCAGGAACTGTTATTCGTGTTAGAGATAACGATAACGGTACCGATCCTATATTTAAAATATACAACGCAAACAATACAGCTGAAGTATTCAAAGTTGAAGGCGACACAACCACATTCAGCGGTAACGCAACATTAACTGGTGTCGACACATTAAGAATCAATGAAAACGGCACTGGTTTGAGAATGACCAATGTGGGTGCGTTTGATAACAGTGGTGGCGACTTTAGAATATTCTCAAATGCTAATTTGATACTTTCTACCAACGGTGATAGCGGTACAGCAGTTACATTTGATCAGAACACAAAAGATGCTGTTTTTCAAGGTAATGTTACTGTAAACAACGCATACACATTACCCAGTGCAGATGGTACTGCTGGACAGTTTTTACAAACTGATGGAAGTGGTAATGTAACATTCTCAAGTGAATTTACAGATTTAAGCATCACAGGAACAGCAACATACAATACTGTTGAGTTCCAAAATTCAAACATAATGAAGTTTAACCAGAGATACACTGGTGCTTCAAGCGGCAGTTACTTTAGTAACGGTGAATATCAAAAAGTAGTAACAATTATACCAGACGGTAACAGTCAAAACTACCAAGTAGTTGGTCGTATCACGGCTCAAAATGCTGGTGAAACTCACACAGTTTATTTTAATGCCGCATTGAGAAGTAACACATTACCAGACCTCAACTGGACTATAACCTATGATGAAGAATACAACGGTGGTAGATATATAGATCCTCAACTGTGGACCAAAGAAACAACCACAGCAGGATTTATTTTTGCATTTAAAACATTAGGCACAATTTACGGAACTGTTACAGTTGATATGGAAGTTATTCCGAGAAACAGTACACAAAAAGACAATGTAACTGTAAACTCAGAAGTAAACAGTGAGCAAGCCAGTGTTGATGCAGGATATACTGCTAATGACATGGTATTGGTTACAAGAAAACAAGGAACCACATTAAGTGTAAAAGATGTAAGCATAACAGGTAATATTGTTCCCACAGCAAACGAAGTTTACGATTTAGGAACAAGTTCAAACAGATTTAATGATTTATACCTAAGTGGTAGTACTATCAATTTAGGCACAACGAAAATCAGTATTAACAGTAATGACGAAGTTGATTTTACTGACTCTGCAAACAGCAGTATTAAAAGAAAACTTGTTGTAGACGAAATACATTTGGGTGACGGTGCCGATGCAGTTGTCCTCAGAAAAGGATCAGACGGAAGATTCCAGTCCAAAGCACAAAACAGAAGTTCAAAAGCAGAAAGTACTAACAAAGTTGACTTAGACGATAACAATTCAGACGATTTAGCAGAAGGTTCAACTAATCTTTATTACACTGATGCTAGAGTTAATACTGTATTAGCAACAAAAGATTCAGACGATACAAAAGAAGGGTCAACCAATTTATATTATACAGATGCCAGAGCAAATGCGGCCATAGATGCAAAACTCACTGGAGACATTACATTAGGTAGTGTTAGTTCAGGTGTTGTGAGTGGTGTGCTTTTTGAACCAATCACAGATTACGGACTCATAGCAGATAGTGCTAATATGACAATTGACTATGGTGCAGTTACTGAAACAGCAACAAACGGTGACTTTGAGTATTTGTTAGATACTTATGGACCTACTGGAGACAGTTATACAGTGGCAACAGTGCCAAGTGCCGCACAACCAGGACAAATGATTTATGTCAGTGATGAAACTGGCGGTTCGGTTATGGCATTTAGTGATGGTACCAATTGGAGAAGAATCACAGACAGAGCAGTTATAAGTGCATAATTAGGAAACACACATGCCAAGAGCAAAGAAAAAAACAGAACCGACACTAGAAGAACTTATTAAGCAACAAGTACAAGAACAGTTACAGGAAGCATTATTAAACATTGAGTTTGAGACTCCTGAACAAACTGATGCATTTGTTGATATGGATTTACTCAGAGAGGAAATCAAAAAAGAAGTTGAGTTTGAACTTAGAAAGAACGAGCATGTGCAAAAAACAGAAGCAAAAGCAGATGCAAGTTTAAGTAGAAGTGAATTAAAATTAATTGGAACAAAAGAATATAATATTACAAGTGATTTAGATGGACTTGTAATTAGTGAAAAGGATAAGGCATTGTTCACAGCAAGTAAAAGCGGAGCAATAGGTTTTGGCCTAAAAGCACCTAGAAGTTTTGGTGTAGGTAGTGCTCACTTTAGAGCAGTTTATGCAAGTGAAGCACCTATACCGACAAACGGTGATGGAAGCACTAGAGGTGTTATAGTTGAAGGCGATGGCGATGACGAAAAAACATTTAGTTTTAGAGCATTGAGTCGTAAAAACAGACAGGGATTTAATGTTACCAGTGATGGTAGTTTAATTTTAGGATTAAACAAAGATATTACTAGAAGTAGAGTAACTGTTAATCAAGTTAACTATGATGAGGACACAGTAAACTTATTTTCTAGCAGTAAACAGTATGCTAACGATATGCTGTCAATAAACACTAGTAGCATGCCAGATAGAAGATTTAAATTTATATCTGCAAAAGGTGATGTACCAGAAAACGGTCAAGCAGGTATAGAAGTGTTTAAAGTAGAAGGTGACGGATCAGTTTTTACAGAAAAATCTGTATTTTCAAACAGAACAGGATATGCAGAATTGTTTAAATGGGCTGATGGAAATCACAAAAATGAAGATAGAAACGGTTTTACAGTAACACTAGATAAAGAAGGTTTATTAAGAATCGCCGATGAAGGCGATACTATTTTAGGAGTTGTTTGTGAACATGCCGCATTTATTGGTAATGCAGGCTGGAGTTACGCAGACAAATACTTGTTAGATGATAATAAGAATCCTAAAAAAGCACAGGTTAAGATTGTAGAATGGGAAGATGAAGTAGGAATGTTACACAGTCATTATTTTCATACATTACCAGCAGATTTTGCTTTGCCAGATAATGCAGTAATTTATGAAACCAATGAGTACGGTGATAACTTTTTAGTAAATTATATTGACCCTGCATATAATAAAAATACTGAGTACACAGAAAGACGAGACAGAGGCTGGGTCGCAGTTGCTTTAACTGGAAAAGTAAAAGTTTGGAAAGGACAATTTATGAGCCCAAACTGGTTTAAAGTTAAAGATATAAACGATGACTTAGAAGAATGGATTTTGAAATAATAGATAAATAGTTCATATACTATTTAAATTTGCAAATTAATAGGGGAATATAAAATGGCAACAGCAATTCAAAGAAGGAGAGGTACTACTGTCCAGCACAGCAGTTTTACCGGATTGGCTGGTGAGATCACGATCGATACCACCAAGAATACAGTTGTTGTCCACGATGGTAGCACAGCAGGCGGATATCCACTTGCAACAGAATCGTCAGTTTCAGCATTAGGCGGCGCAGACATTACAGCAGTTGTCGCCGGCGATGGTTTAACTGGTGGTGCTACAAGTGGCAACGCAAATATTAATGTTGGCGCAGGCGGCGGCATCAGTGTTACAGCAAACGCAGTAGCGATTGATGTAGCATATTTTGATAAAACAGCAGGCGGAACAGGGTTTGGTGCTAACTTCGAACCACAAGCGAACAATACATACGCATTAGGTAGTCCTACCAATGTGTGGAAAGACGGATACTTTGGTCCAGGATCATTATACATTAATGGTCAAAGAGTATTAACAGATGATTCAGGTACAATCACAATTAGTGCTGATACCAACCAGAATATTGCTGTTACATCACTTGGAACAGGTGATGTTGAAATTACAGCAGGCGGGACAATTCAACTTAAATCAAATGTTGAATTAAGTTCAGGTAAAGTTATTACAACAGCAGGCGGCGCGGCTACTAAGTTTACAAGTAACCTAAACCTTAACAGTAATTACATCAACAATTTATCTAATCCTGTCGCGGCACAGGACGGTGCTACCAAAGCCTATGTTGATGGTGCTACTTACTTAACAGGTGGTGATGGTATTGATAATACATCGGGTACTATTGCAGTTGATTCAACAGTTGTTAGAACAAGTGGTGATCAAACACTTGCAGGTGATAAAACATTCTCAGAAGATGTTGTTATTAGTGGTAACTTAACAGTTAGTGGTACACAAACTATTGTTAACTCAAGTGTAACAAGTTTAGCAGACAACATCATTGAACTTAACAGAGATGCATCCGGTGCTCCAAGTGAGAACGCAGGCTTACAAGTTAACAGAGGTTCAAGTGCAGATGTATTTTTACAATGGAACGAAAGTAATGATGTATGGCAGTTTACAAATGACGGTTCTACATACTACAGTGTTCCAGCAAGCACAAGTGATTTAGCAGAAGGTTCAGGTTTATACTACACAGATGCTAGAGCAAGAGCGGCAATAAGTGGTACTAGTGGTGTTGATTATGATAGTTCAACAGGTGCTATTACAGCAGACCAATCTGAAATAAGAGCAATGTTTAGTGCAGGCGGTGATCTAAGTTATGACAGTTCAACTGGTACATTTAGTTTTACTAACGATGCAGGTGATATTGAAAGTGTTACAGCAGGTGATGGTTTAACTGGTGGTGGCTCAAGTGGCGGTGTTACACTTAACATTGGCGCTGGTACAGGTATTACTGTAAATGCAGATGATATAGCAATCACTAACACAGGTGTTACTGGTGCAACATACGGTAATGCTTCAGCAGTTGCTACATTCACAGTTAATGATCAAGGTCAATTAACAGCGGCAAGTTCAACCAGCATTGCTATTAGTAGCGGTGCAGTTAGTGGACTAGCAAGTTCTGCTACAACTGATACAACTGACGCAAGTAACATTACTTCAGGTACACTAGCAAGTGCTAGACTTCCAGATTTAGCAGTAGCAGACTTTGGTGCGGCGGCTATTCAAACTGGTTCAGAATCATTTAGTGATTCAGACACAGTGTTGATGACAGCGGCGGCTATCGATGATAGAATTTTAAGTTACGGATACAGCACAACAGTCGGTGATATCGAAAGTGTTACAGCAGGCTCAGGTTTAACTGGCGGTGGCACAACTGGTGATGTTACACTTAATGTTGTTGGCGGAAATGGTATAACAGTAGCCGCAGATGAAGTTACTACAGACGATTCTTACATCAGAGGCTTAATGACAGCAGGTACTGGTATTAGTTATGACAGTTCAACAGGTACTATTAGTTCAAACGATAGTGCTATTGTCCACGATAATTTAAGTGGATTTGTTGCTAACGAGCATATTGATCACTCAACCGTTAATATCACAGCAGGTAATGGTTTAACAGGTGGCGGATCTATTGCGGCGTCTAGAACAATTAATGTTGGTGCAGGTTCTTACATTGTTGTAAATGCAGACGACATAGCAGTTGATGCAACCACAGCGGCAACAGCAAGCAAAGTTGTTGCTAGAGATGGTAGCGGTGATGTATATGCTAACACATTCCAGGGCACAGCAACTTCAGCACAATACGCTGACTTGGCAGAGAAATATGCCGCTGATGGCGACATTGAGCCAGGCACAGTTGTATGTTTTGGTGGCGAAGCAGAAGTTACAGCATGTGATAAAGACAGTCATCATGCAGTAGCAGGTGTTGTTTCAACTGATCCAGCATATATGATGAACAGTGGTGCTGACGGTGTTTATGTTGCACTTTGTGGAAGGGTACCATGTAAAGTTATTGGTCCTGTAAACAAAGGTGACTTAATGGTCAGCTCAGGTACACTAGGTCATGCTAAAGCAGATAACAATGCGGCACCAGGTAGAATACTTGGTAAAGCAATTGGTTCAAGCGAAGGCGGTGAAGCAGTTATCGAAGTTTTAGTTAACTTGATGTAAACCAAATTTACAAAAAACTTAAAAAGGCTCTTAGGAGCCTTTTTTTGTGGCACTATAAAGATAAATACAAGTGTAGAGAGTACATACACAACACACTTTATAACAAAAAAAGCAGTACATAAAAACAGAGTGTGCAGAAATGGAAGAAACTTTTAAGTTAATATCAGAAGTAGGGTTACCTATTGCTGGTTCGATGACAATGGGATTTTTTATATTCCTAGTCATAAAACAAATTTTGGCTGGCATCGTTAGTCAGATTACAACCCTTACAGGTTTCTGTAAGTCTTTAGAAAATCGTGCAAGAACAATGAGCAATGAGATGGTTAAAATTGATTTGCTTGTAAGCAGTGCATTAGATTTAAAACCAGACATCGATAGAATAGCACGAGCAGAAAATTTTGTTGAAGATGGCAAAATTGATGCGAGGAGAGATTAATGTTATTTGCAGATTATTATTTTAGTGTTGGACCAGACGGAAGTATATTTTTTGATGATGAGTTAACAGCAGATCAAATTAATGTTAAGCCCGGAGATGGATTCATGGCATTTGTGAACGATAAAGGTAAAGTAGTTTTACGAAAGTTTGACATCACTAAAGTCGAACACATTAATATGGACGAACATATTGTTCAAGAAAAATAATGGATATTGCAGGATTAATTAATGAATATGGTTTTCCGATCGTAGCAACAGTTGGGTTAGGTTACTTTATCTATTATGTATGGAGTTATATAGGAACACATATAAAACCTGCTTTAAACGGTATGCATATTGCATTAATAAGAGTTATTGATCAAACTAGAATGCTTGATCAAGATATGATAAGATTACAACAAAAAGTAAATGTAGTTCTTGAGTACAGGGCAAGGCAAGAAGTATTGCAAGACGCCAGAGAGAAGGAGGCACTTGAGAACACAAAGGAAGGTAAAATATGACAGAAAAAGATTGGAAAATGCTAAAGAGTGCTGTCGGTCCGTATATATGGTCCAACACAGATCTATTTAAAGCATTTATATTCGGAATGTTTTTAGGGTTATTATTCATGAGTCCTTTAGCAATGGCAGATCAACTCAAACACAAGTTTAAAAACCCAAGTTTTAGTGGCGTAGGAACAGGCGCACATTACTTAACGATTGAAAACCAAGAAAAAAGTCGTAGAGAGAAAATTAAAGAAGATATTGAAGCCAAATTTCGTGAAGCAGAGCGTGATGCTGAAAACACAACACTCGCTAAGTTCTTAAGAAACTTGGAAAGTAGAATATACAGCCAAATATCTAAACAGTTAGTAGACAGTATGTTTGGTAACGAAGAAGGTGCCGATTACGGTGTGTTTACCATCGAAGGTAACACAGTTACATATGAAAGATTAATAGGCGAAGATGGTATAGAAATTATCCGCTTAATGATTGTTGCAGAAGACGGTTCAACAACAACTATTGATATTCCAGTAGGTGTTGGCAACATCACGGGAGGCTAATGAAGAACGGACTACTTGCAATATTATTTTCTATAATTATGACTGGCTGTGCCAGCATATCAATTCCTAACGACACCATGTGTCGAGGTAGTTTTATGCAGTGTATAGAAGATCCACAGCAAGTAGAATTACCAACTTATAGACAATTAAGACAATTGCCTCCAGCAGAACAGCAACCAGTTGTTGCTGTTTATAGTTTTGGTGATTTAACCGGACAAAGAAAAGAAGGCGATCAACCACTTTATAGTACAGCAGTTACTCAAGGTGCAAAAGAACTTCTTATTGATGCCCTCAAAGCGGCAGGAGCAGGAAATACTGGAAACGGTACCTGGTTCCGTGTTGTAGAAAGAGGTGTAAGTTTAGATAGTTTGATCCGTGAGCGTCAAATTATTCGAAGTACCAGAGAAGACTATGAACAAGCCACAGGCGAAGAGCAACCAGGATTACAACCAATGTTGTTTGCTGGCATGCTTTTTGAAGGCGGCATAGTCGGATATGACACAAATGTAGAGACAGGTGGTAATGGTGCCAGATACTTAGGTATAGGTGCCACTAACCAATACAGACGAGATTCAGTAGTAGTTTCGCTTCGTGCTGTTAGCACACTAACTGGCGAAATTATACTTAATGTACAAACATACAAGACAGTATTATCAGTTGCCCTAGCAGGCGATATATTCAGGTTTGTTGATATGGATACAAAACTGATTGAAATGGAAACTGGTATGACACAGAACGAAAGTGTAACATGGGCAGTTCGATCGGCCATCGAAGCGGCAGTGTTAGCACTAATAGAGCAAGGTGACCAAAGGGGATACTGGAAAATCAATTGGCCTGAGGGAGTTGACGAACTCGATTTGGGCAGTGATGATTTTGACACAGTAATAGAAACTTTTGAAACCGAGACTAAAGATATATCATTCATTGACAAGTTATTAACGCCTCAAGATGATGTATCATAATATAAATTATAACATTTTGCAAAATGGAGAATAGAATGAAGGCAAAAAATACAAGTTTACACACATTGTTTACCTCTGCCTTCGCGGTGATATGTTTAGGTTTGAGCAATAACATTTTTGCTCAAAGTACCACAGACAACGAAATACTTATCGAGCAGGTAGGTGACACATTAAACCTTACAATCATTCAACAAGGTTATGGTAATAAAATAAGTGGTGACAGCACACAATCAAGTGATATGGTTATTACAGGATCCAGTCTTAACATAGACATAGATCAAATTGGTAATAACAACAACTTTTTTGGTGCAATGACTACCAGCAATTCAACTATGGATTGGCTGTTTACTGGCGACAGTAATAAGTGGGATATCCTAATGGGTAGCATGGGTTCTGCAGACTCTGCTGATATATTAGTAGATTTCACTGGAGACAGTAACGATGTAGATTTTGATCTCGGTTCTGTAGTTAGTGCAGAAAGATTAGATATGGACTTTACCCTATTAGGTAGCAGTAACATATTTGATATAGACATCGAGGTTGATGATTCTACATGGAACTTTGATATAACAGGCGATAGCAACAATTTCTTAACCAGTCAAACAGACGGTGCTTATCACTATTTAAAAGTGATACATGACGGTGATGGCGGTGACTTTGATATAATTCAAAGTTCAGGTACTTGTCCAACAGGTACATCATCATGCTACAGTCATATTGATTTGGATATCGACAGTGAAAACGCAACTGTTCAAATTACTGTTTCTGATTAACATCGGATTCTTTAACATTGCCAATGCACAAAGCATTGGCGATGTTTTTGAACAAACAGGTACAATCGGCGACATCACTCGCGAAAATGGTGAGCAATTAAGTGCCGAACTCAATGCGCCTATCGTTTCTATGGACACAGTAGAAACAAAAAACGGCAGACTAAAAATTCAATTTGTAGACGACACGCAGGTTTCTATGACAGAACACACTGTGGTAGAAATCAACGAGTATGTTTACGACCCTAACCCAAGTAACAGCAAAATGGCACTCAACTTTGCACAAGGCACAGCAAGGTTTGCCACAGGTAGATTGGGTTTAGTGCCAAAAGAAAATATACAAATAGAAACACCCACAGCAAGTATCGGTATTCGTGGTACAGACTTTACCATGAGTGTGGACGAACTTGGTCGTAGTCTTGTTATACTGCTACCAGATGAGGACTGTGATGATGCACAGCGATTAGAAGAAGGGTGTGCTCCAAGTGGAAGTATCACAGTAACTAATAATGGCGGAGTACAAATATTAGATCAAGCATTTCAGGCTGTAATGGTTAGCACTGCTGAAACACCACCAACAAGACCGGTAGTAATACAAGACTTAGATTTAAACATGATAGACAATATGTTTATTGTGAACCCGCCAGGCGAAGTACAACAAGCCGTAGCAGAACAAGAAGAAGAAAGTCAGGGTGTAGACTTATTAGCATTTAATGATCTGGATGTGGACTTTTTGGATGAAAATTTATTACCAGACGATGACTTTGAGGAGTACGACGAGTTGAGTAGAGATTTTTTAAATGTAGATTACTTAGTCAATCTACTGGATGTCATAGACAACAGTCTTGATATGGATCCGATAAAAACTAATAAATTAAATAGAACCCAAGCACAAGATTCAAACATCAAAGGTACATTAAATCCTGGATTTGATCCAGTTACACAGTATAACACAATCATAGAAGAAGGATCAGACAGCATATTGTTTTTGAGAATAGTAGACGGGCAGGGCAAGATAAGTTTGAGAATACCAGCCGGAGCAAACGCAAAAATTGAAACAGAAGTAGAGCCTACTAAAAGTATAATATGTGTCAACGATTGTAGTAGCATAAATATATACATAAGGCAAAACAATGGATAAAAGAAACACCAAAGACACACCTCTATTGTGGATAGGCTGGTTATTATTGCTGTCCTACACCAGTCTGTCGTTTGGTCAAAGCGCCACAGACAATGTAGTTAATATCAGCAATCCTGGCAGTTCAGACTATTTAGATCTCAATATACAACAAGCCGGTTACAGCCAAAAAGTAAATTTTAGCATAGGCGGAGCAAACAACACAGTTAACATATTACAAGATGGCAACAACATGTAC
>Ga0181593_10006169_pt1 | contig 10797 bp, 10 predicted proteins | sample 071ome_19_FD_133756 | JGI IMG/M metagenome (GOLD analysis project Ga0181593, IMG submission 133756) | Coastal salt marsh microbial communities from the Groves Creek Marsh, Skidaway Island, Georgia - 071413AT metaG (megahit assembly) | ecosystem: Environmental > Aquatic > Marine > Intertidal...
CGGCAACGATAATCACATCCGATTGACGCGGGCTCGGACGGAAAACGACGCCGAAACGGTCGAGATCATAACGGCTCGCCGCCGTGTGCATCATTTCAACGGCACAGCACGCCAAACCAAATGTCATCGGCCATAATGAGCCGGTCCGTGCCCATGTCACGAGCTTATCGACACTGGAAACGATAAAGCCTTTATCTTGCAGTTCACCGGTGACGCGTTTTAACACGGCGTCTTGGTCGGCTCCGGGCGCTAACGGTTGTTCAGCGTTCATTTAAGCCTCTACTCCCATTCCAAGGCACCCTTCCGCCATTCATAAATAAAGCCGATGGTGAGTATGGCCAAAAAGACCATCATCGACCAAAACCCGAAGACGCCTATTTTTCCGAGACTAACGGCCCAGGGAAACAAAAACGCGACTTCGAGATCGAAAATAATAAAGAGAATGGCAACGAGATAAAAACGAACGTCAAATCGGTTGCGGGAGTCTTCAAAAGCCTCAAAACCGCATTCATACGCCGAGTCCTTTTCCGTATCAGGACGTTGTTTCGCTAAAATATAGGACCCGGCAACCATCGCGATCGTCAAACCGGCGGCTAGTCCGAGAAATATCAAAATCGGCAAGTATTCGTTAAGTATCGTGTTCATGGCCAGGTCCTTCGGATCATTACTTTTCCGTTGTGGTCCTTCATTTTTGACCCGTCACCTTAACACGACGAGAGTGGCGGGAGCGACGGGACTCGAACCCGCGGCCTCTGGCGTGACAGGCCAGCGCTCTAACCAACTGAGCTACGCCCCCATCTCAAAATTTCCCAGCCCTAAACGGTTTGGGCTTGGGTTCATGTACCCCTCCCCCAGAGGGGTGTCAAGCAACGTCACGGCTCCCGGATGACTGGGAAATTCAAGGGTTTCAAAGGATTGAACGCCTCTTGATCTGTCAGGTTTGAGCGAATCGAGGATAGGTGCCAATAATCGGCGGAATTCCTTACTCAGCGGCACCCTTGAGAGCCGTTTGCGGCACAGTAAACCTGACAGGTTTTTCGAGCGCCAGGGATTCGAGTTTTTCCTCATCGACCTCAGGATAATACCCGGCGGGGATAATCATTTCTCCATGCTCGAATCGCAACCCTTCCTTGAAGATCTCATCATTGAGCTTGAGGAAGCCGTTATATTCTCCGGCATTGTCGATACAATCCTTGGCGACCGCCGCTTCCATCCAGTTGCCGATTTCCATGCCGGTACCGTCACCGAGGATGGCCTGCATACCGAGTTCCTTACACCGCTCAATCCCCTGCTTGAGTAATGTCAGGCTGCCGCTGCGTTTGAGCTTCACTTTGCACATGCCGACACCGTCGATCGTGCCCGCGCGTTCGACTTCATTCAGCGTCGAGATCGATTCATCGAGCATTAACGGCACCGTGGAAACCTTGGCGACGGCGGCGTTGTCGTCCCACGCATCCGCCGCACAGGGTTGCTCAAAATGCATTATGCTATCGGGATCTAGGTTCGATGCGAATTCGCAGCCTTGCTCGCGGGTGTAGCCACGGTTTGCGTCCAGCCTTAATTCAGCACGGCCTTTATTCGCCTTTTGAATGGCGGCCATGTATTCGAGATCAATTTCTACCGTGTCACTCGGCTTACCGACTTTAATTTTTAAAGTTTTGTATCCATCTTTGAGGTGCTGTTCGACTTCATTTTCGATGTCGTCGCCAAGGCGCGAATTAAACGGTGTTAGCAACGGCAGACGCGTTTCTTCGTTGAAATGCAAAATTGGATGATCTTCCATCATCTCAATCGCCGGCACGATGGCCGAAATCGCCATTTTGCTCTCGAGCAACTGCTCCAACAGCATTTTTTTGGCGTCTTCACTATCCATGCCGGCGATTTTTTCCGCCGCATCAAGAGAAAATTGATAGCCGCTTTCCGGGGTTTCCTTACTTGCCCCCGGTGAAATGTTCGATTCACCCCAGCCGATCCGGCCATCGGCCCCGCGCACCTCGACGATCACCGGATCAAACGTGGTGTACGTTTTATAAGCCACCGCATAAGGCGTATGCAGCGCCATGCTGATCTTATGAATTGTGACTTCCTGGATTTTCATCGTTGCGCTCCCTCGGTTAATGCACCCAAACCCTAGCAACCCCGCCAAAACGGGTCAACGCGCCATCGCATCATATTGTTCTTCAAGCGCACGGACCTTGTCCCACTCGACGACCTTTTCCAAATCTTCGAACGTGGAAAGTTGATCCATCACACCGCCGAGACTCCCTGTATTGTATACTTCTTCTAATACGGCGCCGCAGGCTTTCATGGCGGCAAACATCAAGGCCGTTGGATAAATTACCAACTTGTGGCCGCAATCGGCGAGTTCCTTGATATCCATATCCGGAGATCGACCACTTGAATCGCGATGAAACATCAACGGTATATTAAAACGCCCTTTGAGACTTTGAATTTGCTCGACCGTTAACGGCGGCACGATAAAAAGCATATCCGCTCCCGCCTCTTCAAACGCATGGCATCGGTCCATGGCTTCATCGAACGTGTCGATGTGGGCCGCGTCGGTCCGTGCGATAACGAGAAAGTCCGGATCGGTCCGCGCGTCCAACGCGGATTTCACTTTACTCAGCATTTCTTCCAAACTGATAAGTGCCTTGCCTGCCAATAATCCGCAACGCTTCGGTGATTGCTGGTCTTCGATATGCACACCGGCGACACCGGCGCGCTCGAATGCCCTGACCGCCCGGCGCACGTTCAACGCGTTGCCGTAACCATTGTCCGCATCTGCCACGAGAGGGAGCCCCGTCGCGGCCACGATGCCGGCCGCGTGATCGACCATTTCATCCATCGTGGTAATGCCGACGTCGGGACTTCCCAGAACCACCGCTGTGGTTGCCGTGCCACCCATATAAAGCACATCAAACCCCTGCCGGGCAGCGATCTGCCCCGTTAACGCATCAAACACGCCGGGGGCAGTTATGATGTCATTCTGTTTAAGAAGTTTTCGAAGCCGTGTTGTCGTTCTTTCAACCATGGTATTTCCAACGATTTGTTAATGATCAATTGTTAGCATCATTCACGAGACACTCCCTCACGGCAAGGCGCTAAATGCTGAAACTCTGCAATCTTGAAGAAATTCCGGACGGTGAAGCTCGCGGCTTTTGCGTCGAAGGCCCTCAGCTCGCTCAACGGCTTATTGTCATTCGTCAAGGCCAGGAAGTATTGGGTTATGTCGATTATTGCCCGCATACGGGATCACGGCTCGACCCAGGCCGAAATAGATTTTTAGATGACGCCGGCATATTCATCTGCTGCGCCATCCATGGTGCTTTATTTAAAATCAAAGACGGTGAGTGTGTTGACGGGCCGTGCTTTGGCGACAAGCTGATCCCCGCTCCGGTTCAAGCTAAAGACGGCAGCATCTATTTGGAACACGATAACGTCGAACTTGTCGACGAACTCTCTCAGTGGATGTCGGATTTAGAACCAAAAACCGGCTGACACTCTATTTGCCCTTCGGTGGACAGTCCCAACGCCCCATGTCATGATTGCCGTATGGCGCGCTTGAAAGACATCCCCGAAGGCGAACGCGATATGTTGCAACGCTTGCCGTTGCCGCAATTCGACAGCACCCCGTTCGTAAAAGGACCGGTGCTGGCAAAGCGCCGGGTTTCGATCGTTTCGACGGCGGCCCTGCAAAAGCGCAACGACAAGCTCTTTTATAAAGGCGAAGCCAGTTATCGGGTTATCCCGGGCGATACCGATCCAAACGACATCATCATGGCGCACACCTCGGTCAACTTCGACCGTTCCGGCTTTCAACAGGACCTGAATATTTGTTTTCCCTTGCAACGCCTCCATGAGCTCGTCGATGAAGGCTTGATCGGCTCGGTCGCGGATTATCATTACACCGTGATGGGCGGCGTCGAGCCCGAGCGCAACGAAGACACCGCGCGCCAAATCGCCGCCATGATGAAACGCGAAGGCGTCGATACGGTTCTCCTGGTGCCGATCTGACCGAAATGCACGCGCGCCGTCGGCGGGCTGGCCCATTACTTCGAACAGGAAGGTCTTTCTACCACGCAAATCAGCCTGATCCGCGAACACAGCGAGGCGATTAAGCCGCCGCGCGCGCTGTGGGTGCCGTACGAGCTCGGCCGTCCGCTGGGCAAACCCAACGACAAAGATTTTCAAAACCGGGTCCTTCGAGCCTGTCTAGAACTGTTGAGTGCTGACAGCGGCCCCGTGCTCGAGGATTATCCAGAAGACGTCCCCGCCGAAGCCGCAAACGATGACATGACCGGGATGGTCTGCCCGATTGATCTACCTGCACCGCCGTCGGACGACAGCGAATTGGTGCAAAATCTTTTGACGGAGATCGGGCAAATCGCGCCCTGGTATCAGATCGCCGTGCAGGAACGTGGGCGCACCACGGTCGGCATCAGCACGCTCGACATCGAAGACGCCGCGCGTTTCCTGGTCGATTTTATCGAAGACCCGACAACCACAAGCATCGTCGAAAAATTCAAAACCGGGCCGTTGCTCAAATTCGTCTGTGAAGACCTTAAGGCGTTTTATTCCGAAGCGATGTCGGCGCAACCAGGCATGTCGTCGAGCCTCGCAGTCGAGAACTGGCTGTGGAACGACACCGTGCTCGGCAAAACGCTTTGGAAGTTCCGCGACGAGAACCTCGATCACCCGGATGCCTACACGCAGTATTTTGCGCGCCGCTCGCTCATCCCGGATCGGCAAATTCATTTCAAAGGCGCGGCGCACTTCGAAACATTGCAACCGCTCGATAAACAGAGCGCGTCTTAACGTAATTTAATTTACTAAATTTATTTCTACGGGTTCGTCTTCGGTGAGATTTCGCCGTCGGCTTTTAACTTCCACCACATCCTGAGGCATTGTGTGCGGGTGGGATTCACAACTCCGTCAAGCAGGAACTTCGCTTTGACTTGTCCTTGTACGACAATGGTTGGCAAACCTGTTTGTTTGCTTAAGTCTTTTTCCATCCAGATGCACGGACTAAAGCTCTCGTAGCGGTAATAGGTCGCCGCCGAGCCGAAGATTAAAATACCAACGATGATAATAGCTGCCGTCTTCATTAATTATTCTTGTTGTTCTTTCTCTTTCGCTTTTTCCATCACGGCTTGCACGAATTGCTCGAGGTTCTCATAAGGCTGCGCGCCGACGAGGCCGTAACCTTGGGCAACGAATGTCGGTACGCCGGTTACGCCGTAATCGCGCGATTTCTGCCAATCGGCGTCGACGGCACTTTTATACGTCCTTTCATCGACGACTTCTCTGGCTTGATCGACCGGCAAGCCGACCGACTTAACGATCTCCATTAAAATTTCGACGTCGGCGATGTTTTTGTTATCGACGAAATATGCCCGAAATAAGGCATCGTGCAGGGTCTCACCATTTTCCTGGGTATCGGCCCAAACGCCGAGTTCCTGGGCGAGTCGGCTGTTATAGGTATGCGTCCGATACCCATATGGCAGGCCTTCGGCGTCCATCTGCGCCTTCATTTCGGCATTTTTTTGATCGATATCCCAGCCACGGGCGGCATAAAACTCTTTCATCCCCCGGCCCTCCTGCGGCGTGTCGGGATGAAGTGGAAAATGCACCCACTTGGTTTTAATGTCGAACGACTTTTTGAGTTTTTCTATACGCCCGGTACAGAGATAACACCACGGTCAGACGTAATCGGAAAAAATCTCCACGGTAATCGGTTCGCTCATTTTTAACCCTTCTTATTCAAAGCGAATTGAAATCGGTTCGAGTTCAGAGAAACGAGCTTCGAACGTATCGCCCGCCTTAATCGGTGTCAGCCCCGTCATGGAACCGCTGATGATAATCGCACCGGCGGCAATGCCTTGGCCTGTTTTTGCAAGCTTGTTAGCAAGCCATACTAGCGAGTTAACCGGGTTATCCATCACCACCGAACTGTTGGCTTCGACTTTAACCTCGCCATTATGCAAAAACGTGCAATCGATATTCCCCAAATCAATGTCCTTGTTGAACGGCCGGACCATGCCCGTCACGTAACCTGCTTGAACGCCGTTATCGCAAATCATCTCCGGAAATCCGACTTTCCAATTTTGGGTTCGCGCATCGACGATCTCGAACATGCCGAGCACGCCGTCGATGGCATCAAGCGCGCTTTCGAGCGTTACGCCGGGACCGTCGAGGTCCCTGCCGAGCCTTAAGCCGATTTCGCATTCTATTTTTGGGTCGATCAGTGTCGCGCAATCGATCGATCGTCCGGAAACCGTGCGTCCGGCGCCGAAGGTGTGACCGTATACCGGCTCATCAACACCAAAACGTGCCTGCGACTCCGCACCCGTCGCCCCGACCTTGAAACCGGCGACCTTGCCGCCGGCGGACACTTTTTTAGCGACATAAACATCTTGTGCCGCGTAACAATCTTCAACCGAAAGGCCGTCGAATTCCGAGGAAATCGGCGCAATCGGTTGGCGTGATGTTTCGGCTTCGAGAAACCGCTCGGCAATAGTATCGAGTGTGGATGGATCGGCGGACATGCGTGATCTTCCTGACTAACGTTTTGCTATGAAGGTCCTAACGGCTCAACGCAGCCGTTGCAAGCTCGCTTGCGCAGCGGCTTCGACGATGGCGTCCGTATCAATCCGGTAATGATGATAAAGATCGGGGACATCGCCGCATTGACCGAACTTTTCGACCCCCAAGGGTACGACGTGGTACCCGCCGGTCGCGCCGAGCCAATCAAGCGTTGCGGGATGGGCGTCCAACACCGTCACCAGAGAAGCATCGGGTGCGATAACCGACAATATGCGTTCGATGTGCGCGCTGGCGTTTTGATCGCCCGCCTGGCGTGCTTTCGATGCCGCCGTCCATCCTTTGTGCAACCGGTCGGCGGATGTGATGTTCAACAACCCGGCACCGGGAACATCTTCGATAACTGTTTCATAAGCCTCAATCGCCTCGGGTGCGACGGGCCCTGAAAACGCAATGACAAGCTCGCCGCCCGGCGCCGGTTCACGCAGCCAATAAGCGCCGGCGAGAATGTTTTCTCGCAACTCGACGTTCATGTCCCGTTGCGGCTGATCAATAGGCCGGGTCACCAGACGCAGGCAAACCGACGCCCCTTCCGGTTTTTGCATGTGCTCGAACCCCCAGGCCATCATGACGGCCACTTCATCGGCGAAGGCCGGTTCGAACGCTTCCAACCCGTCCTGGCCCATGGTGATGAGGTTCGTATAATTCGATTGATGCGCGCCCCCTTCTGGCGCGAGCGCCAAGCCCGACGGAGTCAGGATCAGCATAAACCGCGAGTCTTGGTAGCACGCGTAATTCAGTGCATCCAAACCGCGGCCGATAAAAATATCATAGAGTGTGCCGATGGGCAGCAGACGCGCGCCGAAGAGATGCTCGGACACACCAAGCTCGGCCAACAGCGTAAAAAAGTTGTTTTCCGCGATACCCAATTCGATGTGCTGACCGCTCGGCGATTTTTCCCATTTCTGCGGCGACGGCACCTGTTCGTTGCGAAAAGCATCCGGTTCCTCTCGACGATGAAAAACACCTTTACGGTTAACCCAGCCACCGAGGCTGGTCGAGACCGTCACGTCTGGTGATGTCGTCACAATGCGTTTCGTAAACTCGTTATCCTGACGGCCAAGTTCGGTCATAATCCGCCCAAAGGTTTCCTGCGTCGAAAGCTTCGCTCCTTCTGGGGTTTCTATCCCCTTTGCCGGAATTACCGGTGCCCAGGAAACTTCCTTTTTGCGGGTTCGTTCGCGTAAACGCTCGATAATGCCGTCGAACTCATCATCGGTCATTTCAAGGCCCGCCAAGGGATCCCACTCCTGCCCCTTGGGAATTTTCAGCGACTCGCGGAACTGATCGATTTGCTGATCGGTCATCAACCCAGCGTGGTTATCCTTGTGACCCGCAAACGGCAGCCGGTGACCTTTAATCGTATAAGCAACAAAACAATGCGGCGCTTCACTATCGACGCTGTGAAATGCTTCAAGCAAGGTTTCCATGTCATGGCCGCCGAGGTTCGTCATTAAGGCATGCAATGCCGCATCGCTATGACTATCGAGCAGTTCCTTGAGACCACTGGTCCCTTTCAAGTCATGGGATAAATGCTCGCGCCAGGATCGCTCGCCCTGAAACGAAATCGCCGAATACAGCATGTTCGGACAGGTTTCGATCCATTGACGTAACGCTTCACCGGCAGGCCCTTCAAAGGCTGCTTCGAGGAGCTTGCCGTACTTCAGAACCTTGACTTCCCAGCCGACGGTGCCGAAAAAGTCGTGAATGCGTTGCGACAGATAATCGTGTACGACACCATCGAGGCTTTGGCGGTTGTAATCGATAATCCACCACGTATTGCGGATGTCATGCTTCCAGCCTTCCAGCAAAGCTTCGAAAATGTTGCCTTCATCGAGTTCCGCATCGCCGGCGACGGTAATCAGCCGGCCCATTTCATTCTCGGGCGGGACGAGTTTCTGCAAATGAACATAATCTTGCGCCAAGGACGCGAATAGCGTCGCGGCGACAGGAAGCCCCATCGAGCCGCCGGAGAAATCGACCGCGAACTTATCTTTCGTGCGCGATGGATACGATTGCACGCCGCCGAAGGCGCGAAAGCTTTCCAAATCTTGTTGCGTCAATTCGCCCATCAAATAAAGCAACGAATGCAATGTCGGGGCACCGTGGGGTTTCAGCGCCACGCGGTCCTTCGGTTTGAGGACGTCCATCAATAACGCCGTATGGATCGTATTGGCCGAAGCGACTGAGGACTGGTGGGCACCGACTTTCAAACCGTCCCGCTTCGGGCGGATGTTATTGGCGTGGTGGATCATCCAGCACGCCAACCACAGTAACTTTTGCTCGAAGGCCTGAAGCTCGGCAACCGTCTGCGGTGTGACCAAGTTCCCTTTGGCCCCAGCTTTAACCGGAAACGGTGTAATGGATGCGTTCATCGAATTCCCTATTCGGAATCACATTTTACCCGAATTTCAGAGCCAACAGAATTAGGTTGTAACTATCTGAAAATATTAGAATAAAGGTAACTACGACAATATCAGGAGCGACGGCCATTTGAGCGACGGCATCGGTTCGATGGCAATGCCCGCGCCATCTTTGTCTTTTTTCCAGGAAACATCGATGAGTTCGCCGGTTTCGAGGTTCCCCCAATGCGCCCGGCCTGATTTTCTCAGCAAGGATGACGGATCGATCAAGTCTAATAAGCCATCACCTGATACTGAGCCCGGTAACAATAAATAAATGTCCTGATCGCCGGCTTTCATTGAGCAAACCGAACCAGCTTCATTCGATTGCCGGTCCAATAATTCCACATCTTCATTCAAGACGGACATGAAGCTGTTGAGATGCTGGAAGACGAAACTCGTCGGACGCGGATTGAAACGCCGGTCGAACAGTCCCCGGCGGGGGAAATATCCCCGATCGACATCGATAAAGGTGTCGAGAAACACATCGACATTATCCAAAGCGAATGCCGCGGCGATGGCTTCGGATATTTGGCTTGCGTTGAGCTGATCATCCGCGTTTTCGGTGGCCGGGTTTTCCGTCGCCAGGCGAATATTGACGACAGCTTTAAATTCACGTGCCTGGGCAAGCTCACTGATCTCTTGAATTTCCGACCAGGGCGATTTATCCAGGCCGACACGGAGGATAAACCCGTCGGCGGCATCACCTGCCCCATCGAGGGCACGAAATTCGTCGATGTCAGCGACTTCCGAGGCCCTGAAACCGTAACTCACAAAATGGCTGAACTGCGAGCCAGCCCGTTTTTTATCGGCAGACGTTTCGATTTTAGCCAAATAAATAGGTACGCCCGTTTCCTGTTTAATCTTTGTCAGCGCGGGGATCATGCCACCCTTGTGCCGCCATTGAACGATGACTTCCAAGACATCAACGATATCCCGGTAGTTGGTTAAAGCTTCCCGCGCCCGGCCAACAGGAGGTTCAAAGGAAAACACCGTGATCTGATGGCCAATCCTTTTTAGTGCCGCCAACCGGTTTCGGGTCCGCTCCTCTAAAAGTTCAGTTAATGGCACGCGGATTTTTTGGATACCGAGTTCCCAAAGGGCAAGCAAAGTATAGTCGTTGCGCACCCGTTTGCGAGAAAACTCTTCCATCGGCCCGTTGTAGGGAAGATCGCTCACTTCATTCCAAGGATGACGTAGATGCACACCGACAGGTGCGCTCGAGATTTCCTTCGCATGATACGTGCTGATCTTTGGCGCCGGTGGCGCGATTTTTTCACCAAGTGCAATTTCTTCGCCATTGGTGCGGATTAATCTTGCGGCATGGCCGTTTTCGTAAACGTTGACCATAAAAAATCCGAGCTTATCGGTATCGTTTCGGCCGAATTGATCGGCAGGTCCGATCCGAAACAACTCCGAATAGTCTTGCCTGAAAAAAGACGTCGCCGGCAGGATGTAGGATTCGGCGTCCGCCAACCGGTTATAGAAAAACCCGTGAACGTGACCGCAAAACAAAGCTTCGACCGAATATTTTTCGATTAGGCGCAATAGCCGCGAACGGCCCGGCTCATCGATGTTGTCGTAATGGGAAGCCTCTTCGGGCGAACGAATATAAGGCGGGTAATGGGTGCAAAGAAAAATGCGCTTACCGTCGTGATCGGCAAGATCACGCTCAAGCCATTCCCATTGAATACCTTCGCATTTAAAGCCTGAGTTGATGATCTGCGCATCAATCATCGTGAAGTGACAATCTCCGTGATCAAAAGACAAATAATCGGCGCCGAAATAACGCTGA
>Ga0181593_10006173_pt1 | contig 10792 bp, 9 predicted proteins | sample 071ome_19_FD_133756 | JGI IMG/M metagenome (GOLD analysis project Ga0181593, IMG submission 133756) | Coastal salt marsh microbial communities from the Groves Creek Marsh, Skidaway Island, Georgia - 071413AT metaG (megahit assembly) | ecosystem: Environmental > Aquatic > Marine > Intertidal zone...
ACAACGACAGCGATAATTAAAACGCGAACGACAAGCTTGATTATTGTTTTCATATGACGAGTTCCTGCCCCAGCCGGATTTTCACTCATGACCTGTTGGGTTAAGGTAAAACGCATGGCCCCAAGCGTCCAATAAAAACAATGGCCAGGAGCAAGAGATCATGTTGAATGCCAGCGCGAAAGAACTCGCTACGCGTATGTGGATGGGAGAGCTTTCATCCGTTGAAGTAATACAGTTCTATATAGATCGAATTGAGAAGCACAACCCAGCCATCAATGCGGTGATTGCAGAGCGATTTGACGCTGCGCTCGACGAGGCTCGACAGGCGGATGAGAAGGTGCAACGCGGGGAGCCTTTGGGAGCTCTTCATGGATTACCAATGACCATCAAAGATGCTTACGAGGTGACTGGTTTGACCTGTGAGGTGGGGCATCTTCCGTTCAAAGGGCGAGTCTCTGATGCGGATGCCGTTGTGGTTCAGCGATTGCGAGCGGCTGGCGCTATCATCCTTGGTAAGACGAATACGCCACTTCACTGCGCGGATCTGCAGACCTATAACGATATTCACGGCACGACGAATAACCCGCATAACCTTGCCCATACTCCCGGAGGATCCTCTGGCGGCGCGGCAGCGGCGCTGGCCTCAGGTATGACACCGCTCGAGTTCGGCAGTGATATCGGTGGATCCATTAGAACTCCCTCCCATTTTTGTGGCTTGTTCGGTCATAAGCCGACCTTCGATATTGTTCCTCAGCGCGGACATGTACCACCAGCGCACGGTGCCAAAACAACCGGGGAGCTGAGTGTTATGGGGCCTTTAGCAAGGTCTGTCGACGACCTCGAATTGGCCTTTGATGTCACCGTTGGCCTAGACGAAAAACCAGGCTCGGGCTTGCGACTCGAATTGCCTTCATCCATGGTCGATTCGCCAAAGCAGCTGCGGGTAGGGTTATGGTTGGGCGATGATTTCTGCCCTGTGGATACGGAAATTTTGGCAGGTATTGAACAGGCGGCGAGGTCACTCGAAACGATGGGGGCGCGGGTTGAGGAGGCTAAGCCCGCCTTTTCATTAGCCGAGCACCATGAAACGTATTTGATGAACCTCTCTCCTATCATTGCGGCGGGCTTTGGACCTGACGAGATCGCCATGATGGAGCGGATTGCTGCGGCCAGCCCGCCAGACGATAAATCTCAAACTGCGTTGCAGGCCCGCGGGTCAGTCTTGGCGCATCGAGAGTGGTTCCTTTGGAATGAGATCCGAGCGTATTTGGCAGAGCATTGGCGTGCCTTTTTCAGTGACTACGATGTCCTTATTTGCCCTGTCACACCCACCACTGCTATGCCTCATGATCAGGAGACGCCCTTCGGTCAACGAAAGATCTGGGTGAATGGCGAAGCGCGGCCGTATTTCGATAATGTGGTTTGGGCGGGTGTGGCAACGCTATGCAACCTGCCCTCGACGGCGGTTCCAGTGGGCCGTCATAGCAATGGGTTGCCTTTTGGTCTTCAGATTGTGGGTCCCGAGTATGCGGATCGCACCACGATGGCGGTTGCGCGCTGGTTAGAGGAGGCGGGATACGTCACGAGGTTGGCAGAGGGCTACCAATAAGAGCCATTATTTAGAGCCATCAACAAAGGCCCTCGATAAATGCGACTCACATTAGTGTGTGGATTGCGCGGCTGGTAATGAAAAGCGACGCAGGTAAACTGCCTGTGGAGATCAAACAAACCATGGCGCGTTGAGTCACTCGATTCAGCGACTGGGGAGCACACCATGAATACGTCGACGAGCGATGCCCAGCAGGGCATGGGTGGATTTTTAGGTTGGATTGAGCGTAGCGGCAACAAACTGCCAGATCCTGTCTTTTTATTTTTCTGGCTGATTCTCGGTCTGGTTGCTATCTCGGTGTTGGCGGCAATGACTGGCGTCTCGGCCGCCCACCCGACAAAAATTGATCCCGCAACAGGTGCCAATCAAATCATTTCCGCTACGAGCCTCCTGTCCGCAGAGAATATTGCAAAGCTGTGGGTAGATATGCCCAAAACCTTCACGCACTTCCATCCTTTGGGCTATGTGCTGGTGGTGATGTTGGGAGCAGGAGTTGCTGAGCGTGTGGGTCTTTTCGGTACAGCCATGCGAGCCGGCGTTCGGGACGTGCCCAATGCGCTTTTAACCCCGACGGTTGTGCTGGTTGGCATGCTGGGTAATCTCGCTGCTGATGCGGCGTATGTGGTTCTCATTCCGCTGGCGGGAATTATCTTTCACGCCGCAGGTCGACACCCTATCGCTGGGATTGCAGCCGCCTTTGCGGGTGTGTCGGGTGGTTTCTCGGCGAATCTACTCCCGGGTCAGCTCGATGCCTTACTGTTTGGTATCACCGAGGCGAGTGTTGAGACGGTCTTTGGTGACTTCACGGCAAACATTGCGGGTAACTGGTTCTTTATCGCAGGAATGACCTTCGTCTTCCTACCGGTCATTTGGTACGTCACAGATAAGATCATCGAGCCACGCTTGGGTACCTTTGACCCAAGCCTTGCCGCGGCAGCGAGTGCAGAGGATGAAAGTGATCGTGAGCTCACAGATGATGAGCGAAAAGGACTCCGCTATGCGGGTTGGGCCGTACTCTTTGTGATCGGCTTATGGACATTATTTACCATTGGTCCCGGAACGCCCTTGATTGATGAGGCGGCTTCTGCCGAGGCGCAAATGGCACCGTTTTATAAAAGCCTGGTGGCCGCATTCTTTATTCTCTTTCTGCTCTCGGGTTGGGCCTACGGGAAAGGCGCAGGCACCATCAATGACCACCGTGATCTGGTGAAAATGATGACAGGGGCGATGGAAGACCTGGCTTACTATCTGGTGCTGGCGTTTGCCGCGGCGCATTTTGTGGCCATGTTTTCGTGGTCCAAGTTGGGCCTCATTTTGGCGGTCCATGGTGCTGATTTTCTGAGCTCGACCAACATGCCAGCGTGGGCACTGCTAACGTCCATCATTCTGGTTTCGTCGCTACTCAATCTGTTTGTGGGTTCCGCGAGTGCCAAGTGGGCTTTGATTGCACCGGTGATGGTGCCGATGTTGATGCTCCTCGGTATTACACCCGAGATGGCAACTGCGGCTTATCGTGTCGGCGATGGCGCCACCAACATCATTACACCGCTTATGGTGTACTTCCCGCTCATCCTTATTTTCTGCCAGCGCTGGCAGAGTAACTTTGGTCTGGGGAGCCTAGCAGCCACCATGTTGCCGTATTCGATTGGCCTATTGGTGTCGGGTCTTGCGATGACCATTGCCTGGGTCGTCTTTGATTTGCCACTTGGCCCGGGTGCATCGGTGTTTATGGAGATCCCAACAACCGTTCAATAAGGCTGTAGCTCACCGCTTATGCGGTGACCGGCAGTGGTGCCCACAGGTCTGTGATATGACCGCCTGAGAAAACAGCGATTGTTGGGAACTGGAGGAACACAGCTTCGCTCTGTGTCGGTCGCAAGAAGACAAAGTCATCGACTTTGAGCGATGAATTTTTGGGGGCGACCAGCATTTCCTGGTTGCTAGAGCGACCAAAGAGACTGCTGTTTTTAAGGCCGCCTGGGTAAACGGGTTCCGCTTTCCAATAGCCGCCGTGTAGAAATACGGTTTTTCCGGACTGTGGTTTGCCTAGTGCTCGGTTGGCATATTCAAGGCCGGGCAAACGAATGCCTTTGCTTACCTTGATAGCCGGTGTGGCGATGAAGCTTGCGGGTAAAAATGCTTTCAATAGGGGCAAATCAAAATCGCTCGGCTTGACGAGCGCTGAGCCAGCTGCAATTTCATTGGCCAGCAGCGTATCGGAGTAGAGCCCAAACGTGGGACTGCCCGCCATGTTCCTCACCATGCTCGCCGTCTGGTCTTGGCCAAAGATCGCCGCAGTTTGCGACAAGGCTAGCTGAAACTGATTAGCTGCCCCTTGCTTGGCGCGTTTGGGCCAGCCGGCAATATTGGGCAGTTTGGTCAGGTGTGGCTCGTAGCCCATGAGGCCGGCGAGGGCCAGATGGTCACTCTGATGAATGGCGTTCAGCGACGCTTCGAGATCAGCTCCCGGCTCCATCCCACCACGGTGGAGGCCAACATCGATCTCGAGATTGATCTGTAGCTGGATGCCCGCAGATTTGGCGAGCTCGGCGTACTCTGCGAGTCGAGCCGGCGTATCGATAAGCCATTGAACCTGATGCTGCAGCTGGCTGTACATGTGGGCATTAGCTCCATAGAGTGTTCGCCTCAGCGCCTGCACTGGAATCGGCTTGCCTAGCAGCTGATTGGCCTGGGGCATTAGCGCAAGGAGCTGCATGACCATGTTGGTATTGAAGCTCATGAGCCGATGGGTCTTAGTGTGGGCTGCAACGTACTCAAGCAGTTCGGCACACGGTAGGGACTTGGCAACAATACGGTAGGCCATACCCTCGGGCAGCATGGCTTTTAACGCAGCGATATTGGTGTCGAGCCGATCCCGATCAATGACCAATACCGGTTCCGCGAGCCCTGCGTCAGTAAGCGCCTGTTGCAGTTGTTGGAAGTAGCTGGCGGACAGTGGGTTCATGTCAGGCCTCAAACAGGTCCGATAGATAGCCGTTGAGTAGCCGCCCATCTGGGTCTAGCTCGCGGCGCAGCGCGGCAAATTTGTCGAAGTCTGGATACCAGGCGCGTGCTTGCGCTGCTGTCATGCTGTTGAGTTTGCCCCAGTGAGGCCTGCCACCGTATTTCTGGAAAATCGGCTCGACATCGGTGAATAGGAAGTCGAAGGCATCCTTGCGATAGCAATGAACGGCGACCGAAATCCGATTGCCGCCGTTGAACGGTGATAGCCAAGCATCATCCCCCTTAGTCTGTCTTGCCTCAAAGGGGAAGAACACATCGGGGCGCTTTGTTTCAATGTAGTGCCGCACTTCCTCGAGCGCCTCGAGCCCTCGCTCTACAGGGAGGTGATATTCCATCTCGTTGAAGCGGACGTTGCGCTCACTCGCCAGTAGATCCCAACTCTCGCCAATCACATTCTCAGTTGGCTCGTTGGTACCGGCGCGTTTAAGCAGCCAGCGCCTGAGGGGTGTGAACCATTTGAGTGAATCCCTAAGACTCTTTAGCTGCATCATGCCCGACGTGCTGGTGTCTTCATTTGGAGGAGTTGATGGCTCGGTGGTTACATTGTGTGTCAGTAGCAAGCTGGTGTCGGAAAATGGGATATAAAAGAACTCGAAGTTGCGGTTCTCACTCCAATAGCGCTCTGCGTTTTCCAAGGTGTGCTTGTTTGAGGCGGGCCACACCTGTCGATGCAGTTTAAAGCGCTCCACGAGCTGCATTTTTATCTCAGTAATAACGCCCAACGCACCCAGTGCGACACGTGCGCCATTCAACCACTCAGTATTTGCCTGCTCGCCGATTTCAATGTGCTCACCCGTACCGGTCACGAGCCTCAATCCACGGATTTCCGCAGCCAGGCCTTGCAACTCTTTGCCCGTGCCATGTGTGCCCGTGCTTGTGGCGCCTGCGAGGGTTTGGACATCGATATCGCCAAGGTTTCTAAAGGCGTAGCCGCGCTCGGAGAGTTGGGGAGATAGATCATGTAGCTTGGCCCCGGCGCCTAACCACGCCTGATGTGTCAGAGGATCGACATCACCCACGCTGCAGAAGTGATCAAGTTTGACGATGGCATGCTTTGTAGGCACCAGCGGCATCCAGCTATGGCCTGAGCCTACAGGCCTGACTCCTTGGCTGTGCGACAGCATCAGGGCTGTTAATTCCTGCACAGACGAGGGTGTCATCACGGGGGCTGGCGAGGGCGGTAGCGACCTCGACCAGTTCTGCCATTGCGTCTCTGCTTTTTCCGTCATTTGCTTTGAGTTTTTAGTGAGCTGACGCAAGTGACGGTAGCACAATCGCAGGCAACTGAGAGGTGATTTAGATGAGGTAGAAAGGGTGTATGCGTCGTGCGAAAACCTAGGCCAACTTTTCACTTAAATTTTTGACACGAGACTCTTGCTCAGGCCCGCTTTTGTCTTTAGTTTGGCGGCGAAGTGGAGGCCAGATAAAACAAACTCAACAGCCTCACTCGGGGACCCACACCATGGCATCAGATATTGAAATCGCACAGGCTGCGACGCCGCGCCCAATCTCTCAAATTGCAGATCAGCTTAGTATTCCTGAGGAAGCGCTGGAGCCGTACGGCCGCATTAAAGGCAAGGTGAATTTGGACTGGTTGCTAAAGCAACCGGTTCGCGACAGTGCACGCATGATCTTAGTTACCGCCATCAGCCCAACACCGGCCGGTGAAGGTAAAACCACGACTACAGTGGGTCTGGGTGATGCATTGCAGAAAATTGGTAAGGACGCGGTTATTTGCCTTCGTGAGCCATCGTTAGGTCCCGTCTTCGGTATGAAAGGAGGCGCTGCAGGCGGTGGTTACGCGCAGGTCATTCCCATGGAGGACATTAACCTGCACTTCAATGGTGATTTGCACGCCATTGGCGTTGCGAACAACCTGCTGGCAGCGCTCCTTGATAACCACGTTCATCACGGCAATGCGCTCGACATCGACGTGCGGCGCATTACCTGGAAGCGTGTTCTGGATATGAATGACCGCGCGCTGCGTGATATCACCGTTGCACTGGGTGGCCCTGGAAATGGCTACCCCCGACAAGACGGTTTTGACATCGTCGTCGCTTCCGAAATCATGGCGATTTTTTGTCTGGCAACCGATCTTGATGACCTAAAAGCACGCTTGGGTCGCATTGTTGTTGCTTACACCCGGGACCGTCAGCCGGTCACGGCGGCTGATCTCAAGGCTGAAGGTGCGTTGACGGCGGTATTGAAGGACGCCTTGGCGCCCAACTTCGTGCAAACGCTTGAGGGCACACCCGCTTTTGTTCATGGCGGACCGTTTGCCAACATAGCGCACGGTTGTAACAGCGTGATCGCAACAACAGCGGGTCTTCGACTGGCTGACTATGTGGTTACCGAGGCGGGCTTTGGCGCCGACCTGGGTGCGGAGAAGTTTATTGATATCAAGTGCCGCTCGGCTGGTATTCGCCCGTCGGCAGCGGTGCTCGTGGCCACAATCCGCGCACTGAAGTTCCACGGCGGTGTTGCTCGAGAGAATCTGTCAGAGGAGAACCTTGAGGCCCTCGAGAAGGGTCTGACTAACCTCGATCGTCACATCACGAATATCCGTGATCACTACGGTGTCCCTGCGGTGGTCTCCATTAACCAGTTCATTGCAGACACTCAGGCTGAGATTGATCTCATTGTCGAACACTGCCGAGTCCGCGGCATTCAGGTGGCGTTGTCGAGTCACTGGGCAAATGGCGGTGCGGGTGCGACAGAACTTGCTGAGATGGTCGTCTCTTTATGCGATGCAGATGAGACACCTGCCAATACCCCCCATCAGTCATTTGTCTATCCAGATTCAGCTACCTTGTTCGAGAAGGTCGAGGCTGTGGCAACCAAGATCTACGGCGCATCTGAGGTGACCGCCAATGCCAAGGTCAGAACGCGACTTAAGGAACTGGCTGATGAGGGCTACAGTCATCTGCCGATTTGTATTGCTAAAACCCAGTACTCATTCTCGACCGACCCTGCATTGAAGGGCGCACCGTCGGGACATGCGATGGATATTCGTGAGGTGCGTTTGTCCGTTGGTGCGGGCTTTGTTGTGGTCATTTGTGGCGACGTCATGACCATGCCAGGACTGCCCAAGGTGCCTGCAAGTCAAAGCATTGACGTGGTTGACGGACAGATTGTCGGTCTGTTCTGATCTCTAACGAGGACAAACAGAAAAATAAGCGAGGGAACATCATGGCGGCAACCGGCGGATGTTTGTGCGGGCAGGTACGTTACGAGACCAAGGCTGAGCCAATGATGACAGGCGTCTGTCATTGCAAAAACTGCCAAAAGCAGGCGGGATCGGCCTTCTCAACCCTCGCGGCCTTTCATAAGTCCGATATCGAATTCACGGGAAATCTGTCGCTCTACGAGGACAGTGACACGGACACGGGAAATACTGTTAAGCGTTTTTTCTGTGGTACCTGTGGATCGCCGCTGTACTCACAAGTGCCTGCACAGCCCGACATGGCCTACTTAAAGACAGGGACCCTCGACGACACCGAAGGTTTTGTCGCTATGTTTCATTGCTGGTCGAGTGCCAAGCAGAACTGGGTTGAGCTATCGCCCGATGTGCCGGCTTTCCCGCAAAACCCAACGGGTTGAACTTTGGGCCGGGCATAATCCGCGGCGGCTAACTAGATCAATACAACCGATAATATTCTGATGCCTGTTGCTTGCTGCGTGCGGATATCGATCGTTGTTCAAAAACGCATTGCAAGGTCTGACTTGTCTATTGTGTGTACGTAAAGAACGGCAGATGATCCTAAGGGTGGCGCACTGAATTGTCTTTGGGTCGCGACCAACGATAAAAAACAATAAAAAGAGGGACCTATGCTTGCACGCCATTTAGTTAAGCCCATTACCCATTCACTATTTTTACTTTTTGGGGTGCTAGCCACTCACGCCATGGCGAGTGACAAACCCAATATTGTGATCATGGTCGCGGACGATCTCGGGTGGGCTGATGTTGGCTACCATGGGGGCAATATCGATACGCCCTCACTTGATAAGCTGGCAGAGGAGGGGGTCAGACTCAACCGCTTTTACACAACGCCTATCTGCTCACCTACGCGAGCCGCATTGATGACTGGTCGTGACCCCATTCGCTTGGGTATCGCTTACGGCGTCATCCTTCCCTGGGACAATATTGGCGTGAACCCAGCCGAGCACTTTATGCCCCAGTCCTTCCAGGCGGCGGGTTATCAAACAGCGATGGTTGGCAAATGGCATTTGGGTCATGCGCAAATGACCTACCATCCCAACGAGCGTGGCTTTGAACATTTTTACGGCCACCTTCACACCGAGGTTGGCTTCTATCCGCCCTTTGCCAACATAGGCGGTAAGGATTTCCAGGAGAACGGCGTCTCTATTGACGACGAGGGGTATGAAACCTACCTGCTTGCTGATGAGGTCAGTCGGTATATTCGTGAGCGCGATAAGGAGAAGCCATTTTTCGTTTACATGCCTTTCATTGCTCCCCACACGCCACTCGATGCGCCTGAGGAACTGAAAGAGAAGTATAAGGACATTGAAACTGACCTCGCGCCTGCTCGCTCAAATCAAACAGATTCCACGCGGCGCATAGCGAAGCTCACCTTACGCGAAAGTGCACGTCCAATGTACGCCGCCGTCGTCGATGCCATGGATCAAGCAATTGGCCAGGTTTTAGATACGCTGGACTCAGAGGGTTTAACCGACAATACGATTGTTCTCTTCTTCAGTGATAACGGCGGTGCCGCTTATTCGGTGGGTGGGGCAGACAATGCGCCGCTACGCGGAGGAAAAGGTGAGACATTCGAAGGGGGCATCCGCGTCGTGTCCCTCATGCGCTGGCCTGAAAAGCTTGCACCCGCTCAGGTGTTTGATCAAATCATGACGGTCATGGATGTGTTTCCAACCTTGGCCGACGCTGCCGGTATTGAGCCACTCAATAACTTCGAGTTTGATGGTGCGAGTTTGTGGCCGTCGATTCAGAACGGCGTCGTTCACGAGCGCGATGACCTCATTATGTTTGCCTCGGAGATTCCGATATACGGCAGCTTCAAACTCACGGCGTTTGATGATGAATGGAAGCTGGTGCAGGAGATGGAGCAGGACCAACTCTCCACGACAGTGACCAACTATTTATTCCGGATCTCAGAAGACCCACACGAATACAACAATCTGGCGTCAAAACATCCCGATATCGTTGAAGAAATGGCGCGCGCTATTACCGACTGGCGCGCACTTTATCCTGTTAGCGGTACACGATCAGAGCTGATTCCTCCGCCGGGCTGGCGTGCGCCAAAAGACTGGGCCACTTATCCGAGGCCAATCGATGAGCTTCAGGAGACAGAAAACCTGGGTATGGCGCCAACAGAATCAATTTTGCGTATCTTGGATATGCAGCACGGTCAGCGTGGGCGTTTGGTCTACTCGTGCACAAAGCGATGGTGGTCTTTGGGTTTTTGCATTACCGATGATTGAGCCGCACCGTTCATAGTAATCGCGTGAGCGTCGGGCGCTACATCAGGCAAAAAGCTCGATACGCATTGATAGGTGTACCATGCGCGATATGTCGCTGCACATTGTTCTTTGCCAACCTGAAATCCCGCCCAATACGGGGAATATTATCCGCCTATGCGCCAATACCGGGGCGTCGCTTCATGTCATCGAGCCTCTGGGGTTTGATATGGACGACAAACGGCTGCGCCGGGCCGGGCTCGATTACCACGAGTTTGCCAATGTCCGAACCTGGGATTCGCTGCTTAGTTATATTGACGCTCATGGGGATCGCCGGCTCATCGCTGTAGAGACCTGCGGTGAGGTGGCTCACTCTGACCTTACTTACCAGTCCGGTGATTCATTGGTCTTCGGCTCCGAGACCAAAGGCTTGTCACCCGAGTTGCTCGCCCTGTTTGATGCTAGTCATATTGTTCGGTTACCCATGTTGCCAGGCAGTCGAAGCCTGAATTTGTCGAACGCCGTTGCGGTTGCCGTTTATGAGGCCTGGCGACAGCTGGGGTACGCGGGCAGATAAACGATCCCGATGAAAAGCGGTAGCTACCCTTGCTTGTCGAGTTTGATATCGCTCTCCACGGATACCCAAGCGGGTGCGGAGCAACACCAGATTTGGAGTTTGGGAGGTAACAGATCCTTCTGATGGCAGCCACCCAGTCGAAC
>Ga0181593_10006176_pt1 | contig 10786 bp, 10 predicted proteins | sample 071ome_19_FD_133756 | JGI IMG/M metagenome (GOLD analysis project Ga0181593, IMG submission 133756) | Coastal salt marsh microbial communities from the Groves Creek Marsh, Skidaway Island, Georgia - 071413AT metaG (megahit assembly) | ecosystem: Environmental > Aquatic > Marine > Intertidal...
ACTTTTGCTGCCCAAAAATGGGGCTATACCCCTCCAAAATTTTCTGAAGAAGAGGGGGTAAAGAAAATTGTAAAGGGTGAAAAAATTACCCATTTCACTTCTTTTCAATATACTGTCAATAATCTGTTAATATAAATTTGAGGCCTACAGAAAATACCCCAACTGCTTTTTATACTTTACTGATACGAAATTGGCATGACAAAAAAGAACCAATATATCGGGAAGTTAGAGGGGCTATTAACCCATTTAAAAAACGCTAAGCTAGAGTATTTAAAGGCCGCAGACCAACTCAATAACGCTGAACACAAGCGGTATCTCAATCAGCAAGCTACTCTACGAAATCGTCTTTTTCAAGAAATACTTGAGGAACTTCGTCGCCATGGAATGACTTTAGACAACCTAGTAATTAGCCGATTTAATTTTGATCAATTGTTAATATCTTCCATTGATATGCTTCAAGCCTCAGCAATTGAAAAATGCATTCAATCGGACACCTATTTACTTGAAAAATACAATGAAATTCAGGAGGGATTTGATTCAGAATTGGACCTTTTCTCGGCCTTTGAAACGCTTCAAAATGCACTCGAAAAAAATAAAGCGCTTGTAACTAATTTTTTCTCAAAGCGGGGAATAGACTCGATTTTTTAGTTCAAGAGTATCCAATTCCACTTCCCCTTCTCCTTCATCAAGTGTATTCATGCGAGAAAGTAAGGCATTGTAATAGTCATAAACCAGGACAATTGAAGGAATTAAAGAATCTGCTTTATAGTGTTGTGTAAAGTACCTGGACTTAAGCACCTGCATTTGAACTACCTTAAAGCGACTTCGAATTTGGGGAACTTCTAAGGTTGGAGGTAAATCTGCTAAAAGTATTTTGTTCAGCCGCGCAGACAATGCAATTAAATCCACTTCCACATCTTTAAAATTCAACTCTTTTAAACGCTCCATCGATTCGTGTAACTTAGAGAATTCTTCCCATTCTGCTAACCCCTTATCCTTTAAAAAGCTTTCCGGATAAGACGCCAATTCAACTGTGGGCAACTCAAAGGTTGAACTCACTGAGGTTGTTGATGAGGAATTCGCTTGGGAAGTATCCCCTTGCTTACATCCAACGAATACAACAAAACAAAATACAAGAAAGATATAGTTCTTCATTTTCATTTACCAAAGTTACAAGGAATTCAAGCGCATGAGCAGGAGGGTAAAAAATAAAAATTGAAGAATGTAAAGGTGAAAGGCAAAAATCGTTTTTACCGCAGGGCGTGTCTTGTGAAATATCATTTGTAATGGCATAGCCACAAATGCCCAGCCCAAATAATTTTGAATGGGAGCAACACCTCCTTCAAACGTCCAAAAATCTAGTTGTGGAGCTATAGGCTCCATAACCAAATCTAAAAAAACCATCAATCCAACACCCAAGAGACTTTTAAACCAAAAATTGGTTGTGAAAAAGGCCGCAATTTGTCCGGTGATAAATACCAATACACACCAATTAATTCCTATCAGCAAAGGAACTCCTAAAAACTTTATCCCTAAAACTGCACCATAGGAATATTCACCAAAAAACCAGCCGTACTGAACCCCCAAAATTTCTGCTCCCATACCCACCATAAAACACAATAGAACAAGAAAAGAGGTTTTTAAATTGAGCTTTGTGTTTACTAAGAGAAGTGAAAAACTGAGTAACAGATTAAGGGGTGTAGCGCGAATAAACCATTCACTATCACTATAAATAATTCCAATAATTCCTGACAAATGGAACAGCCATATCAAGCCGATTGATAGTTGTAATTTACCAAGGGGGAGTTGTGTTGTCATGGGCTGTATACAGGAATCATGTCATCTACTATTTTGGCTGAAAGCAAACAAAGCGGTATTCCTCCACCTGGATGAACGCTTCCTCCACAAAAATAAAGGTTTTTTAACCGCTTTGAAAAATTAGGATGTCGTAAAAAAGCAGCCATGGCTTTATTACTAGAAGCCCCATATAAGGCGCCCATATAAGAAGTCGTTTTGGCTTGTATCATCGGTGGGGTTAAAACCTCTTCACACACAATAAGCGGTGCTATATCTTTATTTAATTGCTTTGATAATTTTGCGATAACAATTTTTCTTAGTCGGGTTAGCTCCTCCTCCCAATTTTGACCGTGATCTGCTGGTGTGTTGATCATTACAAACCAATTTTCTGAGTGCTTAGGGGCGTCAGCAGGCACATCTTTTGACGTAATGTTTATGTAAATTGTAGGGTCGTCATCAATAGATTTTGAATTGAAAATAGCCTCAAATTCTTTTTTGTAATCTTTTGAAAAAAAGATATTATGCAAGTCTAACTCTTGAAATGAATGGGACATACCCCAATAAAAAATAACCGCCGAGCTAGAGCGTTCTTGACTTAAAATTTTCTCAGGGCGTTTTTGAGTAGGAAGTAATTTTGAGAAGGTATAGTAAACGTCCATATTAGAAACAACATGTGAATAGGGTAGCTCTTTATTCTCCACTTTTATGCCCGTTACAGTTTCTTGGTCCACTTTGATTTCCTCTACTGTTTTTTCATAATGAAAAGTGACCCCATTACGTTCTGCCAATTTTACTAAAGCATTTGTAATGGAAACCATTCCTCCTTGAGGAATGTAGGTGCCATAATTTCCTTCTAAGTGTTGTATTAAGGTCATCATTCCCGACGTTTGGAAAGGATCAGAGCCATTATAGGTTGCGTATCGATCAAAAAGTTGAATTAAGTGAGGCGATGAAAAAGCCTTTTTATTGGCACTGTGTAAACTTCTTTCTAATTCAAAGATAGGAAGTTGAATTAGGGCTTTAAGCGTATCGAAAGAGACAAATGTTTTTGATTGGTGAAGGGACTGATTCAAAAAAATCGGGGCGGTGAGGTCGTATTTTTTTTTGGCCCTTTGCAGGTATTTTTTTACCCGCGATGTAGGTTCCCCAAAAACTGTTTCAACTTCATTCAAAAATCGATCTTGATCACTATAAGCTGTAAATCGGGTGCCGTCTTCCCAAAAATATTGGCAGGCAATTTCTTTTTTTGAGTATTGAAAATGATGTTTTGGATTTTCTCCCGCTTTTTCAAATAATTCAGTAACAAAGTGTGGCATCGTAAAAAGAGACGGGCCCGCATCAAAACGAAAACCCTCCTTCTCAAAGGCGGATAATTTACCCCCAGGATAGCTGTTTTTTTCAAATACATCTACCCGATATCCTTTTAATGCCAAGCGAATGGCAGTAGCAATTCCAGCGATACCTGCACCTACTACAGCTGCTTTATTCATCTACCTTTCTGTTATTTCATCTGAAAGTAATACAAACCGCGAAAATAGATCTTCTTGATACCATTTTTTCTGTTTGGTTGTTTTCACTATTGAACTGTGATCTGTATTTCGATAAGCAAATTGATGTACCGAATCAAAGTGGTCCCAAATACTTACTGTGGCCTGTTGTACTAAGGGCCATTCTCCAATTCCTTTATAAAACAGAACCCCTTTTGCCTTTTCAATGGCTTTACTGGCTTTAGGCACTGCACGCCAAAAGGAAAAAAGTTTGTTCCAGCGTAAGGTTGCTCGTGTTATTACAACAACAGGGTTTTGACTTTCTACATTGCCCTCTTGTGATTGAAATGGATTAATTCCATTCCATTTTCCATGACTTTTTACGGAGTCTAAAATTAGTGTTCTTTCCCTAACTGATTTCGACTTATACAACATAAAAACAGGATGTTGATTCATACAATTTTCAAACTTTTCCTGATTTTCCCATACCCCTAAAAAAGCATAAGTAGAAAAATCAGGCCAAAGGCTAAATCCCTTTCCCCCTCCTGTACCTAAGAATTTAAAAAATGTAAGTCCCGGAACCTCATCCCTTTTCAAAGGATTTAAACCCATTTGTTGAAAAGCCCAAAATCGGTTTGATTTGAAGGTAAAAAAGGTAATTGTTGTAATTGGTTTCAATACGTAGTAGAAAACAAGTTAGTGTTGAACAAGGTAACTAAAAAAAGAAAACGTCTCTGATAAGGATTTTAGAATCTACTTATGGAAGATAATTTCAGAGACGTTTTGAAACCAAATTGAATTTAAACTTGTTTAAATATATATAATTTTTATTAAACAAAATTTACATTTGAAATTATTTTTTTTGATTTTACTTTCAATAGTATACTAACTTATTCATTATCAATGCTTTATTTTTTATTCAAATTATTTAGAATCACAAGGGGAAGAGAGTATTGCGTTATGTATTTCGTTTTTGGTAAACAAGGCGCAACCAGAAATCGATTCCAGCAAAACCGTTTCACTTTGGTGTTCCGGTTTTTTTTGGTAAGGTAGATACAGTTTGTAGTTGCCAGTACAGAGTGGGGAAAAGTTTTTGCTACTATCAATTCACTTATTGATATAAGTACCAACAGAAATAATAATGCCTCTTTTGTTGAAGAAATGCACAATGCCAAAAAAAAAGGTTAACTTCCTTTTTATTACATTTCAAAATGAAAAAAATATTCTTCTTTATACTCCTAAGTACCTTCGTATTGGGATGGTCACAAACATCAACTCATCCTCTTAAAGACAAAACCATTTTGGTTGTTTACGGAGGCTGGAAAGGGCATCAACCCAGTGTTTTTGGTGAAAAAATTGCCGAATGGTTTTCGTCAAAAGGAGCCTTGGTTAAAGTCACACAAGACACTGAAATTTACACCGACAAAGCCTATATGGAAACCGTTGACTTGGTAATAAACCACATTACAATGAGCAGCATGAGTGGTAATGCCTCTCGTGGTCTTCAACAAGCTGTGGCTTCGGGCACAGGTCTTGCAGGATGCCACGGTGGATTAGGAGATTCCTTTCGGGAGAATACGGAATATCAGTATATGGTTGGTGGCCAATTTGTAAAACATCCGGGGGGGCAAGTAGACTATACAGTTACGATCCTTGATACAAACGACCCGATAACGGAAGGAATTTCAACTTTTGATTTGCATACCGAACAATATTATATGCATTTTGATCCTTCTGTTACTGTTTTGGCAACCACCACTTTTTCTGGAGAACACGATTCTTGGATTGAGGGTGTGGTTATGCCTGTAGTTTGGAAAAAAACATATGGCAAGGGTAAGGTGTTTTATTCTGCAATAGGGCACTCTGAAGATCTTTTTGATATTGACGAAGTTTGGACCTTGATCACCCGTGGAGCAACATGGGCCTCTCGATAACCGCACTTAATATTTACTGTCTCGATTCAATTTTCTTTTTATAATATCTTTGTGCCGTTATGAAAAGAAAAATTATCATTATTGGATCTGGATTTTCAGCACTTTCTGCAGCCAGTTATCTCGCACAAAAAGGGCATGATGTTCATGTTTATGAAAAAAATTCAAGCCTGGGAGGTCGGGCCAGGCAGTTTACTAAAGAAGGCTTTACTTTTGATATGGGGCCTTCATGGTATTGGATGCCCGATGTATTTGAGTCTTTCTACAATGATTTTGGAAAAACCACTTCAGATTTCTACAAACTTGAGCGTTTAGACCCTGGATACCAAGTGATTTTTGGTGAAAATGATTTTATGCCCATTGGCGATTCTTTAGAAAAAATATACCGTGTTTTTGAAAAGGAAGAAAAAGGAAGCCATAAAAAACTGGAGCGCTTTATGGCAGAAGCAAAAGAAAATTATGAAATCGCCATCAAAGATTTAGTTTATCGGCCAGGAATTTCTCCCTTAGAATTAATTACTCCCACTACAATTCGGAAAGTTCGACTCTTTATAAGCACCATACAAAAAGAGGTTTTTAATAAATTTAAAAGCGATAAGCTCAGGCAGGTACTTCAATTCCCTGTTCTTTTTTTAGGAGCGAAACCTGAAAACACCCCGGCATTTTATAATTTCATGAATTACGCTGATTTCGGTCTTGGGACATGGCATCCTGAAGGCGGTATGTACAGTATCGTTAAAGCTATGGTCTCTGTTGCAACATCGTTAGGTGTGCATTTTAATACTGATGCTGTTGTTGAAAAAATAAATGTAGATTCAATGGGCAAAGCCATTGGGATTCGGAGTAATGGTGTAGACATTCCTGCGGACATCGTGCTGTCAGGAGCGGATTATCACCATAGTGAAACCCTTTTAGAAGAAAAGTACAGAGCCTACAGTGAAGCCTATTGGGATAAAAAAGTTTTTGCCCCTTCTTCTTTACTTTTTTATATGGGACTTGACAAAAAAGTAGACCACTTATTACACCATAATTTGTTTTTTGATGTTGATTTTACTACGCACGCTAAAACGATTTACGATACCCCTTCTTGGCCCAAAGAGCCTCTTTTTTACGCCAATTTTCCATCAATTTCTGACGCGACAATGGCACCCAAAAACAAAGAAACGGGGTTCATTCTTATTCCTATTGCACCCGGCATAGAAGACACCCCCGAAATGAGAAAAGAACAATTTGATATTGTTTTAGAGCGAATGGAGAGGCTAACCCATCAAGACATCAAAAAACACATTCTCTTTTCGGAATCTTATTGTGTAAACGATTTTGTGTCTGATTACAACTCCTTCAAAGGCAATGCTTATGGAATGGCTAATACCCTTTTACAAACTGCTTTTTTAAGGCCCAAACTGAAAAGCAAAAAAGTGAAAAACCTCTATTTCACAGGCCAACTTACCGTTCCTGGTCCTGGAGTACCCCCGGCCTTAATTTCAGGCAAACTAGTGTCAGATTTGATTGGTTGATATTAATCTTTTGGATTTATTACCCACCAAATAAATTCAATTTCACTATCGCGTACCGCCAATACAGAATCTAGTAATTTTATACTTTTCTAAAGCGAGGTTTTGTAGTCTACTAGCTGATCTTTAATCGAATATTCCCAAAGCTCAACTCGCTTGAATAAATTGTATTTTACAAATTTATCTTGCTGGACATATTTTCTGTTTTTAATCCAAAATGCGGGATCGTCTATATCCATCCATGGCAAATCGTAAACCCATTTACTCGCAATTCGGTCAATGTACTGGGTCACAAGTCGTTCTTCAACTTTTCCCGTATTTTCGATTAAATATTTTAACGCTGAACCATCGTAGATTTAAGTCATTTGAAGACCTACAGCCTTGGGCAGTAAACGAAATGTACCGTCTAATTTTATAGCATCAAAACTAACTCTAGGAGGATCAAAGGGATCTCTTTGATTGTAACGCCCCATGGGAGGAAAATATTATTCCCCATTGGGTTCTTCTTGATCTTCTATAAAATCAATAAAAATACTATCGTTATTATCTTCCCATCGAACATATTGTTTAAGGTACATTTCGGATACCCAATCAATTTGCTCCATATACGTATTGGTATAGACTAAAAGGGAATCCACTTCCTGTCTTAAGTTGGTTAAATTTTCTATGGCATCTTCTCGGTCGTCTGAATTACCTCCTTGTTGTTCTATTCCAAAAGAAACCGTTACACCAAAAACCAAAAGAATAAATTGGACTACAGATTTTTTTAACCTGTCCCAAAAATCTTGAATGTCAAAACGTTCCCCTAAAGTAAAGAGCCGAACGAACCAATGCAGTGGCTTCTTGTCTTTGTTATTGTCAATTAATATCTATAGTCGGAAGATTATAAATGTAAACATATTTTTGCAATGCTCTACACTGAAGGAACTCCAACAAAAATTTTTCTCTTTTAGAAAAGTAACGATTTCTTAGTCTAATTTTTGGGTGAAGGGAACTGAAGAATCAAAAAGTTCATCCAGTAAACCAAACAATTGCATTTCAAATTGGGTAAGGGTTTCAACATCAAACGACAAATTGTGTTTTTTAGATTTTGATTCTTTTCGGTGAAGAGGCAGGAAAGTTGTGTTATAGTTTTTGAGTGGAATTACTCCAGCTGAATGTAGCTCTTCATTAAAGTTATCGTGTAGTGAATAGGCGTACAAAAGCACTTGAAATAAAGCGCTTTTTTTAGGGTCTGTCGTGACTTCCTCCCAAGATGAAAATCCTACGTCATTTAAAGTAACCGCTCCCGTTTTGTAATCAATAATGCGTCGTTCACCGTTTAAACAATCTATCCTGTCTACAGTTCCTTTAAGAAGGAAAACATTCCCGGTATGGGGATGTGTTATTTTTTTAGTAAATGGATGCTCTAAGGCTTCAATGCGAAGTGAGTTTCCGGCAGAGATTAGTTTTTTTTCTGCGTTCAAAAATTGATTCAAAACCTGGCGCATACTATGAGCCATAATATAATTTTTACCTCGTAAAGAATTGTTTGCGCCAAACTGAAGTGCCAACTTATCCGTTAATACCTTCGGGAGTGTGTCTATCATTTCATCTACATCCTTTAGGGTGAGTATTTTGCCCACAAAAGGCGTATATAAGGTTTCCAATGCAGCATGAATTATTGTCCCCTTATCGGCAGCATTAAGATGGTTTTCAAACTGATCTAGAGGTTGAATTCGAAGTAATTTTTGCTCATAGAATTGATAGGAATCTCGAATGTATAAGGCTAATGAGGATGGAGAAAAACCTTGTATACTTAGCGCTTGCAATTGTTCTATCACTTCTTTAGATTTTTCTGCTTTTTTTGGAACAGTTGTAAGTGTAGGTATTTTAATGTTTAAGGTACTTAACGTAAGTTCATGCTGTAGGGGAGAAAAATATTCCAATTGCACTAAAAAACGACTCTTTTCTCCAGAGAAAAGACCTTCTGCTGCGTTATTATAAATCAAATAGATTTTTTTAGCTCGTTGTAATACTCTGAAAAAATGATAAGCGTACACATGATCTTGTTCAATAAAAGTATTTAATCCGAATTTTTTTCTAACATCAAAAGGAAGTAAAGGGGTAGGGGTTTTTCCTAAGGGTAAGATGCCCTCATTGACATGGGTTATGATTACGGTATCAAAGTCCAATAAGCGTGTTTCAAGTAGCCCCATGATTTGAATTCCCTTTAGCGCATCTCCTTTAAAATCTAATGTTTGTTGTGCGAGCAGTAGTTCAAAAACTTCTTTAACCTCTGATAGTGATGTTCCAGGAGTATAGGTATTGAAAAGCATTTTACATGAAGTCCATACCGTAAATAATTGTTGGCTAGAATACAATTCCATTAGTGAAGAAGAATTTTCAGAATGGAAAAGAATGCATCGTTCCGCTATGGAAATCATACGGTCAATAAAAATTTCCGCCGTAGTAAAAGAAGAAAAAAGAAGGTCACCTACTTCTCCTTTAGTTACTTTGGATAAGGAAATAAAGGGACTGTTTTTTGTTTCACATTCTTTTAAATAGGAAGCAAAAGGAAATGTACATGTTTTTATAATCTCTTGAAAAATGGAATAATTCGAAAGCCTCTTTAGGTCCTCATACAGATAGCCCTCCGCTGAAAAATGAGTGTGTAATCTTAACAAATCCAAAAATAAATTCGAAACCACAGTATTTTTAAGGGGATAGCCCATCGTGACATTCCAGGGCACATCTGACTCTGGAAGACCGGATAATACAGCTTGTAAAACGGTTTCCTCTCCTAACACCAAAGCCACAGTTTCCTTAGGGTAGCGTTCATAATTTTCTTGAGCTAATTGACTCGCCAATTGGGCTTGTGACTGATTTTTAACCGCACTAATGATTTCAATTTTTTTAGGATCGGTGTAATACGCCTTAAATTGCTTTTGATCTTCATTTTGTAAGCCTTTCCACTGTTTAAAGTGTTGGCGTATAAAATGGCCGGCACTGTGGTGTGGATCTGTAAAAAAGGAGCGGTCTAGATCCCATAAAACTTCAGCCTTATCCGCAGAAATTAATTCTTGAATGAGAACCGATTCGGCTGTTGTAAGGGCATTAAACCCAACAAAATAATGATGAGGCGACGATGAAGCTAGGTAGTGTTCGAGCTGATGAGTCGCTTCGCGAAACAACATTCCTGAATACCCCATTTCACGTTTGCTTAGCGTCTTTTTTAAACTGTAATAGAGTTTAGGAATGGCTTTTTGAAAGGTAAATTCAGTCTCTGTTTTTTTTACCGAAGGATTCCATTGTTCCAACTTTTCAACCTCAGACATAAATTGAAATACCTCTTTGGGTTCTACCAATTGATTGTCAATCTCATTAAACTCACTTATCAAAAGTGAGGACCACTTTAAAAAAACAGAAAAGGAAACCCTTTTTTCTTTATGAGTTTGCTCCTTATAAAGGGAATAAAAAAGAAGGTGAAGTTCCGTTTTAGGCACCAAAGAAAAGCCTGACAAGTCTTCGACAAATTCTTCAATACTGATAATTTCAGGAGAAAATAAAGTGCTTTGAATGGTTTGTTTTAACTCTTCTTTTAAAAAGAGTATCGCCCTACGTGTAGGGACAATAATCTTAACCCGAGGATGAATCTCTAACGCGGGTGTTATCCTTAGCGCAACATCACCTAAAAACGTTTGCATCCTTAAATGTAAAACAATCAAAGGATGCAATACGCCTTAATGAATAAATTATTTCAACTTAAATTCAGTTCTTCTGTTGAATTTTCTACCTTCAGCAGTAGCGTTGGATTGAACAGGGCGTGTTTCACCAAAGCCAAGCGTTTGAATTCGGTCACGAGAAATTCCTTTACTTATAAGATGCTCTTTAACCGCACTTGCCCGACGTTCTGATAAAGTTTGATTGTATTATGTTTTTAAATGGGTTTTGGGTTTAAAATAGATAAATTTTACAAACTTTCTATTTTTTGAACAGTAATATTTTCATTAATATATAGAATAAATTTTTCAATGGTTTCGATATTCATAGATTCTATTGCTTTAGCGTAACTTAA
>Ga0181593_10006177_pt1 | contig 10785 bp, 9 predicted proteins | sample 071ome_19_FD_133756 | JGI IMG/M metagenome (GOLD analysis project Ga0181593, IMG submission 133756) | Coastal salt marsh microbial communities from the Groves Creek Marsh, Skidaway Island, Georgia - 071413AT metaG (megahit assembly) | ecosystem: Environmental > Aquatic > Marine > Intertidal zone...
GGCGTCGTCGTTGCGGACCTTCCGGCTGGCCGTGTAGTGATTGATCATCGAATCCATGTTGCCAGCAGACACGGCGAAGAAGAGCCGCGGCCGTCCGAACTGTCGCCAGGCGGTGCAGTCACGCCAGTTGGGCTGCGCCAGCACGGCCACCCGGAACCCGGCTTCTTCTAGCAGACGGGCAAGCAGCCCATTGGCAAAACTGGGGTGATCGACGTAGGCATCTCCGGTCACAAACACGACATCGACTGCATCCCAGCCGCGTGAGGCCAGGTCGTCGGGATGCATCGGCAGCGGTGGGGCGACCGGGGTGGGGGTGTCGATGATCGGGAGGTTCATGGGGGCCAAAACCAAAAGAAAGACCGCAGCGTCTGCCCTGAACCGCAGCGACTGCCTTGCAGTAAAGTGTAGCCCCTGCAAACTGGCCGCGAGAGCTGCTGGGCTGGCTGATATAGTTATGAGGGTCATGCCGCATGCGGCGACCGTTTTCTGCCCTGCCCGATCTCTGTTTCGGCCACGATGGCCAAAATGTTCATGGACCGTGTCTGCTCAATACCGTGTTCTCTCTTTCACCTGCTTCTGCCAGCAGCAAGCTGCCTGGTCGTTGCAGTCGTGTACAGCGGGACTGTGACTGAGGCAAGTGAGCCTGATGCGGCCGTGGTGGCGGCGATTGAACAGCTGGCATCGCCCCAATTTGCGGAACGTGAGGCAGCCTCCAGCCAACTGGCCAGTGCTGGGGGCAAGGCGGTCGATTCGCTCGTGGTCGCGGCTCAGGGTGACGATGCCGAGGTGGCTGTGCGGGCTGTTGAGATTCTGCGTGGCTTGCTCAGTCGCGACGAGAGCGAGTTGGTGGGCCGCGTTGAAGAAGGGCTGGAGGCGATCGCTGCAGAGGGCAGCCTTGCCGTCGCACAACAGGCTGAGGTTGCCCTCGACTACTATGGCGTTGCCCAGGCCGCCTCTGCCAGAGAGACGCTGGAGGAACTTGGTGCCACCTTCTCAGATGCCGGGCTGCGGGGTGAGCAGATTGAAATCGCTGCTGACTGGAGGGGAGACAGCAACTCTTTCCGGCTGCTGACCCGGCTGCGTGACATTTCCCACGTGAGCCTTTACGGCATTCAACTTACGGAGCGAGATGCCGCCACACTTGGGCGGCTTCGAAAAGTTGAGCGGATTGACCTATTTGGTGTCGGCATGGAACAAGACGTATTGGTCCAGTTGCGTCGTTGGCTTCCGGATGTCGAGATTGATGTCCGCAAGGGTGGGAAACTTGGCATTGCGGGTAGCCCCCTTCAGGGGCAGTGCATTGTCAGTGGTATTCAGGTCGGTTCCGCTGCGGAAAAAGCAGGCCTACAGCCACAGGACATCATCAAGGAAATCGATGGCCTGGCCGTCGCCGATTTTGATGCCTGTACCAGAATGATTGGAGAGCACGGGCCGGGTGAAAAAGTCTCGCTGCTGATTGAGCGACCTGAGCGAGCAGGGAAGGCCACCCAGTTTCGCCGTGAGGTGATTTTAGGTGGGTGGTGAGAGTACGGTGGTGATCGGTCTGGTGGTGGTCACTGGATGGAAAGGACGCCTGATTAATGAGTGAGACGGTGAATAAACCTCCCCAGGCTGGTTCGGACAGCCACGAGCCGGTTGATGTCAGGTGGCATGCCGCTGCTGTCAGTCGTCAGGATCGTGAACAGCGTGCCGGGCACCGCGGCTGTGTGCTCTGGTTTACTGGTCTGTCGGGGTGTGGAAAGAGCACGCTTGCCAATGAGGTCGACAAGCAGTTGCATGCCCGTGGCCATCGGAGTTTTGTGCTGGATGGCGACAACGTGCGGCATGGCCTGAATGCCTCGCCAAGTCTGCTTGAGCCTCGGCATGGCCAGGCCTTTGCCGAGCGGTTCGGTCTGGGCTTTGGTCCTCAGGATCGGGAAGAGAACATCCGGCGGATTGGCGCAGTGGCTGAACTATTCGCACAGGCAGGCATCATTACCCTGACAGCCTTCATTAGCCCTTACCGCCGGGACAGGGCGGCTATCCGGCAGATGCTGCCAGCAGGCGACTTTGTGGAGGTGTACGTCAAAGCACCGATTGAAGTCTGTGAGGGCCGTGATCCGAAAGGACTCTACAAAAAGGCGAGAGCCGGTGAGATCAAAGGCTTTACCGGCATCGACGATCCCTACGAAGAGCCTGAGGCCGCTGAGTTGGTGGTCGATTCGGTTGCCAGTCCACCACCGCAACTAGCCACCCAGGTCTTGCGGTGGCTTGAGCAGGCAGGGGTGATTCCGCCGGCCAGTGACGCCTGAGTCAGCAGCCCGGCAGGACAGGGTTTTGTATCAGGTGATTTGATTTAAGTGACGTGATCGGTCAGGGAGCCGGGCCGATCGCCGGGCCGATCAATTCCACGAGGTTGCCATCAGGGTCTTTGACGCAGGTAAGCGACATGCCCGGAGCCAGATTCTTTGGAAGGGTCACAGGGTAGGCCAATGGTTTCACCCCAATAGCAGCCAGTTTTCCCAGGACGTCGATGGTGTCTGTCACCATAATGGTCAGGTAACGAAAGCCGGTGTGGGAGTGGATAAACTCGTTGTCTCCTTCGCGGGGTGAACTGTCGGCTACTTGCATGAGTTTTAACTTGGTGGCCGTCGGGCCTTCACCCAAGACAAGCACGCGAACATCGAGTGGCTTGGAATCAGTCAGTCCTACAGAAGCAGCAAGTTCAGCGGTCACCTGGAAACTGCTGAGTTCGTGAAACCCGATTCCCTCAGTGTAGAAGCGAACAGAGGCGTCGAGGTCGCTGACAACGGTGCCGATGTCGATGGTTGTTCGAGTAAAGGCAGCAGGCTCATCAGCGAGAATGCCTGACGAGAGCAGGGCGAAGAAGCTGATGACGAATAAGCGGCGGAGCATAGAGGAACCTTTCGTGAGGGAGTGCAGACGAGTGTAGCTGTTCGGACTTCGGTCGAGTGTCTGTTGTGGCAAACGTTAGGCGACAGATGTTACCAGTGTCGTTCGGTTTCACGACCCGTCTAGGGGCCTTTGAAAGTGGTTGGGTTGCGAATTCCTTGCTCCAGTTCATTAAGTCGCCGCGCCAGATAATCATGGGAAATCTTCTTGGCTTTTTCTTGATCGGCTGCGTCGTAATCCCAGAATTCCTGCACGATTTTCTCGCAATCCGGGAAATGACTGCCGTCATCTCCAACCCGTTTTCGGGCCTCGGCAAGTTGTTTTTTCAGTTGCGAAACAATGGTCTGGTGCGAGGGATCATCGTAAAGATTGACGGTTTCGTGGGGGTCTTCTCTTAGGTCATAAAGTTCCCAGCCGGGTGGAGTCTGGTACCCGCCGTTGTAGTTGCAACCATAGTAGTAGATGAGTTTGTGGGTCTTTGTCCGGATTCCGAGATGGGCCGGGTTGTCGTGGTGAGCCATATGCATCCAGTATCGGTAGTAGGCTTCTTGTTTCCATCTATCCGGCTCCTTGCCTGTTTTAAGCAATGACAAGAACGAGCGGCCCTGGGCTGTGTTTGGAATCTCGGCATCGGCAAATTCAAGCAAGGTTGGGCCTAAGTCAACATTTTCAATAATCGCATCCAGCTTCTGGCCGGCTCTGATGGTTTGAGGATATCGAATCAACAGCGGCATTCGTAGCGACTCTTCGTACATCCAGCGTTTGTCTTGATAGTCATGCTCGCCAAGCATGAATCCTTGATCAGCGGTGTAGACGATGAGGGTGTTGTCGAGTTCTCCGCTTTCCTCAAGTTGCCGAAAGAGTCGTCCCAGGTTGTCGTCTATCCCCTTCACACAGCGAAGAAACTTCCTTAGGTAGGCGTTGTAAGCAAGCCGTGTGTTCTGTTCATCGGTGAATTCGCGGGGGTCGTACCCTTCAGGAAACTCGTTCGGGTACATCTCCGGTAGGTCACGAAGATAGGAGCGTCGTGGATTACGGCTCCCGATAGAAGTTCCAATGTGGGGAATAAGTTCATCGCCGTCGCCGCGGGTGGCGAGAGATCCAAATCGTGGGTTACGGGTCCAAAGTGTCGTCGGCTCAGGAAGGTCAACGTCTTTCAAATAGTCTTCATACCTCGGTGCATTGTCGAAGTAGTCGTGCGGAGCTTTATAGTGATGCATCAAGAAAAAAGGCTTTGTTTTGTCCCGGCCATGGGCAAGCCACTCGAGGGAGATATCGGTGATGGCATCGGTAACATGGGATCCATCAAAGGAAACGGTGTTTTTCCCCCAAGGTTTAGGTCCGCGGGTTCTGAATACTGGGTCGTGGTATGCCCCCTGCCCAGGAAGGACGCAGTAGTAGTCAAAGTCGGCAGGTTCTTCTTTGAGGTGCCATTTGCCAATCATGGCTGTCTCATAGCCAGCTTTTCGCATCTGCTGTGGGAGCATTTGCCTCCCCGGAGGAATACCACCGTTGAGGTCAACGACGCCATTCGTGTGGCTGTATTGCGCAGTTAAGATGGAGGCTCGGGATGGCGAGCAGATTGAGTTGGTGCAAAAAGCGTTCGTGAAAATCACTCCTTCTTCTGCAATTCGATCAAGATTCGGTGTCGGAGCAATTCCTGCCAGCCTGCTGCCGTACGCTGAGATTGCATGAGCAGCATGGTCGTCAGCCATGATGAAGAGGATGTTCGGCTTGCTCGCAGCCTGTCCGACATTCAACAGGAGGAGCAACGCAGTGAGGGAAAAGGCGAATAATTGCGGGTACATAAGCTAATTTTATTCCTCGTGTAGAAAAGAAGAGGCCATCGAGTTGGTTGGTTTCTTGTTGGGGCTTTCGCAGTTCAGCAGTGGGGGAAAGTGACCAATGCAACAATTCCTCAAAGAATGTTTGGTTTTCATCTTCATTATATCTGTGGTGACCGCCGTCGCTGCGCCAGACAAACAGCCTAACATCGTGCTGATTCTGGCTGATGATCTTGGCTGGGTAGATTCAGGATTCAATGGTGGTGATGCTTCGCTCACGCCAGCAATGAACCGGCTTGCTAGTCAGGGTGGCCTGCTTTGGAAATCCTGGTCCAGTTGATACGAAGGTCTACTGCCCTGAGGCCGAGGCGTTGTCGCCTATACTGGCAACGGACGCTGACTGCTCGTTAAAAAAAGCCTGCCGAGGCGTTTTTTCGCGCGGGCACTACCCGAAACGGGGGTGTTTTTGGGGTCGCCTGCCAACGCATTCTGAGGAGATAGACCTCATGGCAGTCTGCCCGGGGGGAGGGCGTCTTGTCTGGTCTCGAGAGTCGGGGTTCTTCGGTTTTCCCGATGGAAGCCACGATTCACCAAAACAGGCCTTTTTTTAGGCCTTAGCCGGCAAAGCGAGTATCGAGGTTTTGCTGATTTTTAGAAAAAGACCGGCACAGCTGTTAACGAAATCGGTCTGACCGGAGTTTTACCTAGTGAAGAGAGATTCTGATCCAACGCGGGAAAGTCAGTTTCAAGACCTGCTTCAGGCGGCCCAGCCGTTTCTGAAGGTCGCGATTCGTGCAGTCGTTGTCGACACAGATCTTTCGATGGAAATTCTCCAGCGAGTCAATCTCGCAATCTGGGAAAAAAGGCAAAAGTTTGAACCAGGCACCAGTTTTCAGCACTGGGCAATGGCGTTTGTGAGATTTGAAATTTTAGCTGTCAGGAGAGATTTTGCCAGAAATCGAGAGCAGTTGTTCTCGGCGACTGCAGAAGAGACGGCCTATGAGGCATCAAGTTTTTTCAGTTCGATTGAGATCGATGCGGTCGAAAGGCTGAATGCCGAGCGGGCGGCCTTGCAGGCGTGCCTAGAAACTCTTGGTGAGAAAGAGCAGGAGCTTTTACGGGTGCGGTATCAGGACCAAAAATCGCTTAAGGACTATGCCAGTGAAACCGGTCGGTCTGAGGGTGGGTTGCGTGTCAGCCTCCATCGTCTGCGGCAAGCGATTCGTCGGTGCGTTGAGTCGCGTCTGGAAAACAGCGGCAGCACTCACTAGAGCAGGAAGAACCAAATTGGTGTTCTCGTATGTAGAAGAGGCGTGAAGGCGTGAAAGAGGACCACAAAAAACAAGAATTGCCAGATGGCTTCGTAGAACTCATTGGCCGAGTCCTTGATGGGGTAGCCGATGAGGGAGAGGTTGCGCAGTTAGACGATTCCATCTGTCGCATTCCAGGTGCGGTAGATGAATGGCTGGAGGCGGTGCGTCTCGAAATGCATCTCGAGAGTATTCACGATCCTTCTCAGATGGCCTGTGATAGCGACATCTTTAGCGCCACGAGAACCCCGCTCACGACTTCGGTAAGAGAAGGAAACCATCACCTGCTTGGTCGCGTGGGTCTCTGGCTTGTCTCTGTGGCAACAGTCGTTTTAGTGCTGTTTTCACTCTCAACGTGGTCTCGGATCCGCATGGATGCCCCACTCGATCAGCCGCCAATGACGACAAAGGGAATCACAAATCCAAATCCTCTTTTAGCTTCCCAGGGGGTGGCCATATTGACGGGCCAGGCCCAGTCGGTCTGGAAGTCCGAAGAAATTTTGGCGGGACGGGTCATGCCGCCGGGCAGGTACCAACTCGAGTCTGGCGTTGTCCAAATCGATTTATTCAGTGGTGTCCGGTTGGTTGTTGAGGGTCACGCTGACTTCGTGATCGAGTCACCGCTGCGGGTCCGGCTTCATCGTGGGGCGGCTCGTGCCCAGGTTCCAAAGGCTGCGGAGGGCTTTCGAATTGATACGGCGGCTGCAGAGATCACGGATTTAGGGACCGAATTTGCCGTCAGGGTCGACGGTATCACTACTGACTTTTCTGTGATCGAAGGAGCTGTTGAAGTCCAAGAAAAAGACGGCGTGTTGTGGCGAGCCGAGGATGGCCAGTCGTTTCGACTTCAAGGTCAAGGCGCTAAGCGGACTATTCTGCAGGAAGCGGTTGAAGTCGTGAGTGCGGGAGATGTTTTAAAGCTCGAGAGTACGCAGAGGCAGCAGCGTCAGCGGCATTGGAGAGAAAGCCTGCAACTGCGGCTCGATGACGATCGCCTTCTCGCCTGCTACAAGATGCTCGAAGGCGGGGGAGATAGCCGTGCTCTGCCAAACCTTGTGCCAGCCTCACAATCTGATGGACCGGCTGTGATTGTAGGGGGAGAGCTCTCGCGCGATCGCTGGGGAAATGCGGACAGAGCAGTTGATTTTACGCAGTTTGGAAGTCGGCTTCGCGTTTCGGTGCCCGGCCAACATGATGGCCTCACGTTTATTTGTTGGGCAAAAATCAACAACCTAGATCATGAGTACAACTCGTTATTTCTCACTGATGGCCATGACTCAGGTGAGCCGCATTGGCAAATCCTCAGGGACGGTCGTGTGTTTTTTTCCGTCAAACAGTCGGAGCGGGTTGAGGGTCTCCCAATGGAGTTGCGTTCGTTATCGGTGCCGCTATGGAGTGAGGAAATTCGCGGCAGGTGGCTGATGTTTGCCGTAACTTTCGACAACGCTACCAAGCAAGTCCACCATTACCTGAATGGTGTAGTCGTTGGGCAAACAACATTTCCGGAAAAGGCGAGTATTCCTGGCATAGAGATTGGTCCCGCTTCCATCGGAAACTGGGCTGATCCGGTCTACCGAACTGACGATGCCTTCACGTCGCGAAACCTCAATGGCGTGATAGACGAATTATGGGTGTACGGCGCGCCGCTTACTGCCTCTGACATTCAAAGTCATTATGCGGTGAGCAATCCCTATGCGAGCTTCATTGAGGAATAAAGATATGTCCGATTGTCAAAAATGCAGACACAGTGTTCCGGCAAAATATATGTGCTGGAATATCGTTTTTGGCTTATTTTTGATCACGCTCTGTGCGCCACTAGTCGAAGGTGCCACGGAAGAAGACGGTAGGCAGCAGCGAGAAATATTTGCCGTAAAGATCTTGCCCCTCCTTCAGAGCAGGTGTTTCGGCTGTCATGGCGGAAGTGATGAGGTAAAGGGTGATCTGGTCCTCACGTCACGCGAAGACCTCCTACATGGTGGCGAGTCTGGTGAGGCGGGCATCGTTCCGGGAAAGCCGCACGAAGGAACGCTTTTGGCAGCGATACGCTGGGATGGCTATGAAATGCCACCGAAGGAAAGTGAGCGGCTCACGGCCGAGGAAGTCCGCCTTGTTGAGGAGTGGATTGCGGCCGGGGCGCCATGGCCAGAGGAGGTGGAGGTTCAAGCAATCCGGAGGCGTGTAGCGGCCCAGGGGCGTGGTGGCATTCAGGTCCAGACCAGTGGTGGGACGAGTGAGGAGTGGACATCCAGACTCTACGATCCGGACTCGCTGTGGGCATTCCAGTCAGTACGCCCACTGCGTGAGTTGCTCCCTGAGACCATCAGCCAGGCGGAAGCGATCGACTATTTCATTGACAAGGGGCTCGAAGCGGCAGGCCTGAGAGGCAGCCCTGAGGCAACTCCACAAGAGCTTGTTCGGCGGGTGACCTATGACCTCACAGGCCTGCCCCCGACATCAGAAGAAACGGCGAATTTCATTGCCGGCTATGCAGTTGCTCCAGAGGAGACGTATCGCGGGCTCGTTGATCGGTTGCTGGAAAGTCCACGGTATGGAGAGCATTGGGCAAGGCACTGGCTTGACGTTACCCGGTATTCCGATACCGGTGGCATGAGCAATGACTATGAGCGATCCAATATGTGGCGGTATCGCGATTATGTGATTCGCGCATTCAACAACGACAAGCCGTATGACGAATTTGTGCGGGAGCAGGTGGCTGGCGATGAATTGGCGGAAGCCTCTGCTCGGAATCGGTTGGTGAGTCAGGGGCTCGAGGGTAAGTCGCTTGATGAGGCCCTTCAGAAATTAGAGGCAACGGGTCAATACACCGACCAAGAGGTCGAATGGCTTGTCGCTTCTGGTTTCCTCCGGCTCGGGCCTTACGACAATGCCATGGTTGAGCCCGAGGAGGCGCGGCAGATCTATCTCGACGACCTTGTCAACATCACAGGTCAAACCTTTTTGTCGCAGACGCTTCGCTGTTGTAAATGCCATGATCATAAGTTTGATCCAATCCCAACCCGTGATTACTACCGTCTCTACGCAGCATTTGCGACAACTTTTCCTGCGGAAAGGCCTGCTCGATTTTTGGCGACGGAGTCGAAGGAGCGGTTTGATTCGGGCCGTATGTTAACGGAGAAGATGCTGCAGTATGCCAAAGAAGAAACGGCGAAACTCGTTAGTAAGCGTGAGCAGGCGGCCCGGCAGTGGTACGCAGAGCACGACCTCCCCTACAAAAATGAGAATGCTCGGAAGACTGACCCCGATGAGGAAAAGCCGCCGCGGCATGTTGGCCTCGATCATGTTGAATCAGGCCAACTCAAAGTTCGTGAACAAGATGTCTGGATATGGCAGCGTCGACTTGAGCGGTATCAGCCGATGGTTCAGAGCGTCTTTACAGAGGCCGACCATCCCAAGAAGTTTACGGGCGCACGGAAACTGAGAATTTCACGGGACAAGAATCACAAGGGTGAAGGGGTGAAAAACTTCATCCTCGCAGGTGGATCACTTGCCGCGCCGACTGACACCGTCAAGCCAGGAGTAATTAGTGCGGTTTCACTTGCGACGAATTTGAAGGGCGAAGACCCCCATCTCCTCACAGACAGTCCGAGCGGCCGCCGAACGCAACTCGCAGATTGGATTGCAAATGCGTCCAATCCACTCACGACACGGAGCATCGTCAATCGAATTTGGCAGTACCACTTTGGAAAAGGCTTGGCCGCCAATCCGAACAATTTTGGAGGGAAGGGAGGTCATCCGACTCATCCAGAACTCCTTGATTATCTAGCCAACCAACTGGTCAAAGGCGGCTGGCGAATCAAACAGTTGCACCGTGAGATTGTTTGCTCGAAAGCCTATCGGCGCTCGACTGTGCCGCGAGATGCCAAGGAGTTGGCAGAGCGAGACCCGGGGAATGAACTCTTGTCAGTGTTTCGTCGCCGTCGACTGTCGGCAGAGGAGATACGGGATTCACTCTTAAGCGTGACGGGTGAACTCATGCCGTGCGAGGGTGGGCTGCCAGTTTTTCCAGAGATAAACATGGAGGTGGCCCTGCAGCCACGGATGATTCAGTTTTCGCTTGCTCCAGCCTATCAGCCGTCTCAAACACCAGAGGAAAGAAACAAGCGTACAATTTTTGCCTATCACTGCCGCGGTCAGGCTGATCCCTTCCTGGAACTATTTAATCAGCCTAACCCCAACGAATCGTGCGAACTGCGAGATTCTGCATCAGTGACGCCGCAGGCCTTCACGCTGCTTAATAGTCAATTCATGGTGGATCGGTCGGTGGCTCTCGCCGTCCAAATAGCAAGTGAGCATAAGGGGCCGAAGGATCAGGTTGTCGCGGCATTGCGACGCGTCCTTAATCGTGATCCGAATATGGCTGAAATCGCTCGGCTTGAGAAACTGCTGGTCGATATGAGCAAGAAAAGTTTTGTGGGGGCAGTCTGCAACTATCCAAGCCAAATCACCCGTTCTCTGGTGGAAGAATTTAGTGGTGAGCCATTTGAGTACGTGGAGATTCTGCCGGTGTTCGAGCACTATCAGCCGGATCGAAAAATAGAGTCGCTCTCACCAGCAGAGCAGGGGCTTGCTGAAGTCTGTTTGCTACTGATGAACGCCAACGAGTTCATGTATGTCAATTAGAGAGGTGGTTATGGGCGGTCTGACGAGGAGAGAGGCACTGCTGGGCATGGGCGCTACGCTCGGTCCACTTGCGCTGACTGATCTATTGCGAGCAGAGAAGGCGCTGCCGGCCAATCCTTTGGCGGCCAAGCAGCCGATGCACCCAGCCCGAGCGAAAC
>Ga0181593_10006178_pt1 | contig 10783 bp, 7 predicted proteins | sample 071ome_19_FD_133756 | JGI IMG/M metagenome (GOLD analysis project Ga0181593, IMG submission 133756) | Coastal salt marsh microbial communities from the Groves Creek Marsh, Skidaway Island, Georgia - 071413AT metaG (megahit assembly) | ecosystem: Environmental > Aquatic > Marine > Intertidal zone...
AATGGTCAAGACCCACGTGGCTACATGACCCTATTTAGAGGAGATTGAAGCGCATCGTAGAAGCTAGTAAGTAATTCTTATACACAGGAAGCCCGAGCAGAGATGCTTGGGCTTTTTAATGAGCCTGTAACACCATGAAGTAAATTCAGACAGCCACATCTAAGTCAGAATTCGCCAACTTAAAACCTATTGTCAATTTCCTACTGCATTTCAAATATAAGTTTATATAATACCTAACACTATCGAACCACATGTTAGGGCCTCACTAACAGATCGAGTAAAAAATGCTCACCGGTTCAAAATTAAGACATTATGAAAAGCATGTATCGTTCAAAGAAAGTGCCATATTAAAAATAAAACGGATTTATTTTTGATACAGCAAACTTTGTCATTCATGTTGAAGACTATTGGTAATGGCTTAACACCCAAAAAAGCTCCATTTAAAAATAAAACACCGAGCTAAAGGATTAATATGCAATTAAAAGCACCTTTGTGTCTATTTATCACCCTATTCAGTATTTTTTCTGTTCATGGGGAATCAGGCCAATTAAAACAAAGTCTAGAAACCGCAGAAAAAACCCAAAGAATGGGGCAACAAAGCCAGCAAGGCGTTAATACACTGGCAAAGCAGTCACAAGAACTTTTAGATAAATACCAAAAACTTTTACGTAAAACAGAATGTCAAAAAGAATACAATCAAGAGCTGCGTATTCTAGAAATAGAACAAAAAGAGAATATCGAGATACTGCAACAAAAAATTGAGGACGTAAAACTCACTAAACAGCAGTTATTACCATTATTACGTGAAATGGTAAAAACACTGGATCAGTTTATTCTTTTAGACCTTCCTTTTCATAAAGAGGCCCGTTTAAACAGTATCAATGAAATCAAAGGCTTTTTAAGCCGCAGCAATGTGAGCATTTCAGAAAAATTCCGTCGAGTTATGGCTTTTTATCAAGCAGAAAATGATTACAACTATAACCTCGAAGTGTACCGAGACAATATTGAAATTTCCGATGAATCTCGTTCCGTACAAGTTCTGCGCGTTGGTAGGAATGCACTATACCTACAAACACTTGACGGCAAGCTAAGTGCACTTTGGAATAAACATACGAAGCAATGGCAAATCCTTGATGATAAGTACCAGCGCCCCATTCGTAAGGCAATGAGAATCGCCAGTCAAAAATCAGCTCCTGATCTTATCACCTTGCCCTATTTAACCTTGCTTGATCAAGCAACACAGAATGAACTGCAAGGAGCAAAATGATGTTGAAAAAAGTAACGCTAAAAATTGCCCTCGTCTTTGTATTTATCTCTGCGCCTACCTTAAATGCAAACTTATTAGATGGCGAGCAAATCAATACTCTAGATGAACTGCTCATCAATACCAAAAAGCTTCAGGAAAAAGAACAAGCCATTTATAAAGAGCGTGAAGCACGCTTTTTACAAGAAAAAAACAAACAAAAAAAGCTGGTGGACCAAGCCCAAGCCGCATGGGAAAAGGAGCAAGCCATAGGTAACCCGTTGGTCAAAACCACTCAAAAGCAAAAAGCTCAAATAGATAAACTACAAAATGAATTAAATAAGCACGTTGAAGAGTTAGGCGATATTCATAGCTTATACAGCCAGTTTAGTGGTGATTTCATTGCGCGCCTTCAAGATTCATTAGTACATGCGCAAATGCCAGAACGTCAGAAAGCACTGACCATATTACAAGAGAATCAAGAACTTGCCAGCATCAAAGATATGAAAGAGTTGTGGCTGTGGGTCATGGCAGAAATGACACAAGCCGGAAAAAACACAATATTTGAAGCAACGGTTGTTACCCCAGAAGGTAGAAGCAGCCAACAAGAGGTATTACGTATTGGTACATTTAGCGCATTCTCTAAAGGGGATTTTTTACGTTACATCCCTCAAAATCAAGAATTAATAGTCATTGCGGAGCAACCTAGTGAACAAAATCTGATGGAGACGTTTAGCTTAATTGCTCAACAGAACACAGATAACCAATCCGAAACAGCAATGAGTATCATCGACCCAACGCGAGGCGAATTATTAGCACTACTTGGACAAACCCCAAGCTTGTATGAGCGATTACTGCAGGGTAAAGAAGTAGGTTTTGCCATCGTTGTATTGGGTGTTATTGGATTATTCATTATTCTCTATCGTTTAATCTTCTTAGCGGTTGTTTGGAATAAAACCAACAAGCAACTTAAAAACCTGGGCAATCCAATTAGTGACAATCCGCTAGGCCGTATTTTCTTACAGGTCAAAGCAATGCCTGAGGAGCAACGTCAAGATGATGAAAGTCTACAGCTCACTTTAGATGAAGCGATTATTAAAGAGCTACCGAAATTAGAGCAAGGTCATAGCCTAATCAAACTCTTTTCAGCCATTGCACCTTTGCTAGGTTTATTAGGAACTGTTATCGGTATGATTGCCACCTTCCAAAGCATCAGCTTATTCGGAAGTGGCGACCCGAAATTAATGGCGACGGGTATCTCTCAGGCACTTGTGACAACAGTATTGGGGATAATGGTTGCCATACCCTTATTACTTGGTCATAACGTTTTAGTTTCATTTAGCAAAATATTATTACAAATTCTTGATGAGCAAAGCGCAGGAATATTAGCTAGAGAGCGTGAAGCAGCTCAATCCACCTTCGATGAAAAACAGGCCGACAATGCTTAACGAATCCGTCATCGTTTTATTTCAGCAATTTTTTGAACAAGGCGGGAACATCATCCCTGCCTTGTTTCTTCTTGCTTTTATTTTATGGTCTCTGATTATTGAACGTTTCTATTTTATTAAAGTTAGCTATCCAAAGTTATCAAATAAACAGGTACATCAATGGTCTATCCGAGTAGATAAGCAGTCTTGGAATGCGCATAAAATTCGAGAAGAGCTGATCTCAAAAAATAATGCACAACTGAATATGTGGCTATCCAGCATAAAGGTGTTAATCGCCATTTGTCCATTATTAGGTCTACTAGGAACTGTTAGCGGTATGGTCACGGTATTTGATGTCATTGCTTTAACTGGCAATAGCGATGCAAAAGCCATGAGTGCTGGTATCTATAAAGCAACCCTACCAACCATGGTGGGGTTATGCTTAGCTTTGTCTGCCTTGTATTTCAGTCACACTATCAAGCAATTAGTAGTCAAACACAGTGCACAATTTGAAGACCATTTAAACATTCGATCCAACTTACCACAGCATTCTCAGGAGGGCTTATGAGCACTCGTCGACATCAAATACAGCAAGATGACAGTGAGTTAGATATGACTCCCATGTTAGATATTGTTTTCATAATGCTGATCTTTTTTATCGTTACTACATCTTTTGTAAAAGAGTCCGGTATTGAAGTTAACTCACCTTCGGCCAGTACGTCTGAAAGTCAGAACAACGCTACTATCTTTATTGCGATTAATGAAAACAATGAAGTATGGATTGACAAACGCCAAGTGGATATCACAACAGTACGTGCAATCATTGCTCGCCTGCATAGCAGTAATCCTGAAGGATCTGTTGTTATCCAAGCAGACAAACTGGTTTCGGCCGATCAATTAATGTCGGTTATGGATCAAGTTCGTCAAGCAGGTGTTAATAATATTGCTCTAGCAGCGAAGAAGATATGATGCGGATTATAATTTCATTAATCGTATCTGGATTGATTGTTGTAGCACTATTTTATTTGATCATTGGCTTGATCTATCAAGATATTCCACCTCTAGAATTACAAGAAGATGTGGTTCAAATTAAAATTGAAAGCGCAAAAGAAGATGCACCAGAACAAGAAGCTAAGTCACAGAAGAAGAAATTGGCAGAACCAGAACCCAAATTGATAAATAACATACAACCTACTATGGATAAAAGCTTAGTGAGCCCTAATCAGCCTCTAATTAATCTTAGCCTATCCAAAACAGAGTTTAAGTTTCAATCAAATAACGTACCTAAGTTACAAGAGAACTGGATTCAGCCCACGGCTTCGACTCAAGTGGATGCTAATGCGCTAGGAGACCAAATAGGTAATCAACCCAAGGCACTACGTAAGATTGTTCCTGTTGCTACTCGTAAACCACAAATCCCCAAAATTGCATGGGAGAATAAAATTAACGGTTGGGTCATGGTATCCATTGAAGTAACACCATTTGGTAGCACCGAAAACATTCAAATTATTGATGCCTCTCCCCGAGGGGTTTTCGAGGATAGCGCAGTAGAAGCCGTTAAGCGTTGGCGATATGAAGGGTTTAAAGGCTCAAATCGTAGGTTATTGCAAAAAATTGAATTTGAATGGAAGGATTACCCATACAACTGGGAATAATAAATATAATGACAAACTTATATCCCAATATTCTACTTAGGTTGCTTTTCATTACTGCTCTAATCTTAGTTAGCAGTAGTTATGCTGATCAATACGAAAGCTATCAAATCGTCACGCCTAAAAAAGACAGTACTGAAGAAGAAAAGAAAACCATAGCGGAGTTAGAAAGTGAACTGAGTTCATTAAAAGACGCTTATACACGTGACAGCACTATTCGCTACTTGGCAAGACACTATGCTCAATTAAATGGTGAAGGTAGCCTTGAAAAAGCACTCGCTTATTATCAGCAAGCGCTTTCAGGAGATGGGTTATCAGATATTGCAAAACAAGAAATGCTTATTGAAATCATTGAAATTCAGTATTTCTTAAAAGACTATACACTTACAACTCAATTCATTGATCAATTTGTAAAGATAGGTGGCAAGCTTTCTACCGACTTGCAATTGAAACAGGCCTTCAGCCAACATTACCTAGGCAAGCCACAAGCCGCCCTATTAACCGCCGAAAACTTATATAGCTTTGTTACTACTACTTTGTTTAATCACGCACTAGACCCATACGTTCATCCTGAATTAAATATGAGCAATGAACAACTCACCCAGTTACTCTTTATTTTTTTTGAAAATAAACGCTATACCACCAGCATCGAAATACAAACCATTATTATTGAGCGTGACCACAAAAATCCAGATCATTGGATTAGGTTAAGCCAGATCTATCTAGTAGATGGCCAGCCTGAAAAAGCAGCAAACACATTACTATTAGCCGCGCAAAAAGGGATTAACTTAGAAAAAGATCACATTTTATTACTATGCGACTTAATGGCTCAAAACAACAACCCTTACATAGCAGCACGCTTTTTAAAGCAAATGATTAATGAGTTTCATATAACAGCAGAGTTTACCCATTATGAAAAACTCTTTGCGTATTGGTATCAGGCCCATGAAGTAGAGGAGGCTATTAATGTTGCCAATATTATGCTTAGCCTTCTGCCAAATATTGACCGCCAACTGGATATTGCAGAGTTGTATTATCAAACTCAAAGCTGGGATTTGATGAAAACAACCATACTTAAAGCCTGCGAAACTGGATTAGTCAAAAAGCAAGTGGGGCGAGCTAATTACCTTTTAGGGGTTAGCGAGTTCAAACTGGAAAATTATGAAGCTGCCGCAAGAGCTTTCACCAATGCAACCATTATTGGTGGATATGCAAAACAAGCCTCGGAATACTTAGATTATATGAATGTGAAAGACGAATCCCATACCTCTATTTATGGCAACGCCTATAGAGCAGAACACGAAGGGCCATGTGGCGAAGAGAATGACGGATATAAACCGGCTCCAAATATTAACTTACAAGATTTCATTCCATTTAATTCATACAGAAGAGCGAATAATTACCCTATATAAAATAAACATCCTAAGGCGCTAGTTTACTCAACCACTGTTATCAAATTAAATAATAGCAACTAATGTTTCATAATATTGGCTTCAATAGTGGCAAGGAGCTTTTCAATATCAATAGGTTTCGCGATAAAATCGTTCATACCTGCATCTATACAGTGTTGTCTTTCTTTTTCCATCACCCCCGCTGTCATAGCTATAATTGGCAACTTAAGTTTTAATTCATTACGAATTTTACGAGTAGCAGTAAAGCCGTCCATTATCGGCATTTGCATATCCATTAATACACAATCAAATTCTTGAGGAGACTCTAACAACACATCTAACGCTAACTGCCCATTTTCAGCTATAGAAACATGAGCCCCTAAATCGGTCAGTATTTCGCTAGCAACCACTTGATTTAATGCATTATCTTCAACCAATAAAATTTTGTAGTCTTTTAAAGGCTCTTTTTTACCCCCTAACACACTAGGTACGATTTCTTCACTAGGAGAAAAGGTCTGTATCAGAGAGTTGTATAAAGTTTTTCTCAAAATGGGCTTATGGATGACACCAGCTATTGAGTCTAGCTTTATATTTTTTGGAATATTTTCAATCTTATCCGATTGCATTAGAAAGACATAAGGCTTCACATGATTTGGAAATTCCGAGATAAATTGTTCAATACCATATAATCCGGCATCGACTAAAAGTACATTTTTACTCGTATTGGAAAGGGATAGCTCGTTTTGTTGTGAATACTGAAAACACTCAATTCCCCAATTTTTCAAATACATTTCCATGATACGTCGATTTATCTCATTACTATCAATAATATAAACAGTTATTTCTTCTGAAAAATTAAAATTTTTAGGCTCTTCATCTACAAAAGGAAACGTCAACGTGAAATTAAAATTACTGCCTTTTCCTAGCTCACTTTCTACTAAAATGGTCCCATTCATCATATTTATCAAACGCTGACTAATGGCCAGCCCTAACCCTGTTCCACCATACTTTCTGGTATTGGAACCATCCACTTGTGAAAATGCGCTGAATAGGGTTTCTTTAAATTCAGGTTCAATACCAATACCTGAATCTCTGACTGAGATTTTTACAGTTGCTTGATTACCATCTACTCCAACCAAATCAATAAAGAGAGTCACATCTCCGTTCTCGGTGAACTTTATCGCATTACCTAGCAAATTAATCAAAACCTGTTGTAGCCTAGGGCCATCGCCAACCAAGATATTTGGCAGCATAGGATCTACGCCTATACTGAACTCGATATTTTTGCTTGCTGCATTAGATGACATTACGCTGGATAGCGTTTCGCAAATTTCATCTATATCAAAATTTTGATGTTGTAATTCAAATTTACCTGCTTCAATTTTTGAGAAATCCAATATATCGTTTAGTATTCCCAAAAGAGAATTTCCAGCACTATGTATCATATTAACGTAGCGATTTTGATTTTCATCTAGGTTTGTGTTTCTTAGCAATTGACTACTTGCCAACACAGCATTCATTGGCGTTCTAATTTCATGACTCATACTCGCCACAAATTCACTTTTAGCCCGACTCATTGCATTAGCTTTGGCTGCGGCATCAGTTAATAATTCTTTAATTTTATTCTGTTCCGAAACATCATGAACCGTCACTATGACATGCTTTTCATCTCTTAAAAAATAAGGTGCCAGATTAATATCCACAGCGATCAATTCACCATCTGCACATTTACCTTGTAAGAAAATTCCTTCACCCATTATTCGTGTTTTCACATTTTCAAAAAATCCACGCCTTAGTTGTTGGTGTTTACTTCTAATCTCATTAGGAACCAACTCCTCTATTTTTATTCCAATTAAAGTACCTTTCTTGTATTTGAATAATTGATGCGCCTGTGAGTTGGCTTGAATAATTTCACCAATTTGATTAACAATTATCAATGACTCTGGTGCTGTTTCAAAAATTACTTTTAACTGTTGGCGGGACTCTTCAACTTTTTGTGCTTGCTGATTCACTTGTTCAAGGGTTTCTCGAATAATCTGATTGGAGCGGAGCTCTAATGTAATATCTTGAGCAACACCAAGATAACCCAGCAGTTGGTTATTAGTATCATAAACGGTGGATACCGTTAGCCTAACCGGTATTCTATGCCCATCTTTATGAATGTAAGTCCACTTATTTGAATCCTTGAATCCTTTTTTTGTTTTATATATAAATACTTCAAATCCTTCGATGGTCTCTGAAAACTCCTCAGATAGCGCTTTACCTTTTTCAATGACTTCGTTCACATCATGAAACACCGCAGGACTTTGTTTATTAACCAGTTCGCGAGCGCTGTACCCCAGCATTTTTTCAGCCCCTCGACTGAATAATAAAATCGTACCCTCTGGATCTGTGGTAATAATTGAAAAATCCTCGGCAGAATCAATAACCGACTGCAACAACTTTTTAGACTCCTGCCATTTACTTTCAGCATTTTTACGTTGAGTGCACTCCCAATTCAAACCAACAACACGTTGTGCATCCCCCTGTTCATCTTTACTCACAATGGCTGATGCCGATACCCAGCGAAGATCATTCTCATCAGGTAGTACTCTGAAATCCAGCCTGTATTCACCGCTTCCTTTCACTAAATCTGAAAGTTGCTTTTCAACCATGTCTATGTCATCAGGGTGAACTCTGTCTTTCCACACTTCATAGGATATGGAGGTACTGAGTGGGTCAACACCATATAAGGCATACATGTGTTTATCCCAATGCAATTCATTCGTCGATAAGTCCCAGTCCCATACGCCTAACCCGATAGAGTCACTAGCTAATTCGAAGCGTTCTTTTAGCTCTATTAATTCATTTTGTCTTTGACGGTGCACCTGCATGGTTAAGGCAATCATATTGGCCATAAAGGCACTCATGGCCGATGGCCCTAATATTTCATCCAATGTAGTTTCATTTATCCATATGTGTACGAATTGAGTCGAATACATAGGAATAATGTGAGCAATCAATAACGCCACTGGTGATATAACGACCGTAAGTGTTAAACCAAACTGCAATGCAACTAGACTCAATACCGCACTAATATAAATATACGGGTGAGGTAAATATATGAGAACGAAGAAACATACAAGAGATGCACAAGGCAATATAATTGAAATTTGCTTGAGCTTTTTCCCAGTTAGTAACCTTTTAAACTGGGATTTTTTCAAACAATAAGTGGGTATAAATATTAATAACAAACCAATGACGTAGCTCGTCCACCATTTAGCCCATAACAACGCAGACACTGAGTCGATAAAATATGCTTGAAACCCAGCCATAATCCATGAGATTAACGGGCTTAATATTAATATGTATATGCCAAAAATAATAAAAATTCTGGGTATTGTCTGCAGGATATTATATTTATCGATTAATTTTGAGGCACACCATGCACAACTTAAAATAAGTATAATATTTAAAGCACTGACCGTTGCATTCCACCACAGGTTTAAGTCATAAATAGCCAAGACCAAGTATCCTGATACGACAAAAAAACCAGTCATCGTCAGCCATTGGCTCTTTGGTATATTAAGCAAATAAGCTAATGCAAATCCATTGGACAACCAAGCATGAGGTATCTCTTGCTGATATCCCAATACCTGTAGAGATACCCAGGTCAACAAACCATAAATACTAGGTGCAACCCATGTCGGTTGATTGATTAACTTGGTCACTACGCATCCTGAATATAAACCATCTCTTTCAGCTTAGACCGCTCTCCTTAGTCTCATGCACATCCTAGTCTACTAGTTTGTTATAAGTAAATTTCTGCTTATTTCATTTACTGCTAAATCTCACAATCTCTTCATCACAGAAAATGCTTAGGAGTTCGCCATTGTAGGTAGGTAATAGAATACTAAGTTTAAAAATTGCGCAGTTTTTCTAGTTAAAAGCAGCTATGTTTAAGAATGCCATCTCCAATGGCCTGATGCTTCAAGCGTATTTTCAATACGATTTGTGATTTAGATTTTAGTTTTCACATTAAACCAATCATCACCTCTATATAGATTGTTAGCATCAAAGCCAAAAACATCACCCTCACCTATTTTTATAATGACAAAAAAGGATTTATCCCATGAAGTTTTTGGCCTGCTCACTCGCTTTGGTATTTAGCGTCAGTACATTTGCTATTTCCGGAGGAGGTGGTAGTGGTGGAGGAACACCCCCTTCTAATCAATCTGATATAGACCCCTTTCCATCTAATGGCAACACCTACCACTGGCCGCTTTCAGGCAACCTAGGTACCCATGACCCAACCCTAATTAAAGAAGGTGATGTTTGGTGGCAATTTCAAACTGGTAACGGTATTTACGGCAAGGTTTCTTACAATGGCGGTACCTATTGGGAGCCATTACCTTCGGTTTTACCAAACGGCCTTTGGTGGTGGGGATATTACGTTCCAGCTCATAATGGCATGGATGTTTGGGCCCCTGATGTACGTAAATACAATGGTAAGACCTATATGTATTACAGCATTTCAACGTTTGGCTCGAATACATCTGCCATTGGCCTACTTTCAACCGACAGTATCGCCTCAGGTAACTGGACAGATGAAGGCATGGTTGTACGCACAACCTCCAGTGACAACCATAACGCCATCGACCCAGATCTCGTCGTGGATGAAAATGGCGCCCCTTGGCTAGCCTATGGCTCATTTTGGAGTGGTATCAAACTGGTTGCGCTCTCATCCAGCGACATGAAACCCACAGGAGCTACTTACTCCTTAGCATCAAACCCAGCAGGCATTGAAGCACCCACAATTATTTACAAAAATGGATATTACTATTTATTTGTATCCGTTGGGCAATGCTGCCAAGGTACAAACTCGACTTATACTATTCGCTATGGGCGGTCATCCTCTATTACAGGCCCTTACAGAGATAAAAACGGTGTGGATATGCTCAATGGCGGCGGTACCATTATGGATGCTGGTAATGCTCAATGGGTTGGTCCCGGTGGTCAAGATGTATATGGTAGCGGCGTTATTGTCAGGCACGCATACGATGCATACGACAATGGCAACGCAAAATTACT
>Ga0181593_10006179_pt1 | contig 10783 bp, 8 predicted proteins | sample 071ome_19_FD_133756 | JGI IMG/M metagenome (GOLD analysis project Ga0181593, IMG submission 133756) | Coastal salt marsh microbial communities from the Groves Creek Marsh, Skidaway Island, Georgia - 071413AT metaG (megahit assembly) | ecosystem: Environmental > Aquatic > Marine > Intertidal zone...
CATTGGTGTCGGCGCCGAAGGCCAGCCCTTCGCGTTCGAGCAGCTTGACCATTTCTCCTTCGGGCACATTGGTGCTGCCGTTGAAGGCCATGTGTTCGACGAAATGGGCAAAGCCGCGCTCGGACTCGCTTTCATCGAGCGAAGCGGCGCTGACTTCCATACGCACCGTCGCGGTGCCCTTGGGCGTCGCATTGGCGCGGATTGCATAGCGCATGCCATTGTCGAACACGCCAAAGCGGTAGGCGGGGTCGAGCGGAATATCGCTGTTCTCGAAGCCCCAGACCTCTTCACGCGCGGGTGCAGAGGTGGCGAGCGGGGCAGGGGTTGCCGCGCAGGCGGCAAGCAGCGGTAGTAAGGCTGCGACAAAGGCACGCCGAAGCGGTGACAATCTACTTCCCCCGCAGTTTCCTGTGCTGGGAAAGGTCGAACACCTCGCTCGGGCCGCCATCGTCCTGAAGCAGGCCGAGCCGCCGCGCGACTTCCTGATAGGCCTCTTCCTCGCCGCCTAGATCGCGGCGGAAGCGGTCCTTGTCGAGCTTTTCGCCGGTGGTCATGTCCCACAGGCGGCAGCCGTCCGGGCTGATCTCGTCGGCCAGGATCAGGCGGCTGTAGTCGCCGTCCCAGATGCGCCCGAATTCGAGCTTGAAATCGACCAGGCGGATGTTGATCGCGGCGAACATGCCAGCGAGGAAATCGTTCACCCGGATTGCCATCGAGGTGATGTCCTGCATCTCCTCGTTCGATGCCCAGCCGAAGCAGGCAATGTGTTCCTCGGCGATCAGCGGATCGCCCAGCGCATCGTCCTTGTAGCAATATTCGATCAGGGTGTGGGGCAGCGGCTCCCCTTCGGGAATGCCCAGCCGCTTGGAAATCGAACCCGCCGCGACATTACGCACCACCACTTCGATGGGGACGATCTCGACCTGCCTGACAAGCTGCTCGCGCATGTTGAGGCGACGGATGAAATGGTTGGGCACGCCGATGTGGCCGAGCCGAGTGAAGACGAACTCGCTGATGCGGTTGTTGATGACGCCTTTGCCCTGGATCATGCCCTTTTTCTGGGCGTTGAAGGCAGTCGCATCGTCCTTGAAATACTGAATGATGGTGCCGGGCTCAGGCCCCTCATAGAGGATCTTGGCCTTACCTTCGTAGATCTGGCGGCGACGGGACATGTTCTTATCCTTCATACGCCTTCATGGCGCGGAAATGACCAGCCCCGGCGCTTGCAATCCCATGATCGAGATGGCACGGCCGGGGCTGCCCGATTATATAGTGGATGGCGATGCAAAAGCAAACCGGTGCGCCGGTTTGAGGCAAAGGAACAAGGGGCGGATGACAGTTTCGATCGAAGCCCTGACCGGGCCGCGCATTCTCTCCGCCATCGACGAACTGGCCGCCCTGCGCATCGCGGTATTTGCCGAGTGGCCTTACCTTTACGACGGCGATGACGAATATGAGCGGGACTACCTGCGCGAATTCGTCGAAGCGCCCCACGGCATTCTGGTCGCGGCGCGTGATGGTGAGCGGATCGTTGGCGCGGCGACGGCTTCACCGATGTGGGCGCAGAAGGCCGAATTTCGCGCGCCGTTCGAAGCGCGCGGGATCGACACGCAGAGCCTGTTCTACTTTGGCGAGAGCGTGCTTCTGCCGGAGTATCGCGGGCAGGGGATCGGGCACGCCTTTTTCGATGCGCGCGAGGCGCAGGCGATGAAATGCGGCGCACGGGCGGCGACCTTTGCTGGCGTGGTGCGGCCCGATGACCATCCGGCGTGGCCAAAGGACTATCGACCGCTTGACGCGTTCTGGCGCAAGCGCGGCTATGCCCCGGTCAATGGCTTTGTCACGCAATTGGCGTGGAAAGAGCATGGCGAGGCAGAAGAGAGCCCCAAACCGATGCAATACTGGCTGCGCAAATTCTGAGCGGCAATCGAACCCGTTCGCCCTGAGCTTGTCGAAACGCCGTACTTCATTTCGAGTGCCGCAATAAAAGAAAGAACAGTGCTTCGACAGGCTCAGCACGAACGGGGGTGGAATCAGTTAGGCGGCACACCTTTCCTACCCGGCTGCGACATGACAGGACCGGGCGATGTCCATGGTTTGTGTCCCTGCCAACGCCTCCGATGCGCTCCCGTTACTGTCCGGTGTCACGCGTACGGGATTCACTAGGTATTTCCATATACTTGCATGGCCGGACACCACTGCGGACACCTGTCACTTGTGTCACCCTCACGAGGCAGAAGCGGGCTTAATAGCTCTTCGGCAGGTCGAGCACCTTTTCGGCGATGAAGCTCATGATCAGTTGCTCGGTGATCGGGGCGATGCGGGTGGCGGCTGCCTCGCGATAGAGCCGCTCGACGTGGAATTCCTTGGCATAGCCCATCCCGCCATGAGTGGCGATGGCCTGCCATGCTGCATCGTGCGCGGCGCGCGCGGAGAGGAACTTGGCCGAATTGGCCTCTGCACCGCAGGGAAGGCCCTGATCATAGAGCCGCGCTGCCTTCTGGCACATTAGCCAGGCAGACTCGAGATACATCCAGCGTTCGGCAAGCGGGTGCTGGATGCCCTGGTTCATGCCGATGGGGCGGTCGAACACGACGCGCTCGCGCGCATAGTTGGCGGCGCGGCGCAGAGCGTCGCGGCCGATACCCACGGCCTCGCTGCCGATCAGGATGCGTTCGGGATTGAGGCTGTGGAGGATATAGCCGAAACCCTTGCCTTCCTCGCCGATCCGATCCTCTTCGGGCACGAACAGGTCCTCAATGAATATCGCGTTCGAATCGACCGCCTTGCGGCCCATTTTCGGGATGCGGTGGACGTCGATGTTGGTGCGGTTCAGGTCCGTGTAGAAGATCGTGATGCCCTGGGTCTTCTTGTCCACATCCTCGAATTTGGTTGTGCGGGTGAATAGCAGGATCTTGTTCGCAACCTGCGCGGTGGTGGTCCAGACCTTTTGGCCATTGACCCGGTAGCCGCCGGGCACCTTCTCGGCGAATGTCTTGATCCGGGTGGAGTTCAGCCCCGCATCAGGTTCGGTAAAGCCGAAAGCGACCTGATCCTGCCCTGCGACAAGCCGGGGAATCCAGCGTGCTTTCTGCTCCTCGGTGCCATAGAGCAGGATCGGGTGCGGGCCGAACAGGTTGATATGGATCGCCGAGCTGGCTGCGAAAGCGCCGCCGCAGGCAGCAACCTCGCTCATCATCGTCATTGCTTCGGTGACGCCGAGCCCGGAGCCGCCGTATTCCTCCGGCATCGTGATGCCAAGCCAGCCACCGTCAGCCATGGCCCTGTGGTATTCGCGCGGAAACTCACCGTCGTCGTCGCGGGCCAGCCAGTATTCGTCGCCAAACGGCGCGCAGGCTGCACGCACGCCTTCGCGAATGGCTTCAAGGTCTTCCTCGGTGGGCAGCGGGCGAGGCTCGCTCAAGCACTGTCTCCCGCGTTGTTTTCCGTCATCATTCTGCCGCTCGCTTTTCGACCGCATAGTCGGCCATATCGGGGCGGCGCAACATCTTCCAGTATTCGACATTGGGGCCGGGGAAGGCGAGCACGATCTTGCCGGTGTGGTGCCGGTAATAGCCGTGGGCGGTTCCGCTCTGGATCCAGATGGTATTCTCCAGCCGCTCCTGGAGCATTTCGTTGAAGTCGTCGCAGGCCTGTTGCGTCACTTCCATTGTGGCGAGATCATCCTCGACCATCCGTTTGAGGCACTCGACGACATAATGGACCTGCTGTTCGGCCAGCACGGTGTGCGAGGAGGCTAGGGCGGAGTTCGGCCCGGCGGTGATGAAGAAGTTGGGGAAGCCCGGCACTTCCATGCCCTTGTAGGCATGGGGGATCGGGTTCCACAGGTCCTGGAGGTCCACGCCGTTGCGGCCAGTGATGGCGAAATCGGCGAAGTATTCGAGCGTGTAGCCGGTCGCGAGGACCAGCGCGTCACACTCGATGCGGGTGCCGTCGGAGAGGACAATGGCGTCCTCCTCGCACGACTTGAGTTCGCCGACCACGAGATCGACATCGTCGCGCAGCAAGGTGTCGTAGTAACCGCAATCGAGGATCGGGCGCTTGGCGAAGAATGGAAAATCGGGCCGCACTTTCTCGATCAGGTCGGGACGCGAGGCGAGCTTATTTTCCATGTAGCCGATCGAAAGCTGCCGGGCAGCTTCATTGGTCGGCGAGACGCCGCCGGTCTTGGCACGGAATTCGGGGTCGATCATGGCCGGCGTGGTCGTCCGCGTCATCATCGAGGAGAACCATTGCAGGCGTGACCATTGCGTCACGTAAGGTATGTTTTCCAGCGCCCACAGCTCGTTCGGATCGACGTTCTGCATGACCCGCGGATCGGGCATCATATAATTGGGCTGGCGCTGGATGACGGTAAGATGGCTCGCGCGATCGGCCAGGCCAGTGCTGATCTGCGCCGAGCTGGCTCCGGTGCCGACGACGACGATCTTCTTGCCGGACAGGTCGACGCTGTCGTCCCAGTAGCCGCCGTGCAGCAACGGCCCCTTGAACCGGTCGAACCCCTCCACATCGGGGAACGAAGGGCGAGTGAGGAAGCCCAGCGCCATGACCACGGCGCGGGCACGATAGGTGACTTCCTCTTCACCACGCCTGGTGCGGACGACCCACTGGTTCGCCGCCGCGTCCCACTCGCATCCGACGAACTCGGTCTCGAAATCGATCTCGTCGAAGATGCGGAACTTGCGGGCGACGCCGTCGAGGTACTCGCGGTATTCCCCACCGCGCGGGTAGTACTTCGACCAGGAGGAATTCTGCGCGAAGGAGATCGAGTACTCGACGCTGGGCGTATCGACCGCGACATTGGGGTAGGTGTTGTTGAACCATGTTCCGCCAACGCCGGAATTGCGTTCGATAAGCCGGTAACGAAAGCCCGCCTGCTTGAGCCGCACGGCGGCGACAATGCCCATCATGCCCGCGCCGACGATCAGCACCTCGAAATCGTCGGGCGGCACCTTGGTCGCTTCGATCCCGCCTTCGCCGACGACGAAGCCCGCCGCCTCGCGGCCCATGCCGAGACCGTCCGGCGAGATTGGCGCGTCTATGCAGAATTCGGCCATCTGCTTGAACAGTGCCCGGTCCGGCGCGGTGATGACTGCGGTCGGGTCGTTCTCCATCACGTCGATGAGTCTGGCGCGAATGTCGGCGACGATCGCTGGATCAGGTTCCTTGGGGGCCTGCTCGGCCTTGGCCGAAAAAGAAGAGCCGCCCCGGCGCGGCACGCCGTCAAACGCTGGACCGTGGGTTGCGAGCAGGGTGCGGTCGCCGGTCAGGTGGACCAGCGACAGCAGTGCCACCACCGGATCGAGCGCATTGACCGAGGCATGCATTTGCGCTGTCCAGTCGCTGTCCACAATCGCCGCGTCCGCTTCCGCCATCTCGCCTATTCCCGTCGGTCAGTATTGATACCGACCGGTCCGTATTCCGAATCGCCTGCGCGAGTCCATCGCGCATTGCTTTCCCCGTCAGGTCGCGTCCATTCCATCGTCCACGTTGAGCACTGCGCCTCGAATGATCTGGTTCTGCGGTGAGGCGAGGTAGAGGATGATGTCAGTATAGCTCTCCGGGGGCGATCCGGGCCGTACCTGCATCATGCGCGCGAACAGCTCCATGTCGAACTTGTCCATCGGCCCGCCGCTGCCGCCAGTGCCCATCGGCGTGTTCACAGATCCCGGCGCAATGGCGTTGACCCTGACGCCCGACTTGATGACTTCGGCCTGGAGCGACTTGGTCATGTGCGCGACCGCCGCCTTGCTCGAGGTATAGGCGGTAACATAGGCATAGCCGCGGAACGCGGTGGCCGAGGAAATGTTGACGATCGCCCCGTCGCTCTCAAGCAGGTGCGGCATGGCCGCCTGGCTCAGGAAGAAGGGCGCGCGCACATTGACACCGTAGATGAAGTCCCAGGTTTCGGGAGTAACATCTTCGAGGGCTTCGATTTTCAATACGCCGGCAATATTGCATAACGCGTCCAAGCGACCCAGCTTCGCAACTGCTGCGTCAATTGCGGGCTTGCAGTTGGCCGGGTCGAGCAGGTCTGCCACGTGCGTCTCAACCGAACCGTTGCCCGCCAATTCCTTGGTTTCGGCGAGGCCAGCCTCGTTGACATCGACTGCGAAGACTTTCGCGCCGTTGGCAGCAAAGGCGAGCGTCGTTGCGCGGCCAATGCCCGACGCGGCTCCTGTCACGACCACCGCGAGATTTTTGACGTCGACTTCCATTTAGTGCTCTCCCAGAATTCCTGCGTGCTGTCAGACCTTGATTTCGCCTGCCGGCATGGCCTCGATGATCGCGTCTGCGCGCGCCTTGAACATCTCCAGGGTCGGCTCGTGCGAGGGGATGATCCAGAACGCCCGCTTCATCGATTCGCGCACCGCCACTTCGGCGATCTTTTCCGGCCCGACCATCGAGGCGAGATAGTCCTCAACTGCCTTTTCGCCGCCCTGGTCGCGATACTCGTCGAGCCGCTGGCGGGTGATGCCGGTATCGGCGCGGCTGGGCGCAACCAGCGAAACGCCGACCGGACTATTTTCCATAGCCAGTTCGATCCGCAAGGTATCGGCAAAGCCCCACAGACCATGCTTGGCCGTGACGTAGGGAGAAATTCCCGGAGCGGCGAGGAAGCTGGCCTGCGATCCGGTGATGACGAATTGCGCCGGGATGCCCTGCGCAACGAGGCGTGGCACGAAGGCCTTCGACATGTAGATCGGCCCCATCAGGTTCACGGCGATGACCCGTTCGAAAAGTTCCATTTCGGGATCGATGCCCGATGTGATGCCGTGAATGCCGGCATTGGCATAGACCAGGGCCATGGCGCCCTGCGCCCAGTCCATCGCCTCCTTGCCGAAGGCATCGACTGCGGCAAGGTCGGCCATATCGACCGCGCGAGCGAGCACCTTGGTGCCCTTGCCTTCGAGTTCGCTGGCGAGGGCATCCAGCCCCGCCTGATTGATGTCGGCAATCACGACCGAAGCGCCAAGGTCCGCCATCTGCCGTGCAATCTCGCGACCAATGCCGCTTGCTGCGCCAGTGACGACGACGGTCTTGCCGTTAGGATCGATGGTCTCTGTCATGATTCTCTCCCGCCTGGCCTTGATGGCCTGACCAGCGTGGATAGCCCGCCGCACCGGCAATGCAACGGCCTCCTGCGGCATTTTCATAATTACGGATTTGCGGGTTATGCGGGTCGCTGCCTTGCGAAAGGAGGCCCTCTCAGCAAGAACACCGCCGGAAATCGTGGAAATGCGCGCAAGGCGCTGCCATATGATCCGCAAGCTGGAAAATTTGCAGGCCGGGAAGAGGCAAGGCTGGGATGAGCGAACAGAATCAGACAATGACGCCCGAGGAAGTCCTCGAGAAGTATCGTGTCGAGCGCCAGAAGCGCCTGCGCGCAGATGGTTCCGCGCAGTATCGAGAACTCACCGATGACTGGGCGGAATTCGACCGCGACCCCTTCGTCGAGCCGGGATTCACCCGCGATCCGGTGATCGAGGAAACCGATGTCGTCATCATCGGCGCCGGGATCGGCGGCCTGACCACCGCCGTGCGGCTCGCCCAGAAGGGCGTGACCGACATGCGCATCCTCGACCGTGCAGGCGATTTCGGCGGCACCTGGTATTGGAACCGCTATCCCGGCTGCATGTGCGATGTGGAAGCCTACGTCTACATCCCGATGCTCGAGGAAACCGGCTTCATGCCGTCCGAAAAATATTCGAAGGCACCGGAAATCTTCAAGCAGTGCCAGTTGCTGGCCGAGAAGTACGACCTTTATTCCAAGGCGCTGTTCCAGACGGAGAGCAACGAAGCGCACTGGGACGACGAAGCCCGGCGCTGGATCGTGAAGACTGACCGTGGTGACGAACTCAAGGCGCGCTACATCGTTGTTGCCGGTGGCATCCTGCACAAGGCGAAGCTGCCGCGCATTCCCGGTATCGAAACCTTCGAAGGTAGTGCGTTCCATGCCGCGCGCTGGCGCTATGACATCACCGGTGGCGGACCGACCGAGCTTCCGACCAAGCTGGGCGACAAGACCGTGGCCGTGGTCGGCACCGGCGCAACCGCAGTGCAGGTCGTTCCCGCGATCGCCCCCGTCAGCAAGCAGGTCCATGTCGTGCAGCGCACCCCGTCCGCAGTGGGCGTGCGCAACAACCGCCCAACCGATCCGGACTGGTATTTCAATCAGCAGCCGGGCTGGCAGCAGGAGCGGATGTGGAACTTCACCGCCATGACGTCCGGCCTGCCGCTCGACGAGGACATGGTCGGCGATGCCTGGACCGAGGTTTACCGCGGCGAGATGGCGAGCGGCGGCGTGGACAAGACCAAGTTGCCGGACGATGAGCGCCTGCTTGCCGATGTCGAGATCATGAACCGCTGGCGCGGGCGCATCGAGGACATTGTCGAGGACAAGGACACCGCCGAGGCGCTCAAGCCGTGGTACGATATGTGGTGCAAGCGGCCTTGCTTCCACGATGACTACCTGCCGGCGTTCAATCGCGACAACGTCGCCCTGCTTGATACCGACGGTCAGGGCATCGAGGCGGTTACGCCGACAGGTATCGTCGTGCAGGGCAAGGAATATCCGGTCGACATCATCGTCTTCGCGACGGGCTTTGAGACCGGTACGATGTACAAGAGCCGCATGCATTTCGAGCTGTACGGCAGGGGCGGCAAGAGCCTTTCCGAGGACTGGGCCGAGGGCACGCAGGCCCATACGCTCCATGGCCTGCTCTCGCGCGGCTTTCCCAACGCCTTCCTCTACAGCGGTGCGCAGGGCGGCTTTGCCACCAGCATCGTCCATTCGTTGCAGGACCACGCCGAACATGTTGCTGATGTCGTCAGCGCGCTAAAGGAGCGGCAGGCCACGATGATCGAGGCGACGCCTGAAGCCGAGGAGGAATGGTGGGAATGGATCATGACCGGCTTCCAGTACGGCTATGACCAGATGAAGGAATGCACACCGAGCTGGCTCAACGGTGAGGGCAACCGTGATCCGTCGCGAATGAAGCTGTCGATCTACCTCGGGCCGCTCAAGCACTACTCGGACAAGTTGAAAGAGTGGCGAGCAAATGGCATGCCGGGCGTGGAGATAAGCTGACGGGAAGGCTGGATGCACGGGAAGGCCACGCAGGCACAGCAGGGGAGCGATGGGCGCTTCGGCGAGAAGGGGCCGCGCGTTGTCATCATCGGCGCTGGCGTTTCAGGCATTCTCGCAGGCATCAAGCTGCGTGAGCGCGGCTGGCGCGATTTCGTCATCCTCGAAAAGGCCGAAACGCTCGGCGGCACCTGGCGGGACAATGTTTATCCGGGTGTTGCCTGCGACGTTCCCGCGCACGTCTATGTCTATTCCTTCGCGCCAAACCCGGCATGGAAGACCCGCTATGCAAAGGGTCCGGAGATCTGGCGTTACTACCGCGATGTTGCGAAGCGGAACGGCGTGCTCGACCATATCGAATATGGCAAGGACGTAGCCCACGCGCAGTTCGACGGCGCGCGCTGGACGGTCACCACTGCCGATGGAAGCAGCTACGGGGCCGACATTGTCATCGGCGCTCCGGGGCGGCTGCGCGACCCGAAACTTCCAGACATTCCCGGCATGGACAGCTTTGCCGGGCCGAGCTTCCACACCGCGCGCTGGGACACGTCTGTCTCGCACAAGGGCAAGCGTGTCTGCCTCATCGGCGCGGGCTCGTCGGGCGTGCAGGTGCTCGCTGCGATTGCGGGCGAAGTCGACCACATCACCCAGTTCCAGCGCACCCCGCAGTGGGTCATGCCTGTGGTCGATGAGCACATACCGTGGTGGAAACGGCTAAGATTCAGGCTGTTTCCCCAGACGGTTCGCGACACCTATCGCAAGATGCTCGATTTCAGCAATGAGCGAGGCGCGCTGGCCTTCGAGAGCAAGGAGGATCGCGCCGAGCGTGACCAGATGTGCTTCGACGGTCTCAAGCGCATCCGCGATCCCGAACTGCGCACGAAGCTCACGCCCGATTACGATGTCGGCTGCAAGCGGCTGGTCATGTCCGAAACCTGGTTCGAGGAGGTTCAGCGGCCTAACGTCTCGATCGTCACCGAAGGGATCGAGTGCATTGAACCGGACGGTGTCAGGACCGTGGATGGCGTGCTGCATGAGTGCGACCTTCTCGTCTATGCGACGGGTTTCGACGCCCACGCTTATATCCGGCCGATGAAGCTGACCGGCGAAGACGGGGTGACGCTCGACGAGCTGTGGGCCGAGCTGCCGCTTACCTATCGTTCGGTCTCGATCCCGCACATGCCGAATTTCTTCATGCTCAACGGGCCGAGTTCGCCCGGCGGCAGCGCGTCCATCGTCGGCATTGTCGAGACCCAGTGGGACTATATTTCGCAATTGCTCGACCGCATCGAAGCCGAAGGCGTGCTGATCGTCCCGCGCGAGGATCGCGCGCGCGAGTGGTTGGCGACTGTGCGCGAGCGGGCAGGCAATTCGGTCTGGGCGACCGGGGGCTGCCAGTCTTGGTATCTCGATAAGACTGGCACACCCGCTTACGATGCGGTGAGCCTGCCACAGCTGCAAGAAAGCCTTGCCGCGCCGATCATGGAGGACTTCGAAGTGCGACCGATTCCGGTCACGGCAGCGGCATGAAGATCGGCGATCTCGAAGTCCACGTCCTGCAAGACGGTGTGTCGGAAATTCCTGGTCACTTCTATGGCGATCACGGCGGCGATCATGGTGACGAGATCGGCGCCGATGGCGTCATGCGCCTGCCGATCGCGGCCTTCCTGATCC
>Ga0181593_10006190_pt1 | contig 10776 bp, 4 predicted proteins | sample 071ome_19_FD_133756 | JGI IMG/M metagenome (GOLD analysis project Ga0181593, IMG submission 133756) | Coastal salt marsh microbial communities from the Groves Creek Marsh, Skidaway Island, Georgia - 071413AT metaG (megahit assembly) | ecosystem: Environmental > Aquatic > Marine > Intertidal zone...
CCATCACTAGGCGTGGAGCGCTATTCATCTCCCAGCCTGTGCGTAGAAGCGCTCACGTGGTTGCGAGATGAGGACACGAGATGTTTAGCCATGAGTTCACCGTTAAGCTGAGAGACACCGACGCCGCAGGGGTCGTGTTCTTTGCGGCTTATTTTACGATCGCACATGACGTTTATGAGCTCGCGCTAGAGGAGCTTGGCGAGCCTCTTGGCGCTTGGCTTAGAGAGCTCCCGATGCCGTTGGTTAAGTCTGAAGCGAGCTACCTGAGCCCCCTTCGCCATGGTGAGCGCGCCCGCGTGGACCTTGGTGTTCAGCGTGTAGGTGGGAGCTCCTTTGAGCTTCGCTATGAGGTCTGGGTGAGCCCGTCTCGCTCTTCTCGTTGGTCTATGAGTGACGCCCCTCTAGTGGCCTCGGAGGCTCCACCGACGTGGCGTAAAGCCTGTGAGCTTAAGACCATTCATGTCGCGATAGACCCTCAGCATGGTCGCTCTGTACCGCTCCCCCTCCAGCTACGTGAGGCCCTTGAGCGTCTTGGTCCACTTCACCCTGATGAGCGCCCATGTACTGGCTCGTAATCATTGGTCTCATGGCGATCGCGTGGCAGCTCAGCCAACCTGAGCTCTCCCAGTGGCTCAGCGCGAGGCTCTTAAACGCTCGTCGTCCACGGTGGTCGGGCTCATTGATCCCCTCCATACCAGGCCTTAAACTGTACCAGAACCCTCGGGATGAGCGACAGCTCAGAGCGTCGCTTAAGATCTCGCCAAAGCTGATCTCTTCCCTTGAGCGGATCGTCGCGCGCTGTGCGCTTCAGACCCCAGGCGTCTCTCCCGCAATTGAGCTCCGCCTCTGTGTCACAGCCCAGCTCGTCGGTGAGCTCCTCTATCGAGGCCCGAGCGGGGCGCGCGCCTCAGATGTGCGCTACATTTGCGAGCATATGGGCCTCGTTCACCCGCTCCCGAACATGGCGCTCGTGCCGATTGACCCCATCGCGCCAGAGCATGCCTTGGTGAGCTCACTTGAGGCGCCACTCCTCGACGCGCTAGAGAAGGTGAGGGTTGAGGGCTTACTGAGGCTCAGCGTCGGGCTCGCTCAGGTAAAGCTCTCAAGTGGTGAAGACTGCTTGCTCTTATTAACTCAACCTCAGCCCTGCGAGCTCCAGCCTTTCCCACGCCACATCATGGGTCAGCTTGGGGTTCAGCTCACTGGTCGCTGTCCACTCAAGGGTCAGCTGACGCTCTGGTTGAGCGACGGGGTTTCCCCTGTCAAGAGGATCCCTATCGAGAGAGCGACGCATGCCCTGAGGGGTGACTTCTCCGTGAGCTTACCCAATATGGGTCGAGGGGTGCATAGGGCTGAGCTCACGCTGACCCCCAACCGGCGCGAGACAGAAGCCGAGGGCTCAGATCGCTCATCGAGCCCGATCTCTCTGATGAGCGCGTCGCTGTTCAATAACACGAAGCCACCGCGCGAGCACAGCCTGATCGCCCCGAGCCCCCTGTCTCGCTTCACGCTCTTTAACCAGTGGCGGGTGATCTCACTCCTTCAGCACGCTCGCAGGCCGCTCGGCTTACGTCCATTGAAGTTAAGCAGAGCCTTATCAACAGCGGCCACCGAGCTCGCCGAGCAACATGACGTCTACCCTACAACCCCCCTCTGGGAGCTCCCGAGCGCTCGATCTTTGAACGCGCCGAGTGATCGACTCGAGCATCGAGATGACCCCCCCCTCAAGATCGGCGTCGTGACCCTTATGTGTGAGGCCTGGGGCTGTGACCTTGAGGACATCGTTGAGCAGTGGCTGGATACGCCTCATCAGCGCGCGCTACTCACGGACCTCAGCGCGACCCACCTTGGGCTCTGTATTCGAGTAGATGAGCGCGGTAAGCCCTATGTCCTGTTGCTCCTGTCCGCTCGGGCGGCGAGGCTTCGATTGGGCCGTGATCGGAGGGAGGTGTACAAGCAAGTCCAAGGCTATCGAAGGCAGAGCGGGGTGGGTCGTCTCCCTCAAGATGAGCAGCTTGAGGGCATCGCACAAGAGGTCGCAGACGGGCTCTCAACAGGCCAATGCCGACCCTATGAGGTCCTTCAGCACGCACAGCATCTTTCTGTTGAACGCCTAGGTGAAGAGCTACCCTTAGTCGCGGAGGCCTGGCCTCTTCGTCAAGTGGAGCAGCTCTCGATGAGTGACGCGTGGGTTGATCAGCCTTTAGGGGTAGGGGTAGGCTTGGCCCAGCTGAGCGTGGATGCCCCCATCTGGGTCGTGGTCATCTTGAGGGTTAGGGCCCGCACCGCGATCGGGGACCTCTCTCGTATTCAAACTCAGCTTGAGGCGAGCAGGATCGCAGAAGAGAAGCGTAAAGCGGAGCACGCGAAAGCGGTCGTGCAAAAGCGCCTCGGTGGTGGACGCTGACGGTGAGGATTTTTGGGTGCGTGTGCGCTCCCTTTTCGCTAGTGTCTGCCCAATCATGAGCGCTGATGCCACGCGCGAGCCCCTGCGCGGTGTTACCGTGAAGCATATGATCAAAGCAGTATAAAGGGAGAACACCGATGTCTAAGACCTGCTCATTTTGTAATAAGAGCGTACGCAACAATCAGCTGATTAAAGGCCCTAGTAACGTCAATATCTGCTTTGACTGCGTCAGCGCCGCGAAGCAGTACTTCACGGATGATGACGCCTTTAACATACAGAAAAGCGAGCGTAGGTTACTGAAGCCAAAGGAGATGAAGGCCTACCTAGATGAGCATATTATTGGTCAAGACACCGCTAAGAAGGCCCTGTCTGTCGCGGTCTATAATCACTACAAAAGGCTAGATGACATCGCGATCTTAGAGGAGCTGAAGCTGTCGAACGCGAGCCTAGAGGAGGTCGAGCGCTATGACCTCTCGACCGAGGAGCCTGACCTACAGCTCAACACCGCTCCCGATCAAGATGAGGGCGGAACAAAAGAGGCCTCCGAAGAGGACAGCCACCCGATCGAGAGGCGCGCCTCTCTACGGCAGGACGCGCTCAACAACCCTGTCAGGCTCTCAAAGGGGAACATCCTCATGGTCGGACCGACCGGGGTAGGGAAGACCGCGCTAGCGGAGCGGATCGCTGAGCTCCTCGATGTACCTTTTATCGTGAAGGACGCGACAACCCTCACCGCAGCAGGCTATGTAGGTGAGGACGTTGAGAGCATCATCAAAGCGCTGTGGGAGAGCGCGGATCGAGACGTCGAGCGTACGGCGAGGGGGATCGTCGTGATTGATGAGATCGATAAGATCGCTCGCAGGGGAGCGAGCTCTCAGAGCCGACGTGACGTCGGAGGTGAGAGCGTTCAGCAGGCCTTACTTAAGTTAATCGAGAGCACACACGTCAATATCCAGCCTGAGGGCGGGCATATGCCTCGAAATGAGCCGATTCAAGTAGACACGACGCACATCCTGTTTATCCTCTGTGGCGCCTTCGTGGGCCTAGATAAGCTCATCCAGCGCCGAATGAGCCCAGGGAGCATCGGCTTCGGCGCGCAGAACGGTCAGCGCTCAAAGTCGAACGGAAAGGAGCTCTCATACAATGACCTGATCTGTGAGCTTCAGACCGAAGACCTGCTGAAATATGGGATGATCCCAGAGTTTATGGGTCGCCTGCCTGTCGTCGTGTACCTCGAAGATCTCAGCGAGGAGATGCTCGTTGAGATCTTATGGAAGCCCAAGACGTCGATCATCAAGCAGTACCAGCACCTGTTCTCATTGAATGATGTCGAGCTCGAGTTTACCGAAGACGCGATGCGAGAAGTGGTGCGCAAGGCGATGAGCCGTAAGAGTGGCGCTCGTGGCCTCCGCTCTGTGATCGAGGGGATGATGCTCAACTTGATGTATGAGCTCCCTGACCGGCCTGAGCTACAGCGGGTGATCGTGAACGACTCCTTTGTGCGAGGTGAGGTTGACGAGCCCCTGTTTGTCACCCGAGACGAGAGCGCCTAAGCGAGCTCGTCGCCTAAGCCTGCTTGAAGCGCCGGGCGACCTCGCTGAGGGCTGACAGACGCTCGCTCACTCCGAGGTGGAGGTCTACCTCTGTAGGGCCCGACAGGATCGCGAGCGCCTCATCAATGTGCTCTACAGCCCAAAGCCTAAATTCTCCTGCCTCGACCGCGTCGATCAGCTCCTGCCGGAGCGCGAGGTCACGGGTGTTCGTTTTGGGGATGATCACCCCTTGGTCACCGCTGAGCCCCTTGAGTTTACAGAGCCGGTAGAAGCCCTCAATCTTCTCGTTGATCCCACCGATCGCCTGGACCCTCCCACGGATGTCTAGCGCGCCGGTCATCGCGATGTGCTGTGCGACGGGGACCTCTGAGAGCTCGGAGATTAAGGCGACCGCCTCAGCGAGTGAGGCGCTGTCGCCCTCGATCTCATCATGGAGCTGATCAAAGCAGAGCGTAGCGTGGAGCGCACAGATCTGATCAGGCAGGTAGCGCGCTCGAAGGTAGGCGCTCAAGGTGAGCGCTCCCTTGTCATGCAGGCGACCTGAGAGCTCAACCTCTCGCTCGACGCTCACCACCCCCGCCTCTCCAGGGCTCACCGAGGCGCTGATTTTACAGGGTTGCCCGCAGGCGTGGTCACCAAAGTCCATGACCGTGAGCCCGATCGCGCTCCCGATTGCGCTCCCGCTTGGGTTGAGCTCGATCGCCTCGTCCTCAAACATCTGGAAGAGGCGATCTTCAATCATCTGGTGACGCTCAAAGCGCTGTTTGAGCGCTCTACGCATATGGGAGGCCTCCGCGGTCGCGCCCTCCTCACTGGCGTAAAACGCAGCCTCTCGTAACAGGTCCGTAAGGGCGCCTAGGTAGGTTGACAAGCGCCCTTGATGCCCAGAGAGCCGAGTCCCAAACTCCGCCCACAGACAGAGCGCCTCGTCACTAAAGATAGGGAGTGACTCCTCCCGAATCACCCTGTCCGCGTGGGCGATATAAAGCGAGAGGCTCTCGGTCGAGTTCGGGAGCGAGTCATCGAACTCGACCTTGATCTTAAAGACCCGGCCGAAGTCTTCGTTGCTCACGTAGAGCGCCCTGAAGAGCTCATCATCACCGAGGGCGATGATCTTGACGTCAAGCGGGATAGGCTCAGGTTTAAGCGGGCCCCCGCCAGAGGAGAACAGTTGATCAGGAGACTGGATCTCGAGCGTCCTGCTCCGTAGCGCCCTGAGCAGGACACGCCACACGCCCGCGTCGTGGGACATGTCGTTCGCGTTCACGACGAGTATCCCTCCGTTCGCCTTGAGCAGGGAGCCCCCTCGGATGTCACCAAAGTCTAGGTGTGGATGTGTGTCTTCTCCAGAGCGCTCGATGGTCCCGAGCAGGTTAATGAGCGTGGGGCTCTGCTCAAAGATGACGGGCGTCTCTAGCTCAGCTTCATGGATTAAATTGACCTGTAAAACTCGTACGTCACGGAGGTCAATCGGCTCGTCCTTGGAGGTCTTATACTCCTTAAGCTCCTCGATATGCTCCTCGATCCACTTCAAAAAGCCTGTGACCCAAGCTGAGAGGGGACCTGCGCCGAGCGTGTCCTCCTCGAGTTGGCGCTCTTGAGCCTCTCTCTCCAGGTCGATCGTCTCTGTGGCGCTCTGGTGCTCCTCTTGCTTCGCTCCGCTGTGTACTGGCTCCCCTTCATCCTCTTGTGTGTGCCCCTGTGACTCTATGGTTTGTGTAGGGTCCTCTTTGGGGAGCATGACAAAATAAGGGTCGAGCATCTTGAGTGAGTAGCGCAGGGCGTTGATCACCTCCGACAGCTCTACCTCAGAGAGGAGCTGTTTGGCCTCCCACTCACTCATCGAGATGTGCTCCCAGAGCTGATTGAGCTCCACCTCTAGGTTCGCGTGTTTAGCGAGCATGAGGTCAGGGTCAGGCGTCTTAATCTTACCTCGAGCGACCTCCTGTACCCACTCCTCGATGTGCATAGGCTTCTTGCGACGGAGCGGAGCGACCTCGATGCTGTTCAGGTCCTCGCCGGTCCTGATTAACGCGAACCCCTCTTGCGCACAGAGCTCTTGAAGCTCGCTGAGGCCCTCTTCTCTTAAGGCTAAGAGGGCGTCGTTTAACTCTCGACGCTTACGCTCGACTCGCTCACTCGCAAGAGCGCTGTGGATGATCGTTGGGGTCTGCTCGATAAAACGCGCGACACAGCGCTTGAGGCGTCGCCCCTCACCTACAGGGAGCTGGATGAGGGTCGGTCGATCAGCGTCCTCGAACTGATTGACATAGGCATAGTCATAGCGCGCTCGTGGAGGTCGCTCTACCGCTCTTAAGAGCGCTTTGACGGTTGAGCTCTTCCCCGTGCTTGGAGGACCGGCGACAAAGACATGGTAACCAGGTCCCTCCATCTTCACACCCAAGTGTAGCGAGCTCAAGGCTCTCCCTTGGGTAAAGTAAAGAGGATGAAGCGAGGTGTGCTCACCAGGGTTCCCCTGCTCACGAGCCTCAATTAAGGCCCGAGCGTCGCTCACGTCTTCGGGGGTACAGCGCCACCGGAGGCGCTCTAAGCTCAATGGTGAGTGGCTGATCTCGCTCAACGTGACACCCTTTCTCATAGATCAAGACAGAGATGCTCAAGACTACAGTTGTGATTTGAAGAGTTGGTCTGTACCATAACCCACCACTAAAAGAGAGCACTTTACGAGCCCTCTTTTTTACGATGTTTAAGCTGAATCATGTCGTAAGAATCAGCTCTGCGTACACGGTACATCACGCTGACGCGTAGCAGAAGATACCGCCTAACGGATGGAGAGTCCATGTCTCAAGAGTCGAATACCTTGAACATCCAAGCGATGAGCCCCCAAGAGATTGACGCGCGCGAGCGCTCCTTTGCCGATCAAGGTGACTGGCAAGGCTGGATCACGTTCACTCGACAGATCGCCTCAACACAACCCGACCCTGATCGAGCCCGCGCCGCGTGGAGGCGACTTGTGAAGAGGTTTGAGGAGCTCGCTGAGGGTGCTCGTGAGGCGAACCCTGTGCTGTGCTCTGACTTAACCTTCTTCTGTGGTCTGATCTGGACGCAAGAGCTCGGCCGTGATGATCAAGCGATGAAGGCCTTTGTGGGGGCCTATCGCATTGACGCTGAGAACATCGAGGCGCTCCAAGAGGCGCGCGCGCTGTATGAGAAGCACGGAGAGTGGAAGCTCGCTCGACAGCTCTGCGCGCTTGAGCTTGACCTGCTTGAGACATCGAATGAGAAGGCGGGCCTCCTCATTCACATGGCTGAGATGTCAGCGAACCACCTTGATGAGCGTGAGGACGCGGTGCGCTGTATCAAAGAGGCCGCTAAGCTCATCCCAGACTTTAACCCACCCGAGCACTTTAAACGTCTGCTCGATGAGGCGATGGGGAGCCAACGGACTGAGCTAGATCGGCTCCTCTCAGACGCAGAGAGCTCAAAGAACGCTCGACATCGCGCGCGATGCTACCTCGAGGCTGCAGAGCTCCTCATGGAGGTTGACCCACAAGATGAGCGCATCGAGGGCTGGCTCACGACCTGTCTAGAGGTGGACAAGCGTAACGAGCAGGCCAAAGGCGCGCTTCAGACCTTTTATCAGCTCAATGAGCGCTGGTCTGACCTGCAGAGCTTCTTAACCAATCGCCTTGAGGCGACTCAGCGACGCTCAGATCGAGTGGAGATATTAAAGAGCCTCGCGCACATCTGTGAGCACGCGCTACACGACCTTGAGCAGAGCGTGACATGGCATCGAGAGGTCCTCGCCCTGAACGCCGCCGATGATGAGTCGATTGGGGTCTGTGTCAGGCATTACACGGACACAGAGCAGTGGCTCGAGCTCGTGTCAGTCTATGACGCGGCCCTCAGGATGCGTAGGCGTGGTGAGGACGAGGGCGAGATGCTCTTCCAAATCGCGATGATCTTATGGCGCAAGGTGGAAGACTTCAGCGAAGCGGAGAAATATTTTAAGCGGATTAAGCTGAATGACCCTCGCAACGCGCTTATGCTTAACTTCTATATCGACTTCTATGAGCGACAGGAGGACTGGCGCAAGCTCCTGAACGCACTCCTCGCGAAGCAGAGCGCGCAGGAGGACGATGAGCAACGGGTCAAGCTCGGGGTGGAGATGGCGCTCGTCGCAGAAGAGAAACTCCGTAACCGAGACAAGGCGATCGACCTGTGGCGCTCCGTACTCAAGGTTGATGAGCGCCATGAGGGGGCGCTAGAGGCGCTAGATCGCCTCTACCGACAGGGAGGGAAGTGGAGCGCCCTCGCTGAGCTTATTAAGTCACAGCTTGACCTCTTGCAAGAGGGGGACGCAGACAAGAAAATCAGCTGTCTACAGAGCCTGATCGAGATCTATGACCAACATATGAGGCAGCCGACCATGGTGACGAGCTGCCATCACCAGATCCTTGAGATTGACGCCAATAACGAGGCGTCTCTGCTCGCGCTTGAGGGGATCTATCGTCAAACGTCGCACTGGGCAGACCTCTCAGATGTCATTGAGCGACGGGCGACCATCCTCCTTCAACGAGGAGAGAAGGCTCAGCTACGCGCGTGTTATCAAGAGCTAGCGGAGCTGAACCGAGATCGACTTAATCGTAGCGGTCAGGCGATCTATTTCTATGAGGAGATGGTCGACATCTCAGAGGAGCTTGACGCGCTGAACCCGCTGGTTGAGCTCTATGTCGCTGAAGAGGACTGGTCCTCACTCCTCAACACATATCAACGCCAAGTGAGCCTCCTTGAGCCAGCCGAGCAGACCGAGCTGTGGGAGCGTATGGCGACCCTCGCAGATGAACAGCTGGGTCAATATGACGACGCGATCAAGCTCTGGGCTCAGGTCTTGGAGGCTCAGCCTGAGCGTAGCGAGGTTTGGGAGGCGCTCTCAGAGCTATACCCCAAGGTGCAGCGCTGGGATGAGCTCGCTGAGCACATCTCCCGCCGTGTCGCCCAGCTCACCTCAGATGAGGCGCCACTTGAGGAGCGCCTCGCTTGGCTGAAGCGTAAAGCACACCTGCTCGCCGACCAGCTCGATGACCTTAACACCGCGAGTGAGGTGTGGTGGGAGATTTTATCGCTCTCCCCTCAAGATGGGGACGCAGAGATGATCTTGAGGACGCAGGCCTTAGACAGTCGAGACTGGGGCTCCCTCGAGCGCGTATATGAGCTACGAGAGGACGCGACGGGGCTCGTTCAACACTTTACGACCCTCTCAAGCGCGATGGACTCTGTCGACGACCGAGTCAAGCTCCTGAAGCGCGCGGCGAGGGCGAGTATAGAGCGCCTCTCTGATGAAGACCGAGCGCTCGCCGCGTATGAGCAGATCCTCAAGGAGTCACCTGATGAGGTCGAGACCGCAGAGGCGCTCACCCCAATCTACAGAGGCCGTGAGCAGTGGGATCGACTCGTTGAGGTGCTCGAGGTGCGCTTTGATCACGTAGAAGAGCCCACAGAGGAGCTCCTCCTTGATCTGGCGCAGACCTATGAGCAGAACCTCAACCGCCTCCCTGAGGCCTTCCGGTACTTCATTCGAGGCCTTGAGGTTCACACTGAGAACCCGATGTGGTTAGAGGAGTGCGAGCGCCTCGTTCAGTTGACGAATGACCGCTCGAGCACGGATGACGACGACCAAGGACCGAGCTATGAGATTACACAGCTGATCTCCACGCTAGACAGCCTCCTTGAGCGTCGCCAGGACCTGGTCGAGGAGGCGCCCTTAAGCGAAGATGGGGCGCCACAGGACACCACGAACCAGAGGATGATGTGGAGCCTTGGCCACTTGTATGAGGAGGTCCTTGGTGATCTAGATGAGGCGATCCGCTGTTATGAGAACTATCGGATCTCAACAGGGGAGAACCTGAGGGTGCTCGCTCCCCTTGAGCGCCTCTACGAGCAGCAAAATCAGTGGACAAAGCTCCTTGACGTGATGATCGTCAACCTAGACAGAACAGACTCGATCGAGCGCCAGTGTGCGCTTCACGCGAAGATCGCGGCGGTCTATGAGCAACAGCTCAATGACTACGATGAGGCGGAGGAGTCTTACAGGCGCCTGCTAGAGCTATCCCCTTCGAGCTTCGCTGCCATTCGAGGCCTCCAGAGGGTCGCTGAGCATCGCGATGATCAGGATCAGCTCGCGTTCTACATTGACGCTGAGCTACAGCTCTGTAGCTCAGCCGCTGACCTAGCGAACCTCTATTATCGTCTCGCTGAGATCAAGTATCAGTCCGAGGGTGAGGAGGCCGCCTTAGAGCATCTCCGTGACGCGCTTGAGCAAGAGGCGCTCCATGAGGACTCTGTGCGACTCCTTGAGCGCTTTTTAACAGGTGACCTCGCCCCCGAAGCGGCGCAGTTGATGGAGCCCTTCGTTCGTGATCGCCAAGAGCATGAGCTCCTGACCCGCGTGCTTGAGGCTAAGTGCGAGGTGAGCGAGTCAAGCGCTGAGACCGTGGCTTACCTCACAGAGCTCTCCGCGCTCTTTGAGGGGGAGGTCGCTGACCCAGAGCGCGCCTTTGAGGTGACGCTTAGGCTCTTAACGACTGACGCTCAAAACCCCAAACACCTCGACACTTTAGAGCGCCTCGCTGAAGGGCTTGATCGTTGGGTAGACCTCACGAGTCACTTAAGTGACCTCTCGTATGAAGGGGCGCTTGTTGATGAGGCTCAAGCGCACTGTGACGCCTTACCGCTCACCCAGGACGAGGCGTCAGGCGAGGCGTCAGGCGAGGCGTCAGACGAGGCGTCAGACGAGGCGTCAGACGAGGCGTCAGACGAGGCGTCAGGCGAGGCGTCAGACGAGGCGTCAGACGA
>Ga0181593_10006192_pt1 | contig 10775 bp, 8 predicted proteins | sample 071ome_19_FD_133756 | JGI IMG/M metagenome (GOLD analysis project Ga0181593, IMG submission 133756) | Coastal salt marsh microbial communities from the Groves Creek Marsh, Skidaway Island, Georgia - 071413AT metaG (megahit assembly) | ecosystem: Environmental > Aquatic > Marine > Intertidal zone...
ACCACGGCGTGCGATACGCTGCCCACCAGTGGGCTCGGTTGCTTCACGGCGCAGGGGGCCTGGGCCGCGCTGGGTGCGCTGGACCGACCTGCCCTGCTCCACCTGAGCAGGCAGGATGATCGCATCGTCTATGCGGTTCTGGCCGGCAGCGACGGCCCCCGGGTCACGCTGCTGACCCCGGGCGGCGAACGCCTCGAGGTCGCGCGTGACAGCCTGCTCGCCGACTGGTACGGCCGCTTCGAGCTGCTATGGAGTTCGCCCGGCACGCTGCTGCTGAGCCCCGGCGACCGCGGTCCGGCCGTGCTCTGGCTTCGCGCGAGGCTCGCCACGGATGCTAAGCCGACCGATCCGGCGCTATTCGATCCGGATCTCGCGGCTCGAGTGCTCGCATTCCAGCAGACGCACGGCCTGACGCCCGATGGTCTGGTCGGCCGGCAGACCATGATCCAGCTCGATCTTCTCGCCGGCCCCGGGCCACGCCTGGCAACTGGAGGCTGAGCGTGTCCTACATCCTCGATGCCCTGCGCCGAGCCGACCGGGAGCGTGAGCGCCATGAGCCGCGGTCCCTGGCGGTGAAGACCGCCTTGGCCGCTCCACCGCACCCTTCCCACCAGAGCAGGATCCTGTTGCCCATCATCACGGTCGCTGCGATCGTGGTCGCTATCACCGCCTGGCTGCCCGGCGATGAAACGCCGGCCGTTGCCATGCCGAACCAGGAAGCCTCGCCAAGATCAACACCGGTCGAGGCCGCCGTCGCGACGACCGAGCCCGGCACCCTGGAGTCAACGCCATCGCCCGTGCAGGTCGCGCAAGCCCCACCCAAATCGCCCCCACCCGCCGCACCACGCATGCGCGCCGCCGAAGCGATCGCCGTGGTGACCGTGCAGCCACAAAGTACCGAACAGGTCGGCACTGACGAGAACCGACCGCTGAGCTCCACGGCCGACCGGACCACGACCGAAAAGCCGCCTAAGGCCGCCGCTCCCACCGTCGTCGCCTGGGGCGACCTGCCGCACGAGCAACGCAAGGGGCTGCCACGGCCGCATCTCGACGTCCATGTCCATGCCGACGACCCGTCCGGGCGTTTCGTGATGGTCGGCATGCGCAAGTACCGGGAGGGCGACACCCTGCCCGACGGCTCTCTCCTCGAGCGCATCCTTGCCGACGGCATCCAGCTCGAGTTCCGCGGCCAGCACTACCGGCTGCCACGGCGCTGAGTCGTACCTCGTTATACTGCGCCCGGATTCATCCACGGGATCGAGCATGCGTCTGGCTCTTCTCACCTGGCAGGACGTCACCACCTACCTCGAACGCAGCCGCACGCTGGTGCTTCCGATCGGTTCGACCGAGCAGCATGGGCCGGTCGGCCTGATCGGCACCGACGCGCTCTGCGCCGACGCGGTCGCACAGCAACTCGGCGCAGAGACCGGAACGCTGGTCGCGCCACCGTTCAACTACGGCATGGCCCAGCACCACCTCGGCTTTCCAGGCTCGGTCAGCCTGCGTCCGACGACCCTGATCCGGGTCGTCGTCGACGCCCTCGAGGGCCTGCAGCGCAGCGGCTTCGAACGCTTCTTCTTCGTCAACGGACACGGCGGCAACGAGGCGCCGCTGCGGGCTGCATTTGCCGAACTGCATGCCATGCTTGCCGCCAGCGGGCGCCCGCATGCCGGGCGCGTCCGCTGTGACCTGCGCAACTGGTGGCAGCTGCCCCGCGTCGCCACACTGGCGGCGGAGCTCTATGGCGATGCCGAGGGCTACCACGCGACGCCCAGCGAGGTCGCGCTGACCCAGCACCTCTTCCCCGAGAGCGTGCGTCACGCCGGACTCGCTCCACTGGCACCCTGCAACGGCGAGGTGCATGGGCCCGAGGACTTCCGCGCGCGCTACCCCGACGGCCGCATGGGCAGCGATTCAGGACTGGCCCGCCCCGAACACGGCGCCCGCTTCCTGACCGCGGCCGTCGCCGACCTGGTGCCAATGCTGTCGGCGTTCGCCAGTGCGCCGCTGCCCGGTGACACGTGACGGAGACAGACCCACCGTCCAGCGGACCACGCGTCCGGTCCCGCTGGCCGGGACGGCTGCTGCGCACCGCGCTGGTGATCGGCTGCCTCGCCTACGCGCTCTGGAACGTCGACCCCGCGAGCCTGCTCGAGACCCTGGCGAACATCGACCCGCTGCGCGTGCTGCTGGTGACCCTGTTCACCGGCTTCGGCTACGTTGCCCTGGCGTTGCGCCTGCACGTGCTGAGTCATCAGCGCCTGCGCATGCGCACCGGGCTCGCCGCCTCGATGGTCGCCCTCGGGGTCAACAACCTGCTGCCCGCCAAGCTTGGCGAACTGGCCAAGGCGCTCTACCTCCGCGAACGCGGCGCGATGCCGCTCAGCGAGGCGGCGGTGATCGTAGGCTGGGAACGCTTCTTCGACCTCAACGTGCTGGTGCTGATGGCGCTGGCCGGGGCCTACCCCTACCTGCACGACACCCTGCTGGTGCCGATCGCTCTTGCGCTGCTCGCCGGCTGGGGGATCGCCTGGGGCGTGATCCGCTTCGGCACGTCGGTACGCCGCACCATCGGGCGGCTGCCCTGGCCACGCCTGCGCAGTTTCCTCCACGACGTGCACACCCATCTCGACACGCGGATGGTGCGTGGCACCCTGATCGGCACCGCGCTGCTGAGCATGCTGGTCTGGCTGCTCTATGCGAGCGGCTCGTGGCTGGTGCTGGCGTGGGTGTTCGACCTCCACCTCGCGCCGGCGCAGGTGCTGGTGGTCTTCGTCGTCGCCGCATCGGGAATGGCCATCCCGTCCTCACCCGGAGGACTCGGCGTCTACGAGGCGGCGATCGTCCTGGCACTGGGCTGGTTCGGCGTAGCGCCCGAGCAGGCGCTGGCCGCGGCGCTGGTGATGCATGCCATCCAGTATCTGCCGACGACCCTGCTTGGACTCCTGGTGCTGTCGCGCAGCGGTATCCGCCTCGGGCGCCTGCGCCACGCGGCCGGTTCCGATACGCCACCCGTGTGATCGCCATCACACATTCGGCACCCGCACCACGCAAGCCATTGACTCAACTGAAGAATCCGGTTATTATACCAGTATAATCAGAAACTTAGAGAATCCTCGCCTTGCCACCTCAACCTCCCACCAGGGTTCTCATCCTGCCGTTGTTGCTGCTCGTAAGCAGTTGCGCCCTCCCTCCTGAACGGTCCGCCCTGGAGACGGAGACCCCGACCGTCTCGGCGCATGGCGAAGGTGCTGGTGAAACGGGCGATGATGGCCGGCTGCTCGTCATCCACGATGTCCGCGATGCGCCTACCGAACCCGCTCCCAAACTCATCGACACCGACAGCGAACCGGTCGATACCGTGAGGCCGCAGGCGGGCCACGCAGCGGCCCCGCCACGAGACCTGATCGCACGCATCGCGGCCGGCTTTGCGCTGCCTGATCACGACCACCCGCGAGCGGAACGCGCACGCGCCTGGTTCGTCCGCCACCCCGACTACCTCAAGCGGGTTGTCGAGCGCGCGAGGCCCTACCTGCACCTGATCGTCGAGGAGGTCGAGGCGCGCGGCATGCCCGGTGAGATCGCCCTGCTGCCGGTGGTCGAGAGCGCGTTCCAGCCGTTCGCCTACTCGCACGGGCGCGCCGCGGGGCTCTGGCAGTTCATCCCGTCGACCGGGAAACACTACGGTCTCAAGCAGAACTGGTGGTACGACGGCCGCCGCGACGTCCAGCGCGCGACCCATGCCGCCCTGGATTACCTCCAGAAGCTGAGCGCCGACTTCGACGGCGACTGGCTGCTGGCGCTCGCCGCCTACAACGCAGGCGAGGGCACCGTGATGCGGGCGGTCAGGCGTAACGCCAAGGCTGGCAAGCCGACCGATTTCTGGTCTCTCAAGCTGCCGCGCGAGACCACCGCCTACGTGCCGAAGCTGCTCGGGGTCAGTGCCGTGTTCGGCAATCCCGCGGCATTCGGTATCGAGCTGCCTGAAGTCGCCGACGCACCGGTGCTTGCCCAGGTCGAGACCGGTGGACAGATCGACCTCGCGCGCGCTGCCGACCTCGCCGGCATCAGCGTCGACGAGCTCTACATGCTCAACCCGGCCTTCAACCGCTGGGCCACCGATCCGGACGGCCCTCACACCCTGCTGTTGCCACGCGACAAGGCCGACACCTTCCGTGTGCAGCTCGCGTCACTCGAACCGGACGGACGCCTGCAGTGGCGCCGCCACCGCATCCGCAGCGGTGAGAACCTCGGCGTGATCGCCAGCCGCTACCAGACCACGCCGGCGGTGTTGCGTCAGGTCAACCAGCTCGACGGCGACCTGATACGTGCCGGCCATCACCTGCTGATCCCCGTCGCATCGAAGCCTGGCAGCACCTACTCGCACAGCGCCGGCCAACGTCATGCGCGAACCACGGCGAAACAGCCCAGCTCGGATTCGCGACGCGTCACGCACACCGTGCGTGGTGGCGAGAGCCTGTGGAGCATCGGCCGTCGCTACGGCGTCACCAGCCGGAGCCTGGCGCGCTGGAACGGCATGGGCACCCGCGACACCCTGGCGGTCGGCCGCGAGCTGACGGTTTGGCTGCCACCGCAGGCCCGGGGCGCGACCAGCAGCGCGGCCAACAGCAGCGACACCCTGCAGCGGATCCGCTACACCGTGCGACCGGGCGACTCGCTGTACGCCATCGCCAGCCGTTTCAAGGTGAGCATCGCCGACCTGCGACGCTGGAATGGACTCGCCAGCGACCTGCTGCATCCGGGCCAGAAGCTGACGCTGCATGTCGACGTGACCCGCCAGGCCCGCGCCGACTGAGGTCGCGCCGGGGCCGCCAACCCGGGCCCATGGAATCTGATCACCAGGGCTATGGGCCCTCCGATGATCGTGGTACCGTCCCGTCCCACGTCATAAAGAACACGCGCCAAGGAGGCCCACGATGTCACAGCACGATCCTGCACAGACCCCCGTCGCATTCCTCGGTCTCGGCGTCATGGGCGGCCCGATGGCCGGCCACCTGGCCAAGGCCGGTTACCCGGTGACCGTCTACAACCGTACGGCCTCGAAAGCCGAGGCGTGGGCCGCCGAGCATGGTGGCCAGCACGCGGCGACGCCCGCCGCCGCGGTTCAGGGCGCGGCGATCGCGTTCAGTTGCGTGGGCAACGACGACGACCTGCGCTCGATCACGCTCGGCGACGACGGGGCGTTCGCGGCGATGGCTGCCGACGCCATCTTCGTCGACAACACCACCGCCTCGGCCGACGTCGCGCGCGAACTCGCCGCAGCGGCCGGCGAGCGCGGCTTCCACTTCCTCGACGCCCCGGTTTCGGGTGGTCAGGCGGGCGCGGAGAATGGCCAGCTGACCGTCATGGTCGGCGGCGAGCAGGCCGCCTTCGATCGCGCCCAGCCGGCCATCGACAGCTACGCCAAGGCGGTGACCCTGATGGGCCCCTCGGGGGCCGGCCAGCTGACCAAGATGGTCAACCAGATCTGCATCGCCGGACTGGTCCAGGCACTCGGCGAAGGCATGAATTTCGCGGTGCGCGCCGGGCTCGACGCCGACCTGGTGCTCGACGTGATCGGCAAGGGCGCGGCGCAGTCCTGGCAGATGGACAACCGTGGCCGGACCATGGTCCGCGACGAATTCGAGTTCGGCTTCGCGGTCGACTGGATGCGCAAGGATCTCGGCATCTGCCTCGCCGAGGCCAACCGCAACGGCAGCCGGCTGCCGGTCACCGCGCTCGTCGACCAGTTCTACGCCGAGGTGCAGGCGATGGGCGGCAACCGCTGGGACACCTCGAGCCTGATGCGCCTGCTGACCAAGCCCTGAACCGGAGCCAGGCACTCCAAACCGCGCGGCCGCCGGGCATCGTGCCCCGCGGCCGCGCCGCATTCTGAACCCACGTGTTCCCGGCCAGCTCAGCGAACGCTACACACGCAACGCGGACCGGCACGCTGTTCGCGCTCAGTGCCTTCCTGATCTGGAGCGGCTTCCCGCTCTATTTCAAGCTGGTCGCCTCGATCCCGGCGAGCGAGGTCCTAGGCCACCGCATCGTCTGGTCACTGCTTTTCGTCGCGCTGCTGCTGGCACTGCGCGGGCACTGGCAGGGGGTACGCGAAGCCCTGACCACTCCGCGGCTGCGTCGACGCCTGGCGCTGTCGGCGCTGCTGGTGTCGGTCAACTGGCTGGTCTTCATCTGGGCCATCGCCAACGATCACGTGCTGGATGCCAGCCTCGGCTACTTCATCAACCCGCTGGTCAACGTCGTGCTCGGCGTGCTGCTCCTCGGCGAGCGGCTGCGCCGCATGCAGTGGCTCGCGGTGCTCCTGGCGCTGGCCGGTGTCGGCAACCTGGTCTGGCACCACGGCACGCTGCCCTGGATCGCTCTCGCGCTCGCATTCTCGTTCGGGAGCTACGGTCTCGTGCGCAAGCAAACGCCGACCGACGCACTCAGTGCGCTGTTCGTCGAGACCCTGCTGCTCGCCCCGCTGGCGGTCGGCTACCTGGTCGTGCTCGACATGAACGGCCACGGCCACTTCCTGCGTGGCCCGGCCACCATCGACGGACTGCTCCTCCTCGCCGGAGTGCTGACCGCGCTGCCGTTGCTGCTGTTCGGCGGCGCGGCACGGCGCCTGCAGCTGTCGACCCTCGGCCTGCTGCAGTACACGGTGCCGACCGGCCATTTCCTGCTCGCGGTGTTCGTATTCGGCGAGCTGTTCACCACCGCGCACGCGATCACTTTCGGCGCGATCTGGCTCGCGCTTGCGCTCTACAGCACGGACATGCTGCGAGCACGGCCGCCGTCAGCCTGAACGGAATTACTGGGTGAGCTGGTCGCTGGCGCGTGACAGGCGATCGACCAGCGTGCGCAGGAACACGCGGTGGAAGCGCAGCTGGGTGTCCTTCGAGAGCTGTTCGATCAGCGTCGCGTTGATCTTCATGATGCTCACCAGGCTGGTGACCAGGATGGTCGCCGTGCGCTTGGTCTTGCTGATGTAGCCCATCTCGCCGAAGCAGTCCCCACGGCGCAGGATGGCGATCGACTTGGTGCCCTTGCGCACCAGCACCGAGCCCGTGACGATGACGTAGAACGCGTCGTCGATCTCGCCCTCGGTGATGATCTCCTCGCCGGGCTGGTAATCCTGCCAGATGGTCGCACGCAGGATCTCCCAGATCTCCGCATCGGCGAAGTCCTGGAAAAAATCCAGCTGGCGTACGGCATTGTAACGCTCCTGGCTGTGCAGGTCCTCCTCGGCGCCACCGAGGTCACCGAAGGTACTGAGTTCCGCCGCGAACTCGAGGCCGGTCTGGAAGCGCTGGTTCGGATCCTTGGCGAGGGCGCGCTCGATCACCAACTCGAGGTTGGCGGGCAGGTCGTTGCGGAAGAAACGCAGTGCGCTCGGTTCGTCGTTGATCACCTTGTTGAGCAGGATCGAGATCTTCTCCGCGGCAAACGGGTGACGGCCGGTCAACAGCTCGTAGAGGATCACGCCAAGCGAGAACAGGTCGGTGCGACTGTCGACCTCGCGGTCATTGATCTGCTCGGGAGACATGTAGAGCGGCGAGCCCATCACACCGAGCGGCTGGGTCACCGACATGTCGCTCTCGGTGAACAGCGCGATGCTGAAATCACCCACCTTCACGTCCATGTCCGGCGTAACGAGGATGTTGCCGGGCTTGATGTCACGATGCACCACGCCGTTGCGGTGTGCGTAGTCGAGCGCCTTGGCGCACCTGAAGACCAGTTCGATCACCTTGTCCAACGGCAACAGCGACTCGGGCTTGCAGAACGGCTTGAGGGTGTTGCCCTCCGGGATCAGCTCCATGACGATGTAGCAGATGTCGCCCTCGACGCCCGCGTCGTAGATGCTCAGGATATTCGGATGGTGCAGGCGCCCGGCGGTGTGCGCCTCGTTGAAGAAGAGCTTGCGATTGCGTGCCGCGCGGTCGCCTCCAACCACCGAGTCGTTGTGCTGGACCTTGATCGCCACCTCGCGGTCGACGAAGGAGTCGTAGCCGAGAAACACGATGCCCATGCCGCCGCGGGCAATCTCCTCGAGCACCTCGTACTTGCCGAGCCGGCTCGGCATCCCCTCTGTCATCGCGCTTCTCCTCCCGCTGGTCCGCGCATCCTGCGAACCGCATGGCCATCGATTCTATCCCCGCAAACACGCTGAAACCATGCCGATTCGTCACGGCACTGAAATTTGGCCTATATTTCGTCAACGCAGGGTCCACACTCGGAGATGTGCCGTGTCCGCCACCCGTGGCCGCGCGTCACCGCAGGGTCTGCACCCCGCATCATCAAGAACTCAACCACCTCAGGAGACATGCATGCGCAAGCCATTCAAGCTCATCGCTGCCACCGCTCTCGGCCTGGCCGTTGCCGCACCGGCCATGGGTGCCGAGCAGTCCTTCATCACCATCGGCACCGGCGGAGTCACCGGCGTGTACTATCCGACCGGTGGTGCGATCTGCCGGCTGGTCAACAAGGGCCGCAAGACACACGGCATCCGCTGCTCGGTCGAGAGCACCGGCGGCTCGGTCTACAACATCAACACCATCCGTGCCGGCGAGCTCGACATGGGCGTCGCGCAATCGGACTGGCAGTTCCACGCCTACAACGGTTCGAGCAAGTTCAAGGACGCAGGTGCGTTCAAGGACCTGCGCGCGGTGTTCTCGGTGCATCCCGAGCCCTTCACCGTGGTCGCACGCGCCGATTCCGGGGTCAAGAAGTTCCAGGACCTCAAGGGCAAGCGCGTCAACATCGGCAATCCCGGTTCCGGCCAGCGCGGCACCATGGAAGTCCTGATGGGCGCCCTGGGTTGGACCAACGCCGACTTCAAGCTCGCCTCCGAGCTCAAGGCTGCGGAGCAGTCACGCGCGCTGTGCGACAACAAGATCGATGCCATGGTCTACACCGTCGGTCACCCGGCCGGCTCGATCAAGGAAGCCACCACCTCCTGTGACAGCGTGCTGGTCGAGGTCTCCGGGCCGGAGGTCGACAAGCTGGTCGGCGACAACGACTACTACCGCAAGGCAACCATCCCCGGCGGCATGTACCGCGGCAGCGACAAGGACGTGATGACCTTCGGCGTCGGCGCGACCTTCGTCACCTCCACCAAGGTTCCCGACGATGTCGTCTACCAGGTGGTCAAGGCCGTGTTCGAGAACTTCGACAGCTTCAAGAAGCTGCACCCTGCCTTCGGCGTGCTCAAGAAGGAAGAGATGATCAAGGACGGCCTGTCCGCGCCGCTGCACCCCGGTGCGGCCCGCTATTACAAGGAAGCCGGCCTGATGTAAGCCCATGCGGCCGGGGGCCGATGCGCCCCCGGCCCGCATCCCGCCCTGACTGCCATCCCCTCGCGCCAGACGCCCGTGGAGGAACTGCATGAGTGACCCGAGCGAGAACGCGAACCCGGCCAATGTCGAGGACATGGTCGCGGAGGCCGACACCGGTGCACGCCACCCCTCTGGCCTGCCCGCCAAGCTGCTGCTCGGCATCCCGTTGTGCTGGTCGCTGTTCCAGCTCTGGTACGCCTCACCCCTGCCGTTCCTGTTCGAGTTCGGCGTTCTGAACGACACCGAGGCACGCGCGATCCACCTTGCGTTCGCGATCCTGCTCGCCTTCATGGCCTTCCCGGCCTTCAAGCGGTCGCCGCGCGACCACATCCCACTGCAGGACTGGGTCTTCGCCGTCACCGGCGCGTTCTGCGCGAGTTACATCTACCTCTTCTACGCCGAGCTCGCCGACCGCGCGGGTGCTCCGACCGCCTTCGACCTGGTGGTCGCGGTCAGCGGCATGCTGCTGCTGCTCGAGGCGACCCGACGTGCGTTGGGTCCACCGCTGATGATCGTCTGCGCGGTGTTCCTGGTCTACACCTTCGGCGGGGCCTACATGCCCGACGTCATCGCCCACAAGGGGGCGAGCCTGGCCAAGACGATGTCGCACCAGTGGCTGACCACCGAGGGCGTGTTCGGTGTTGCGCTGGGCGTCTCGACCAGTTTCGTGTTCCTGTTCGTGCTGTTCGGCGCGCTGCTCGAGCAGGCTGGCGCCGGCAACTATTTCATCAAGGTCGCCTTCTCGCTGCTCGGCCATCTGCGCGGGGGGCCGGCCAAGGCGGCGGTGGTCTCGTCGGGCATGACCGGCCTGATCTCCGGCTCGTCGATTGCCAACGTGGTCACCACCGGCACCTTCACCATCCCGCTGATGAAGCGCGTCGGCTTTCCGGCGCACAAGGCCGGCGCGGTCGAGGTCGCGTCTTCGACAAACGGCCAGCTGACTCCGCCGATCATGGGTGCCGCGGCGTTCCTGATGGTCGAGTACGTCGGGATCTCCTACCTCGAGGTGATCAAGCACGCCTTCCTGCCGGCGATCATCTCGTACATCGCGCTGATCTATATCGTCCACCTCGAGGCGCTCAAGGCCGACATGCAGGGCCTCCCTCGGCGCACCAAGCGCACCTTCGCGCAGAGCCTGCTGGTGTTCCTGTCGGTGGTGATCGGCATGATGGTGCTGACCGTGATCGTCTATTACGGCATCGGCTGGATCAAGGACGCCTTCGGTGACGCCGCATCCTGGATCGTCGCGGTGCTGACCGCCATCGCCTACGTCGCCCTGGTGCGCTACGCGACGCGTTTTCCCGAGCTGCATGTCGACGATCCCGACAGCGAAATCACCGAGCTGCCCGAGCCCGGCCCGACCGTGAAATCCGGGCTCTACTACCTGCTGCCGGTCGTGGTGCTGGTCTGGTGCCTGACCGTGGAGCGCTTCTC
>Ga0181593_10006199_pt1 | contig 10768 bp, 8 predicted proteins | sample 071ome_19_FD_133756 | JGI IMG/M metagenome (GOLD analysis project Ga0181593, IMG submission 133756) | Coastal salt marsh microbial communities from the Groves Creek Marsh, Skidaway Island, Georgia - 071413AT metaG (megahit assembly) | ecosystem: Environmental > Aquatic > Marine > Intertidal zone...
CTCATCGGTGTGGGCCTTGATACTGGAAGCAATGGAATAAAGACGCGGCGGCATGGGACGGAGCAAGCCAACCAGTTCCGCCGCACTCACCCCCTGCTGGGGGAATTCCGAAAAGAGATCGATTAGCTCGCGTCCCCAGAGGTAATCGGCAAAGGCAGCACGGTTGGCGGTCTGAAGCAAGTCTTCCAACTTTTCGGACTGAGCGAGTTCATTAAACTTTTTTACCTGAATTTTGCTCAAGGTGGTGCAGGCGAGCCGGTTGCTCAGGGCATCCTTCAAGGAAAGGGAATCTTCACCTAGTTCAACAGTCTCCGCACCGGAAAGCCCAACTGCAGCCAGTAAGTCATCCACTACCCGCGGGCAATTCTGCGGAATGACTCCAAGCGAATCCCCGGGTTCGTAACTCAGCCCGCTTTCAGCCAGCGAAAATTCGAAGTGGCGGGTCTCTTTATCAGAACCTGCGTTGAGCAGGCGGTTGACCAGTAATCTTGACTGGTAGGGGTTGTCCTTGCTGGGGACGGAGGAATCATAGGAATGGGACATAATTGAGACAATAAAGAATGTATTCATTTCTTCTTACCAAGCTGAGCGAACAATCCAAGAGAAATGAAATTTTTTTTACTTCAATTAATCGGTTGCCGATTGAATTCCTCCCTACATCGTGGGAAAAAACCTTATGAAGGAATTTAGCGAACTCGCGGAAAATGAAAGACATGCATGGTCGGATGTAATGCTAGACCATGGCTATGATGCCGGGGAATGGATCCAGGCAAGATACCGACTGACTGAACTTTTACGGGAAAATGGGAAACAGGCTGAAGAAAGTGCCTTGCGTTCCTACATCGCCTGCTGTGCCGAGGCGGTCGGAGGGAGTGCTCCCCTGCCCAACTTATGCCGCACCCTTGAGGATTTCTATGCACGCTACGGGATGGAGGGGGCGACCGACGCCTAATCTGAAAGAGTCAGGCTGGCGGTCCAGGACGCAACTTGGCTAATTTTTCACGGTGCGCCTTGGCCACCACCAAATATTTTTTTGCCCATCCCTTGAGCTTGTTTCTTTCCTCATCGGATAACTGCCTCTTGATGCGGGCAGGCACACCGGCAACCAAGCTGCCCTCAGGTACATCCATCCCCGCAGGCACAAGACTGTTGGCCGCGACAATCGATTGCTTGCCGATTTTAGCCCCGTCCAAAACGGTGGAATTCATTCCAATCAGGCATTCGTCGCCGATTTCGCAGGCATGGATGACCGCTCCATGACCCACGGTGACATATTTACCCACAACCAGGGGATAATCATCGGCGAGATGGCCGATGACCCCATCCTGTAAATTGGAAAACTTTCCTATCTTAATCGAATTGATGTCTCCCCTTAACACTGCACCATACCAAACGCTGGCTCCCTCATCCAATTGCACATCTCCGATTACCACCGCAGTGGGGGCGACGAAGACATCGGGACCGTATAGGGGTTCATCACCCATATATTTATCCAATCGCTCAGTTATATCCATAGTCCTCGGTATATTTCCCAAAAATTAACTTATCTGCATTCTGTGCATATCTAAGTGATTCCACCAGGAGAAATCAATGATCCCAAGGAAATGAAGATGAGCGTTCATCTGTTAAAAGTACAGAAGGTAAGAATTCTGAAAATTAATTTTCGGAGAAACAATTGCAAACCACCGGCAGCGTGAACCGCTGCGGAGGATGGATCGCCAGTTACTGGCAGGCCTCGCACTCTTCCCCGTTGAGCATCGCCTGGATGCTGCAGGCTTTCTTCTCCGCTTCCGTGTATTCCTTTTTGGGAGAAGGTTCGTCGGAAGGTGCATCTGCAAGGGGCTTTGCCTGCTTTAAGTCAACGGTGGCTTTCTCAATATTGGAAGCTCCGAGGGTCCGCAGATAGTAAGTGGTCTTGAGTCCCTGGCGCCAAGCCGCACGGTACATATGAGAAAGGTTTTTGAGATCTGGCGTGCCAAGAAAGAGGTTAACAGACTGGGATTGGTCAATCCATTTTTGACGGCGGGCGGCGGCGGCAATTACATAATCAAAGGAAACATCAAACGCGGTAAGATATTTTTCCTTGATTCGCTGAGGCACTCCATCAATGGGCCCGAGTTCGCCGTCGAAATACTTAAGTTGGTCGGACATTTCTTTATTCCAAAGGCCTTCCTTTTTTAAATCGTTCACCAAAAAACGGTTGAGGACCATAAAGTCACCAGAGAGATTGCTCTTAACGAACATATTTTTATAGGTCGGCTCGATACAGGGCGAAGAACCCATAATGTTGGAAATTGTCGCAGTGGGAGCAATAGCGATAACATTGGAATTGCGCATCCCATGCTTGGCGATTTTCTTACGAACCACCGACCAATCCATCTTCGAAGATTTAGGCACATCGACCTTTTCTCCACGCTCCTCCTCTAGGGACTGAATAGTATCCTGAGGTAAAATGCCCCGATCCCATTTCGATCCCCGATAAGAGGAGTAGGTGCCCCGCTCATTGGCAAGATCACTCGATGCCTCGTAGGCATAGAAGCAGATCGCTTCCATGAACTCATCATTAAATTCAACCGCCTCGTTTGAGGTGAAAGAAACATCCTTTATAAAGAGAGCATTCTGAAGCCCCATCACTCCCATACCGATGGGACGATGACGACTGTTTGAGGTTTTGGCTGCTTCAGTGGGGTAGTAATTAACATCGATGACATTATCAAGAGCACGAATGGCAATGCGAATGGTGTCCCTTAGTTTGTCGTGATCGATCTCTCCATCTGCAGTAAGGTGAGAATCAAGCACCACCGACCCCAGGTTGCAGACTGCAGTCTCGTCCGCACCAGTATTGAGGGTTATTTCAGTGCAAAGGTTGGAACTGTGGATAACGCCAGCATGGTCTTGAGGACTACGAACATTGCAGGTATCCTTGAAAGTAATCCACGGGTGCCCAGTTTCAAAGAGCATCTTGAGCATGGACTTCCATAAATCGATCGCGGGGATGGATTTACCCCAGATTTCTCCGGTCTCTACCTTAGATTCGTACTCGTTGTATTTATCCTCAAATGCTTTGCCGTACAGGTCATGAAGGTCGGGCACTTCGTTACTCCGAAAAAGGGTCCAGTTTTCTCGGGCTTCCATGCGCTTCATGAAAAGGTCGGGAATCCAGTTCGCCGTATTCATGTCGTGAGTGCGACGGCGGTCATCTCCGGTATTTTTACGCAATTCGAGAAATTCTAGGATGTCGCAGTGCCATGTTTCAAGGTAGGCACATCCGGAACCTTTACGTTTGCCCCCCTGGTTAACTGCACAAAGTTGGTCGTTGTGCATTTTGAGAAACGGAATGACTCCTTGGCTTTCGCCGTTGGTCCCAGCAATATGACTACCAGTTCCACGAACTGCGGTCCAACTACCACCCAACCCGCCTGCCCATTTGGACAGGAAAGCATTTTCAGCTATACCACGATACATAATGGACTCGATAGTGTCATCGACCTTGTATAAGTAACAGGATGACAATTGGGAGTGGGGAGTACCGGAATTGAAAAGAGTGGGTGTGGAAGAGCAGAAGCGACGGCTTTTGTAGAGATTGTAAAGTGAGATAATTTGGTCTTCGGCATCATCCTCGTGTGCGAAGATTCCCATCGCCACCCTCATCCAAAAAAACTGGGGTGTTTCCATTCGGCGTGGAGAAGAACCGGTTTTATCCACCACAAGGTAGCGATCGTACAAGGTCTGAATGCCAAGATAATCAAAATCCAGATCCGCAGATGGGTCGATTGCCTGAGAAAGTTTTTCAATATCCAACTTGAGCAGTTTTTTATCCAAGCGTTTGATCAACACACCATGCTTGAGATAATCTTTGAAACTTTTGGTATGGAAGGACCGGATTTCCTCAATGGTGTTTTCAGCGACACTCCAACCCAGTACTTCCTCATACATGTAAGAAAGGAGAATGCGGGCCGCAAACTTGGCAAAATCGGCATCACGTTCGATCAGCGTTTTTGCATTGAGGATAATGGTCTTACGCAGATCCTCTTCGGTTATCTCAGAAAAAACTGACCGGCGAAGATTTTCCTCGATCTGTTCCGTGCTGAGACAAAGATCTAAACCAATAGTGGCAAAAGAAATTCTCTTTTTAAGGTCAATCCCGTCCCAGAAAAAAGTGCTTCCGTCTTTCTTTTTGACCACAATCATGGAATCCTGACGGACTTCATGATGGTCGAAATTACTTTCGCGCTCCACCCGACGGCGGGCACGGTAGAGGATGTAAGATTCAGCAACCTTGAAGAAGCCGTGTTTCATCAATTCTTCCTGAGCAATGTCTTGGACATCCTCAATATTGATGAAGGCCTGACCCGTGGCGAGGGCCCGCCGCGTAACCTCTTCGGATATCTGCACAGCAGGCTCCGAATCTAATCTCAGAGAGAGAAAGGCTTTCCGCACCGCTACTTCGATTTTAGAGGAATTCCAGGGAACCACTTGGCCACTTCGACGGATCAGCCTAATCTGCGAGCTGTCAACGGGACTGGAGATGGAAGGGAGGCCATTGGAACCATGGTGATTCGAACGGGAGAAAACCAAACTTTTGGCGACATCATAGGCGTCATTTTCGACCAGGGCTTTTTCAATGAGTTTGTGAAGTTCGTCGAAGGAGAGGCGGGGGGCACCGCCTTCCTCCTCTTGTTCCAACCGCTCGATCAAGCGGTTGGCGACGAGCCGGGAAGACTCCACCACGAGTTCCCGGTTCTTTGGGGTGTATATTTCCTTTTCTTCCCTTGAGATCATCAGGTTGGTCAATGCCTCCCCAATTACCTCGGCCACCTCGGCGATGTGGAAATCACGGTCACCCGCGCCATCTGTAATCCGTACTTTCGGAATCTCAAAACGATTCTCTCCCAAATCTTCCGCCCAGTCGAATCGGGGCTTATTCTCACGGGGGGTTTCCGCCGCTTTGGTTAACAATCGATCTTCCTCAAATATGGTATTACGCATCAGTCAAATTCCCTATCCTATACAATCACAAAAAAACTTAAAATATTGGCCTGTAAGAAATCTACAGTTCGTCATCCGAGACCTCGGAGAGAGCGGAAGACTTTTGATATTCAGTCACCCTTCCCTCAAAGAAGTTCTGCTCTTTCTTAACATCCATCATCTCGGCCAACCAAGGAAATGGATTTTCCAAGCCGGGTTGAAGAATTTCCAAACCAACTCCATTCAGACGACGGTCTGCAATGTAATCAATGTAGGAACAAAATTCTTCCGCACTCAGGCCCACTGAATTCACGGGCAGACAGTCACGGATAAAGTCCTTCTCAAGATCGACAGCCTCTTTCATCAACTCAACCAATTCACTGCGGAATTCGGGAGTCCAAATATCGGGATTTTCATCAATAAGAACACGGAAAAGATTGCGGAAAAGCTCGATATGGTTGGATTCATCCCGCAGAGTGTAGCGGAACATCTGCCCTATGCCGGGAAATTTATTTTGTCGGGCCAGACTGAGAACCATTCCAAATAGACCGTAAAATTGAGTCCCTTCCATACATTGCCCAAACATAAATATGTTTTTAGCAAGCTCTTGTTTATTAGTTGTTTGGGTAAGATCTAGGTCGCGACGCAGGTTTTTTGAAATTCGGGTGACGAATTCATTTTTACGACGAATTGTGTCAATCTGTTCGAACATGGCTTCGCACTCATGCGGGTTGATACCAAGAGAACTGATCATGTAAAGAAGACTATCAGCATGAATATTTTCCTCGTGGGCATGCCGACCAAGTACAAGTTTAAGTTCAGGAGCAGTTACAAGTTCACGGACAACATGCTGAATATTGTCGCCCACAATGCCCTCCGCAGCAGAAAAATAGCCAATGCCCATCATGATAATCCAGCGATCACTATCCGATATCTCAGATGGGTTCTTCCATTGCTCCAGATCTTTCTGCATCGGAATATCTTCAGGCTCCCAGTGATTTGACTTCATTTTGCGGTAGAGGTCATATGCCCACTGGTACTTGAGTGGTAGTAAATTGAAAGTCATGGTTTCTCGACCGTTGATTACTTTCTTTTCTTGATAGGCTTGAACGGCTTTTTCCTCGTTCAAGACAAATGATTTCCCTCCAATTTGATACGTTTTTTCCATATTTCTTCCCCTTATTTCCCGGTTAAATTAACTAGTGTGTAGCCGAATTTGCGTCTGACAAAAAGAATTTGCAAGAAGACGACAAGGTCGAGCCAACACAATTTCGATAGTGAAAGGCAGAAGGTGAAAAGAAAAGAAAAAAATCGTTTTTCGGTAATTTTTTTCTTTTTCTTATACCCTGTATGTAGTGTTGTAGTGACATTATATCCCCTGCATGTAGTGTTGTGAATAAGTTTTAGTTTGATTTTTTGCTTTTGCAAACCACTCCTGCTGTTTCACGCAAAAAAGGACATAAAGACATCTTGCGAAGAGATTTCCAAGTCCAAGTTATTGAAACTTATTCTCACCGAACCAAGAATTTGTTCACAAGAGTAAGCTCATATAAAATACCTTCAGGTTTTCAGATGGCTTAATTGTATTTGATAAATTTTTAAACTGAAGAAATTAGCAAGGTACACTCAGTAAACCCAAGCATCTAAAAGCAGGAAGGAAACTGGGGATGAAAGATACATTCACCAATGATCCTGCCAGTTTTTTGACACCATGGGAGCGGAATCTGAAAAGTTTTGAAGAGAAGAAAGAGTGGATGCGACCAAGTAGATCGATCCCGTGACCAGAACAGTGGAGTGAGTAGGAAGATTCTGATAATAACGAATGAGGTCGGTTTCTCTGGCACTCTCTACCTCGACATTTGGTGAATTAAAAACAGACAACATCTGAGAAAATGAACAGGCACGAGGCTGATTGAGTTCAAAGAAGACATAGTTTTTAAAGTGTTTGAAAAGAAGCGATAAAACATCCTGGGCTCGTTCTGTGCCGCAGGCAGCGAACCACACAGTTGTGTTACTTGGCAAAGAAGACCACAATTCCAGGGATGCAGTGGCTCCCAGTTCGTTGTGACAGGCATCAACGATGATCTTTGGTTTCTCCGAAATTAACTGCCACCTTCCCAATAGATCTACTTCTAATAGGGCAGCCTGTGTTTTTTCACTGTCCACCGGAAAACGATTCGATAAAATTTGTGTGGTTTGTTGAGCAAGGGCAGCATTATGCCGTTGAAAAGGTCCCCGCAGGTTAGTGGAAGGCAAAGGCAGGTCAATCTGATCTCCCAAGCAATAAAAAGGGCTGTTTTTCTCCAGTGCAATCCGGGCAATCTCTTCCCTTGCTTCCCGTTCGAGCCATCCAGTAATCACTGGTCTTTTATCCTTAATAATACCCGCCTTTTCCCGAGCAATCAGGGAAAGGGTGTCTCCCAGTATATCGCAGTGATCGAACCCCACCGTAGTAATGACCGAAACCATTGGATCGATTACATTGGTGGAATCGATACGCCCGCCAAGACCGGTCTCAATAATAGCGAGGTCCACGCCCTTTTTTTTAAATTCAAGAAAAGCAACCGCGGTCATTAACTCGAAAAAAGTAGGGTGTAACCATGGTGTCTCTGCCTCTATATTCCGGCAAACTGGAAGGAGGTCATCCACCCAGGCTTCAATCTCAGGGAAGGACAATAATTGGCCATTGACCCGGATACGCTCCCCGAGTTCGACTAAGTGGGGAGAGGTAAACAAACCGACCGAAAAACCATGGGCCCGGTAGATGGATTCAAGCATAGCACAAACAGAGCCTTTTCCATTCGTGCCAGCCACATGGATACACGGAAAGGCTTGCTGTGGGTTTTTGAGCCTTCCGACCAAGGACCACATTCTTTGCAAACCGAACTTCGAACCCTGTTGCCTGAGGGAATAAAGAAATTCCAAAGTCTCATTCATGCCCAAATCCTGATGGGGTTTTGCCTGCCCAAACTGGGGACAGTCATATGATAAATGATTAGGAAGCTTTTCCTTGCGACTTAGTCCGGGCAGGAGACTTGCGGGCAGAAGCGGTTTTGCGTGAAGTTGTTTTTTTCTTACCAGTGGATGCTTTTACCTTGGGCTGGAGATGATGAGCCAAATGATTCAAGAGGGTGATTAAGCGGTCACGTAAATCATGCCGATGGACAATTTGATCAATCAATCCATGTTCCAATAAAAATTCGGAGGTTTGGAATCCTTCTGGCAAGTCTGCCCGTGTGGTTTCCTTAATCACCCGACGTCCTGCAAATCCAATCAATGCTTTTGGTTCTGCAAGAATCACATCCCCAAGAGAGGCATAGCTTGCCATGACGCCAGCCATCGTTGGATTGGTTAAAATGGAAATAAATGGTATTTTTGCCTTGGCTAATTTGGCTAGGGCAGCACTAGTTTTGGCCATCTGCATAAGGCTAAGTATTCCCTCATACATTCTGGCACCACCTGATGCAGAAACCACAATCACCGGAATATTCATTTCCAGTCCTCGCTCGATTGCTCGGGTAATTTTCTCCCCCACCACAGAGCCCATACTTCCCCCGAGAAAACGAAAGTCCATCACTGCCAAACTGACGAGTCGGCCATCCATCTTCCCCACTCCCGCAACTACTGCATCCTCCAGTTTAGTTTTTTCACGATTTTGTTGAAGTTTTTCTTGGTAGGACGCCAAACCCTTAAATTGGAGAGGGTCTCCCGAACGCATGGTTGAGTCATATTCCTCGAAGGTATGAGAATCCATTAAAGATTGAATCCGGTCTGGTGCAGGCAGAGGAAAATGATATCCACTAACCGGAACAACCATGAGGTTTTTCTTCAACTCCTTGACAAATACCATCTCGCCAGACTCCGGGCACTTGGTCCACAGTCCTTTGGCCACCCCTTCCCGGGATTTTACATTAACCTTGGAATACTTTGGCTTACTAAAAAATGACATGGTTGAAAGTGGGTTTATCCGTGCCCCAGGGTCGCTACCTCCACCTTAGGAAATCCACTCTCGATAAGCACCTGAGCACAGGCGTCGAGGGTGGCTCCAGTAGTGTAGACATCGTCCACTAGGACCAATCGTTCGAAACCATCCAAACAAGTTCGATCGTTGAGGGCAAAGGCATTTTTTACATTCTTCTGCCTATGAGCACGATCCAATGTAGTCTGGGTAGCGGTGTGACGGACCCTTTTTAAACAGTCGCAAACCACCGTAGTTTCCCCGGCAATCTTGGCCCATGCCTGTGCAATCCATAAACTTTGATTGAATCCACGCTGTTGATACTTTTTGCGGTGTAATGGAACCGGAATTAAAACCGCATCTGTTACAAAATCTTGAAAGCCCGGAGTCCGGTCAAAAAAAAGGGGCATATCGTCCAGCACCTGCTTAACCCCATTATATTTAATTTCATGAATAAGTTCTCGGCTTTTTGCATCCAGATGAAACAAGGTACGACCGGCAAAAAATATAGGACTGTGCTCTCGGCAATTCCTGCAGGTCAAACCTTCATATTCCATTCCCTCCATACCAATTCCGCAAAATCTGCAATGGGAGCGATGAACCCAGGCAAGTGAATCAAGGCAGGATGGACAGCAATAGTTTTCTCCATCCTGATATGCCTGCCCCCTGCAAATTGGGCACTCGCCTGGAAAGATTAAATCGATCAAGGCTCGGTGCCATCCTTTCCAATCTATTTTCAAGGGAAACGGATGCGGGCCTTCGCAGGCAATTGATAAAACACTTTTTCCAGGGATAGACCTTGGGCGGGAGCACTCACTACCCGAGCTGTGCGGGTAGCACTGGAGAGGATTGCTGGAATTTCTTGTGGCTTAATTTTTCCTTGTCCGACATCAATCATCGCTCCGGCAATGCTCCGAACCATTTTGTAGAGAAATCCTCCACCCTCAATGATTAGGTTTAATTCATTGCCTTTTTCCCTCCATTCCACTCGCCAAAGCCTCTTGACCGGAGACTCTTCATCCCCCTTCCCCCGATTCGCACTGAATGAAGAAAAATCATGTGTGCCAAGAAAATGAACCGCTGCTTCCCTCATGGATTCTAAGTCCAGTGGACGATCTTTCATCGAAATCACATATCGATTCTGGTCAGGCATGGCCCAACCTTTGCAAATACGGTAAACATAGCGTTTCCCCTTGGCACTTAAATGAGCATGAAATTTGGCCGGTACAGGATCGATTTTTCGGGGACTGATTTCGGATGGTAATGATACGCGCAGGGATTGCAAAAGTGCATGGGCAGAATGTTTCCACCTGGCATCAAAATGAAAAACCTGCCCCTTGGCATGAACTCCGGCATCGGTCCGCCCAGAACCCACTGTCCGTACTGGTTGCCGGAAAATGGCTTCCAAGCACTCTTCAATCTTGTCCTGGACTGATCCTCGATCCGGCTGCTTCTGCCAGCCATTAAAACCAGTGCCATCGTAAGCACAAAGGCAGCGCCAGCGAGAAAGTTTGACCTCCAGTGTCATGAATTAAGAAAATCTCTTAAAATGAGGCAGGCTGCGGTGGCATCTATCCGACCAGATTTATCCCTCCCTTTCTTTAAGGACTTTCCTCCCAGGGATTGGCGGGCGGATAGACTGGTTAGACGTTCGTCCACCCGGTGAATCGGTAATCCGAAGCGATTTTGCAACTCGACAATAAAAGCATCCACTTCGATGGCCCGCTGGCCAATCTTTCCATCCATGTGTATAGGATAACCGACCACAATTTCGGTAATACTGCGCTGTTTGATCTGATCAGAGATGGCATCCCAACAACCCACTTGCCCCACTCCGGGTAC
>Ga0181593_10006201_pt1 | contig 10763 bp, 10 predicted proteins | sample 071ome_19_FD_133756 | JGI IMG/M metagenome (GOLD analysis project Ga0181593, IMG submission 133756) | Coastal salt marsh microbial communities from the Groves Creek Marsh, Skidaway Island, Georgia - 071413AT metaG (megahit assembly) | ecosystem: Environmental > Aquatic > Marine > Intertidal...
ACACCAAATTTTTCAGTAACACCTTGTATATCCATATGTGAATCATTCATAGTGTTAATTAAACTCACTCGATCATTAACTAGCTGAGCCATATCTTTATCACCCGTAGAAATCAACACCCTATGGTTTTTAATATTGGCAAAGGTCGCCAAAGTACCAATAACATCGTCAGCTTCTACATTATTAATAGTTAATAATGGTATTCCTAAAGCTTTAATTAACTCGTGCAGAGGTTCTATTTGCACGCGCAAATCATCGGGCATTGGTGGACGATTTGCCTTGTACTGCTTATACATATCATGTCTAAATGTCTTTCCCTTAGCATCAAATATCACCGCAATATAATCAGGCTGCTCTTCGTCGATTAATTTCCGCACCATTCTCAACACACCATAAACTGCACCGGTAGGTGTACCCTTTTTATTAGTCAATGGAGGTAACGCATGAAATGCTCGGTACAAATATGAAGAACCGTCAACCAGTAGCAATAAAGAATCTTTCGTCATAGGTATACGTCTATTTAATTATTTTTGAAAAGCAGGTAGCAACGTTATCATGTACACTCGCGCAAAGGAAAATTGAGTAGATAAGCATGAACCAGACTTCAAACAAGCAATCTTTAACTGGCCCTGGTAATTCATCAGCACTTTCTCGCGAAAGTTGGAAAATATTCCAAATTGTCGCTGAATTTGTCGAAGGCTTTGAACGCCTCTCTAAAATTGCTCCCTCAGTCAGTATTTTTGGCTCAGCACGCACACCAGAAGATCACCCTTATTACAAACTCACTGAAGACATAGCAAAAGAATTATCGGAGGCTGGGTTTACAGTTGTCAGTGGTGGTGGTCCTGGCATTATGGAGGCTGCTAATAAAGGCGCATATGCCGGCAAATCTCCAAGTGTTGGTTTAAATATTATGCTACCTCACGAGCAATCTGGTAACCCCTACCAAGACATCACGCTTAACTTTAGACATTTTTTTTCACGTAAAGTAATGTTTGTTAAATATGCCTCAGCCTATGTCGTACTACCAGGTGGTTTTGGTACATTAGACGAACTCGCCGAAATTTTAACATTGGTTCAAACTGGCAAATCAAGAAAAATACCTATTATTTTAGTCCAATCTGACTTTTGGGAAGGATTGATTGATTGGTTTAAACAAGCTTTACTAAAAAATAACACAATCTCAGAGTCTGACTTAGACTTATTTCAAGTTATCGATGATCCTTCAGAAGTTGTAACAGCCATCTTTGATTATTACGAAGGCAGGAATTTTGAGCCTTCAACTGAAGAACAAGAAAAATTACTCGATTTATAAAATCTATCTCCACCAATAGTTCATTATTGTATTCATTATGCTGACAAATATTGAGTTATTGATTAATCGAATTAATGAATGGCTTGGCCGCACGGTGGCATGGTTTATCCTTGCCATGGTAATTATTACTTTCTTTAATGTGGTGATGAGATACGGATTTAACTTTGGTCTTATTGCTATCCAAGAAAGCGTTGTTTATCTGCATAGTTTTGTCTTTATGCTAGCTATTGCCTATACCTATAAACACAATGAACATGTCAGAGTTGATATTTTTTATTCTAAATATTCTCAAATAAAAAAAGCTTGGGTCGATCTTTTAGGAACACTATTTTTATTACTCCCATTCTGTATTTATTTAATTTTCTCCAGCTGGCAATACTCAGCAAATTCTTGGGTAATACTTGAGGGCTCACGCGAAGCGGGCGGCTTACCATTTTTATATATCTTAAAAACATTAGTGCCCTTAATGCCTGCACTACTTTTATTGCAAGGCTTAGCAACTATCTGTAAGTGCTTATTAACAATAAAAACTAAGGCAGAGTAGCAAATGGAGCTATTAGCTTTTGCCATGTTTATAACGATCATTGCAGTATTAATGACGGGTTACCCTGTGGCATTTACTCTCGCCGGCGTTTCACTTGCTTTTGCATTTCTTGGTTTATTTATTCAGAACTTCGACGCTTCGTTAATGCATGCTTTGCCAAGTCGCATATTTGGCATTATGAATAATGAAACGTTAATTGCTGTGCCTTTATTTGTATTTATGGGCGTGACATTGGAACGTTCTAAGATTGCAGAAAATTTATTAGACACTATGTCAGAATTATTTGGTGCCTTACGTGGTGGTTTAGGATTCTCTGTAGTGATTGTTGGATTACTGCTTGCAGCAAGCACTGGCATTGTCGGAGCAACTGTTGTAACGATGGGCTTACTATCTCTACCCACTATGCTTAAACGCAATTATGACCCTGCCTTATCTTGTGGTGTTATTTGTGCATCTGGGACATTAGGTCAAATTATTCCACCTTCAATTATTTTAGTGCTGCTTGGTGATGTTATCTCATCAGCCTATCAACAATCTCAATTGGATATGGGCATATTCTCACCACAAACAGTCACCGTGAGTGATTTATTTGCTGGCGCCATAATTCCTGGTTTATTACTCGTAGCCATTTATATTTTCTATTTACTTTTTATTGCTTCAGCCAAACCCGCGTTAATGCCTGCCACCAGAAATGAACACGCGCATTCAAAATTATTAACTCGTTGTTGCAGTGCTCTTCTACCACCTATTACATTAATTATTGCAGTGTTAGGTTCTATTATTGTAGGTTTTGCGACACCTACTGAAGCCGCTTCGGTAGGCGCTGTAGGTGCATTAATCTTAGCGATAATTAACAAACAACTTGATCTAGCTTGTTTAAAAGATATTACTCGTCACTCCGTGAGAGTCACTTGTATGGTATTTGCTATTTTTATTGGCGCTTCGATTTTGTCATTAGTATTTCGTGGTTATGGTGGCGATGATGCTATTCATGAATTCTTAACACAATTACCTGGCGGAGTATTTGGTGCAGTCGCCACAGTCATGTTAGTTATGTTTATATTGGGTTTTGTGTTGGATTTTATCGAGATTACATTTGTAGTCGTGCCCATCATTGGCCCCATACTACTTGCCATGGGCGTTGATCCTGTTTGGTTGGGTATAATGATTGCCATAAATTTGCAAACTTCGTTTCTAACCCCTCCGTTTGGCTTTGCCTTATTTTATTTAAGAGGTGTTGCCCCCAAGAGCATATCAACCAAACAAATATACAAAGGCGTCATGCCTTTTATATTTATTCAGTTAGTAGTATTGGGTATTATTGCCAAGTGGCCAGAACTGGCCACTTGGTTACCTGAGAAATTGGATAGTTAAAACTTAGAACAGTTTTAAGTTGTTGATATTTAGTTTAGTAAGAAGAAGCTTTAGGTACAAGTTGGAAGTAACCAATAAGCACTAATACTAAATAAGTGAGTCCTATCGCAAATGTAATGCCTTTTTTAACCATGGTGCCTTCAGTAGCCGCGCGAAATGGGTTTGCCATGATTAGTACAGCAACGATTGCCATGGCCATAAAAAAACCTTGAGTTCCCCACTCTTTGGCGTCCCACATTATTTTCCATTTGCTAAAAATATCGTCCATTATTCCTCCTGTGTTATGGCAGTCTTTTATAATTATCGTTGATTAGCGGCAGTATATCAGTCAGTTGAAAATAATTCTTTTTTTATCTCACAGATCTAAATACTACAATATTTTCATTGAATTCAATGGGTTAAAACTATCTTAGGTTTAAATAAGCTCTCTCTGACAAGTTATACCAAGCTTTAGATTTCGCCAAAAAGCTTTGATATGAGTCGTATATTTCTTGTGCAAACGGATCACTACCAACAACATCTGCAACTACTTGTTCGGAAAGCGCACGTAGTTTCTCAACCACGTCGTGAGGAAACTCACGTACATCCACTTTATGTTCCTCAACTAAACTTACTAAGGCGTCATTATTACGCGCAACATACTCTAACATCATATTTTGATTTGCTGCCCGCGCAGCAATTTGAACGACTGCTTGTAAATCTACAGGCAAGGAATCAAACGCTTTTTGATTGATAAAACACTCTAATGTTGTACCTGGTTCATGCCATCCTGGTGAATAATAATACTTAGCTGCCTTGTGTAAACCAAATGCTAAGTCATTGTAGGGTCCGACCCATTCGGTCGCATCGATAACACCTTTCTGTAGGGACACAAACAAATCACCACCGGGAACATTAACAGGAGTCCCTCCTGCTAAACGAAGCACCTCTCCTCCAAGTCCAGGTATACGCATTTTTAAGCCTCGTAAATCCTCTACAGAATTAATCTCTTTGTTAAACCAACCCCCCATTTGTACCATCGTATTTCCTGCTGCCATAGGTACTAAACCGAAAGGCTCATAGGCACGCTGCCATAACTCCATGCCTCCTCCATGATAAAGCCACGCATTCATTTCACTGGCTGTCATACCAAAAGGAACAGTAGAGAAAAATTGCAGTGCAGGATTCTTACCTTTCCAATAATATGCAGAACCATGTCCCATCTCTGCAGTTCCCGCTGTGACTGCATCAAAGATTTCAAATGCTGGAACAATTTCACCAGCACCATAAACTTTTATGTTTATTCGTCCTGCAGACATTTGATTAATGATTTGCGCAAGATATTCCGCTCCAGTACCCAAACCCGGAAAATTTTTAGGCCAGGTCGTTACCATTTTCCAATTGAATACTTGCTGACTAGTTTGTTGGTTTGCAGACGTTGTATCAGAAGTATTGTCGTTACATGATGCTAGAGTACAACTCGCAGCACCCACTCCAAGATACTGCAAAAATTTTCTTCTGTTATTGTTGTCATTGTTGTTGGTCATTTGCTCCCCCTTCTTAAATATAAGAAAACTTTGATTTATAAATGATGTATCAAAAATAAATCAGGACAACCTATTTAGCCAAGTACTTCTAAGTTTGCATAAGATAATACTAGCCACTTGCTACCACTGCCTTCAAATTTAACCTGCACACGGGCACTTTTATCGTTACCCTCTTGATCCATCACCACACCCTCACCAAATTTCTTATGTGATACACGTTGCCCAACTTTAATTCCCGATTCATTATTATCATATCGGCGTTTAACTTTTAGCATAAAATCTGGTTGATTTATTGTTTGTTGCACTCGTGTTCGTGGCCGCACTTCAACAATAAGATCAGTCGGTATTTCATTTATAAAACGAGAAGGAGGATTATAGTTTTCATTGCCATAGTGACGGCGTGATTCCGCGTAACACATCATAAGATGTTCTCGTGCTCGCGTAATACCCACATAACAAAGACGGCGCTCCTCCTCGACTCTACCAGGCTCATCCATAGACATGCTGCTTGGAAATAAACCTTCTTCCATCCCTACTAGGAATACCAATGGAAACTCCAAGCCCTTAGCAGTATGCAACGTCATTAATTGTACACAGTCTTCCCACTTAGATGCTTGTCCCTCTCCAGACTCAAGGGCAGCATTTGCCAAGAACGCATCTAACTCATATAAATCTTCACCTTCTTCATTTTGGTAATCAAAACTACGAGCCGCTTCGATCAATTCATGTAAGTTCTCAACTCTTGATTGCCCTTTTTCACTACGATCTTTTTCAAAATGCGCCTGTAAACCTGATAATGTAATGACGCTTTCTACTTGATCTTCTAATTCATTATCCTTTAATTCTTCAGACAGTCTTTCTATTAACAATACAAATTGCTTGAGAGCTGTTTGAGCTCTTGCTGCTAGACTACCTTGATCGATAATCGATTTAGTTGCTTTCCATAAAGGCATTGATTCAGCACGAGCATAATCACGAATAATTTGCAGTGTGCGATCACCAATACCGCGAGGAGGATGATTAACGATGCGTTCAAATGCAGGATCATCTATACGACTGGAACTTAGTCGCAAGTATGCCAATGCATCTTTAATCTCAGCACGCTCGAAGAAACGTAATCCACCGTAAATTCTATAAGGAACTTGTTGGGCAATTAAGTTTTCTTCAAAAACACGTGACTGCACATTAGATCGATATAACACTGCGCACTCATTATGCTTACGACCCTGTTGATTTACCCATTCTTTAATTCGTTCAATAACAAAACGCGCCTCATCATGTTCGTTATAAGCTGCATATAATTGAACTGGAGAACCTTCATTGCCTTCAGTCCATAACTTTTTACCTAACCGACCTTGGTTATGATCAATTAGGCCATTCGCCGCAGAAAGAATAGTACTCGTCGAACGATAATTTTGTTCGAGACGAAATGTTTGTGTATCAGGATAGTCCTTACTAAATGAGAAAATATTTTCAATACGCGCACCACGCCAACCATAAATTGATTGATCATCATCGCCAACGGCAAATACAGGCGTATGCTTTCCCGCTAACAGCTTAAGCCACTCATATTGTATTGAGTTAGTATCTTGAAACTCATCCACTAACACATGATTGAATCTGTGACGATAGTGAGTCAGTATATCTTCGTTATGACGCAGTAATTCTAAAGTACGTAACAATAGCTCAGCAAAATCAACCACACCCGCTCGTTGACACGCTGCTTCATATGCAACATAAACACGCAATAATTGTCGCGTAGTTAAGTCACCGCTATCTTGAATTTGATTAGCGCGTAAACCTTCATCTTTGCGTGCATTGATAAACCATTGCGCCTGCTTAACTGGCCACTTAGATTCATCTAGCTCCAATCCTTTCATAATTCGTTTAACTAAACGGTGTTGATCTTCAGAATCTAAAATTTGAAAAGTTTGAGGCAGATTAGCCGCCTGCCAATGAGCTCTCAACATTCGATGGGCAATACCATGGAAAGTCCCCACCCACATTCCAGACAAATTAGCATCTAATAAGCTCTCTACACGCCCACGCATTTCAGCGGCTGCTTTATTGGTGAATGTCACTGCTAACAGGCCATAAGGTGACAACCCTTCCACCTGACATAACCATGCAATACGATGAACTAATACTCGAGTCTTACCACTGCCTGCACCTGCGAGAACCAATGCTGGTCCAGGTGTCGCCGTCACTGCAGCTCGTTGCTCTTGGTTTAATTCATCAAGAATTGGTGAAACATCCACAGTAATTTTTACTCGCTTTTTACTATGCCAAATAACATGGCTAATATGATTTATATGATTATCGGAAGTAATACGATATTGCGACTGCAATCGCAACAGCTGCAAACGCAGTAATTATTGATGTAATACGTTGCTGTTTATATCTCTTTTCTAATTGCTGAATTTCTTGCTTTAAAAGCTCTTGTTGTCTTTTTGGCTCCAGCTCAGCTTGCAAAAAGTAATTATGAATCAACGAAGGTAACTCAGGAGCATCTTCTACATTTTTGGTAAATGTTTACGCATACCCTTAACTAATGCTCTGACACCCACTTGTTCGCTCATCCAACGATCGAGAAATGGTTTTGCCGTTTTCCATAAATCTAATTCTGGATCCAGTTGCCTACCTAAACCTTCAATATTTAATAAAGTTTTTTGTAACAAAACTAACTGTGGTTGCACTTCCATTTGAAAGCGTCGCGCAGTTTGGAATAATCGCAGTAGTAAATTACCAAACGATATTTCACTTATAGGCTTTTGAAAAATTGGTTCACATACAGTTCTTATTGCCGATTCAAAGTGATCGATACGCGTATTGGGTGGCACCCAACCTGACTCTAAATGCAATTCAGCAACACGACGATAATCTTGATTGAAAAACGCAAGCAAATTTTCTGCTAAATAACGTTGATCTTCGACTGACAATGTTCCCATTATGCCAAAATCAACACCTAAGTATTTTGGGTCTTCAGGAGTTTCGTATGAAACAAAAATGTTACCTGGGTGCATGTCTGCATGGAAAAAATTATGCTTGAACACTTGAGTAAAAAATATATTTACTCCTCGTTCAGATAATTTTTTCATATCAACATTATTTTCGTTTAATGTTTTAACATCGTTGACCGCAATACCATGTATCCGCTCCATTACCATCACATTAATACGACAATAATCCCAATATACTTCTGGTACATATAAATCAGAACTATTTTCAAAATTACGCCTAAGTTGACTAGCGTTTGCTGCTTCACGCATCAGGTCTAACTCATCCATCACTGTTTGTTCATAATCAGCGACGACCTCACGCGGCCTTAAACGTCTACCGTCTGCCCAATAACGATGGGCAAGGTTGGCAATGAGATGTAAAACTTCTAAGTCTTTTTTTACTTGTTTATGTACTCCTGGACGCAAGACTTTAACAACTACATCTGAGCCATCATGTAACGTAGCAGCATGTACCTGTGCAATTGATGCTGATGCTAAAGGCGTCTCGTCAAATGAAGCAAAAATTTCTTTAACGCTTTTTCCAAATGCCTTTTCCACAATTTGCCGCGCTTCTACGCCAGGAAATGGTGGAACCTGATCTTGAAGTTTAGTTAACTCATCAGCGATATCATCTGGGAGCAGGTCTCTTCGCGTTGATAAGGCTTGTCCAAATTTTACAAATATTGGCCCCAGGTCCTCTAGGCTTCGCCTTACACGCACACCATGTGAAATATCTACACGCCTAAACCAATGCCATGGCAACAAGAGCAATATAAAGCGTATAGGCCGAAATAAATGAATGGCAAAGATAACCTCTTCAAGCCCGTGTCTCACCAACACTATATTAATTTGAATGATGCGAATAAATTGTCTTATCAAGCGCATTTTGATTAGTCACGTTTTTGTAATCGATTCAATCGTGCTTCTAATCTATCTACTTGCGCGCGAGTCACATCGACTTGTTGAATGAAGTGGTCGACCTCATCTTGAGTAGCAGACACCTGAACATTATCTTGTAAATAATCTCTCACATCTTGTCGCAAGTTATCACACAAATGTTCACCAAATGTATGCAATGCACGCATTCCTTTACCTAACTGATACGCCACAGCGTCGCCAGTATATTTAGAAATTATTTCTTCCCAATCGATCTCGACTTCGCGCAAAGTATTCTGCATGACACTTGCAACATGTGTATCACCTATAACCTCTATACTGCCATATTTAATTAACTTGTCTTGATCCACACCCATTAAATAATCAGGTAAGCTTTTAACTGACATTTTAATCTCTACATCTGGGTCTAGTTCATCATCAGCTTCTTCGATTAATGGGCCTTGAACCATCAAACACAAATTTAGATTTATTTCTCTAACAGAAATATTAATAACTTTGCCTTTAATCTGACTTAGGCTATCAGCACGCTCTGGATCTTGCTCAAGATATAAATTTAATGCGGAAACAATCAGCTTATTCATTTTAATATTTATAACCGATATGTGCTGCAACGATTCCGCCCGTCATATTCACATAATGGCAACGATCAAATCCTGCATCACTAAACATTTGTTTCAATGTTTCTTGATCTGGATGCATGCGAATGGACTCAGCTAAATACTGGTAACTATCCGCATCTTTAGCTACCCACTGACCCAATCGCGGCAATATTGAGAAAGAATACATATCATAAGCAGGCGTTAACAATGCATTTGGCTTTGAAAACTCTAACACTAAAAATTTACCACCTGGTTTCAACTTTGCATAAGCTGATGCCAAGCATTTTTCTTTATAAGTGACATTTCGCAAACCAAATGCCATTGTAATACAGTCAAAACTATTATCTGCAAATGGTAAGTTTTCAGCATTAGCTTGTATGTAGTGCAGATTATTCATTAATCCACGATCGATCATTCTTTCTCGACCTACCTCTAACATACTAGCATTGATATCACACAATATGACCTGTCCCATCGGACCAACACTTTTCTTTAGTGCTGCAGCTAGATCACCTGTGCCACCAGCCAAATCTAGTACTGTTTGCTTTGGGCGTACTGCGGCAATTTGTAATGCAAATTTTTTCCAAACCCGATGCAAACCAAATGACATTAAATCATTCATAACATCGTAGTTATCCGCAACTGACTCAAATACTTGTCTGACGCGTTGGGTTTTTTCTTTTGGCGTTACATCGGAATAACCAAAGTGCGTCTTTTCATTATTTTCCATGTTCAGTGTATTTTTCTTTTATGTCCTGCCACATCCAATCTATCTAAATAATCTTGCCACTTTTTATCTTTATTCGCACCAAGATCATATAAATGCTCCCAGCTATACAATCCAGAATCATGATTGTCATCAAAAACTAGTTTTACTGCATAGTTTCCAACAGGCTCAATTGCTGTGATATTTACATCTTCTTTCCCTACTTGAAGCACTTCTTGCCCCGGCCCATGGCCCATCACTTCTGCAGAGGGCGAATATACTCGCAAATATTCACAACTTAATTCAAAGCGTGACCCATCATCGAATGCGATTTCTAGAATTCTTGATTTTTGATGTAATTGAATTTCTGTTGGCACCGGTTTAGCCATATTTTTTCCCTTTTAAAGAATATAACGACTTAAATCTTCGTCCTTACTTAACTCAGACACATTCTCTTTGACATATTGTTCATCTACCACTATTTTTTCACCATTTTTATCTGGCGCTTCAAAGGAAAGTTTTTCTAGTAAACGTTCCATAATGGTATGTAATCTACGCGCGCCTATATTTTCAGTACGCTCATTTACTTCATAAGCAGTTTGAGCAATGCTTTTTATCCCATCTTCAGAAAATTCCAGCGTGACACCTTCAGTGGCCATTAGCTCTGTATATTGCTCACTTAATGATGCATTAGGCTCAACAAGAATTCTTACAAAGTCATCAACTGCAAGTGCATTTAATTCTACACGTATTGGTAATCGCCCTTGCAGTTCAGGAACAAGATCTGTGGGCTTCGATAAATG
>Ga0181593_10006203_pt1 | contig 10760 bp, 7 predicted proteins | sample 071ome_19_FD_133756 | JGI IMG/M metagenome (GOLD analysis project Ga0181593, IMG submission 133756) | Coastal salt marsh microbial communities from the Groves Creek Marsh, Skidaway Island, Georgia - 071413AT metaG (megahit assembly) | ecosystem: Environmental > Aquatic > Marine > Intertidal zone...
CCGTCCACGGCCAAACCATCTTCAAATTCTCCAACAAAAGAGTTTCCTTCATTAAAATAAAGGACCCCGCTACCCTGTTTTTTCCCCAATTCCCATGCCCCAACATAAGTAACCCCACTTAAGTCAGACTGCCTACCCTGACCATGAGGAAGACCGACAAGAAACTCTCCTGTGTAAATCGAACCATCAAGATCTTTTAAAATACCCATCCCTGACTTCACACAGTTTACAAATTCTCCGGTATATTGAATATTTTTTTCATCAATGAAAACTCCCTTTCCATGAAGTAACCCATTCTCAAATTCGCCGAAATAAATCTCCCCACTTACAGTATTTAAAGTTCCATAGCCATAAGTACCATCCTCATTAAAAGTTCCTGAAAATTGATCACCGTTAGACAAAAACAAGTTTCCGTCGCTCAATCGATTATTTTGCCATCTTCCATAACTTATATTTCCGGAATCGTCACGGAACTCTCCGTATTTTAAACTGTCTTGCTCCCAGTGACCTTCGAGAATGGACTGATCAGCCATGGTTAAGGCTCCAAACCCAGACCGTTTTCCACTTTCCCAGTTTCCAGAATATTTCTCAAGGTCTTCAATACTTTTATAGCGGATCGTTCCGTAGCCGTTCGGAGAACCTTTAGCAAACTGCCCTTCATATACATCACCTGAGGAGAATGTTATCACTCCATACCCATCTGGTAATCCAAGCACCAACTCACCTTCGTAAAGAGACCCATCCTCAAAAACATATCTCCCAGACTTGGCCTTCTTGTCCAGCTTATCCGAAATCTGACTAGAAGTAACTTCGAATTCAAATGGTTGGCTATCTGAACATCCTAAGATGAAAAATGTTAAAAGTAGAAGAAAATTGGGTATGGACGGCAAAGAAAGCATCATTCTTCAATAGCTAATGCTTTTACTAACTTGGAAAATACTGGTTACAATGGAGATCGCAACTAATGCAACCAATGAGAATGCAAAACCAAGGGCCAAGCCAGATATCAAATTGGTCATCACTTTAATTTTTTTCGTTAACTGATTCCGAAAGGCTTTAGAAACATCATCCATGCTGTTCCCTAGGTTTCCAGTCTTCTCCCCAACTTCGACCACATCTAGTTGCATAAGGGGCATAAGTTTAAATTTCCGGAAAGCTTCAGGCAAAGATTTACCTTCGTTCACTAACACCCTGGCCGAACGAAAGGAAGCACGCAAGAAACGATTCTTAATAGTTCTTTCACATAATCTCAAGTTTTCGGTAAGCCCTATACCACTCCAAATCAGAGTTCCCAAAAGGCTACTGAGATGGAAAAGTTCAGACAAAAAGAAAATGTTTCCAAAAAGTGGAAGCTTTAACAAAGACCGATCCAGAGCAACCCCACCCTTTTCTGTTTTGCTCCATTGCGTAAGAATTCCAAGCCCAACCAGCAAGGCAATCAGTACAAATGGACCGAACAATAAAACCAGGTTGGATCCATCTATCATTATTCTAGCCATCAGGTTTAACTCTCCCCCCAAAGATGCCAGCATCTCCTGGATTTGCGGAAGAAGAAAAAATAAGAAAAACAAGACAACACCGATCGCCATTAGACCAACAAACAAGGGATAAGTCATCCCACTCAGCACCCGAGATCGAATTTCTCTTTTTTCTTCCAAATGAGAAATGATTTTGCTCAAAATCGGAGCCAAGTTACCGGTCGCCTCTCCCGCCTCGATCACATAGGTGGAAGACTCACTAAAATAACCAGGCAAATGACGCATGGCACGGGATAGGGTTCTTCCTTCGGCAAGTTCTTTCCACAGAACTCCAGATAAACTCTTCTGCTGGGGATCAGAAAGTCGATAATTGAGCAACTTCACTGCATCGGCAACCGGCATACCAGAACCATGCAATTCTAAGAGTCGCTTTAAGAATTCGAGCCCAATGGACTCACCTTTACTAGAAAATTTATTTCTTAAGGAAGATTCTTTTTTTTCTTTCGACTTCGACTCCTTGGAATCGGCAGAGCTCGAACTGCCACCCATTTTGATCTTCAGAACCGTTAGACCGGATTGCATGATTTTCCTTCGGGCAGCTTTCGGATCTGGTGCATTGATAGAACCGTTTCGAGTCTTACCTTTCTTGTCGATGGCTATGTATTCAAAATCTGCCACAATCAAAATAAATTGTAATAGAATCCCAATTTTTGATTACAAAGAATGATCATTCTGAGCTTCGTCGATGAAGATATCGGCATATCGAACCACTTCGCTTAAACTGGTGAGCCCTCTCTTAATTTGGGCCCAACCGCTTTCCTGCAAGGTTGTCATCCCCTGAGTCAAAGCAACTTCACGAATCTCCGGTGCAGATGCACTTTTTATAATCAATCCATGAATATCATCGTTCATTCTCATCAGTTCAAAAATGCCAACACGACCCCGAAAACCAAGATTTTGGCATTTATTACAACCCACTGCACTCAATACTTTCTCAGAATGAATCACCTCCTTTGGATCAATTTCGAGCAAGGACAAAGAGGCTCGTAAATCTTCATCAGAGAGGTTTGCGGGAGTCGCACAGGACATGCATAAGCGACGTACTAACCTTTGAGCAATGACCATCTCCACAGACGACGCAATCAGGAAAGGCTCAATGTCCATATCAATCAAACGAGTGATAGCTCCAGGTGCGTCATTGGTATGAAGAGTACTTAAAACAAGGTGTCCCGTTAAGGATGCACGGATGGCAATATCTGCAGTTTCCCGGTCCCGAATTTCCCCTACCATGATAACATCGGGGTCCTGCCGAAGGATTTCTCGTAATGCACTGGCAAAAGAGAAACCTATTTCTGAATTTACCTGCGTTTGGTTGACCCCAGAAACTTCATATTCGACTGGATCCTCTACCGTCATAATTCTTCGCTCAGGTTTATGAATTTTACGGATAAAAGCCGTTAAGGATGTTGATTTACCCGATCCTGTGGGGCCAGTAACCAAGACAATACCGTGAGGTTTCTCAAGAACGGAAACTATTTTATTTTCATCCGCTCCCTGCAGTCCAAGTTCACGCATGGAAAGAGGCTGCGATTTCTCATTAAGCAACCGTAAACTAATACTTTCTCCGTATAAGGTGGGAAGTGTCGAGACTCGGATGTCGAGGTCACTCTGCCCCAAGGTGAAGGTAATTCTCCCTCCCTGCGGACGACGCTTTTCAGAGATATTTATCGCACTCATAATCTTGATCCGGGAAATAATCGCATCCTGAAAGCTTCTTAGATTATCAGGCACACGGACGGGGACAAGTTGACCATCAATTCGATAACGAATCTGTAAAGTCTCTTTGTGCGGCTCGAAATGAATGTCAGTGGCTCTGTCCACAATTGCACGCTGAATGACCTCGTTCACAAAACGAATAATTGCAGCGTTTTGGTCCTCGATATCATCTTTTTGCTCCTCTTCCTCTTCTAAATCAAAATCAGAATCATCTAAACTATCTGCACCAATCCCAAAGTTTTCAGTCATGGCATGCACCACTTTTTCTGGCATGCCCAATTTCCAAACTGGTTTTTTTCCAGAAACAGCAAATACCCACCTGCTCATGCGGTCTGAAGGGGGCCAAGTCGTGACAAGCTCAACTATCTCTTCTGTACTGTTTATTGTCGGCAAACAGCAAAAATTATGAATCAATCGAATAGGTATAAGTTTGGTCGAATTATCAGAAAGGTGAATTTCTTCTACGAGAGGAACTTTACTACGCTCAGATATTTCCTTCACTGTTTCCTCCAATGATAGAGATACTTTAGCAGATAAAACTCGCACTCTTTCTTCGATAGGTGCAGCGAGAACATTTAGTCTATCGAGGTCCGATATTTCTCCCCACCAATCCATTTCTTGATTGGATGTACTAGCCATCTCTAAATCTAAGCCATCATTGGAGGAATCTTTCGTAACAACATCTGTTGATGGCTTAGTCGGTGAATTCAAAGCTTCATTCTTAAGTTTAACTGAGGACTTAACGGCAGGCATTACCTCTTCTGCAGTTTCCTCCGAAGCTAAAACATTTTCATCAGCACCAACTCTTACTTCCTCAACCCCACTATCTTTGACAGCATCAGAAGGTGAATCCTCCTTTTCCGTACTTTTCAACTCCTTGGCAGAAATAGGTGCCACCTCTTGACCTAAAATAATTTTGTTCTCAGACGATTTAATTACCAACTCCGGTGAGGTTGATTGGTCTATAGAGATGTCCTTGTAGCCTAAGTAATTACCCTTGGACTGCTTACTTGCTTGAGATTTTTTGGATCTTAAATCCTTGGCAATTTTGAGGAAATTAAAAATCTTGCTCCCTTTAAATCCTTTTTTCCCAACAGGATTATTTTTTGCCTGGTCAAGATTATCTTCGTTTTCAGCCGCAGAATCATTGAGGTTTATAGACTTGGACTTTTTTTTACTACCTTTTCTTTTCTTAGAAAAATACCCAGAAGTAGTAAACTTTGGTCTCAATATACTCATTTTGATGGTTAAGTTTAAATAAGGAAAATATTTAACTTTTTTTATTTTTAGAGCTTTAAATAACAGGTCAAAACTTATCTTCTCGGTTTTGGATTAGGAGGCGGAACTTTAAATGGAACAGGTTTAGGTTTGCTTTGCATTTTTGATACTGGAAGCGGCAAACTTTTTTTATCAGATTCTTGTAGGGCTAACTCTAAACCTCCAGCAAGAATTAAGACTTCCTTATCCACTATAAATTCATTGATTTTGTGCCCGCCGTCACCGATTTCGTCACCAGGCATATACCATTCGCCCTTATTTATACTTTTATCAAATACGGCAAAGTGCCAAGTACCTTTTAATTTAAAATATCCTCTGAACTCCAAATTCGGATTATGAGGTATGGGTTTAGGGGGCAAGGGTCTACTTTGTTGAACGATTGGAGCAGATGGTGTTTTACTCCCTGGTCTCAGGAAGGGATTGATCTGTGCGGAAAGCAGAGAAGTTGGATAAAGAAACAAAATGAAAAGCGATAGAGAATAAAACCGGTCTTCGCTTATCATAATTTGGGTCGAACTGCGGGTGAATCCTGCCGGGAGAGTTTATCTTGTGTTTTATCTTTGCCGTCGATATCGGGCATACCAAGAATTTTCCCAGAGGGAGAACGAAATTTAGGAACATAGTTGGCATCAATCCGGTCATCGATCTTCCTTATATTCGATGATGTCAAATCACTTAAAGGCTGAATAATTGTAGGTCTTAAAAAAATGAGGAGCTCAGTCGGAGTATACTTGACTGACTTTGGTCTGAAGAATTTTTCGCCAAAATAAGGTATATCACTCAAAAGATTGTATTTTGATTCAGTTGAATCAACCTGTACCTCCTGAAGTCCCCCTAAGACTATAATTTCTTGGTCTTGGATAGTTACCAAAGACTTAGCCTCTCTAATCTTCTTGGCAGGTAAAGACTGTCCTGCGTAGGTATTGCTCTGCGTTTCATCAAACTTTTCTGCTTTTACCTCTACTTCCATAAAAATAGACCCTGGCCTCAGTAAAGTTCCGTTTGCATCGACGATAGGAAGACCAATTTTCGGCTTTTTAATCTGTAATTCAGTCTTGGCGGTAATTTGATCTCTTTGCCCAGTATTTGTAGTACTTTCAGAATTGGAATATCCTCCATAGGTGGGCACAACGATGTTGCGTTCATCCTCGATCAGAATATGGACTTCCGGAGCATTGTGAGAAACCATGAGAGATGGAGTGGAAAAAATCCTAACATCATTCCTCTCGGATGAAAGTGCAAATATTTGATCCCACCTAATCCCGGTAAGTTTTTTGTCCTGTAATTGAAAGGCTACGGTCGTATTCAATCCAGGAACACCTAAAATACCTTGTACACTTTCACTCCCCACATTGCTGACAACAGGAGAACTGGATGTAGTTGGTTGCCCTGTAACAGGGTCTACTCCACTAACTTGAGTTGTTTGTGTTATCGGATCTCCAAATAGGTTGTCTCCTCTGGCACCTCTTGCGAACTTGGACCATTCCAATCCACCAAACAAAGCATCAATACCCCGTTGGTTTTGCTCTGTTAGATCTACCATAACAAATATAGTATCAATTCTTGCCAAGGGAAGAGGTTGGTCGAGTGATTCAATCATTTTGCCGATTTCATCAATATCTGCATTAGTTCCATAAACTAGAATCGCATTGGTTCTTTCATCCGAAGATATAGTAACATACTCGCTGAATTCATGTGCACCCTCTCCTCCGCCGTCTGCAGTAACACTTGAAGCTGCAGAGGCAGGTGCACCATTGGGGGTAGATCGGTTGACGGAAGCCTGAGTTCTTAAGCTATTTTTACCCTGAATTTGTTGCTTTATCCGTTGTTGATTTTTAATCACTTCATCAAGAATACCTTGGATATCTTTTGATTCAGCGTGCTGCAGCTTAAAGAGCCTGCTTGTCGTTTTCATTTTAACAGGGGCATCCAACTGTTCCAAAAAGTATTCAAGAGTATCAATATTTTCGTTTCTTGTGATAATAATTAGTTTCCCAGTTCTTTCATCTGAGTCGATCTGAGTCGTACCACCGAGAAATGGTTTTAAACTATTCTCGATCATTCCTTTGAGCTTGCTCTCTAATTCACGAGCACCTGCATGCTCGGCAGACCAGACATAAAAAGTGGTACCCAAATCATCTTTATTGATCGGGCGGTCTATAGTCTGTAATAGCTTTTCCATTCTTTGTAGATTAAGCAAAGCATCCGTGACTAAAATGCTATTGGCCTTTTCAAAAACCAGTAATGCACCAACTTGCGGAGTAGCAAATGGGTTCAATTGTTCCCTCACTTCAATTGCGGGTGCATATTGAAGGTTAAACATCTTGATGTAGATTCGCTGACTAGGTTGTAAGGCCAGGGACGAACCATCTAGCCAAATTGGCACATGGGTATTCATTCCAGCGGTGGGAACCGCCTTATAAAATTGATCATCAATTTTAGTAACACCTACTCCATTGATTGATAATAAGCTTTCAAGGGCGAGCAAGGTCTCCCTTTTGGTCAGCTCGTTCATACTATCAAATGTTATCTTAACCTGAGGAAGGTCTTGGCGTCGCAAGATATATTTTCCTGTTATTAACTGGATAGCATCCAAGACCATATGAGCATCATGATCTCTAATCTTGAGTCTCTCCATAGGGTCATCCAATCCATCTATCAGCTCGATTTCCATAGGATCTGAAAATAAACCTGGCTGAGGTAGATTCAATGCATCATCAATCTCAAAATTCTGTTCATCGGAATTGAAATTCTCTTGAACTGGGACTTGTCCGCACAGGAAGTAAGGCACAAGTAATGGAAGACAAATTTTTCTGTAAATATTTCTCATTTATTAATAAATTCAACAGAACTTACCTCAAACACTGCATCAAAAGTGGTGGGGGCATAGGGTTTGGAGCTTGGGGGGTAATTGGGAGAAATTTTCACCTCACTTAAAAACATGTATGGACTTTCCCCTCGAATCAAGCCAGCAAAGTCGTTTACCTGATTATAACTGGCTCGTTTAAAGGTAATTCGAACCCGATGTTGTGAGTACCTTTCCCTTTCCTCGGTATCAAGTTCCCTGTAATCACGAGCAGGAAAAACCTGGTCGGCAAGTGAAGAAACTCGATTGCTCAAGTTTTTCTTGTCATAGCTCTTATTTTGCTGAGCTATTTTTTGCTCTTCTAAGGCACGATCGATTTCAGGCTTTAATTTTAATATCATTTCATGACTCTTGATCAGTTGACTAATGTTCTGAAAATCCTGAAATCTATCGGTTGCATTTTGTAAGAGCTTATAAAATCCGACCAACAGAACGAAAACCACCGAAAAAGTAAGTAGCTTTTGCTCTCGATCCTGAAGTCTGAAAAATGCTTTTTTAAGAGACTTCATTTAGAATTACTCGCATTTTTAGGAGAAGATGAATTAGCCGCACTTGGTTGAACTTGAATCTCCTCAAACATCTCAAATTCAACCTTAAAAGAAGTAGACCCGCCACCACTTTTGATATCTCTAATTTCGTCTCCCGATCGATCCTTCCGAACCACAGCGATCTTATTCGTCTCTAATTTTTCTATAAAATTGTTGATAGACTCTACATTTCTTCCCTCCCCTTCCAGTTTTACATGATTGCGGGTTTCGAAGTGTGCTTCAGAAAACCATACATGGGGGTCATCATCACCTCCGCCCCGATAACTGGCCACACGCATGATCGTGCCAAAAGGATCAATCCCTCCAAGCTGATTTTGTTTTAATTTCTCCAGTAATTTTTGTGACTCTAAAACTAATGGAACCTGAGTGCTCATTAGTTTTTGCCGATCCGAGTAGGCTAATAATTGTGAGTCCGTAATTTTAAGTCCGACAAGCCCTAAAATTAGGAATAAGGCAACAGAAGCTCCGACCTTCAAGCAGTTCCACCTTACACGCTCAAGACGTCTTCTATTTTTCTCAACTAATTTAAAAGGTAAGCCTCTTAAGTCATGCTGCCAAAGCTCATCGGCATCCATTGAAACATCCTGATCGAGGCTCAAGCTTGGATCCTTCCCATTCATCCATTGGTGCTCAAACTGAAATGTATGATTATCTGTTCTGTAAACCTCCTGAGTTGTTAAAATATCAGGTAAAAGCTGGTATTTCGATAAATCAACTAAACCAATCAAAATTGCTTTTGCTTTATCTAAACTATCTGCCTCCTCTAAATCAATCGACCTAGAATACAAAAAATCAGGCACACTACTTCCGGACCGAAAGCAACCTAGGGTAAGGGTTTCCTCACTAAGCAAGAAAATTGCTTTGGGCGATTTATACTTTTTCCCGAATAAACTGACAAAAGAAGGAAAGACTCTCCTGAAAAGCTCGAGATTTTGCCATCCTAACTGTCGAAGCCTTCCCAAAGGAGTGGCAAATATAAAAGCCCTTTTTGAAAGTTCACATAAATGATAGCCCCATGCTAGCTGATCTACTGGATATGGTGAAAAGCCTTCGCTATTCAAAAGTTCTGATAAGTAATTGTCCCAGATTGAGACCTTGTCAGAAGATTTACTTTCAGGATCTTTGGGCGGAACTTCTGGCAGCATAACTGTCTCGCAAAAAAAACACTCACCTGGAATACGGAGGGTGATTTCACGCAATTCGCCCATTGGTATAACAGGTGTGGATACTTGCTCGTCCGGCATCTTATTCAAAATTAATTTTGGGGCTTCTTTTAGTCGATCAAATTCTCGTTTTCTCGAAGTCTCAATATCCTAGCAGGATACCTCAAAGCTTCGTTCTGCTTACTTCTTGATTTGTGCTTAAAACTAGGTTCGAGCTTTTTTACGGGTTGGGTAAAAGTGAAAACCGCATGTAATTCAAAACGTGCCTTTCCTTTACTCACTGAAATCTCAGCAAGAAAGGTTTCATTAACTCCCTTAGATAAAGAAAACTTGGTATTAATCTCCCCTAAATTTCTTCCAGAATAAGGATTCCAATCCATCAGGTCCTCGTATAATTGCTTATCATCACCAGCAATATATTTCTTCAAAAAAGAAGATGCCGCACAAACATTTAGACCTCCATCGTGATAAAAGGAAAAGGAATCTCGAAAGTTCCTCATGTTGGAAGTCTCGTTTCCAAATTCATTAAAAAAAAGACCGCTTTTCCTTGAGTTGTCATGATCAAACCCAAATCCCCTGATCATACGAAACTCTTCAAAGCTTTCTACATTTTTACCCGAGGTAAAGTAGGGAGGATCTTTTGCTTCATAGTAATCGTCTTCAGCACCATCATCTCTTTCATTTTCGTCCTCATCTTGCCAATCCATCCATGCATTGTAGTAGGGCTCTCCATCTTTTTCATCGATCAGTCCAAAATCTCCCTCATGCATGATTGCAAAAATTTCTTTGAAGACTTTCTCGTTCGTCTTAAATAAAGGTAACTTACCAGACTCTCCTTTTAAAGAGACTGACCACTTTACCCTTTCATCCAACGGCTTTATTTCGCTCCATTGTAGTGGGTTTCCCCACCCACCTCCCGACTTTAAGGATGGCTCGTCTAGCAAACGAAATTCATTCAAAACGCCAACTGTAATATCAAGTAGCGAATAAGCATGAAGCCTTAGATCATCCCTTTTATGATACTGACTAACCAGCCTCAATTCCTTCACGGTTTCTTTCATCAACCTAAGGCATAAGGAGCCAAGTAAGACAACAAGTCCAAGTACAAATACTAAGATTGCACCTTTTTTACTTCCGTTACTTTTCCGCATCACCTGGGCTCTTCCTCGATTCCACTCGGGGCAGGCTTTTTCACTGCCAGAGTAATTGTTCTCTCGAGTCCTTCTTCTCTCCATCGAAAGACGATTTTAACAAAATCAGGTATTCGGAATTCCCCACTATCTATATTTTCTTCTAGTTCGGGCTCTATGTACCAGCTCTTTTCATCATCCTGGGTATCGTCTTCTTTACCATAATAACAGTAGTATACCTCATCAAAGTATGGACTGATTTGTGTACGAAATAATTGCTCCTCATCCTCTAATTGAAGTTTACCTGAATCCGACTTCTTAAGCTCCTGCAGTTCGGAGTACCATAAAAAGTATAATCCTTCGCCCTCTTCGAATTGAAAATAAACATGAACCCGACTGGCGAGACCATGAGGCCAGTAAAAAAAAGGAGGAGCTTCCCGCAGATAAAATTTGATCAGCGGATCATCTGTTTCAGAAAAACCAACTGGACGGGAAAGTTCTACCACATCAAGCCCATCGGA
>Ga0181593_10006204_pt1 | contig 10758 bp, 11 predicted proteins | sample 071ome_19_FD_133756 | JGI IMG/M metagenome (GOLD analysis project Ga0181593, IMG submission 133756) | Coastal salt marsh microbial communities from the Groves Creek Marsh, Skidaway Island, Georgia - 071413AT metaG (megahit assembly) | ecosystem: Environmental > Aquatic > Marine > Intertidal...
AGGCACTAAGACAGGTGGCCTATTTAGGGCAATGCCTAGTAAGGGTGCGGCTCTACAAGGTCACTCACTCTCTGGTGTTATCGCTGACGAACTTCACCTAATGCCTGAGTCAGTATGGGACTCCGTACTCATCGGGGCAGGGCAACAAAAAGATTCAATAGTTGTAGGCATCACAACAGCAGGTAGTAGCGATAGCACTTTGCTCTTGAGGCTCTATGAGAACGGTAAGCAGGGTGCTACAGGAATGGGCTTTGCCCTATGGGAAGCAGATGAACACGATGATCCCTATTCCATTGAGGCACTAAGGAAAGCAAACCCTGCACTTGCTTGTGGTCGTATGGATGAAGACCAAGTGTTATCAGAAGTGGCAATGCTCCCTAAGTCTGACGTTATTCGTTACAGAGCCAATCGTTTCGTAGATCAAGATCACGCTTGGTTAGGAATGGATGCCTGGTTACAAGCGGGTAGAGCAGAAGTAACCACCAAGGAAGTAGTCCTATGCATTGATAGAAGCCCTGATTGGTCTGGGGCAACTATGACTGCTTCTTGGATGGATGGAGAAGACGTATGCACAGATGTTGTGTTCTCACTAGCCAACACAAACTTTGAACGCTTACTAGGAGCAACGAAGAGTGCCCTAGAGCAGATCAACCACACATCAATAGTGATGGATGGTTACTCACTTGGAGATTTGGCGGTAGTGCTGGAAAGAAGTGCCTACAAAGTAAAAAAACTAACTAAGAAGGATGCAATCAACTCACAAGCAATGGTGAAGAAAGCAATCCTTGATAAGAGGCTCTTCCACACTCACAACACTCTTGTTACTTCACAGATGCGTAGGGCATCAGTCAAAGAAGTTTCAGATGGTGAATACAGGATCGTTAGAACATCAGATGAAGTTCAACTAGACGCAGTAATGGCAACTGTTCTTGGTTGCTATGTAGCAATGGTTGAAGCACAAGAAGGCGTGCAACTTTTTTAGCAAATCCCCTGAAACGGGTGAGAAAATAATGATTGGAGAAATATGTAAATGGCATTTTGGAATAGGAAAGACTCAGTAGAGGAAGAACGCACTTCCCCAGGTGGAAACACAGGCACAGGTGTTATTCCACCAACACGATCAGAGATCGTTTATTCCCAAGATCTAGCACTCTCGCTAGGAAGCGTTTTCAGGTGCACGCAGATCATAAGCACCACATTGGCTCAGTTGCCCCTCATTGTGAAGCGGGGAGATGAAGAGGTCACACCACCTCTCGCCACGAGACCAGACATCAACTCACCCACAAATGACTTTTGGGGGGCAACTGCAACCTCTCTTGCTTTGAACGGCAACTTCTATTGGTACGTCACTCGTGACCAGGCGGGTAACGTCAAGAATCTAGAAGTATTGAATCCAAAAGATGTAACCGTCACAAAGGAACCACGAGTAGGGGCAAAGCCCAAGTACGGATATGCAGGCAAGACACTTCCTGCCAAGAACATTCAGCATGGACGCTTGATGGTTCTTCCAGGGGCAGTCAAAGGCATTGGCCCACTACAAGCCTGTAGATCAGACATTGAGTATGCAAAGAAGTTGCAGGAATACGGCAACTCTTTCTTGACTAATGGAGGCATCCCAACAGGTGTGCTTTCAACAGATCAATACCTCAACACAGAACAGGCCAACGCATATCGCACGGCATGGAATGAAGCACAAACAGAACGAGGACTAGCGGTATTAGGTGCAGGGCTTTCTTACGCACCCATCTCACTAAGCCCAGAAGATCTACAGTTCCTAGAGAATCAGAAGTTCTCAACACTCTCTATTGCACGCATCTTTGGAGTGCCACCCATTTTCCTTGGGGCAGGCATTGAAGGATCTTCACTCACCTACAGCACCACAGAGACCCTAGGAATCCTCTTCCTACAGACCACAATGTCTGACTACATCGTCAGCATTGAACAGGCTTTTACAGATCTCTTACCCAGAGGACAGAAAGCCACCTTCCGTCTTGACTCGCTACTGCGTAGTGACCTCAAGACACGAGTAGACGCTTACTCAACATTTATTGATAAAGGTGTCATCACTCCACAGGAGGTACGACTACTAGAAGGCTACGGGCCAAACCCCGTAGGGCAACTAATGGAAAACGCTCCTGTGGTTTCTACACCTAATACAAGGAGCGATGACAATGCATAACATCGAGTTTGACATTCGCTCTGCCGATACGGAAGAGGGCGTTGTCTCAGGCATTGCCGTTCCTTATGGGCAGACCATCAACGTTGCAGGTTTCCAAGAACGCTTTGAGCCAGGGGCCATTGAAGATGTCTCTGAAACAAAGTTGTATTGGAATCACGAAGACGTTATCGGCAAGGTTCTAAGAGGAACTGATACCGAAGAAGGCTTCTTGATTGAAGCCAAAATCTCAAAGACTCCCCGTGGCGAAGAGGTACTAACACTTCTCCGTGACGGTGTTATTGACAAGTTCTCTGTTGGCTTTCAGCCCATTGAGGACAGGGATGAAGAAGGCGTAACTGTTCGTACCAAGGTGCGACTCAAGGAAACCTCTCTCGTTCCATTTCCCGCTTACTCAGAGGCATCAGTCCTGGCGGTACGGGAAGAACAAATCTTAGACAAGGAAGTAACTAACATGAATGAAACAACCAACGAGGTTGCAGAGGTTCGTTCAGAGATTGAAGATCTCCGTCGTGAGATGGAAACTCTCAACACCAATGTAATCGTTGAAGACACACCTTCTTACCGTTCCTACGGTGATTATGTAAAGGCAGTTGTTGCAGGTGAAGAGCACGCTCTTGACATTGCTAACCGTGCCTACGCAGGTGCAGTCGTTTCTCCAGAAGGCCCAGACTCAATCGGTCGGGATGCCTGGAGCAATGAGGCACTACTTCTTGTGGATCAGGGTCGTCCAAGCCTCTCGGCTTTCCGTCAGTCCTCACTCCCACAGGCAGGTTTGAATGTTGATTTCCCATCAGTTCAGGCCAACACCATTGATGCTGACGTACAAGCGGCTCAGGGTGACACTCTCGTATTCGGAAAACTCTCACTAGAAACAAAGAGCACTCCTGTCCTCACCATTGGTGGATGGACAGATATGAGCCGTCAGGCCATTGAGCGTTCTTCTGTTGCTTACGTTGATGCGGCTTTCCGTGCAATGGCTATTGCTTACGGTCGTGAGACCAACGCACAGTTCATTGCGGCTCTAACAGCAGGCACTTACACAGACGTAGCCGCTGGCTCACAGGATGCAAAGGGCATCTCTGAGGCCATTGCTAACGCTTCTGTAAACATCAATGGTGCTTCTGGCATGACTCCACAGTTCCTACTAGTTTCAAGTGACGTTTACGTTGCTATTGCTACTCAGTACGCAACTGATGGGCGTCCTGTTCTAGGTGGAAATGCCCCTGTAAACAACATTGGCAACCGAAACCTAGCAACTCTTACAGGCAATGTTGAAGGTCTAACCATCATCGTTGATCCAGCACTACCCGCAGGCACTTGCTTCATCGCTAACAGCGAAGCAATGGTTACTTGGGAGTCTGGTGGCCCAACACGCTTGTCAGATGAGGACATCACGAACCTAACTGCTCAGTTCTCCGTTTACGGATATGCGGCATTCGGTCTCGTTTACCCAGAGGCAATCAACACCATCTCAGGGTTGGTGACTCCGTAACAATGGTTACGACACAGGATCTAAAGGAGTATGTCGGGGGTAGCACAGTTGATGAACCATTCATTGAAGACTGTCTAACCCAAGCACAAGAGTTAGTAGATGCGTATGTGGCAACTACTGAGGTTCCAGAAAGCATCTTGGATAACGCTTACCTACAAACAGGTAGTGAGTTATTCCATAGGCGTTCTGCTCCTTCAGGAATCGCACAGTTTGCAACCTTTGATGGTGCACCTGTACGAGTCTCACTAGATCCAATGAAGAGCGTTTATTCGCTACTACAGCGTTGGGTGGTGTCTGGTGTCTAACAACTTCTTGAAGTCATCTCGGCAGGAAATCAAACTTCAACTCACTCCATTGGCAGAGCAGGTTTACGAGACGATTCCAGCAAGGGTAAATGCCCCTTGTTTCATCGTTTCCCCTGGTTCTCCTTATGTGGAAGAGGGCGAAACCTTTACAGATTTTGCCGTCAGGTTTGAAGTTGTGGCTCTTGCGGGGGTAGCGACTAATGAAGTTATTAGTGAAGAACTAGATGAACTAATCATCAACGCTTTAGACGCTCTTGATACATGGGGCATTGAAGGAGTTGATACCCCTTCTCAGTTTGAGATCAATGGGGCCAACTACTTAGGCACTCGTATCAACGTAGTAGCGGAAAAATCTTTATGAAGGAATGATTGAAATGGCACGGACACGGCTAAAGGGTAAGGGCATTACCTTTACCTATGGGCTTACTGAGTACCAATGCGACCTAACAAGCGTTGTATTGGAAAAGGCTTCCGCACCCGATAACTCTTCTGTAGACGGCACAGTTACTTTCTGTGATGTTGATGCAGGAGCAGATAGCGGAAACATCTGGCAGATGAACATTACTGCTGTTCAATCTACTGACAACAGCCCTGAGAAGTCACTACACATGCTCATTTGGGATCTTGCTGGTTCATTGGGTGGTGGCGAACTTGATTTCGTCTTTGCCCCACACGGCAACGCAGACCCAACAGTTGAGCAACCACACTTCACAGGAACAGTTGTTGTAGATGCAGGTGCTTACCCATCAGTAGGTGGGGACGCAGGTTCAGACAGTTGGACATTTGACTACACATTCGTCGTCAAGGACGACGTTGTGAACAGAGTTGGCGATAGCGGTCCTTTCACCGCTAAGGCTGACAAGTAACCGATTCAGGTTTCTCCATAGTGGGAGTGCCCCTCGTCTGCCCGATAGGGGGGCACTCTCCAGGAGAAGCCAACAAACACTAAGGAGAAACAGAATGACAATAGAAGATCTAACACTCGGAGACATTGAGGAAGTTGAACAGTATGCAGGTGTTCCACTTGCAACACTAGGAGACGACAAGGCAGTAAAAGGAAAGTTACTTATTGGTCTTGCGTTTGTTATCAAGCGTAAAGAAGATTCAAAGTTCTCCCTTGCAGATGCCAAGGCAATGTCAATGAAAGAAATAAACACTCTTCTAAGTCTTGAAGACCCTACGGGGGAGTGACGGAGGAATGGACTAGGGACATGGTGATGTGGTGCGTAGTCACCAACCAGAGTCCACAGGTCTACCGATCACTCTCACTAAGGGAACGAAGGATTTGGATGGAGGTCTTGGAGCAGATGCATGGCACGCAATCAGAAGATTCAAGTTGAGGTTGAAGGGCTCAACAAGGTTATTCGCAACATGAGAAAGTTGGGGGTAACAAGTGAAGAGTTCAAAGACACAATGAACAAGGTAGGCACGGTAGCGGTAAATACTGCCCGTGCTGAAGCACCTGTGCGTAGTGGAAACACACGAGACAGCATTAGAGCCTCAAAGCGTCAGACATCTGTTTACATCAAAGGCGGCAATAACCGTTCAAGGCGTAGTGCAAAAACAGCCTTCTATGCACGCTTCCCTGAGTTTGGAACATCTCTACAGCCTGAACAGGGCTTCTTACGCAGGGCAGGCATCGTTCATGCAGACAGGTTTAGAAAGTTGCTCACCATTGAACTTGCCAAAAAGATTAGGAAGGCAGGTTTCTAATGGCTAAAGGCAACATTGTAAATGTGAAGTTCTTGGCAGATACGTCAGGAATGAAGAAGGGCATTGACCAAGTAAACGGACAACTATCGGGATTTAGTAAGTCTGTAAAAGCATTTGGTATTGCCTTTGCTGGTGCGTTCTCAGTAAAAGCCCTTGCAGATTTCGCTACTGAATCCATCAAGTATGCAAGTGACCTTGAAGAAAGTCTTAGCAAGGTTGGTGTTGTCTTCAAGCAGAATGCAGGAGAGATTGAAGATTGGTCTAAGGACAGCGTTCAGGCTCTTGGTTTGCCCCAGGCAGAAGCACTAGAAGCAGTAGGCACTTTTGGCAACCTGTTCACATCTATGGGTGTGGGCATTGATACTGCTACAGACCTTTCCCAATCAACTGTTCAGTTGGCAAGCGATCTTGCCTCCTTCAATAATATTGATTTGAGTCAGGCCCAAAATGCGTTGAGGTCAGGGCTCTCTGGTGAGACTGAACCTTTGAAGCGTCTGGGCATCGTCATCAACCAAGCGGCTATTGAAGCCAAAGCATTAGAACTAGGTCTTGTTGGTGTTGGTGAAGAGATTGATAGTGCGGCTAAAGCACAAGCCACCTACGCACTCATCATGGAAAAGAGTGCAAACGCACAAGGAGACTTTGAGAGAACATCAGATGGTCTTGCTAACCAACTAAGAATCCTTGAGGCACAGGCAACTGAAACCAAGGGGGCATTTGGTGTTGGTTTCTTGAACGCAATGAAGGATTCAGAAGGTGGCATTCAGGACGTAACACGATCACTTGAGTCTCTAGAAACCATCATGGAGAGCACAGGAACGGCAGTAGGAAACTTTGCCTCTGATGTGTCCAGGGCACTAGGGCCACTAGCAGATTTCATAGAAGAGATAAACAAAGATTGGGATGACCAGAGCGTTGTCATCAGGGCAGTCAGGTTTGCATGGAGAGCAGGAAGCACAGACCTCAACCAACTAACCAGAGAGATTATTGAGAATGATTTTAGTTGGGCACAGAACAATGAGGTAACTCTTACAGCGGCAGAACAGGCACGAGAAAACGCATTTGCCCAACGTGCCTTAGCAGGGGAGTTGGACTACACCACAGGTGAGATTGATGCACAGGCAAACGCATGGCGTGACCTAGTAAATGCATCCCCAGGTAGTGCCCAGGTGCGTAAGCAGAGCAGGGATATGGACTCCTTCTCTCGTGCGATAGGCAAGAACAGCATCTATTGGAAGAACGCAGGGGAGAGTGCAAAGGATTACTTTGAATCACTAGACAAGGGTGTCTCTCGTGGCGGTAGTTCCACAAAGAAAGTAGAACAAGAGTTCATAAAGATAAAGAAACTATTCAAAGACTTATCAACTGATGGTGACATTGTTATCAAGTCAGTTGGCACTACTGCTAAGAAGATTCCTGTAGAGGTAGCAGAGGGTATCCAAGGTGCGTTTGCCGTTACTCAAGAAGCAATCAATGAGCAAATAAGAATCATTGAATCAGGGCAAGCAGAGATAGCACGCATCTCTTCAGACATCGTTTCAACCATTTTGGGTGGCGTAGGGATTGCTACCAAGAATGCAGAAGGCGAACCACTATCAGCAGAGGAAATGGCAAATAGCCTGTTTGGGTCCATCAAAGATCAACAAAATGTTGCAGAGACAGTTGCTAGAACTATTGGAACAGCACTACCTCCTGCACTCTTGAATCAGATTATTTCTCTTGACTCCAAGACTGCCGTTGAACTTGCTAACTACTTGGGTGCTAACCCAGAGATGCTCACAAAACTAACTGAGAACTATGAAAAGTTGTCTACAGATACCAAGACTCTTCTAGGACAACCAATGGGTGAGGCATGGGCCACTATTGGTGGGCAGTCTGCAAGCAAGATGATCTCTAGTGCAGAACAGAAGATCAAAGATGAAAGTGAAGACTTCAAGCGATTCGTTCGCAAGCAACTCAAGACAACCGTAACTATTGATGTTCGCTACAACTACATCAATCCACCAGGGTCAGCAGGTGCACCATCTGGGTCTGGTCGTTCAGCGGTAAGGGAGATACAGAACTACGAAAGGTTGAACGGCAGGAGTTGGCGTAGTTGATTCCTTGCAGAAACCTCAAGTTAGAAATCCTTATCCCAGATCCAACACTCACTTACTTTGTTATTGAGAGGGATGAGATTGAAGGGCCAATGCTCATTGCCCCTCGTTACATAGAGGGAAGTGTTGGTGTTGAAGATGAGACATACGACCTACCCCAGCGGTCTTACTCCTGGGGAGACTACAAAGCAATGCCCCTTGCCAACCTTGAACGCTTGAAGTGGAATGAACAATGCCAAGACATTCGTGTGTGGAGAGAAGTCAAAGAGGGTGATGACGTTTGTGATGACACAGACGTTGATGGAAACCCAGAGTGTGAGAACGGCTACTGCTGGACAGACATCATTTCTAACTCAACTGAGATCAACATTGAACGTGGCTTTGATCTAAACCAGAGTGTTGTCGGCAGACCAGAAACAGGAGTGTTGATAGCAGACATTGCAGATCCCACACTCAACGCATTGCAGGCAAGTGGCCTAGGCATTGGGCACAAGGCACGCCTACGAGTTGTGCAGGGTGACTATTCAGAAGTCATTTTCCAAGGGGTAGTGAGGGCAATCAGTAGTTACAACAATGCCGTAGATGTACCAATGGTCTACCTAGAGGTAGCAGACTCTATTGCTCAGTTGAATGGTGTTCTTATTGACCAAGGCAGACCACAAGAGACTTATGCAGAACGAGTTGCCTACGCAGTCTCCACAGTTCCAGAACTAAACATTGATGTTTCAGAAGGCACACAGACACTCAACGAAACCATTGAGCCCCTTACTGCCCTAGAGATGATTGTTGAGTCTCAAGACTCTGAAGGTTCTGTTGTCTGGGTAGACAAGGAAAACCAGATGTTCTCTACCAACAGAGATTGGGAAGACACGGTTTTTGGCAACAACAGGTTTAGCAACATCCCTCAGTACGCCTTCACCAATCACCTAACAGGAGAGTTGCCCACACGAGTAGCAGAAGAGCAGGTGTGCCTATCAGGGTTTGTTCAAACCTCAGATACCAAGCAAGTCATCAATGGCATCACGTTCTACAACTACGAGGTAGAGGTTTCCACAGATAACGAGGGCAACGAAGAAAAGAGAGAAGTAGCAAACACCTACACATTTACAGACAACGCATCAGCAAGACTTTATGGTTCAGCAGACATCAGGCTTACAACACGCCTAGATCCCAACTCTCTTGCTTCTTATGCGGAATACATCTTTGACCATTGGAGCAGGCCCAAGACAAAGGTTGAAACTATTGAATGGCCTGCCGACAAGTTTGATAACCCAAACATCCCAGGCACGATCTCACTAGACATTGGTGATGCCGTCAGGGTTGCTTTGGAAGACCCAATAAAAGAGAACTACTTGATGGTGGATTCAGTTCAACGTATCTCACGCATCAAGCACAAGATAACCCCTTACGAGTGGGTTATGACTACGGAGTTGTTGTAGGAGGTGACTTTATGAGATATGTGGATTACTACCCAAACACCATCTTGAGACAGAACGATCTTCAAGACGGTATTGACAATGGTGTTGTTCAAATCAATGACACATCAGAACTATCAAACATTCCAGCAGGAGTGAACGTTGTGTTCTGTCTAACTGACTTTGAGATTTACAAACGCATTGCCCCAGGCATCGGTAGTGATAAGTGGGAACTTTTCTAAGATCCCTGCCCTCCTTAGAGCATTCGGGGACAGGGAAAATCACTATCACTAACTTTGATGCAAGGCGTGAATACATAGTTGCAAGACAAAGCACACCCAAGGTGGCTCTCTCAGGCACATCAGTCACAGATGGTGTTGCAGATCTGGGCGGTAACTATGGAGATGACTTGATGATCTCCATGAAAGCAAATGGCAAAGGAACAGTCTTTGCTAGGAGAAAGGTCACCTACACAACACAAAGCAGGGACGATTGCACACCTAACTGCCGTCCCATTAGCGGTAACTGTTTTGATGGGAGTGGAAGTTGTGAGGGTGATGGATCTTGTGGTGCTGACGGCACTATCTGTTGTGGTGGCTCAAAGGGAAGCACTTGCACAACTGTTTACTACAACGTGAAAGACCCTCTTCCAGCAGGTTTCACAGAGAAATACGGGGAATGGGTAAGGATTCCAACAGAGGAATCAACCTTCTCACTAACAGATTCAATGTCTGTGGATTTTCCTGAAGACTATTACTTCTCTACACCAAACCCTGATCCCATTGAATACCTAGCACCTAAAACACCACGGTTTGCTTACGACATGGTGGTGCTAAACCTTATGAATGAAGCAGGGGATAGATATGCAACCTATGAGCAGTCTGCAAACCCTGAGCATTTCCACACAATCTTTGATGGTGTCTCTTACGAGATGCACATACGAGAAATAAAAGACCTACAAAAAGGCACATTTGAACTGATCTGGGCTTCAAGCGATACAACGATTATCCAAGAAGTAACAGGAACGGTTCTGTAAGGAGCAGAACATGTTTGGACGAAAGAAGCACGAGAAAGGTGGAACACACCTAACGCAGGTGGAGGGTGAAGAGACCCAGGCCCAGAAGCCTGTGACTGTTTCTGAATCCCAAGCACCTAACTACAAAGGCAAGGTACGAGAACAGAAGTACCAAGACACTTATGTAAAACAAGAGATTGATGCACCACGCACAACCTCAGAGAGCACACAAGACCCTAACTATTTAGGTACTGTTAGGGGAGGCAAGACTATTGGTGAAGTCTCACACAGCGATTCAGAGACTCCTGTGCCTACTACAACGAGCATTAGTGATGCCCCCAACTACGAGGGCACAGTAAGAAAAAGTAAGTATGAAGTAACAGATGTAGAAGAAGCAGAAGTTACTTATCTCAGTAGTAAAAGCACAACACCCACCTATCCCATTTCAGATGGTGAGGTTGATATCTACGCAGTAGACACACGCATCTGGGATCGCATCACGCACTACATGAATCTCAATGGTGGGACAGGTGGCCCTCACGA
>Ga0181593_10006206_pt1 | contig 10755 bp, 10 predicted proteins | sample 071ome_19_FD_133756 | JGI IMG/M metagenome (GOLD analysis project Ga0181593, IMG submission 133756) | Coastal salt marsh microbial communities from the Groves Creek Marsh, Skidaway Island, Georgia - 071413AT metaG (megahit assembly) | ecosystem: Environmental > Aquatic > Marine > Intertidal...
GCGCCTCCGCGAGCGTCTTGGCGAGCGTTCTGCGGCAAGCCTCGTCCACATCCTCCGCAGAGATGGATTCGATATATCGGCGCCGAGCATTGTCCAACTGGACCACTCTCTCATCAATGTCGACTCCAACCAAACGCTCAGAGGACGTCACCGTTGGCACCGCCTTTCTCAGAACGCCCCAAGCCGAATGCACGTGCGGGGTCCCACACAGTTTCGCCGTTTGACTCGCCAAATCTGCTGGAACCGGCTTGAACGCTACCAGTTCGCTCACTAACGTCGAGAGAAAATCAAAAGCGGTCACCCAACCGATGAATTTGAACGAGCCTTCGCTCTCGCGAATCACCGGCGTACTGCTGATTTCGTACTTTTGCAGTTCTTCCATCACCTGTTTGAGCGTCAGATTGTCCGGGAGCAAGAGCGTGATGGTTTCTCCGCCTTTGGATGCGATGTACTCTCGAAGCGAAGTGCTGGAAAGTAACCTTCTGGCGCACTCGAAGTACTTGAAGACATCGCGACGAAACTTTTCATCTGTCTCAGCGTGTTCATCATCGCGCAGCGCGTGCAGCGGCCGTCCGAGTTCGTCCTCGAGCAGTCGCCTTTGTCGCTCTGTTTCGGGTTCGAGTATTTGCGACATCTTGTGAGGAGCGCGCTCTCATGGCTACATCGTTTGCGTCGTCTTGAATTACAAAAATCTCTCGCTCAAAAGCCTCCGCCACCCACCTGCGCGCAGAGCCCGCTCGCCAATTGCGCCTCCTCTATCGCTTTGTCTCTCTCCTTTCGCATCAAGTCGAGAAGTTTATTCTTCAATTCCAGCTCTTGTTGCAACACTTGCACCGTCTGGTCGCTCTTTTGCAAATCGTTCGCCGCCGCTTGCAACTCCAACTCTTTAATCTCCAGCTCTGATCGCAAGTCTTGCAGCTGCTTCATCTTCCCGCGACGATCAGGCTTCGATTTCTCCTTCTCCCCATCCTTGTTGCTTTCATCGCCCGCAACCGCAGCGGCAACCGTAGTTGTGTCGATGACGACGCTCGGCGCGGTTTGCGACTCAGCGTCGGCCAACGCTCCCGTCCTCTGTTCGTCATCGTCCGCCACCGCCGACGCCACCGCCGACGCCGCCGCTGAAACCACCGCCTCACTCGCCGAGTCAACCATCGTTCCATCCGCCGCAACACCGAACGCAACACCGAACGAAGCGTTCGCAAAGATACCGACGAGAAGTGCCGCGGTCGCTCTGGTCGCTCGCGCGCGTCCAACCGCCCCTCTCCCCGCCATCGCGCGCTCGCCTCTCTCGCGACGCGCATCCCCGCTCGACGTCTCGAACGCATCCGCGCGCATCGTCGTCCCTCCTCTCCCAACACGAGCGCGACGCGTCGACATCGACGTCGTCGCCGACGTCGTCGTCGGCACCCTTCCCACGCGCATCAAAGCCGTTCCCGCTCCTTTACCCACGCGCCATCCTCGACCACCGCGACGCGTCACCGCGACGGCATCCATCGTCGACGTCACCGCGGATGCGTGCATTGTATTTATCTCGCGCGGTTCCAACCCGCGAGTCTCGCCCGTGCGCGTCGCGACGCGCGCGTCGTCGCGAGGAACACTGACGCGCGCGAACGAACGCGTTGTCAACTGCGCTCGGACGAACGTTGGGATCGCGAATCGAAACCGCCGGCACACACCGACGCGACCGACGCGCGGAGGACGCGGAACGCGAGTACGCGAGAGAGAAATCAACAGAGCGCCATGCGACGCCGTGCGACGCACGATGCGGACTTTTACGCCGCGCCGGGACCGGCGCCGTTCGCCCCGGGAGGCGCAACCGTGGATGGAGGTCCGAGCGTTCGACCGGCGCCTGGACTCATGCCGTTCAGTGATGCGGCGCAGAAGAAACGGAAAAACGCGACGATTGCAAAGATTGAGCGGACGTTTAACCCTTGGCACATCATCGGCGTGTGTTGCGTCGTGATGCTTTGGTTTACGTATTACTCGAGAAAGGAGGTGCTGAGTAAACGCGTGGTGCGAAGACACCGAGACGGGTTGGAGGGGGATCTGAGAGACGCGCGCGCGAGAATGGGAACGCTCGAGAGGGATCTGTTCGCGAAGAATAAGGATTACGAGCGCGTGGTGCGAGAAATGGATTCGCTGCGGACGGAATCGGAGACTATGAAACACGAGTTGAAGGAGGCAAAGTTGGAGTTGGAACGGACAGACGCGCACGTGAGCACGAGTAAAGGGTGTCAAAAGGAACTCGAAAGTGTGAAGAAGGACATGGAATTGCTGCGTCATAAGTCGAGGGTCACTGAGCTTGAGCTCGAGCGGGCGCAACACGAGCTCAAGTTTAACCGCGAGCACATCAAAGAGGAGGTGATAAAGGAAGACATCGAGGAGCTCGAAAAGCAAATCAAAGAGGACGAAAAGGCGGAGGGCATCGTCGAGTGATGCGAGCAATCGAGCAAACATAGTAGGAAAAAACGAGTAGAGATTCACCATGCAACAAGAACACTTTCCACGATTCTTAAACGCGCGATTAATGAATGATTGACGGCTACGTCAAGTCTACAGCATCCACCTCGGGTTTTGGCTCGCTTCGTTTCTTCGCCCGCAACGTGAGTAACAAACCAAAGTGATCGCTTGGAACCACGGGAAGCTCGACGATCTCTGACTTGCCGCGGTTGCTCACCGTTTTGCGGTACGTGACACCGGGAATGGGCTTGGTGCCGACCATTTCGATGCGCTTCAAATCGAAATCCTTGAGCTTGACAAAGGCTCGATCCAACCGCTTCCGAAGGTAGCCTCGGAGCATCTCGTTAGACTTCGCGTCGTACGTATACCCGGGATCACCCGGTCGCAACTCGAGCCAAGCGTCGCACCAGCCCTCGGGCATTGGCACGTCGCCGTCCTTGTCGTCCCAATTGGTATCGCCCATGAAGACGGCGTTGCCGTGCTTATTGAGCCACGAGAAACACTCCGCAATCTGTACGCGTCGTTCCTCCGCGCTTGTTTCTCGTGGGTTGATGTATGATTCTAGGTGCGATGAACCGACCGCGAGCGAAGCTTTGCTCGTCGGATCTCGCATGTAGCTCACGACGTCCAGGTATCGACCCATGCGTGAATTTCTAAAAGGATACTTCTCTCGCTTCACGAGCGGTCCGCTCACGGTGCGCTTGAAGAGCATCAAGCTAAAGTAGTCTTGTAAAGGTGGCGACGGCCCGACGGAGTACTTCTCCCACCACTCTTGGTCCCGCAGCACGAACAAAGCCTGCGGCGTGACCTCTTGCAGACACAACACGTGCGGATCGCACTCCGTGATAACCGCACCAAGCGCCTCGAGCCGCTCCACCGTCGCCACGTCCCCGAACCACACGTTGTACGTCAATAGCCGCACATCACCGCTCTCGACGTTCACAGTCTCGTACGCCGCTCTCGCCGCGGTCTCGGCTTCCCTCCGTTTCGTTCGCAACTCGTCCAACGTTTCCGGCGTCGCCTTTGACCCAGCCGCGTGCGTCGCGATCGCCCGCGCGAGATCCCGATTCTTCTCCCGCCGATCTCCGTCTATCGTCGACGCTGAAACGGGGACGTCGAGTCCGCGTCGTCGCATGCGCTCGGCGTGCAGGGACGCCAGGAAACTGTTATCCAGTGGTTTCGCGGCGTCGGCTGTCGTCGTCGGTTTCAAATCATCGTCCGCACCCGCCGCCGCCGTCACCATCGTTCGCGCGCGCTTCGCCTCCGGTTCGCGCGTCGGGCTCGTCGACATTGCGAACGAACCGCTATCGAAACGCTCGGTGGTCGTTCGCGGGGACACGTTTCGCGGTGTCGGTACGAAGGTGCGACTCGACAAACGGTTTCTAATCGCCTGTGTGAGCGACGCCGACGCCGACTTCGAGCAGAGCGGTGACGCGAGGATTATCGGACGCGGAATCGCGCGCCGATGGAGAAAGAACGTCGCGATCGTTTCGAGTGAATCGCGCCGGCGCTGACTCGATTCGCGCGCGCGATGTGACGCTCGTGGCTCGCTGTGGACAGTTAAAGTTGAGTCGAGTCGGCTCGTCGTCGTCGACGACGAATTTACATGCATCTAATCGTGCTATCAAGCGAGAACGTTATGGATTGTTCGTACACCGGGTCGTTAACCGGACGACGAGGACAACTCGTCGTCGTCGGATTCCCCGCCGAGGAGCGGTGCGGTCGTTTGCGTCGCCTCTTCTTCGTCGTTCGGTCTGGCGACGCGGCTTCCGGATTCGTACGCCGCGAGACATTCCTCGTCCGAGTGTCTCCAGTACGCCGGAACGCACCAGCACCACAAAATCTCACACCCCGACCCTTCGCGATCCCAACACGGTTCCGCGAATCCCTCGACCCATCCTCTTTGCAGAGCGAAGACGTAAATCCCACCCGCGAGCGCGTACGCCGCCACGCCCGCGAGCGCCAATTCCAACCCGACGCGAACCACCTCTCGCCCGGCACCACCCGGAGCGAACGCCCCGGGCGGTGGCGGCGGGCTCGGCGGCTCTGGCGGACTCGGCGGCGGACTCGGCGGGCTCGGCGGCGGCGGCATCTGCGGCTCTCGCTCCACGACGCCTAAAAAATCCACATCCGCGCGAAGCCTGGCGCCGCACGGCAAAATCTTATTCTTACACTTCATCGTCACCGTAAACTCGGTCCAACGCGTCTTTTTCGGCACGCGATCCAACGCACACCTCGACGGGGTCTCCTTCACGTCGCACCAAGGCCCATCGAACCGTTCGGTGAGCTCTCGATTTTGCAGCGTCAGTCGCGTCGAGTACGCGTCGCAACCGACGGCGCTACAGCTCGAGTCCCCGCCGTACGTCGTCGGTCCCAGCGCCGAGTCATCCGTCGACGCGTTGAACCCAACCGTCATCCCAGACGGAATCGTCGCCTCCCCGCGCGCAATCGTAAACGTCTCGACGCACGTCGCCGACGGCGAGCACACGATTCGACAATCGAATTCGGCGTGGCATCGAGTCGCGTCATCCACCGTCGGGTTCGCGCTGACGCACGTGTACGCCGGCGGCGGGCACGCCGAGGAGAACGCATCGAACGTCGCCGGTGCCGCCGCCGCCGCCGTCGAAGCGCGCGCCGTGGACGCCAGCGCGGCGGCGGTCACGGCGACACTCAGCGAGATGCGGTGCCGTTGTCGCCCCATTGCGAGTCGCGGTGTGCCGATGCGCGCGATGATTCTCCCGCCGAGAGCGCCGAGAGCGCCGACGTCCGTCGTCCGACGCGCGCCGACGCGGACGAAACCCCGCGCGTTGGTTTCTGCGCCGACTCGGTTCGCGCGCCGACGCGCGCGCGCGATGGGACCCTTCGGCGTCGCGCGCGCATCGTCGTCGTCATCGGCAACGAACGAAGACGATGACGATGCGAAGACTGCTTCCGCGTTTTACGCGTACGACGAAACGCTCTGGCGCGCGGCGGAAAACGCGCTCGGTGACGTCCCCTCCGCGCCGTGGCTTTCAAAGCTTCAGATCGCCATCGTGCTCGCGTTATCCATGGCGGTCGACGCCGGCTTTTCTGGAGACTGGAGTCGCATCGGCGCGTTGACGACGGACCAAGAGGCGTTCATCCGCGCGTTTCTCGTCTTTGTCGCCGTCGCGCACGGCGCGTTGGGTGTCGTCGCGTACGACATTGCGGTCAAGCGGGGACGGGATCGGTCGGGGGCGGTGTTGGCGTTTTTAAAGGTGTTCGTCGTCGGGTTCACGGCGCTCGTTGAGGTGAGTTTCGGCGAGGACGAAACGTAGTAGCGTAGTCGTAATCGAATCGATCGACGTAGGAGTGTAGGACTCGTGTAGGCTTAGCGAGATTTTATTTATTCATTCATTTGGAGCTGTGTTTATTCAAATTGCACGGCTCGCACGCGCGATGCGATGCGTCGGGTGAACGTGCCAACCGAGCGACGAAAGGCGCGCTTTAAACGCCCTGCTTCGCGCGAGCCTTTTCCCCACACCGCGTCGCGCGTCAAACATGTCGAACGACGCCGAACAACCCGACGAGGAACGAGAGGTGCGTGATGTTTGAGTGATCGACCGACCCCGGCATCGCGTCGCGCGCGTTCGTTTCGTTCGAGACGCGCGATCGTGGGAAAATTTCGAAAACTTGAACCCACAGATGACTGACTCTCTTTCGCGCGATGACGGCGACGATGGCGACAGGGTGCGTCCAACAAGACGGTGGTTGTGACAACGGAACTCATTCAAAAGTACTTGGACGAGAACCAACAGCTCATCTTGGCGATTTTAGAAAACCAAAACGTGGGCAAGCTCGCCGAGTGCGCAAAGTACCAAACCAAGCTGCAAGAGAATCTCATGTATCTCGCGGCGATCGCGGACGCGCAGCCAGCCAAGGGTGCGGGCAATAAGTAGTCAACCGTTGTGCAATACATTAGCTTGTTTTTAGATGACAATTCGAGTGGTGCGCGTACTTTTACCTAGAATTATTGTTGCCAACAGGCGTCGACGACACGAGACGTCTTTTCCTCAAAGATGCTAAACGTCTCAAACGTCGAGAGACAGACCGCGGGCTTCAACCATGCTCTTGATAGACTTGTACAACTCCACCATGTGTTCGTCGCTGACGAGCTCAATCTTTGTGATGAGCATACCTAACGTGAGCGAACCGCCGACATGCTTGACAAAGTTGGACAAGTAGAGTGAGGAGAAACAAGTATTGATGACTTGGCAATCCATGCGGTCGGTGATGCCACCGTGTCCCGGAATGGTGGCGGCGAAATCCTTAATCTTAAACGCGCGCTTGAACCCCGAAGCGAAGAAACCGCCAAACGGGGCAACGGCGCTGGCGAATGTCGCCAACGCCAGAGAGTGCACCATGAACATCGAGCAGTGTATTGTCGACACTCCGGTGAGTCGAGTGACAAGAGACCCGATGAACCCACCAAAGAACATCGAAATCGGCTTATCGGACATGATGAACGGCTCAGCCGGAGCGCACATCTCTATTGAAGATGAGAAGATGCCTCTGAAGTACATGTCGCCGCGAGGCGGACACGTAAAGTATCTAAACTGTTGCAGGTACGCAGCCATGCAAGGGGCGGCGACGAGAGTCGCCGCGAACGCGCCTAGGAATCCCTCCCAAGTTTTGTTGGGCGAAATCTTAATGAGAGGTGTCTTGCCAAAACACTTGCCAAAGATGTAAGCCATGATGTCGTTGACGATGACGAGGAAGAGCGGGAAGACGAACCAAACCATGCCTTCGAGAAGGTTCGCCACGTTGAAATAACCCGTCACCGTCGTGGCCGCGATGATCATGTGCGTCCAGGCAAACTGAGCAAACTGGTACGCGTAGTTACCCTTGCGAAGCGTCAAGACAAAGTACACCAAACCGACGAGATAGGCGCAGTAGCACAGAAACGTGTGATGCATCGCCAACCATCCACCTGGGCTCAAGGCGGCGCCCTGCTTCAACAGCTCCTTCCACTCAGCTGCGCTCATGAACCCCAACCAAAGATACTTTGCAAACCTCCCATATGTCGCCAACGCCAGCGTGTAAAACCAGTACCATCTGAGATGCATCAACGACTTTCTCAGCGCTGTCGATTCCGCGCTCGTTCCACTCTCCTCTTCGTGTGCGCTGGACACAAATAAAAACAACTCCTTCGTCATCGCAAACTGCACCGCCAAACACAGCATTAGTGCGTAAGCGTGTCCACCAACCACAATCGTCGACGCTCCGACGATCATCATCACCGTGGACTGCGTTCGGGTCTTCAAACTCTGCCAACGCGCTCGCCCTTTGGAGATCATTCGCTTGGCGTTGTCGAAACTCACGCGTCTCTTCGGCGCCCTCGGTGAAGACTGCCCGCTCGGTGGTCCGTTCGCCCCATCGTGGTCCTACATCAGGTGCACGCAGCATTTCATCGTCAGTCATCTATCGCATCGCGTCGTCAATCCATCGTCGGCGGCAACCCAACATCACGGGAACGAGGGGAACCGCTGAAATCAAACACCGAAATCGTTCCCGCGTTGGGTAGGACGCGCGCCTCGCGCACCTCGGCGAACCTGCTCGTCGACACGGGTGTCTTCACCCGTCGTCTGAGCTCCACCATCGCGTCCGCGTCCGAGTTCCGGTCCGTCGGTCGGTGGAAAACGCGTCGGCGAGTGGAGTGAAGGTGCCTCTGGCTGTTGGGTAGAGCCAACTCCAGTGCTCGACGCGACGTTTCGTCGACAGCCATAGTCTCGATGGGTCGCGAGATGGACGACGACGACGACGATGACGACCCAGCGCTTCGTCGAGTGCGCGCCGAGCGTCACGCGGTGGACGAAACGCTCGATTTCCTCGGGATGGCGGGACGGAAACGACGCGAGGTGCCGCAAGATGCGTCCACCATGGATGTGGACTCGGCGTTGAACGCGGCGGTTTTGGCGACATCCAAGCGGTCGAGGGCGTCAAACGAGGTGATGGATGCGATGCGAAAATTGAGCTTGGCTTTTGATATCGGGCAGAGACACGGAAGCGATGTCGGGGCGTCGCCGAGACGGAGACGAGGCGCGGGCGGAGCGCCGACGACGCGAGCATCGGGCACCAGACGGTCGACTTTGGATCTCGGATTGCAGGATATGCAGGCTTTGGACGGCGCCAATGCGCTCGCGGAGGATTTGATGGAGGACGCCGAGAGAGGGCGCGGATTGGAGCTCGATGTGAGGCGGCCGAGGGATGGGACGGCGTGGTTGTTGGAGCGAGCGTTGCGCGGAACGTTGGGCTCGGCGTCAAGTTCAGAGAGATTAGTCTCGCTCACGCTCCGTGGCGGCAAGGGATTGAGCGCAGAGGGGTTCGGGACGCTGATTCGTGCGCTCGGCGACGCGCGGGCGTTGCGAAAGTTGGACTTGTCGTCGTGTGGACTTGGATCTCGAGCTGGTGAGGAGCTCGCCGCCGTGCTCGACGAAAACGGATGTCCGTTGGAACGGTTAGATCTTCGCGGAAATCTGCTCGGTGCCGAGGGCGCGATAGCGCTTTCGTCTGCTTTGTCCACGTCAAAGTCGCTCAAGGCGCTGAATATGGCGCAGAACCTTATCGGTGCGGACGGCATGCGGGCGCTCGCCAGCGCGCTCGCCGGAGAGGACGGCTTGGAATCGAGCATCAAGGAACTTGACGTCCAGCACAACGGATTTGGCGACGAAGGATGCGCGGCGATCGCGCAACACGGGTTGGGCAACTTGGAGCGACTCTTCCTAGGTTTCAATGGCATCGGTGCGGCGGGAGCGAAGGAGATTGCCAACGCTCTGCGCAAACGTCATCGAGAGGCGCAAAGCGAAGACGAGTCCATGGAGTGCGAAAATGATCCTTTCGCGGAACGCGCGGCAAAGTACATGCGTAAACTCGACTTGAAGTGCAATGCCGTGGGATCGGAGGGCGCGCACGCGCTCGCAGACGCCTTAGATGCCGTCGAAGATTTGGATTTATCCAACAACTCTATTCGCGACGGCTCAAAATGGCTGGCAAAGTCTCTCAAGTCGCGCGCCTCGCAGCTCAAGGAACTCAATCTACAGGCGAATGAAATGAATGACGATGATGCCTGGTATCTCGCCGACGCCATCGGGGCGAATACGACGCTTAAATCTCTCAACTTGGGCTCGAACGCGCTCGGCGACCCGGGAGCGTCTGATCTCGCGGCCGATCTCCGAGAGAACAGCGTGCTCGAGACGCTGGACCTCACTCGCAACGCCATAGGTAAGGAAGGAGCCACTGAGCTGATGAACGCCATGGATGAAAACAAGACGCTCACCAGGCTCGGTCTCGAGAGTAATCTCATTCCCGCCGAAACTACGACGGAGATCAAACGACGCGTCGGACTTCGCGCGCAGTGCGATTGGCAGCGCGCGGGATTCAGTTCCGACAAGCTCGACAACGCGCCGATGAAATTTTCGTAAATCTTGTCCGCATTAAAACACATCAAGTACACCGAGCATGCATAGCAACTAGACGCATTGTATCGACAATATTTGATTTTTTCTACTCTCGGCTGAGTTTCACCACGCGGCGAATATCGAGTACCACGCCACTCTTCCCGCTAAACACATCCCGAACGTCAACATCCGACGGCTCCAAGGGTTCATCAACACCGCGATCGTCGCGTTCATCGTCCGAGCCCCTCCGTAAATCCGCTTCAATACTCTCCAAGCCCTTTTCAATCTCATTCGTCGCCCGCCTCGGTTTCTCTCGACGTCTCGCGACGCCCTCTGAACCACCCTTCGAACCTCCTCCTCCGTCGGCGCGCGCCCTTCCATCGACGCCATCGCCTCGATCGCACACTCCGTCACGAAATCAACGAACGCCCGTCTCGCCGTCACCGCGTCAACCTCAATCCAATCGTCATCGTCATCATCGTCAGCAACAGCGTCAGCGCCTTGTCGTTCGAGCGCTCCCGTCGCTTCAGCGTCGTCTTCATCCACGCTTCGCACCGCACCGCCTCGACGCGTCATCGCTGGCTCGGCGAACGATATTAAAACGCGTTCGTCCGACTCGCGTCGCCGTCGTCGCGCCGTCGTCGTCGTCGTCGTCGTCATCGTCATCGCGCGTCGCGCGTTCGCGTTCGCGTCGTGGGAATCCAATCGTCATTCGTACGCGGGACGCCACCAGCCTGCGTCACTGTAAAATAAATTCTCTCGGAAGAAGAGAGCGGCGACGCGCGTCGACGGATCCGCCTCTACGCAGCACGCGAGTGAAGACGGAAGACTTCCCGAGTTCGCGAATAGAAGCGCCAAGATGCAAATTTTCGTCAAGACC
>Ga0181593_10006207_pt1 | contig 10754 bp, 7 predicted proteins | sample 071ome_19_FD_133756 | JGI IMG/M metagenome (GOLD analysis project Ga0181593, IMG submission 133756) | Coastal salt marsh microbial communities from the Groves Creek Marsh, Skidaway Island, Georgia - 071413AT metaG (megahit assembly) | ecosystem: Environmental > Aquatic > Marine > Intertidal zone...
AAGCGTGACCGGTTGCAGGAGGGGGCCTGCTCCCGGCTCGGGGCCAGCGGTAATTGAGCGTATGTCGCCCGCCGACCGGGGTCAATTCTATTGCTCCTTTCTCGCTGCGGTTTTCTCGCCTGCAAGGCAACACCTCCCGACGGGAAAGGCTTTTTCGACAGCGTGGCAAAGGCCCACCGTTCGTTTTCGGTCGAAAAACAGCGGGGTGGTCTTTTGGGGTTGGGGTGTCTGCGATATAGTTCAGCCTGCGAGGCGTCACCGCCCATCGGTTGTTCCGGCAGGTTTCCCAGTCAGGACATCAAGGGGGTGTAGCTCAGTTGGTTAGAGCGCCAGCCTGTCACGCTGGAGGCCGCGGGTTCGAGTCCCGTCACCCTCGCTCTCTTTTTTGGGCATGCTGCCCTTTTTTGTTCGGCCGAACATTATGGCGATTCCTCTAGCCGGTCGAGCAGTCATCACCGGGGCCGCCAGTGGACTCGGCCGTGCCATCAGCCAGCAACTTGCCGGCTGCGGCTGGACCATTGCGGCAGTTGACCTGCCAGATGCTGACTTTACCGGACTGCAAGAATCGGTGGCGGCTGCTGGGGGTGTCACCCTGCCCTTCCCTTTCGATGTGCGGGAACGCGTTGGCTGGGAACAGCTAGCTGACAGACTGCAGGCTGAATGGCCAAGCATTGATCTCGTGGTGACCGCCGCCGGCGTCGGCGCGACTGGTGAGGTGGGAACCCTGCCCATGGACCAGTGGCAGCGGGTGATCGAGACCAACCTACTGGGGACCGTCATCGGCTGTGAGATCCTCTTGCCGCGACTGCGTCAGCAGACAAGCCCGAGTCGTCTGCTGGCTGTCGCCTCCATTGCCGGCCTGCTTGCGCCGCCCTCGATGGCGGCTTATTCTGCGAGCAAAGCCGGGGTGATTGCCCTGGCTGAGGCGATTGCTGGTGAGTGTCGGGGGCAGCCGAGTGTGACCATTGCCTGCCCCGGATTTTTCCGTTCAGGCCTGCTCAACAGTTGGCACTTTACGGGCAAAGTAGAGCGACGCGAGGCCCAGCGGCGAATGGAAGCCACTGGCTGGACATCTGAACGCGTCGCCGAGCGGGCCCTGGCCGCCACCTTTGCTGGCCGGCGATATCTCGTGCTGGGGCGGCAGGCCCGTTGGCTCTGGCGGCTCAAACGACTAACGCCAACCCTCGCCACAGGCCTGATCAGCCGCGTCTATCATCGGCTGGGTCGCTGAGAGAGCAGGTTGGGTGAGCGCATTCAGCGAGCAGCCTGCCGGCTACGGCGGAGCCGCGTGGTCGCGGGTGTGTCGTGCCCTGACTGGGTGACCTCATGCAGGGGCGACTCGCCACCTCGGGCAACCATGTCTGGGTAGACGTCGTCCCACCACTGATCGTATGCCGCGGCCATCGCCTTGACCCGTTCCGGTTGGCTTGAGGGCAGGTCTGTGAGGCAGCCGGGGTCGGCCTTGGTATCAATCAGCACCCATTGATCCGGCGGCGTTACGCCCCAATGAAACTGAGCGTTTTCTTTTGTGTAGTTGGCCGACGTATTGCCTCGCTCAACGCCACGGAGCGTCTGGCACTGCATGCCCAATACCCTCGCCGTGCAGGCTGGGTCGTCACAGGGGCGGCTCCTCACCAGCAGGTAGTTACCCTGCCGTACACCCGCCATTGCATATTTATGCTGGGCCGCTAAGCCACTGGGCCAGCGGGCAACATGGTGGAACAGATAGCGGTCGTCATGCCAGGAGATGGGCCCCTCTGCCTCCAAGAGTGGCACCATGCTGAAGCCCTCCAGTTGCTCCGCAACGGCCGGGGGAATCGCAGCGCCCGTAAGGTCACAGAGTGTGGGTAGAACATCGAGATGGGCGGTCAGGGCGTCAACCTGTTTTGGTTTCCACTTGCCCGGCCACCGCCAGAATGACATCGCCCGGCTGCCCCCTTCCCAGATGGTGCATTTGCTGCCGCGCATGTCGGCGTTGTAGACGTCAAGTCCTGCGGTTACGCCGTTGTCGTTCATGAAGATGACAATTGTGTTTTGGTCACGGTTGCTTTCTTCAAGAAATGTAAGCAGGCGGCCGACGTTGTGATCGATGTTGGCAATCATGCCGAGGTAGGTCGCCTCATCGTCCGACACTTTGCCGCGGAACGGAGCCACGTATTCCTCGGGCGCCATCAGCGGCGCGTGAGGCGAATAGGTGGCCAGATACAGGAAATAAGGCTGGTCTCCGGCGGCTTTAATGAAAGACATGGCCTGGTCAAAGTAGATGTCTTCGCGGAAGCCCTTGGTTTGCACTCGGTCTGGTTTTTTGTCTCCATCGTAAATGACAAGGGTGGGGTCAAAGTGTTTCGCCCCCTGCACTGTCCAGTCGAAGCCACGCTGGTGGGGATGGTAGCTGTCGTCCCAGGCGAGATGCCACTTGCCGACCATGCCTGTTCTGTAGCCGGCGGTTTTCAGGATTTCTGGGAGCAGCGTCGCTTCTTTCCAGAGATGTTCCCGCGGTGCACGGGTGTGGGTGACGCCGTTTCGAAACTCGTGCATGCCGGTGAGCAGGGCTGCCCGGGTGGGGGAACAGGAAGGACTCACATAAAAATTGTCAAACCGCACGCTCTCGTCATGGAGCCGATCAGTGTGGGGAGTCTTCAGGAGCGGATGGCCATGCCGGGCCAGGTCGCCGTAGCCCTGGTCATCAGTGAGGATGAAGATGATGTTGGGCTGCTGCCCTCCGTAGGCGGCGGAGCTGATGAGGGCAAGGCAGAGAAGAAGCAGGCGAATCATTGGTTTCATCGGGTGCGTGCCAAGGAAAAGAGGAACGATGCAGCCACTCAGGAGATCTCGTGTTCTGGTGGTCAGCCCCTAGTGGTCGACCACGGTACACAGGGCTATAGCTCCCTGCTGCTGAACAGTTATGTTCGGTTGAACTTCAATCTTACTGCGGGCTGGTTATGGTGAGCGTAACCGATTGCGGCTGGTTCCACTTTCTGCCACTGAGGTGGACACGGTAGAGGTCTTCTCCGGCTGGTTCAATCTTGTCGATCTGGCAGTTGCTGGTGTCGCTAGCGGCAAGAGGTTGCTGGCTGAACAGGGTAAGCGTGCCCTGCTGGGCACCGGCCGGATTCAGATCGATGGTGATTGCTGTCGGGCTTACGCGGAGGTCGGCTACTTCGGTGGCACCCATCGACAGGTGCAGGTTTGAACCCACGAGCGTCGGGCCAGCGTCACTCAGTGGCGTGATTCGCACCAAAGCCGAACAATACTGGTCTAGCGGGACACTGTTGTAAGAGCCGGTGGTAAAGGCAATCACCTTGTCCTGCCAGAAGTCATAGACCGCGCACCTTCTGTCGCGCGGCAGGCCAGTGTTGGCGAAGTTGAGGTTGATGTGTCGTTTTTCTTCTTCGGCGTTGTAGAGGTTATAGACGGCAAAATCGCCGTAGGCCCGGTTGGCGGTGAAGCCAAAGATGCTGTTGTCGGCAGACGTGCCGAGCGTCAGGAGGTGAGCTGGCTCAGCGGAGCCCGGCCGCATGATTTCATAGTTGCGGGCCACTGCCTTCACGTCATCGAATTGCAGCGGTTCGCTAATCATCGCCGTGCCACCAACCAGCGCGTTGACGGCATGCCAGGTCCGCCACATGCCTTCACCTTGTGGGGTGTAGCCCACGCGACGGCTGGGCAGTTTCACGTCGAGGTAGGAAACGTCTGGGTCGTTCTGCCACCAGACGTTGTCGTAGATCTGGAACCGCAGGACAGAGTCAAGGCAGTGTGGAAAACCAGCCGGGTGTGAATCGGGGCCGACACGAGCGGCGTCGATGAAGCCGATCACCCCACGAGTAGGCTGGCCCAGGCACGAGAGGATGTACATCTCGTCGCCGGCTGCCTCTCGATAGAGCGTGTAAAGTTCGCGAAAGATCTGCAGGCGTGTTTTGGTGGGATCAACAAACTGGTTGCCGATGCCGTTGAAATCAATCTTGATGTAGCCATAGCCTCGTTCGCGGGCGTCATGAATAATGTCAAACAGAAAGCGTTTTGAGTCGGGGTGATCGGGCCTGATCCAGTGAGCTCCAGCCGGATGGAACGGGTTGGGGTTCATGAATCGCTCGAGGCCACCAGCTGCCCGCTGGAGGGCCTCGGGATGGGTTTTGGCCCAGGGGTGCTCCGGGTTGATCATGAGCGGTGCAAACCAGACGCCAGGAATGCAGCCGGCCTCGCGGATGTCGGCTGCCAGGGCAGCCATGCCACGAGGGAATTTTTCGTTACCTGACCAGTCGCCATCCATCTTCTGGTAGCCATCGTCAATCTGGATGATCCCCTTGCCGTAGGTGTTGGGGTTGTCCTTGATGGTCTGAACGACCCCGAGCACGTGGGCCTCGTCGATCTTGGTCGTGCGGTCATACCAGCTGCACCAGCCGTAGACCGGCCCGCGGTGGAGCCTGGCCTGATGGGTGACCGCAACCCAGTGTGTCCAGAGGGCGAGGCTTGTCTGAATCGGCTCAAAGCAGAAGAGCATCTCTTCGGTATGCCGGCTTTCGCCAGCCCGGATGAGCACGTTGTCCATCTCGGCATAGGCCTTGAGTTTGCCCCCTTTGACCTCAATGCGGCAGTAGGCCTCGGCAGGTCCAACTGGACCGGCAAGCAGGCTACGGCCGTCTGGCTGGCTCAGCAGAACCGCTTCCTTAAAACTGCCATTGGTTTCTGGAAGGGAAGTAGCCTTTGTGTCCTGCATCAGCGGGGTGACGAGCCACGATGCCGGATCTGCAGCCAGCGAGGCGATGTCACCCGCAGACTGGTCAAGCAGATCAACGTGCCGAAGCGTGACATCGTCTCCGCTGCGGTTATGGACAACACCCTGAAGGGTAAAGCCACGCAGGTTTTTGAGTCGCTTGAGGCGAATGGTAAAGCTGAGAGCTGAGTCCTTCCCGCCAAAGGTGCCACTGGTCACCTCGGCTTCACCGAAGGGGGTGCTTCCAGAGGTGGTTTCGATCTGGCCGATCAGTTCACCTCCGCGGGTGCTGATGCTGGTGTGTTTCCCGTCGACGAGGAGGAAGGCAGTCGCAGCGGCGGCCGACGGAGCGAACCCGGGCGGGTTGATGATGACCCTGCCGTCAGCAGCGGAGAGATGCACCCAGGCAGCAGCGGGCTCGGCAGCCGGGCTGGTGGCGGCCATGAACAGGCCGACAAGCAGGCTAAGAAATGGTGTGATGCAAACCGTGGCGTTTGTGAGCCAAAGCTTTTTGTGGAAGGAGATAAAGATGTTGTTCATCAGGCGGAGAAGTTGTGGGTAAGGAGTTCTCTTCGAGTTCATTCAGAGTCAGCAACAGTCATTGGGGCCGGCCGGGCCGACAGAACCAATGTTTTCAGAGCAATCAGCCCGAGTGAAAACAAGAGAGTACCGAGTAAGACAGCAACCCAGGAGAGACCAATCCCTTTCCGCAGGACGCTGCTGTTGGGACTGGCAGGATCATAAAACACTTCTACCTCTTTTCCTCGTGGGTATTGATCTTTCAGCTTTTGTGCTTTGGGCCTTTTTTTGAAGCTTTGGTTGCCAAAGCTCACTCGGTCCCCTTCAAAGGTTGCGCCGCTCACCTCGTAGCGATACCGAATGGCGACGCTATAGGAACGGCCACCTCCTGACTTGGGCATGGATCCTGGGCGACGGCTTCGGCCGGACACGACTTCAGAGCTAAGGATTTTACCTGACGCTGCTATCCAGTCTTGCGTCTTCAGTCCCTCGCGGATTTCGAAGCCGCCAAGGAGCAGAAAGATGAGGCCGATGCCCATGAAGCCAATGGGGAAAGTCCAGCGAAGGACTGGTGGAATGGCGTTCGTTACTGACTCTGGTTCGGGCGCGTTTGAAACCATGACAGTCCCCTTTCCTGTCTAGATTTGACTCATTCGATCATTCGACGGGGATTTCCGACGACTGCAGGTATTTGACGTCAGTAAAGTATGCGCCGCCTGCCTCGCCTGTTGCATCGAAAAGCCAGGTTTTCAGTGTCGTGGCTCCAGCAGGCAGATCGAGCTCAAATAAAGCGGCCTGTGCATGAGGCAAAACGGCGGCTTCGTGCTCTTGTCCCGCGATTTCAATTCTTGCCCGAACGGCAGCCAATGTTCGGCTGGCAACCTTAGGGAGTTGGCGCAGTTCGAAGCGATAGCGGCCTGCTTGCTTCACGTTGACGTGCCACGGGCCGGTAATCTGTGGGCGTCGATTGATCTGCCCGAAGTTCCAGGGCGGGTTCCCCTCAGGCAGGTACCAGTCTTGCGAGCAGAGTGTCGTCGGGTTTTCAGCAGGGTTGCCAAGATCAATCGATACTGGTGTCATGCCCGTTGAGACCTTGGTCCAGAATTGTTCGTAGAGATCGCGAAGCTCAGCGACAGTTTCAGGGTGGTCAGCTGTCACATTCTGCCGCTGGGCGGGATCATGTTCGAGGTTATAGAGTGTGTCACCGTTGAGTAACCGCCACCGGCCTTTCAGTACACACGAGGTATCCCACTTGGCACCAGGTTTTGCAAAGTAGGCCCCGCCCTGCAGCTGCGCGACGTAATGGTCACGATGGGGGTTAGCGTCTGGATTGGTGAGCTGGTCGGTGAACGAACAGCCATCTGGCTGGTGCGACTCAGGCACTGGCACGTCGCAAAGTGCTGCCAGGGTCGGCAGCACGTCAATGTGAGCGGTAAGATTGGTGGCATCGCGGCCACCGGTCAGGCCGCCAGCTGGCCAGTGAATAAAAAACGGGACACGGTGGCCGCCTTCATAGACCGTCGACTTTTTGCCACGCATGCCCGCATTGAAACCGCTGTAGCCATCCGGGCCTGAGGTGCTGGTACCGATACCGTTGGCGGTGCCGTTGTCTGTCATGAAAATGAGAATGGTGTTTTCTGAAAGTCTCAGTTCAGTGAGTTTTCTTCTGAGCAGGCCAAGGTTGTGGTCAATGTTGGCGATCATGCCGTAGAACTCGGCACCGCCCTTCCACGTTACCGTCTCACAATAGGGTTCACTCCATTCAGGTGGAACGCGGTAGGGGCTGTGTGGTGCATTTGGAGCAAGATACAGGAAGAATGGTTTGCTCTGATTGGCCTCGATAAACCGCTTTGCCTCGGCAAACCAGATGTCAGTGCAATAGCCCTCAAACTGCTCGTACGTGCCATTCCGCTCATAGACATCGTCAAAGTAGTCGTTGCCGAAATAATCAGAGGCCTGGCCGACGCCTCCACAGCGATGCCAGACCACGTGTTGAAAGCCACGGTCCTGCGGGCGATGTGGGGCGTTGTCGCCAAGGTGCCACTTGCCGACCATGCCGGTCACGTAGCCGGCATCAGCAAAGAGATGGGCGAGCGTCTGTTCTTCGGGGTGTAACATCGTCCGTCCACTGCTGGTGCGGTAAGCACCAGTTCGTGCCGGGTAGCGGCCGGTCATCAGGGCGGCGCGGGTGGGCGTGCAAAACGGGCTGACATGGAAGTCGGTCAGCCGCACCGATTCATGAAAGAGTTCGTCAAGCTGCGGTGTCTTCAGGACGGGATTGCCGTGGCAACTGAGGTCTCCGTAGCCCTGATCATCCGTCATGATCAGGATGACGTTTGGCTGTTTGGCAAAGGAGTGGCCCGCTGGGACCAACAGCAAAAGGATTGCCATCAGGCCGCATGAGGTAACGCGACGGCCAAATTTTAATTGGTTTAGGAAGTGCATCGGCTCTTTTTGTTCTTGGCAGGCCTACAGAGACAAACTGGTCCACACAGACAATGTCTATGAGCGGCCCCGACTTACAAAGTTTCTTGCTGCCCGCAGCGTTATTTAGTCAACGGCGGTCTGTTTCTGCATGCCCGTAAGGACGATGCCGTCACGACTGGCCAGTGGTGAGGAGCCGAGTAAGAAACTCCTGGCGGCTGATGGCCGGCTGCGGGCGATCTTTCTCGTGGTACTGCAGGTGGCATTCGACGCCAGCCTTCTTGCAGGCCTCGAGCATTAGTTCACCAAAAATCGGGCTGTGGATGCCGTTTGAAGAACTTGTGGCTGGGAACTCCCGATTGACGTTGTAGAAGAGGAATAGCGGTGGGTCATCTGGGCTGACATGCGTGAGAGGCGAGCATTCCAGGACGAGATCTTTGTGCTGCTCCCAGTTCACCATCAGTTCCTCTGCGGTTTCGGCGCCAAAAGGTTTGTAGGGCATCGGGTTGCCGAAGGTCTCTTTGCCGATCCGTTCCCGAATCACGAAGGGGTTCATGGTTGTCTGAGCGCCAGCCACAGTGGCCCCTGCCACGCGGGACGAGAACCGCTCGACGGGGTCAGTGCTCTCGGCATCAGCGACGTCATCATGAAGGGCAACGAGCAGGCTCGAGCAGCCTCCTGCTGAGCCCCCTGTTAGAACAAAGCGGTTAGGGTCAATGTTCCACTCATCTGCTTTGAATCGCAAAAACTGGACAGCCCGCAATGCAGCCTCGAGCATTTCAGGCTGCTGGCCACCCTCGTTGACAAGCGGGTAACTGATCGAGGCCAGATGGTAAGGGCCACGAAAGTGTCTTGGTCTTGCTCCTTCTGTTTTTTTTCCACCCATCCAGCCCCCGCCGTGAATCTCCAGAAGCACCCCAGACGGTTCGCGGGAGTGGTGCTGCCAGAAGTTCATCAATTCTTTTTCGTGTGATCCATACGCCACGTTTTCAAAGGTTGGTTCAGAGGCCGAGGCCTGCGGCTTCGTGGCTGGTGTTTTTGCAACGGGTCGTCCGGCTGTGTCGGCCAGGCCGACTGTGGTGAGGAGCAGGAGGCTGCCCAGCCCTATCGATGTTCGCAATACGTCAGCTGCCGTGTGGGAAAGCCTCGCAGCATCCGGATTTGACTGGTGACGGTTGCTGCTTGAATGGATTGTCTTCATGCGGGTTGGCTTCATGGCTCGTTCCAGGGGGCTGTGGCGTTGGGGGGGCTGCTTTATGGTCATGCCAGAGTACTGGGTATAACGACTCAGCCATCAACTCGCGAATGAGAGACAGATTTGCCGGCAGTTGGCATCCCAGCCAGAAGTGGAGATGCCCAGCGGATTCTGCCGCGATGGCTGGTAGGTGGCCCAATCGCCACGCCATAATACGAGCGGTTCGGCTTGCCGATGTGGTAGCCGACAGGCAGGTGTTACCAAACCGGATGAACGAGACCCATGGAGATGACGCAGGATGCGCTGGCAAGGCCGACGGCAGAGTGACAATGTTGAAGACAGGCGGGGCATGCGCGGTCCGGTTTTGGCTCGTGGGGGCGGGCTCATCTCGTTGGTGATCCTGCTGGGCCTAGTGTTCATGGGTGTTGACCCACGCTTGGCCGGACTGGTGGCCAACTTCGGTGGTGCTGTCATCGAGCAGCAGTTGCCGCAACGTGAACGGCAGGGTGAGCCTGATCGGTCCATCGATCCCGCCGAGGAGCAGCTTGCAGCGTTTACTCGCGTGGTGCTTGCCGACACAGAAGACGTTTGGGGGCGTCTCTTTCCAGCGTCTTTTGGTCGACAATATCGTGAGCCAACGCTGGTGATGTTTACCGGCCGGGTGCAGAGTGCCTGCGGCCTGGCGAGTGCGGCGGTGGGGCCGTTTTATTGCCCGGCTGATGAGAAGGTATACGTTGACCTTTCATTCTACGACGAACTGAAACGCCGGTTTGGGGCGCCGGGTGATTTTGCCCAGGCATACGTAATCGGCCACGAGGTTGGCCACCACGTGCAGAAACTTCTGGGGGTTTCCGACCGCGTTCAGCAGGCCCGTTCCCATGCCTCTAATGTCGATAGCAACAAGCTTTCTGTGCGACTTGAATTACAGGCCGATTTTCTCGCCGGCGTCTGGGCTCACCACCTTGCGAAATATGCTGACGTTCTCGAGGAGGGAGATATTCGCGAGGCGATCAAGGCTGCCGCGGCGATCGGTGACGACCGTATTCAAAAGCAGAGCCAGGGTTATGTGGTGCCTGATGCCTTCACGCACGGCTCCAGCGAGCAGCGGGTCCGCTGGTGCAGTCGGGGTTTCCAAGAAGGAGACCCCGCTCGCATGAACCAGTTGTTCGAGATCGATGAGGCAGGACTTTAAGGTCGGTCGTAAAATGGTTTGCAGTAAGGGGCCAGATTTCCACAGGTATTACCGGTAAAGAAATGACAGTTTTTATGCGAATGAATGTGGCGCTGCTGCTCGCGGGCTTCATGGTCTTGGCTCCAAGAGCAGTTATGCTGGCGGCCGATACCCCCAATATGATTTTCATTTTGGCCGATGACCTGGGGTATGGAGAGCTTGGCTGTTATGGCCAGAAAGTGATTCAGACACCTCGGTTAGATCAGATGGCGAAAGAAGGCATGCGGTTCACTCAGTTTTATGCAGGGAACACAGTCTGCGCTCCGAGCCGAAGTGTCTTGATGACGGGACAGCACATGGGCCACACCCATGTTCGTGGGAACGCTGGTGGTGAGAGTCTTTCGGTTCAATCCTTGCGGAGCGAGGATCAGACGGTCGCCGAAGTTCTGAAGACGGTCGGTTACACGAATGGCTTAGTTGGGAAGTGGGGGCTTGGCGATATCGATGACCCAGGGAGTCCGCTCCGTAAGGGATTCGATCGTTTCTTCGGGTATCTGAATCAGGTGCATGCCCACAACTACTACCCTGAGTTTCTCTGGGATGACGAACAGAAGGTTCAGTTGAGAAACGTGGTGAAGCCAATGGAACGTTCGTACGGTGGTTTTACGGGTGGCTACGCGACGAAGCGAATTGACTACACGCACGACCTGTTCTTTGAAGAGGCACAGGAT
>Ga0181593_10006211_pt1 | contig 10746 bp, 11 predicted proteins | sample 071ome_19_FD_133756 | JGI IMG/M metagenome (GOLD analysis project Ga0181593, IMG submission 133756) | Coastal salt marsh microbial communities from the Groves Creek Marsh, Skidaway Island, Georgia - 071413AT metaG (megahit assembly) | ecosystem: Environmental > Aquatic > Marine > Intertidal...
GGTGAAATTGACAAGAGACATGGCCAGCCCGGTAGGGGCTTAGCCGCACGGGAGAGCCACAGTGAAAACCAGCGTTACGCCGGGACGCCTCAGCCACATGAATGCTGTCATCGACAATTATCAGGATGCGGTGAAGCACTTCATCGATTTCTATGACGGCAACATGATGCTCGACCTGCCGGGACCGAACTGGAACGCCTGCCTGATCGAGATCGGCGGGGTCATCACCGAATTCTTCGGGCCGTTTAATTTCATGCTCAACACGCGCAACGGCGCGCACTGGCTTGGCGTCGAATATGAAGCGCCAATGAAAGAGAGCCGCGCTGCGGTCGCCGCCAACAACGTGCGCATCTATCGCGATCTGGAAGTCGCGTTCCACACCGACCCGGCGGACGGCTTCGGCGTCGATTACGAGCTTTACGAGGGCACATTCTTCGGCCCCGATGCGCCCAATGTGACCACGCACGATCGCGGCGCGAACTTCTGGCGGAACGAGCATCCGGCCGGCATGACCGGCCCGGTCGGCTATACCCAGGCATGCGCCAGCATCGATGCTGCCGGCGCGCTACTCGAAAACCTATTCGGGTCCTCTCGCGTCTACGACGCAGACCGCCCTGCCCTCGCCGCAAAGGCGCGTGGCTACGCGATTTCGGATCATGTCGTTGAATTGCTCGAACCCGTCGGACCCGGCCCGCTGATGGACGAGATGATGCGATCGGGCGAAGGCATTCGCTCCCTCGTGATCGGCATCGCAGATCTCGACAAGGCGGAGGCTCATTTCGAAAGTAAGGGCCTGCCGATCATTGCCGGGACCCTGCCCGACAGCTTTGCCATCGATCCTGAAGCCAATTTCGGACTTCTGTTCGAATTCGCGCTTAAGTCCTGAGCCAATGAACGAGGACATCAAGCGGGAAGATCGTAACGGCATAGTCGTCGTGACATTCACGCGCCATCTGAAGCGCAATGCGCTGAACGTCGCGATGCGCGAGGTGTTGTTCAACGCGGTCGACGACCTACGCGACAACGATGATCTGCGCGTGCTGCTGATCCGCGCCGAAGGGCCGGTCTTCACCGCCGGGATCGACATCAAGGAGCACCAGCAGCTCTACCCCGGCTCGCGCGGCATGCAGGAATTCCGGCGCGACTACCGGCGCAATATCCATCGCTACTTCGACGAAATGGAATTCGTCGAAAAGCCCGTGGTCATGGCGATTGACGGGGTGTGCCTCGGCCTCGGCGTCGAAATGGCAGGCGCGGTCGATTTCCGCATCGCTTCCACCCGCGCGGAATTCGGACTGCCCGAGGTCGACATGGGTATCGTCGCCGGCAGCGGCGGCACCAGCCGCATCGTGCGGCTGTGCGGCGTCGGCTGGGCCAAGTGGCTGGGCATGGCGGGCGAGCGGATCGACGCAGAGACCGCGCTCAAGGCCGGGCTGGTTCAGGCCGTTTGGGATACTGAGCGCTTCGACGAGCAGGTCATGGACTTCTGCAAGAGGATTGCCGCCAAGCCGGCGGACGCGGTCGGTTCGGCCAAGGTCGCTATCGACCTGTGCAAGGATCTAGATCGTGCGGGCGGCCGCGCCGTAGAGCGAATGGTCAACACCCCGCTGCTCCTTGATTCGAACAAGCGCCTGCCACCTCTCGGCGGGCAAGGAGAAGACAATTGAGCTGGAATACCCTCATTTACGAAAAGCGCGGCCACGCCGCCTGCATCACGCTGAATCGTCCCGACAAGATGAACGCCGTCTCCATCGAGATGATGAAGGAGCTTGCCCGCCTCTATCGCGAAGTCGAGGAAGACGATGATGTATGGACCCTGATCGTCACTGGCGCGGGGCACAAGGCGCTGTGTACCGGCGCGGACATGGCAGTGTTCGAACTGACCAAGAAGGGCGAGCACATCACCGGCATCGACATGTGGGGTGAGCCGATGCTGGCCAATCGCCGCCAGTGGGAAGTTCCGCAGGAAGCAACCCCGCCCTACATGGAAATGACCAAGCCGATTATCTGCGCAGTGAACGGTGTCGCCTGCGGGGCGGGGCTCGATCTGGTATCGACGGCAGACGTGGCCATCGCTGCCGATCATGCGACGTTCTTCGATCCGCACGTTTCGATCGGCGTAGTCTCTGGCCGCGAGATGGTGCGGATGGCGCGCGTTCTGCCCTTGCCGGTGGCAATGCGCATGGCGGTGATGGGCAAGCATGAGCAGCTGACCGCGCAGCGCGCCTATGAGATCGGCCTGATCACTGAAGTCGTGCCCAAGGACAACCTCATGGACCGCGCCTGGGAACTTGCCGAGATCGTCAACCGCAACGCCCCGCTCGCCGTGCGCGGCACCCGCATGGCGATGCGCAAGGGTCTTTCGCTGCCAATCTACGAAGCGGAACTGCTGGCCGAGAGCTATCGCGTGCGCTGCGCCCAGACCGACGATGGCGCGGAGGGCCCCACCGCTTTCCTCGAAAAGCGCGATCCTGTCTGGAAGGGCCGCTGACATGTCGAAACAGGTATTCGAAGGGCTACGGGTGCTCGATTTCGGGCGGTTCATCGCGGCACCGTGGTGCGCGGCGATCTTCGCCGATCTCGGCGCCGACGTCATCAGAGTCGAGAGGCGCGAAGGCGGAGAGGACCGCTATGTCCAGTCGCTCGACATTCCCGACGGTAGCGGCGCGGGTTATCTGCCGAATAATCGCGGCAAGCGCGGCATCACTCTCGACACCAGCACCGGGGAAGGCCGCAAGATCGCCCACGAGCTGGTCAAGACCGCCGACGTCGTGATTGTCAACATGCCCGACCGGGTAATGGAAGCGCACGGGCTCGACTACGAGACGCTCAAGTCGGTCAAGCCCGACATCATCCTTGCCAGCGCCACAGCCTACGGACGTAGCGGCCCCTACTCCAACCGCATCGGCTTTGATGGCATCGGCCAGGTCATGTCGGGCGCGGTCTACCGCACCGGGCCGGAGGAACAACCGTACCGCTTCATGGTGCCCTATGTGGACTATGCGACAGCGCAGAACCTGGCCATCGCGACCATGGCGGCGATTGTGCACCGCGACCGCACCGGCGAGGGCCAGCACGTCGAAGCCTCGTTGCTGCTGTCAGCGCTTGCGGTGTCGGATGCTCTGCTGATCGACCAGGCGATCCTCGAGGCGGATCATGGCCGCATCGGCAATCGCGGCCTCGCGGTCGGCCCCTGTGACCTGTTCAATATCGAGGGGCGCTGGATCCTCGTGCAGGTAACCGGCACGCCGCTGTTCCACCGCTGGTGCAAGATGGTCGGCGAGGAAGGCTGGATGGATGATCCGCGATTCCTGCGCGACGAGCAACGCGCTTCGAACGGCGTGATCCTTAATGCCCGCATGCAGGAGTGGTGCGACACCCAGAAATTCGACGACGCCATGGCCGTGCTGGAAGAAAACCGCATCCCGGCAGCCGAAGTTCTCGCGCCGCGCCAGGTCCTCGAGCAGGAACACATCAAGGCGATGGGCTACCTCAAGCCGGTTGATTATCCGGGCCTCTCAAAACCCGCGCCGGTGATCCAGACGCCGTTCGAGATGTCGAAAACGCCGGGCCGGATCGCCATGCGCGCGCCGCTCCTGGGCGAGCACAATGCCGATGTACTGGGCGAGTTGGGCTACGATGAGACGGCGATTGCAGGCCTAAAAGAGCAGGGCATAATCTGATGTTCGGCGGACCACGCATTGTCGATACCGAACAAGTCGAGGAACGCGAGGTCGTGCGCATCGAATTCGATGACGGGCGCTCTGCTTCGATCTGGGAACGGTTTCTGCTGCCCGGGCCTTCGATGTTCACGTTCTACAACAAGTGGGATCCGGGGATGATCTCATTGAACCATGGTCACCAGTCGGACCATGTGGTCTATGTGCTCTCCGGCGAGGTCATGGTTGGCGATCGCCTCTGCAAGGCGGGCGCGCATATCTATCTCATCCATGGTGACCGTTTCGGCCCATGGATCGCGGGGCCGGAAGGGTGCGAGTTACTCGGGATTTTGAAGGGCCCAGGCGTAGCGGCGTTCTGGACCGATCAGGACATGCAGGATTACATCGACCTGCTTGCCGAGCACGGCGCGCGGCAGGGCGAAGTCCCGCCGCTCAGCAACACCGAGCCGTGGATGAACCCACCCGAAGCGGCCTTGCCCAGCCCGACAAAGGCGGAGTGACATGAACGACGTCGAAAAGATTCTGGCCATCGAGGAAATCAAGCAGCTCAAGGCCCGCTATTTTCGGACCATGGACACCAAGGACTGGGACCAGTTCCGCACGATTTTCACCGAAGACGCCACGGTCGATTCGTCCGAAGCGTTCACGCCGCGCGATTTCGCCGGCAACCCGATCGAGCCGGGCCTGCCGGTCCAGGAACCCGACCCCGAGTTGATCGTGCATGGCGTCGACAATTTCATCGCGGAGCAGCATCGCCATCTCGATAATATGTCGACCGTACACCATGGGCACATGCCCGAAATCACGATTGTCTCCGACACTGAAGCCACCGGCATCTGGTCCATGGAAGACAAACTGCGTTGGCCCGAAGGCGCCGGTCCCATGCGCGAAATGCACGGTTACGGACACTATCGCGAAACCTACAAGAAGATCGACGGTGAGTGGCGCATCGCCTCGCTCAAACTCACCCGGATTCGTATCGACGCAGTCTGACGCGGCCGGAGCAAGTGAGCCTTTCCTTCATTGCTCCGCCTGTCAGGGCATCCATCCCCCACCCGAGACACTGATCGTCTGTCCCGTCACGTAGCCAGCTTTGTCGGAGCAAAGGAACACGGCGAGGTTGGCAATGTCATCCGGCCGGCCGAACCGCTTGATCGGAAGGTGCGCCATTGGCACTGCCGCACTGTCCTCGCGCGCCTTTTGTAATTGTTCCGGAGTGACCAGCGAATCGAGCCCGAACCGGTGCCACAGGCTTCCTTCGCCCACGACATCGGGCGATTCGGGGACGATCAGCCCTGGGCAGATTGCATTGACCCGCACGCCCCAATCCGCCCAAGCGCCCGCAAGGGCTCTTGTCAGTACGAGGACATAGCCCTTTGCAGAAGCATAGTTCACGAAGTCGTTCGCCGAGCCGGGCGTGTGTCCACCGCTGGACGAAATGTTGACAATGGCGCCGCCGCGTTCCCGAAAATCTGCCGCCACCGCCTGGGTGACACGCACGGTACCCTTCACGTTGAGCGCCAATTCCCATTCGAGAGTCTCGTCGTCCAGTTGATCGAAGGATGCCGGCTGGCGCGCCCCGCCAGCATTGTTGACCAGAATGTCCACGGGGCCGAATTTTTCGCGGCAAGTGGCGATCATCGCGCCGATCGAGGCCCGGTCGGTCACGTCGGTCTCAATTGCCAGCACGCGACCGGGCAAGCCCTGCTCACGCGAGAGAAGTTCGACCTCCCCACCCTTCGCAAGGTCGCGGTCGGCACAAACGACATTTGCGCCCTCAGCAGCAAAGCCCAGCACCAACCCTTGCCCGATCACCCCGCTGCCACCCGTCACGATGGCGGTCTTGCCAACCAGACCCAGATCCATACCGGCAATCTCCTTGGCAGCGCGAAAACCTAAAGCCGCCCGAACACCTCCGCGCGGTCCGCCAGCGGCCCCTCATCCTCACCGCTGAAATCCTTGCTCGCGCTCGGCCTGCGCCGCGCCTCGTCGATCCGGCCAGGCTGGAACGTGTGGCAGGTCCCCCTCATGCCTAAGTCCTCAGCCTTCATTCTGGCAGGCATATTGAGTGAGCGTCCGCCCGCAACCATCGTCGCCCAGCGCAGTACCCGTGCGGCTTCGGCTTCCTCGCGGGGCAGACTGTCGATCCAGTCACCCATTTGCGCCAGCTTGAGGCCAGCGAGCGCCTCGGGCACCACGAATTTGCCCTTGTCGCGCACGAAATCGAGCACGCGCTCGCCATTGCGATAGAGCCTTGAAGCAATCACATCGCCAACGATGTCGTTGACGAAAATCTCGTAGGTCACACGCTCGCCCTCACCCGCGTGGCCCGCACAGAACGTCGCAAGATCATAGAGATGCGTGCAGTTGAGACTGCGCGCCTTGCGGACCGAAGGATCGTCGAACCGCTTGCCCAGGAATGTCTCGCGCACCACCGCCATGGCCCCGTCGCAGGTGGTCCACGGCCCGCGCGGCATCGCGCTGGTGACGCCGGTGATCGTCTCGCCGTCATGCTCGAGCGTAACGACCATGCGGTGATAGTCGTCCTCCAGCTCGGACCTTACCGCGCCGCGCCTCGGTTCAATGACGATGCGCCGGCGATAGCCGGGGAGCAATTCGGGATCGGGATATACTGGCGTGCTCATGCCGCCACATTCGCAGGGCCTTGGCGCAACCGCAATATCAGTCGAAACCAAGATCCTTGAAGATCTTGTTGAGCTTCTTCCATACCGTCTTGTTGTCGCCCGCCTTGTTGCGCTCGTTCAAGAAGTTGAACTCGTCCTCGCGCCAGACGATGTTCGTGAACAGCGGGTGGCCGATAGAGGCAAAGTTCTGGAATGCGGCGAGACCAAGATTGTGGAAATGCGCATGCATCGCCCGCTTGCTCAACAGCAGTCCATCGGTGGAAAGCGCCGCAACGGCGCGGGCAAAGCGCATCGCCTCGTCGTAGAGTTGATCCTCGGGCACCACGGAATTGGCAATCCCCCATTCCTTCATCTCATCGGCATAGACCGAGCGACCGGTCAGCTGGATTTCCATGCCGCGATTGAGCCCCATCTTGAGCAAGGCGATCGGAAGCTGGCCGTCGAAGGCGGCAAAGCCAATGCGCGACTGGCGACGCGCGAAGCGCGCATTATCGGTGCAGACCATCATGTCGCAGGCCAGCGCCAGCGACATGCCAAGGCCCATGACGTTACCTTGGCAAGCGGCAATCGTCACCTTGTCGCCCCAGATCATGCCGCGCTGGAGAGTCTCGTACGTGTGACGCATGTTGCGCATGCGGATCGACTGCGGCAGTCGCGCACCCTTCTTCAGGCCGAAGCTTTCGATCGGGGTCTTGCGCGTGTCCTCGCCCGCACAGAAGTCCGGACCTTCGGCGCGCAACACGATGACTTTCACTTTATCGTCGTCCTGGGCGCGCTCGAACTGCTCATGCAGCAGGTCGTTCATGCCGGGGATGGCAATGGCGTTACGACGATCCTCGCGGTTCAGCGAAATGATGGCGATGTGATCTTCGACCACCTCATACGTCACGCTGTTCGAGAGATCCTCGTGCGCATAGCCCTCGCCAACCTTCGGGTCACTTTCGCTCATCCGCCTCACTCCTTGGCGATCAATTGTCTAACTTTTAGCTGAATTGCTATTCGCGAAGGCATCGACTTTGTCAAATAGCAATACGGCTGGCGATCGCCCCTACGACCGCCAAGGTCGCAAACACCCGGCGATTGCCTTGCAAAACCCTAAAGGTTAGATAATTGGAAAGCCATTCGGGCCTTGACGGCGATTGACGATTCGCCGGTGCAGGTCCACGTTTCAAATGAACTTAAGGAGAGCGAAAGTGGCCACGCAAGCGACACTGGAAAAGTTCCCGGAACAGGCCGATGGCGTCCAGATCGACCCCGGTCTCGGCTATGCCGTATTTGACGCCGACAATCATTATTACGAGGCGCAAGACGCGCTTACCCGCCATTTACCCGCCGAGTGGAAGCGGCGCGGTCCCAAGTGGATCGAGATGAACGGGCGCAAGCGGCTGATGCTGGGCGACAAGCTTTACGGCTTCATCCCGAACCCGACGTTCGATCCGATTGCCAAGCCCGGCTGCCTGCACGATTATTTCGCCGCCAAGCTCGACGGCGCCGATCTGAAGACCGCGATGGGCGATCTCGAGCCGCTGTCCAGCCGCCCAGAATATTTCGATCGCGACGCGCGGCTCGCCGTGATGGACGATCAGGGCGTCGGAGCGACCTGGCTGTTCCCGACCCTTGCGGTGACTCTCGAAGTGCCGATGCAGCCCGATATCGAAGCAGTGTTGGCAACGCTTCGCTCATTCAACCGCTGGCTCGCAGAGGACTGGGGCCTCGCTTACAAGGACCGCCTGTTCGGCGTGCCGATGATTTCGCTGTCCGATCCCGACTGGGCGGTCGAGGAAGTCGAATGGGCGATCCGCCAGGGCGCCAAGGTTATCTCGATGCGCAACGGGCCGGTCTATACGCCAACCGGCACGACATCCCCGGGCGCGCCCGAATACGATCCTTTCTGGGCGCGTTGCGAGGAGGCCAATATCGTCGTCGCTCCGCACGCGGGCAATGACGGCTATGAGTTCATCGGCAACATGTGGGAGCCGGGCGGCTACGGCGCATTCAGTGTTTCGCCGCTGCACAAGGTCGTCACCTCGCAGCGCGCGGTGCCCGATTTCTTCGCGGCGCTGGTCTGCCACAAGGTGTTCGAGCGCTTCCCGCGCCTGCGCGTCGCCTCGGTCGAGAACGGAGCGAGCTGGGTCAGGCCAGTGCTGACGCGCCTGTTCCGCGGACATGCCCAGACCAAGGGTTACTACAAGAAGAACCCGGTCGATCAGTTCATCGAACACATCTGGGTCACCCCGTTCTGGGAGGACAAGATCGAGGAACTGGTGCAGGACATTCCCGTCGAGCGGATCATTTTCGGCAGCGATTGGCCGCACACTGAAGGTGTCGAAAAACCGCTCGACTTCCTCGAGAGCCTCTCCAGCCTCAATGCGGAAGACACCCGCAAAGTGATGCGCGACAATGCCGCAGAGCTGACCGCGACCGCCAATTCGTGAGTGACGCGGGAGAGGAAATTCCGGTCCTGAGCGAGGTCGACCAGGGCGTCGGCCTCATCACGCTCAACCGTCCGGACAAGCTCAATGCCTGGACCCCGGCGATGCGGCTCGCCTATTTCGACACGCTCGAAGCTTACGCGAGCGATCCCGATGTGCGCGCGATTGTCGTGCGCGGCGCCGGGCGGGGTTTCTGCTCTGGCGCCGACCTCTCGATAATCCGCGCACCCGATGCCCAGAGCGAAGCTGCGCGAGCTGCCGAGACGCGCGAATATTGGTTCCCGCTCTCTATCGGCAAGCCGATCGTCGCCGCGATTCACGGGCCATGCCTCGGCATCGGCCTGCAACAGGCGATGTTCTGCGACATCCGCTTCGCCGCACGCGATGCGAAGATCGGTGCGCCCTATGTACGGCGCGGTATCGTCGGTGAAATGGGCATCACCTGGATGCTGTCGCGACTCTGCGGAGCCGGCGCGGCCAACGACATCATGCTTTCGGGCCGCACGCTTTCGGGAGAGGAGGCAGCTGGCATCAGTCTCGTCAACGAGGCAGTGGAACCGGATGCCGTGTTCGACCGCGCCATGGCCTATGCCCGCGATCTGGCCGCTAATTGCTCGCCGCTCGCCATGCGCACGGTCAAGCTGCAGCTCTACCATGACCTGATGGACGATTTCACGCCGAGCTTCGACCGTTCCGAACGCCTGCTCGACGAAGTGCTGCGTGGCGAGGACGTGAAAGAGGGCATTGCCGCCGTGCGCGAGAAGCGTCCGGTCAGTTTCCCCGGCCTCGACCAGCAGCTTGGCAGCACCGGAGCCTTGCCGAAATGAGCAGCGCCGATGTCTTGACGGACGCTGCCCTCTCAGTTCGCCATGGCGGAAACCAACCGCCGATCCCCGAAGGTTCGCTCGCGGCCATGCTGCGCGATCGGGCCGAACGGTTCGGCGATCGACCTGCCCTGCTGGTGCCACAGGAAGGCGGCGGTGTCGCGCCGATCTCCTACGCCGAAATGGTCGCACGGGCCGAAAACGTCGCGCTGTGGTTGAAGGATCGTTGCGAACCGGGGTCGCGGGTGGTGATCTGGTCGCGTAACGCCTTGGAAAGCGTGATCGTCCAGCACGCTTGCGCGCTTGCCGGGATGGTCGTTGCCCATTTCAACACCGGCTGGACCGATCCCGAAGTGCGCCACGCCTGCGCCCTGATCGAGCCTTCATTAGGTTTCGCCGGCCTTGGTTTTCGCGATGCCGATCTCGGCGAGAGACTAGCTCCCGTCGCCAACTTCCCGGTGCTAACTCTTTCGGATGTGGCAGCCATTGCCGAGACGCCCAGGATCGGCGACCTGCCCGATCCCGGCGCGGATGCACCCTGCCTGATCCAGTTCACCAGCGGCACCACCGGCAAGAGCAAGGGTGCTCTCCTATCGCATCGCTGCGTGATCTATGGCGGCTGGCTGCGTCCGGCGGTCTATGGCGGCAACGAGGACGACGTCTGGCTCAACGCAGTAGCGTATCATCACATCGGCGGCTCGATCGCGATCATGGTCGGCGCGCTCGCCACGGCCAGCGCCTTTGTCGTGCTCGAACGCTATAACCGCGACCAGACCGTCCAACTGATGCGCGAATTGCGGCCCTCTCGAATGGGCGGTGTACCGACCATGTGGCACGATATTCTCGCTTCGCCCGCGCTCCCTTCGGACCGAGCCGTTCGCATCGTCACCCTTGGCGGAGCCAGTGTGCCGCCCTCGCTGGTGCGCGAAGTCATGGAAAAGACCGGCGGCACCGTCGCGACCGGATATGGCCAGTCGGAAAGCGGCGCGATCACCAATACCGTGCCCGAGGATTCAGTCGACCTTCTGTGCGAAACCATTGGTCGTGCATCGCCGCACACCGAAGTGATGATTGCGCACCCTGAAACCGGGGAAGCATTGCCGATCGGCGAAGTCGGCGAAATCTGCGCGCGCAGCCCCGGCAACATGACGGAATACTGGGGCAA
>Ga0181593_10006224_pt1 | contig 10731 bp, 5 predicted proteins | sample 071ome_19_FD_133756 | JGI IMG/M metagenome (GOLD analysis project Ga0181593, IMG submission 133756) | Coastal salt marsh microbial communities from the Groves Creek Marsh, Skidaway Island, Georgia - 071413AT metaG (megahit assembly) | ecosystem: Environmental > Aquatic > Marine > Intertidal zone...
TAGAGGAAGTGCTTTACCAAAATCAAATGTTAAACCTAACCATCCAGCAATAATGTTGCTTCAACTCATCGCAGATGAATTAATTAATCCAAGATCAACTGCTGTTTATGATCAAATTAGTGGTCCTAATGCTTATTATAATGCTCCTGGATATAAAGGACCGAAACCTTCAGGAGCACTTGAAAATGCTCAGGATAACATGAGATCTGGTTCTAATAACAGCAAACCAGAAATTGTACCATTACCTCCCGATTATATTAAACTTCCTTCAAGATCTAAAAAGAAGGAAGAAGTTGGCGAAGAAGTTCCTGGAATTGATATGCCATCCAGCATTTTCTCCCGCTCTAGCACTTATCTCGACTAATGATTAAACCAAAGTCTAGAATGATAGAACCAACTTCGGAGGCCGCGGCATCCGAAGTCTTTGTCATTTCTGATAATATTATTCCTATTCGTGTAGCATCTGTCGATGCTATTTTGAATACAGAGTTTACTGAGGAGATGGAAGTTGTTCCAGAATCTCAGGTAAAGACTCTTATTGTACAGAATAAAACTACCAACCCAATGAGTAAGTTTTTCGTCAGGGTTGGTACTTACCTCGATTCATTGGAAAGTTTTCTGAATGAACTAGATGCTAATTATATCAAGAGCATTGAACAAAAGAATGAGATAGTTCAGAATGAAAAAACTGAGCAGTTTCTGAGAACATACAAAGCAAAGAAAACTGCTAAAAAATTATCTGAAGAAAAAAAGAAAAATAAGAAACCACTACTAGATATTGGAGATCCAGATGCTCTCTCAATGATAGCATTGAACATGGGTCTTACGATTGTTAAAGGCATTGCTGATATTAAAAATATGATTTTAGGACCAGATGTTCCATATGAGGCAATCAAAGGAAAACTAATACCATATGGTCCTACTGGCGGTGCTCAAGTTAGTGGTTATCCAGTATCGACAAACGGTACTTTCGGAATGCGAATACATCCAATATATGGAGATTATAGATTACACGGCGGTGTTGATGTTGGCGTTCCTTCGGGAACAATGTTTGCCCTCAAAGCAAAAACAAAAGTAGTTTTTGCTGGGGTTGATACAAATTCTGGATATGGTAATGTAGTAGAAGTTTATGTGCCAGATCTTAACAAAATGTTTAGATTTGCTCACCTTTCATCAATTGCGGTGAAAAAAGGTGAAGAGTTGGAACCAGGAAGTGTTTTGGGTAAGGCTGGATCTACTGGATTATCGACAGGAGTTCATTTTCATATTGAAACACACTCTGATTATGTTGACGGAACTGATCACCCACATTATGGTCATGAAGATCCTGCTCCATCATTGGGATATGTTATTTTGGGTAATGATCTTCAGCAAAAAGCAGAGGGTTCTATCGAAAGAATTGGTAAGGTTATGGTTGGTGAGGCAGGTGAAGAATTTGTCATTCCATTGAGTCAAATGCCAATCTTTGCTCATCTTATGATGGAGGAGAAGATTAAGTGTTTGATTCCAGAATATCAACAACGATTTAATAGATTTCCTGACATTGGATTTGAGAGACTTGCTGGAACATCTAATGATGTGTATGGATCTGGTGCTATTGTCAAAGAAGAAAGAGCATTACTGAAAACTATTGCTAAAGCAGAAGGAACAACATTGAGTTATGGAACAATTTTTGGTGGTAAAGTTATTCCTGAATTAGAAAAAGGTGAACTAACCGTTAGAGAAGTATATGATATGATGATGGAAGATGTTGTTCGTGGGCGAGTAGCACCATATGCTTCTGGTTCCCGCGCAACTGGAAGATATCAGTTTATGCCTGATACTCTTTCTGATATTGTCGCCATTGGTGCTTTGAAATGGGATGAAAAGTTTACCCATGAAGCACAGGACAGAGCAATTCTTGCTCGACTAGATAATTTCCGTGGAGTTAGTGAAGATCGTTTAGTTAAAGAAGGACTGAGTGATTCTGTTATTCATGATCTGTCCTGGGAATTTGCTTCTTTCCCAGCACCAGATGGTTTTAGTAGATATACTTTATTCGGTCGTAAACAACCCGCTAAACCTGCTAGTAAAATTCGCGGTTGGTATCTTGAGATTTTACCAACTCTAGTTCCACCAAGACCTGAACCAAAACCTCAACCTAGACCAACTCCAAAAACTAGACCAACTAATATAAAAGAGGCACTTTGGGATTTTGGTATTGTTCCAGGTTTAAGAGATGCTAAGAAATCTTGGGGCGAATTTATTCAGCAGTTCGCACCCAAGGATAGATCTTCATTAAATAATATACCAGGCAATGAACAAATGGAGATTGCCAGCGAGGATCAAGATCAATTCTCGTTTGATAATGCTAAGGGTGAAATAATCGCCTTATATAAACCAACAGTTTACTACTCTGACCCAGCATGATCAAACCATTAACACGCATACTTGGCAGAGCAAAACCAATAAAGATCAGAGCACTGACTCGCATCATTCCTGCTCGCGAAGTTAAGAAAGAACTGAAAAACTTTATTAGTATGTTTATTCCTATCATTCCACCATGGATGTTGGAGTTTGAGGATGAGCGTCAGTATCTTGTACCCAAGAGTCTTTTCAATGTTTTAGTCGAAGATCGTGATATTGATGACTGGAATTATTTACTTGAGAGGTTCAACAATTTATTAGCAAATCTTACTAAAGTACTTAACAATATCAGAAAAATTGATTATCAAAAGATAGTCACCAGTAAACTGTTAGAACGAGAAATTACTAATAGGAGAATTAAACTCACTGAGAAACTTTTAGAAAAGGAGGGTGAAAAGGACAAGAAGAAGAAAACTGATCCGAAAACTAAAATTGATGATCTTACCGATATTGTTTTAGCAGCAGGTGCCGCTCTTGTTGGTGGTGTTCATCCTCAAGTGAATCCTTTGGATGCCGCCACAATTGCCGACGCAAAAGCGTCTGGTGCTGATTTAGTTGCCGCTGCGTTCTTAGCAACTCTTGAAGCATCGAACGAACAACATGTTGCTGATGCCCTCCAAGTAATGCTCAATAGAGCAAAAACTGGTCATTCTTTGGCAGAAGAAATAACCGCTCAAGAACAATTTTCACCATTTTCAGCGGCAATTTATGGATATAGTGCTGATAAAGCTGCTGAAAGAAAATATGGTCATTTGAATGTAACTAAAAAAGAAATATTTGATTTGGCGAAACAGTCTAATGGTCTTGAGGCACTCGCCCAAAGATTCAATGCTGGTAATCCTGCTGTAGCACAGAAAGTGTTGGATGACTTTAAATCGCAGGGTCCATTGTCTGAATCATCTGCTAATTTTGTTGGTGGTGCTAAGTATTTTATGGCTTATCCAGTTGGTGCTCCTAATGAAAGACAAAGACCAGATGGTGGTAATTATTTTAGAGATACCTATTCTTCTGGTGCTATTCTGCTGCCAGAACTCTTAGATTATCATTACATTCAATATAATACCAACGATCCTACAAGTGATATCTCAAAGTTCATTGTAGATAAACCAACTATCATTGATACTCAAAAGGTTGGGGAACCATTAGTCATCATTCCAGTTGATAGACCAATAGGTAGAAGCATCCTTAGTCTTCTTTTTAAAGAACCTTTCAGAAAGATTGATCAAATGTTTATTACTAGGTCAAAAAAATCTGAAAAGGAAGTCAAAGCACAAACACCCATTAAAAATAATACTACCTCAATTAATAGAACTACAATACCACAATCACCAAAGGTAGAACAGAAAGAACAACCATCTATGGAGAAATTTGCTCCAGAATTATTTGACATACTTTATCCCCCAGATGGTATGTCTGGTGGTATGTTAAATTTTGGTGCTCCAGAAATGGAAACTCCAGATTTGGAAACAAATTTTTCTGGTCTCACATTACCGCCACTATCTTCATCTGCGAAGAAAAGTAATATAGATACTGTATCTCAAAAAACTGATAGTATTTTCGGTCCCAAAGTTATTTTTATTACGCAAGATATTTACGCTACAGAGGAATAAATGGCAGTATCGACACCAGAAAAAGTAAAAACTATAACAGGAAAACTATATGATGTTCCTAGAAGTGCTAAAAAGGTATCTGATATTAAACCAGAAGGGGAATCTGTGGAGTTTCCTGAAATTATGTCCTTTAATTATTATGAGTCTCTGTATGAATCATTTGTAAAGGCTGATATTACTATTTTTGATTCATCTGGTAAGATTGATAAAGCATTTGGTGGATGTGGTGTCAGACAATTCTGTGCTGTCGAAATCACATTACACGATCCAAGTTATAATAAGGATTGGGTGAGAGAGATTCCTTTCATGGATTTTAGTGGCAATAATTGCTTTTATGTTAGTCGAGTTGTTAATCAAATAACTCGCGGCAAGAAAAAACAATATACTTTAGAACTGGTCACTAAAGATTCTTTGGTGTCAATGACTAGATCAATTAGAAATGCTTGGCCACCTGATTCTAGTACAAAAATTGATTATAATACAGTTATAGATGATGTGATGAAAAAATACATTAAAACTGGTAAAGATACATCCCCAGTTATGAAGGAAATGTCCGAAAGTGTTGCTAAGATTATGGGTAACAATATGAAACCATATGAATTAATTAATTATATTTGTACTAAAGCAACACCAAAAGCATCTGGTGCTACTGGTGGTAAAGAAGAAACCAGACCTGCTGGATATGTTTTTCATGAGACATACGATGAGTACAGGTTTGATTCAATTCATGGTCTGATTACTAAAAACAGCAATTACAATAGTAGTCATGGGTCCTATCACTTAAAACCAATTAATACAAGCACAGCAACCGAAAAGGATAAGGCATATAATATTTTAAGTTCTAAATTTTATGATGGTGAAAATCAGTCCAGTCTGCTTGAAGAAATTGCTGCCAAGAAAAGAGGTAAACCAAAAACTAAAATACTTGATGTTTCTAGAAATATATTTAAAGAGATTGAAAAACTTCCACCAAAAACTTCTAGTGATAAATGTTTAGTGACTGCGGTTGATGAAGATTTCGGACCAGTTACAGTTACCACGCAAACGGAATATCAACTTGAATATTATAATAGCTGTGATGATAGTGCGTTGGATAATGAACCAACAAATCCTGAGATTACATCATTGAATTATGGCGCTCTTCTTGATATGCTCAAGAGTAAAACATCAACTATCAAAGTTAATGGTAATTTGTCATTATCTGCTGGAGATCACATTACACTTGAACTTCCAGAAATTCAGGGGGAAGGTGACAAAGGATCCGAGATCAGTGCTAAATACTCAGGAAATTACTTGATCACAAAGATCAATCATAAGGTCGTAGACATTGAAAATGTGCTTACATATATGGAAGTTTGTAAATTAGTAGAAGCCTGATGGATCTCAACACCGATTTTTCTAAAAATTTATGGTATCGAGGTAAGCAACTTGGGAAGGTTGGTGATACCTTATTGGGGTGGGTTACTAGTGTAAAATCAGCAAGTGGTACTGGGTATTATCAGGTAAGACTTCCTACTATTCATGGATACTGTGATATTAATGAACAAAACTGCGATGATGATGTAGTAAAGAAGGATGCTCTGCCTTGGATTCCTTCTGTCAGAAAAGATGGTAGTTCTAGCGTTCTGGGAAATAACATAGAACAACTCCGTAAAGGTGAGTTTGTACTTGTTAGATTTGATGGTCCTAATTTTACTACTCCAGTAATTGTTTCTAGGCACAAAGAAACCAATAAAACATTTTCTAAGAAAGAACAGTTTGATCAGAGTGGTCCATATATTATTCGTGCATTAGTAGAAAAATTAAACGAGAATTTTTCTGCTTCTCAAGGTTATAATGGTTGCTTTAAAATTAACACTTTAGCAAATGAAATTACACTCAATGGTGCTAATTCAAGCAATGCTAGTAAGTGTGGTGCCTCTGGATCATGGCAAAGTGAAGTTGGTGCTTTTATCGGAGATTTCTTAAAAATTATTCAGGACACTGATGGAAAGGTTGGATCGAAGTTTATCAATAGTGTGACTGGAGAACTATTTGAGATCAGTGGTTATATTCAAAAATATCTTGCCGCGATTACTAGTGTTCTTCGTAGTGGTATTTCTTGGGTAAAGGCAATTATCACTAAGGAAGTAAGAAAGGCAATTGATAAACTAACCAAATTGATTATGACACCAATTAAGGGTGTTACTACTTTTGTCAATGAAACTTTAGAAGAAATTCTCAATATGTTGTTCTGTAGTTTTGGTGATATTGAATCACTAATCTCAAACATGATTGAGGATTTATTGAACACTCTTGTCGATGCTGCTATTGATTCTGTTTTTGGTTGTTTAGATACACTTATCGATGGTATCATGAATGAAATCATGGCACAAGTTATAGCTGTTGTAGAAGACATTGCTAGTGCGTTTGAAGATCTTGCTGGTCTTATAGACATTTCTAGTATTGATTTTGTCGGAGAAGCAATCAACGCTGCCTTGGATTTCCTTGGAATTAGTTGTGGTGGATCAGGTGATTGTGCTACAGAAGCTTCTAACGCACTTGTCAACACATTCAATAATCCTGGAGAGTATGGTATTACAGCAGGTCTTAAGAAAGAACTCAATGGTGGATTGGATGCCATCAACGGTGTATCTGGGTCCATAGGAAAAGAAACGGCAAAACTTAATGCTGAAGCAGCAGAGTTTGCCAAGGGTGTAGATTTAGGTACAGCAAATGTTCCTGGTGTTTCTACTGATAATGAAGCACTTAGAAACGCATTCACAACAGCAAATAACCTAGCGGCAGATTATGTATCCAATGTATTTGATTTCTGTGGAAATCTTGCTGATGGTAATGATGGAACTACTGGGTCTACAACAACACCAACAAATCCAGACATGAATGATGATGATACATCAAATCCTGTTGATGGCACAACTCCATCTACTACGACTGCTGTAGTTATTGGTGCTACTGATGATAGGTACGATGCTACCTATACGATGTATCCAGTTAATTCATCTGTCGATACTGGTGGTACACAATCAATTACAATTCGCAGAAATAATACTCATGAAAATGGTGTAATTATTTTTGCTGTTCACCTGAAGTCAACTGATACTGCTAGAGTCGTTGGTATTACTCCTGGCGTAACAAGTGGTGGTGATCTCCGTCTTGAATCGGCACTTGCTGATGATCAATATGCTACAAATCCAGATGGTATGACATCGCCTGCTTTCCCAATTGCTGGTAATGTCGTCAAATCAGAAAAAATTTATTTCCCTGCTGGTGTTCAAGAAGTAACGGTCAATATAGCAACATTAAACAATCAACCTCCATCAAATGCTTATGAGGTAAGTTATACCGCTTCTATCTACAGAGCAGTTGATGATCTTGATCTTAATGTATATCCTTATCAGAATCTTCCCAGCACTTCTGATGTTCTTAATAGTGTAACACTTAATATCAATTTTGATCAACCAGCGGCAACAACTTCAACGCCAACGACAAGTACCAATCCACCACAAATAGTTTTTAGAAATATACAGTACACGATTAATAATGTCAGCGTCGATGCTGGTCAACCAGCACAATTCCAAGTTGTTCGTTCACCAATCACTGCCGATGAAACAAGAATCAAAGGAATTACATCTGACGGAACTGCTGTTAGCGGTACACATTACACTGGTGGTGAAGGTATCTTAACTTTTGCTCCTGGACAATCTACAGCAATATTCTCTGTTCCCACAACTGCTGACCCAGCACTTGTAAATCAATCACTCAATTTTAGTGTAACATTTACTGATGTGTTACTTCCACAAGGAAACTCATCTAATCTTGGTGGAACTGGTACATCTGGTGGAACAAGTATTGGTGCTGGTTTGACTAGAACAGCAACTCTTAATTACAGCACTACATCAACACCATCTCCAATTTGTCCTGCTGAAATTCTTCTTTCGACTCCTCCAAACACATGTATTGTACAGCAAGATACATTCCCACTGAGAATGGGATTCATTGCTAAAACTAGTGTTCCTGGTTATACTTTAAGTTATGCCTGGGAAAGAACTTATGATCCAGACGGAACATGGACTCCTGTGACAAATGGAACCAGAACAGAAAGTGTTGATGAACGAGTTACTACATTTGGACCCACTAATATCACAGTGACAGTCAGTGGAGTTCCTGTCACTCTCGATGGATGGGATACTAATGTTGTGACACAAACGCCAAGTATTACATACGCTGGTGCTGACACAAATGAACTGGAAGTCACCTCTCCATCATATCTTATTAATGATGAAGAATACTATCGTTGTACAATTACTGCCACACCAGATACAGAATCAATTTATACACCACAATTAACACTCACCACAGATAATATCTACATTGGTATTACATCTGATGGTGTATTTTCAAGCACAGTTAATTGCTCTCCTGCTGGTACACTTCAGGATGGTGTTTCTATTACTTATGACAATAGTGCTCCAAGTCCAGATACTGCCATTCCACTTGACGCTGGGCAGTGTACAATTGTAACACCAACTCAAAATGTTGATGATGATATCGAAATTCCTGTACCAGAAGAAGAACCAGAAGAAACACCAGTAGAAGCACCTATCCCCAATCCTTCTGGTCCATTTATAGTCCCAACAGTTGATCCTCCTGTCAGAGTTCCATCAACACCTGTTATTGTTGATTCTACAGGTGGAGTTGTTTCCGTACCAATCCCAGCGAATCTTCCTCGCTACAAGTATCCTCCACTGATTCCTATTACTGGTCTTGGGACTGGTGCTATCGCAAAAGCAGATCTTGATGATAATGGTAGAGTACAAAACATTATTATTAAGTCAAAGGGTATTGGTTATCCACCATCCAGTTTTGATCGTTGTGGTATCATTACATCTATTGAGGTCACAAATGTTGGTGGATACTATGAGTCTTCTCCAACAGTTTATGTTAATGATGATCCTACTATTGCCTTTGCTGCCATTGATGATGAAGGCAGAGTTGCTGAAATTAGAATCACTAATCCAAAGAACATTGTATATGATAGGATACCTAAGATCTTTATTCAAGGTGGCGGCGGTCTTGGTGCCTCAGCATTAGCAGTTGTAACTTATGTTCCTTGTGATGAAGTTGCTAACCGCTATCTGAATGTGGTCAATAAATACAATGAAAGCAAACTTGGAACAGTAAGAGTCGTAGACTGCCCATAAAATTATGACATTAGATACCAAACAGTCAATTGAACAACAATCTTCCGTTGTTAGGGAAGAACTAAATGAAGTTAGGCAGAAAATCTTAGATAGTTCTTTTAGAATTACTGAAACTTGTGGTGCTGATGACAGATCTTATGAGTTGAGACACTATCGCCAGTCGATGATTCGCTGGCAAGAAAATGGTGCTGTACTTATAACCGCTCAGAGTGCTACAATGGCACCAAATGAAGGTTATTTGGATGTTAAGTCTAGTGGTTATACGCATATAGTCTCTGGACATAACTTAAAGTTAGTCGCTGAGGGAATGAAAAAAACTGGCGGCGGTGAGGCAGGATCAGACGATAACAAAAGTATTGAAGTTCGTGGAACTGGTGATATTCATATTCAAGCAGATGGCAAGGGCGGACTTTATATCACTGCTGCTAAGGACATCGAACTGAATGCTGGTGGTAAAATTAAACTGACTGCCGCTGAGCAGATTAGTATCAATACAGGATCTCAAGAGCCAGTTCCTTTCGGCTTGACAAAAAGTATTGGTAGTGGTAAACTAAGTATCTCTACTGGTCAGTATGAACTTTCTACTGCCAGTTATAAAGAGACAGTCACCGCTTCAAAACAAGAAGAAAATTATGGTGAAGTGATTCAAGAACAAAAATTAAATATTTTAGAACCAGCAACACTTGGCGAAGGAGCACATATTACCACACAGGAAACTGTTGGTACATTACATCATAAGATCGGACACGATTACATTCTTGAAGTTGACGGTAAGATGAAAGTCAAGGTCAACAATAACCCTGACAAAAAGGTTGGACCACTGTTTCTTGAGATGCCCAAGGAGGCATTAAAGTATGAAGTAAATGGATCCAGAACTACTCTTCTGAATCAAGATCCTTTACTTCAATATGCTCAGGATTATGTTAGCATTCCATTAGGAAATTCTTATACTGAGATACAAACTGCTGCTCCTGACAATACTGCTTGGAGTGCTGGATCTCTTACCAAAGGAGACTGCGTTCTCCAAACTTCTGCTATCGGCACTATTGCTATTCAAGCAGGTTCAGTTCCTTCTAACGCCATTCTTATTCAGAATCAGGGTGGATCAATTAGAATGGAAGCAAATGGCGCGATGGGCATGATTCAAATGTTAGCGACCAAAGAAATTACAGGCACAGCATTAAAAATTAACCTTAATTAATTAGGAGACACATGAGTTGACACTAGGCAAGCATTGTTTTACGGAAGTATATGGTTGTCCGTTTGAACTTCTTGATGATGAAGTATTTTTAAAGCAACAGATCGTTGATGCTCTAAATAAAACTAGTTTAACCTTATTAGACATTTCATCTCATAAGTTTGAACCCCAAGGTGTTACAATTGTAGCACTGTTGTCTGAAAGTCATATCAGCATTCATACTTGGCCCGAGAAAGGGTCTGCTGCTCTGGATGTATTTACATGTGGGGACAGTAATCCAGAAGTAGCAATGCTTCATATGATATTGGCGCTA
>Ga0181593_10006228_pt1 | contig 10727 bp, 12 predicted proteins | sample 071ome_19_FD_133756 | JGI IMG/M metagenome (GOLD analysis project Ga0181593, IMG submission 133756) | Coastal salt marsh microbial communities from the Groves Creek Marsh, Skidaway Island, Georgia - 071413AT metaG (megahit assembly) | ecosystem: Environmental > Aquatic > Marine > Intertidal...
CTATGAGCGTGCTGATGTTGTAGCCACCATGCATGTCTCCGAGTAATCGGATCGCGTGTTGGCGGTCTATCAGTGGGCAGGACGTTTCGCCCGTTGCTACCGCTGAGAGGAAACCAGCCTTTACATAGGCCGCTTCATCGACCCCGGGAGGAACCCGCTCGGTCAGCAGTTCCACCAGAAAGTCCTCTTCTCCAGCGGGGGGATTTTTCAGCAGGTCGACCAGCCCGGACACTTGTTCGGGTGATAGAGGCGCAGGTGGGATCTGTTGCGCAGCGCGCTCGGCAACGTGTTGGCGGTAGGCTTCCAGCATGTATCGACTCCCCGTAAAAGCGTCTGAGAAAAGGCGCCGGCATTATAGCTTGCCGGCCAGCGGCATCGTTAACGCGTTGTCGAATACCCTCCATTCACTCTGTTCATGGAGTCCGCCATGCTGAGTGGCAGAAACTGCTAGAATTCTGGCGAATGGAGGCCTTGTGTCTAACCTCACTCCCATCAGAACTCCCTGTATTGGCGTTTGCTCTACTGGCATTGGAGACGCGGTGTGCCGCGGTTGCAAGCGGTTTGCGCACGAGGTCATTGACTGGAATGGCTACTCTACCGAGCAAAAGCGGGCCATCGATGCTCGACTGGACGAGTTTTTGGCAAAGTGTGTCGCCAACAAACTTCGTATAGTGGATCCGGGGCTTCTCAGTTGGCAACTGTCCGTTCAGAAGATTCGGCATCAGCCGCAACACGACCCCTACTGTCATTTGTTCGCGTTGCTCAAGGCCGGCGCCAAGCAAATCACCGCGCCCGAGCAGTTCGGGTTTGAAGTACTGCCCCGTTATCGTGATGTGACTCTCATGCAGCTTCGCGATCAGATTGATGAGGAGTTCTGGGTGCTGTCTGCCGCTCACTACGACCGATATATCTCGACAAGAGACCTGTTCCCAGAGCAAGTCCCGGAGGCCCTCAGATGAACGCAGCTTTGGGGAGGCAGGAAGCTTCGCTGTCAGCGATTCACGCGTTTTTACCCTGCGCTACACCGGACGCGTGGGTGGAATGTGCGCTGCTGCCTGAGAACCGTGCGACCTTGCTGGTTGATCACGCAAATTGCGAGAAGAAAGCAGCGGCGACGGCACTGTCGCTGATGCACCGGTACATCCACAACACGGCACTGCTGGAAAAGATGTCCAGGCTTGCCCGAGAGGAGCTCAGGCACTTTGAGCAAGTGCTCAAGATCATGCGCAAGCAATCTGTGGAGTATGTGCCCCTGACGGCGTCACGGTATGCGCAAGCGCTTCATAAAAGCGCGCGTAGGCACGAGCCCGGGCGCCTGGTTGATACCCTGATTATCGGTGCACTCATCGAGGCCAGGTCATGTGAGCGGTTTGCGAGTTTGGCACCTCACCTCGATCGCGAGCTAGGTGAGTTCTACCTGTCCTTGCTAAAAAGCGAGGCACGACACTTTGGTGATTACCTAAAGCTAGCCGAATCGCTATCGGAAGAAGCGGATTTTCAGTCGCGCCTCAACCTGTTTCGCGAGCTGGAGGCGGATTTGGTGACAACAGCCGATACGGAGTTCAGGTTTCACAGCGGGGTTCCGCAGTAGCGCCCTAGCGGATGGCAAATGAGTTCAACGATAGGTCGTTACCGCGTTCCCTGAGGTACCAACCCTTCTCCGCTGTCCAGTCACCGAGCACGATACGCTCGCCGGAGCCCACCGCGTGACGCGCAGGGCGATGCGTGTGTCCATGGACTATCCGATCGACGGAAGCCGCTTGCAGTTGTTGCTCAACCGCGGCCTGATTGACGTCCATGATGTCCTCGGGCTTGTTACTGGCAGCATCAACGCTCATTGCGCGCAACTGTCTGGCCAGTTCACGACGCGCCTCTAATGGTTTGGCCATCATTTCGGTTTGCCATGCTGGGTCATGTACGAGGGCCCGGAACTGCTGGTAATCAACATCATCAGTGCAAAGCGTATCACCATGGAGCAAGAGAGTAGGCCGGCCTGCTACCTCCATCACCGTTTCGTCCTGAAGCAGTGCTCCGTCAATATCACTGGCGAATTGTTCACCCAGCATGAAGTCTCGATTGCCGCGAGCCACGAATATCTCGCAGCCCCGCCGCGAAAATTCGAACAACTGTGAGCGTACCCGATCAGCCAGCGGTGCGTCGTCATCATCTCCGACCCACGCCTCGAAAAAGTCACCGAGAATAATCAGCGCATCGAGCTCCTGCTCGCGAGCAAGCAGAGCCACGAGTGCCGCTTCAATTGCGGGGGTGTCCTCGCTCAGGTGCAAATCACTGATGAACAGGCGGTGCACCGGGGAAGCGCCTCAATCTCCGACCAGAGCGATGCTCTCGATAATAATGGGCTCTAATGGGACGTCCTGGTGGCCGGCATGGCCGCCCGTTTGTACACAACGAATTTTGTCCAACACGTCGTCGCCGTCGATCACTTTGCCAAACACCGCGTATCCCCAACCCTGCAGGTTTTCGCCGGTGTGATTCAGGAAGTCATTGTCTTGCACATTAATGAAAAACTGAGCGGTGGCAGAGTGAGGGTCCTGAGTCCTTGCCATAGCGATGGTGCCGCGCGCGTTCTTAAGGCCGTTGTTGGCCTCGTTTTCAATGGGCGCCTGCGTCTCTTTTTGTTCCATGTCTGCAGTAAACCCGCCTCCTTGAACCATGAAATTATCAATGACGCGGTGAAAAATGGTGCCGTCATAGAATCCGTCCGCCACGTAGGACAAGAAGTTCTCGACCGTCTTGGGCGCATGCTCTGTGTCGAGCTCCAAAGTGATCGAGCCTACGGTGGTGGTCATCAAGACGGTTGCTGACATAGTTACCTCAGGGGTGCTGATAGGGAGGCGGCATCGTACCTGAGTTAGAGTTGAGTAGCGACGCCCATTTTTAGTGATGGATTACCGCGGTAGGCGACGAGCCCTGCCACCCGGAGTCGCCACTTGATATAGTTCGCGCGGTTTTCTTCATTCTTATCCCGGAGTGTTTGCATGTCCGCAGAGTTGCGCAGTAATTTTCTGCGAACACAAATTCAGGGCGATCTGGACGCAGGGCTCTCCGGGCCGGTCATCACGCGGTTTCCGCCCGAGCCTAACGGTTACCTCCATATTGGTCACGCTAAGTCGATCACTGTCAATTTTGGCCTGGCGGAGCAGTTTGGTGGTCGATGTCACCTGCGCTTTGATGATACGAACCCGGAAAAAGAGAGTCAGGAGTTCATTGACTCGATACAGGAGGACGTGCGCTGGCTGGGTTATGAATGGCACGGCGAGGTGAGATATGCCTCGGCTTACTTCCAGCAGTTGTTCGAGTGGGCTCTGCATCTGATTGATGAGGGCTTGGCCTATGTGTGTGACCTGTCCCCCGAGGAGGCCAGAGAGTATCGCGGCACCCTCACTGAAGCAGGGAGGAATAGTCCCTACCGAGATCGGAGCACATCAGAAAATATGGCGCTTTTCCTGAAAATGCGGGAGGGGGAATTCCCTGATGGTGAGCGGGTGCTACGAGCGAAGATCGACATGGCCTCGAGTAACATGAATCTGCGAGACCCGATCCTTTATCGTATTCGTCACGCGTCGCATCACCAGACGGGGGATGAGTGGCCCATTTATCCCACCTATGATTTTGCCCATGGGCAGGAAGATGCTATTGAAGGCATCACTCACTCGATTTGCACATTAGAATTCGAGGACCATCGCCCTTTGTATGACTGGTTCATTGCGCATCTTCCGGTGCCACATCGACCGCGTCAGATCGAATTTGCGCGCCTCAATACGAGCTTCACGATTACCAGTAAGAGGAAGCTAAAACAGTTGGTTGACGATCAGGTGGTTGCGGGGTGGGATGACCCCCGTATGCCGACCATCGCGGGTTTGAGACGGCGTGGTTATCCTGCGCCGGCCATTCGACATTTCTGTGAGGAGGTGGGCACGTCTCGCTCTGATGGCATGGTGGATATGGCCATGCTGGAGAGTGCCGTGCGGGACCACTTGAATCGACTCGCGCCCCGGGCGATGTGCGTCATGAGACCACTCAGACTGGTACTCACCGATTTGCCGGAATCGATGACGCTAGCAGTATCAAATCACCCAGCCGATCCGCAGTTCGGCGAGCGCCAGTTGCACATGGACAGTGAGCTCTTTATCGATCGTGAGGATTTCCGTGAAGAGGCAAATAAGCACTTCAAGCGACTGGTGCTTGGCAAAAGAGTGCGGCTTCGCGGTGGGCTGGTTATTGAGGGTGAGCGCTGTGACAAGGACAGTGACGGGACGATTATCTGTGTCTACGCCAAGTGCATCACCTTGGTGCCCGGTGCTGACCCCGAGGACGGCATGAAGCCAAAGGGTGTGATTCACTGGGTGTCGGCGGAGCACAGTGTGCCCGCAACAATTCGCCAATATGACCGACTATTCAGCGTTGCAGATCCCGCTCGCGCCGACGACATGATGTCAGCGCTCAACCCGGACAGTTTGGTTGTGAGCGATGATGCACTGATAGAGCCTGCGCTTCGGGATGCGGCACCGGAGCAGGTATTTCAGTTCGAGCGAGAGGGGTACTTTGTAGCCGACCGCTACGATCACAGCGCCGCTCACCCCGTGTTCAATATGACGATTGGCTTGCGCGATAGTTGGTCTGGCTCCAATGGATGAGTTGTGGCTTTACAACACGCTGTCTGGCGAGAAGGAGATCTTCACGCCGCAGGACGCAGAGCGCGTTACGATGTACGTCTGCGGCCCCACGGTCTACAACTATGCCCACATAGGCAATGCCAGACCCGTTGTGGTCTTTGACTGCCTTTATCGATTGCTGCAAGCACGGTATTCCAGTGTCTGTTATGCACGCAATATCACGGATATCGACGATAAAATCATTCAGGCAGCCCAGCAACAGGGTGTCAGTATCGAAGAGGTGAGCCGAGAGTTCACCGAGAAATACCGTGAGGATATGTCGGCGCTGAATGCGCTTCCACCTTCGATCGAACCCATGGCGACCGAGCACATCGCGGAGATGATTGCGCTCACTGAGCGACTGATCGCTCAGGGGCACGCTTATGAGTCCGATCACCACGTGCTCTTCGCGGTCGAATCCATGGACGGCTACGGCGCATTAAGTGGCCGAAATTTGGACGATATGCTGGCTGGCGCGCGAGTCGAGGTTGCGGATTACAAGCGTCATTCAGGGGATTTTGTCCTTTGGAAGCCTTCCACGACCGAGGAACCTGGTTGGGACAGTCCCTGGGGTAGAGGGCGGCCGGGTTGGCATCTGGAATGTTCAGCGATGATCAGAGCGCATCTGGGTGAGAGCATCGATATCCATGGTGGTGGCCGGGATCTGATCTTTCCGCATCATGAGAATGAAAGAGCGCAGAGTTGCTGTGCTTACGGCGGTGATTTTGTGCGGCACTGGATCCATAACGCCTACGTCGATATGAACGGAGAGAAAATGTCCAAATCGCTGGGCAACGTCCGCACGGTAAGGGAGTTGCTAGGCGAATACCCTGGCGAGGTCTTGAGGTGCGCGCTACTTTCTGCACAGTATCGGTCGCCGCTGAATTTTTCGGCCGAGTTGCTTGATCAGGCACGGGGGACGTTGGATTCCTTTTATGGCGCGTTACGTCGGCATGGCGAAACCCCCGCCGAAGTGATCGACCTTCAGGAGACAGGTGTTTTTAAAGCACTTCTAGACGATCTCAATACGCCGGAGGCCTTTGCCCATTTGCACGCTGCCGCATCAAGCCTGAACAAGTCGTCCGACGCGGCCGAGAAGGCTCGGGCGAAAGCAGAGTTGCAATTGGGCGCCTCCCTGCTGGGCCTGCTGGAGAACGATTCAGAAACTTGGTTTCAGGGTGACGGCGCCCACAGCGGACTGAGCGCTGAGGACATCGAGACTTTGATTACACAGCGAATTCAGGCCAAGCAAGACAAAGACTACGCTCGCGCTGACCAGATTCGGAACGAACTGGAAGCGCAGGGAATCCTGCTCGAAGATAGCCCGGAGGGCACCACCTGGCGCCGCGGCGCCTGATATCCCTAGGAGAGCGCCCGCTCTCCCGACAGTACCGTTTGTTGGATCAGGGTATTAATTGTCATAGGCCCAACACCACCGGGAACCGGTGTCATAGCGCTGACCCGATCAGCGAGTGGTCCGAGCTCAATATCGCCGACACCACCGGGATGGTAACCCGCGTCCACGACAACAGCGCCGTCCTTGATCCAATCTGCCCGAATAAACTCAGGTCGGCCAACTGCGCCAACGATGACATCCGCCTGGCGGACGAGGGTCTCGAGATCGCGGGTTCGCGAGTGACAGATTGTCACGGTCGCGTTAGCTGCGAGCATCATCATGGCCATCGGTTTGCCCAGAATGGGGCTTCGACCAACGACAACAGCATGCTGGCCCTCGAGTTCAATGTTGTAGTGGGCCAAGAGTCGCATAATGCCTTGAGGTGTGGCGCAGCCATAGGCCGGCTCGCCCATTGCCATTCGACCGAACCCCAGGCAGGTGACTCCGTCTACATCTTTCTCCAGCGCGATCATGTCAAAGCAGGCTCGCTCATCGATTTGGGAGGGCACAGGGTGTTGCAGCAAAATGCCATGCACGTCAGGATCTGCGTTTAACTGCTCAATTTCGCGAAGCAAATCGTTCGTTTTGGTCGACGCTGGGAGCTCGATGGCGACTGATTCCATGCCGACGCGGCGACAGGCGTTTCCCTTCATTTTGACGTAAGTCGCCGACGCGGGATCATCTCCCACAAGAATGGTGGCAAGGACGGGAGTCCGCCCGCCAGACCGTTCTTTTAAGGCCTCAACGCGTTGCGCCAGCTCGGCCTCTGTCAATTCGGCAACATGCTTACCATCAAGAATTTGCGCGCTCATATGATTCCCCCAAATCAAAACGGCGCGATTCTTTCAGAGTTTGGCCACCGTGGGAAGTCGTTTTGTTGCGCATTGCTCCCCCACCTCAATGCCGGTAAACTTCGCGCCGCGCGAGGGCTGTGCCCTCCGTCATCGGGGTGTAGCGCAGTCTGGTAGCGCGCCTGCTTTGGGAGCAGGATGTCGGGGGTTCGAATCCCTCCACCCCGACCAACTTCCTTCGGGTTTGCCACAGAGGAGGGAGTTAGCCTTCGGGTCAGTGCGGCAGGCTCGCTGCTCGCGCTTCTTGATGGTGGCTGTAGCTCACCAGGTAGAGCACCGGATTGTGGCTCCGGAGGTAGCGGGTTCGAGACCCGTCAGCCACCCCAATCACGTGTATGTTAGTAGACGCGACGTTGCGAGGCGGTGCTCGCATCAAGCGCTTACGCCCAGATGTATCCCAGACATGTAAAGGGGGAGGCCGAAGCCTCCGTGAAGTGTTGCTACCTGCTTGCTACAAGCTCTCCAGACTGTGCGTCCCCTATGCTGGTTTTTTCATCCAAACTTGCAAGAGTTGCATCAGAATAATCGACGCTACAAAAACCATTTGTATGGGGTTCATCGACGGCACGTCTGCGGCTTGTGCGATAAACGCTTGCGCTGCCCCGGACAACTCTCCGGTCTCTCCTACCGCAGAGAGTCCTGATGCAACATCCCTGAAGAGCCCGTTTGTGTTTACCATGAGTGTGCACATGAAGGCACTGACACATAAGCAATACAGGCTGACCAGTATTTTTCCAATTAGCGGTGCCTGACCGCTCTCGTAAACATTACTGGTCATTCTAAAGCCAAGCCACGTTGCAACGACATAAGCCAGAAACCAAACCGCGTTGCCAGACATGAAGCCGGCCAGCAGATTCCACATATCGAGTTCAGACATTGTTCCCCCTATTTTTTATTTGAAGGCGCCTTGCGGCCTAATCAGTATGTCGTCCGAGCTGAACCTGTCAAATTTAGTTTGCTTCGATAGGGGTGAGAGTTTTTGAGGGAGGGGCGCTGGTAAGAGAAAAAAGGGGCGATCCATGCCCCCCGGTAAGGTGTGCGCAAGGCTGGGGTCTTAAGGCCATCCGTGGCCACCTCGTGCACTCCCGTCGTCCTGACTTGCGCTTAGAATGTCGCATAATGCAATATTAGTCAAGCGATTATTTTCGCATCGATCAATGGCTTAAAAAATATAATAATATCAATAAAAACAGTATTATATAGAATACTTAGTAATCTGATTCGCATTTTAATTTCTCTAATACATCGATAAATTTATCCTTTTGGTTGCAAAATAAAACAATTTTTTTGGCTTTTCCGAACAAAAGGGCTTTTGATTTTGCGCAGGAATGCTCGTGTTGCAGGCTTTAGTGGGGGTAGTAGCTAGATAGGATCGGAGCCAGCAGCGCTGGATCGACCAACCTGTTTCCTGCTCTGTGAAATCGAGCAAGGGCGTCGCGATCTGGGAAGGTGAAATAGTGCCCCGGATTGCCAGGGGCGACGGCTTCGGGGCTTTCCTGAGTATCAAGCGTATTGATGGCCCCGAGCAGCGCTCTGCAGCCGCTAGGGTAGAGGTTGAGTGTATTTGAAAGGTAGCAGCCATCCACGTCTGCTGGGACGCCCTGAATGCTGATGATGCGGCCCGTATCGATTGTTTCGTCATCTATCCAATGAAGCGTTGAGAAGAGCTCTGCATCGCCAGCCAACAATGCTCTGAAGGTCGCCATCACCCCCCGATACTGAGGCAGTTTGCCGGAGTGTAGGTTCAGCACGCCCAGATGTGGGATATCGATCGCAGACTGCTTGAGAATGCGGCCGTAGCGGATCGAAACAATCAGATCGGGGTTCGCGCTTTTCAGTAAATCGATACCCGACGGGCTATTCGGATCGTTGAGGCGCTGCATGGGCGCTGTCAGAAAGGTGCTTAACGCGCGGAAAGTCAGTCGGTTGCCGCGGTGTGAAAGATCGTCAATCGGGGGGAATAGCAGTTGATCGAGCACGGTGTGCTCGAAAAAAAACAACATCGCTAGGGAGGGGTCATCGGGTTGCGTGCCGACTCGATCCGAGTAAAAAGCGGTGAGCTGATGTCTCTCGACCAGCTGCGGTAGGAGAAGATTTAGCGCAACGTTGCTTGCGAGATCTCGATTGATAAGGAGCGTTATGCGCACTGATAAATCGCCCAGCAAAGAAGCGGCCAGTTTAGATTTTCCAAGTCTCGGCATCCATCGCTGGCCTCGATTCTTGTGCTAAGGGGCGTTGTCTGCTTGACTCTCGCACTCCCTGTAAAAAACACCGATTGAGGTTTGAGGTCGATGTACCGAGTGATCACCTGTAACACCAATGGTATCCGAGCTGCGGCAAGAAAAGGTTTTTTTGCATGGCTAGCGGAGCAGAATGCGGACGTCGTGTGTATTCAGGAGATAAAGGCTAAGGAGGTACAACTCACCGACAGCGTATTTTATCCGGAGGGTTACCACTGTTATTACAACGAAGCTGATCGGCCGGGCTACTCTGGTACCGCTGTTTTCTGCAGGCGGCAGCCGGATAAAGTGATTACGCGTTTGGATTGGGAAATTATTGATACTGAGGGTCGCTATATTCAGGTGGACTTTCCAGGTTTGAGTGTCATCTCGCTCTACGTCCCCTCGGGCTCCTCGTCAGATGCCGCCCAGGCCCGCAAAGACGCCTTCATGAACCCATTTTATGATCACCTCGCCGCGCTCAAGCGCAAACGCCGGCAGTTCATCATTTGCGCGGATTGGAACACCTGCCATCAAAACATCGATTTAAAAAACTGGCGCAGTAATCAGAAGAATTCAGGTTTCATGCCGCACGAGCGCGCCTGGTTGGATAGGATTTATGACGAATTAGGTTGGATTGATATCTTCCGTGAGATCACGCCTGAACCTGATTTGTATACATGGTGGTCCAACCGTGGTCAGGCGTGGGCCAATAACGTAGGGTGGCGGCTCGATTATATGTTGGTGACGCCGGGTCTCTCCGGCAAAGGTCTGAGACAGTCAATTTATCGATCAGAGCGTTTCTCGGACCACGCGCCCCTGACCATCGATTTTGATCTGGCGCCCCCAGCCTGAGTGCAGACCGGCGAGCATACGGATATTGTCACCGCACTGTTGTTGAAAGTTGACCGAGCGCTTAGAGTGGCGCCTCGGTTTTAGGAGAGCGCTCTATGTTGATCCCGCAAGCATACGCCCAAGCTGCCGGCCAGCCTCCGCAAGGGGGCGGCTTGTTCCTGCCACTGATGATGGTGGGCATCCTGTTGTTCATGTATTTCACCACCATTCGGCCGCAACGAAAGCGGCAAAAAGAGCACGCTGCCATGGTGTCGGCGCTGAAAAAGGGGGACGAAGTCGCGCTCTCCTCGGGCATGCTGGGCAAGATTAGCGGTTTGGATGATAACTATCTGGTTCTCGCGGTCGGCGGCAACGTTGAGCTGAAATTTCAGAAGATCCACGTTACCTCTGTATTGCCCAAGGGCACGTTAAAGTCTGTTGGCGTTGAGTCTGATTGACTATCCATCGCGCCTGAAGTTGGCGCAGATCCCAACTCCGCTGGAGTTTCTGCCCCGGGCTACCGAGCGATGGGGCAGAGGCAAACGTCTCTGGATCAAGCGAGATGATCTGACGGGCTCTGTACTCACCGGTAACAAGATCAGAAAGCTCGAATTTATTGCCGCGCATGCTGTCGATCATGAGTTGGCAACGCTGGTCACCTGTGGCGGCGTCCAGAGTAATCATTGTCGCGCTACAGCGCTGGTTGCCTCGAGGCTGGGGTTGGGATGCCATCTGGTATTACGCGCCGACC
>Ga0181593_10006231_pt1 | contig 10724 bp, 8 predicted proteins | sample 071ome_19_FD_133756 | JGI IMG/M metagenome (GOLD analysis project Ga0181593, IMG submission 133756) | Coastal salt marsh microbial communities from the Groves Creek Marsh, Skidaway Island, Georgia - 071413AT metaG (megahit assembly) | ecosystem: Environmental > Aquatic > Marine > Intertidal zone...
TTGAGGCGGAGAGTTATAGCCACCTCAATGCGCGCTATCCGCCGAGGGTCTGAGGCCATATGCTTGGTAGTTTCTCCGGTCGCATGCACTATTTCAACTCCTTTTCCCTGGGCGTAAATGCCCAAGGTGGTCATGATGCAGGTCGTGAGGCTCAGGGCACATAAGTCGGTCGGCGAAAAGGCCGAGCCCATGCCTTGGTTGTCAGTGGGGGCGTCAGTATGAATCCGAGTGCCACTTTGGAGGTGAAGGTTTTCGCAGCGGAGGCTGCCGAGGTAGGTGCTTTGGGCGGTGGCCATGAGGTATGGTTTGAGGTGACAAATATCACCCTTATTTCGGCTGATTGTCGACATCTTGCTCCCATGAAACCGTTTAGCTTCCTATTGATTGCCCTGCTGCCCTCCTTGGCCATGGAGGCGCAAGTAAGTGGATGGAATGTGCGTGTAGAAGAAAAAACCATCAGCGGTTGGGCCGGTGCTCAGAGCTTTTCTATCGGAGAAGCCAATGGCGAATGGCTCGTGGCGGGTGGACGCGTGGATGGTTTGCACCAACGCCACCCGTTTTCGGCCTTTTTAGCCTCGGAGGCGAACCATTCCATTCATGTGGTGAATCCCAGTACGCTGCAATATTGGTCCATGCCCGTAGATTCCCTGCAGGTAGAAGTTCGAGAACAGTTCTTAAGCACGAATATGCAGGCCGTTCAGCTGGATAGCATCCTGTACCTCATGGGGGGCTATGGCTATTCCACGACAATGTCCAACCATACCACCTACGGCCGAATTACGGCCGTCCATGTGGCAGAGCTTATTGACGCCATTCAGGCAGGCAACGGTGTGGCGGCGCGGGAAGCCATCTCGACCCAAGTTGATGCACGCTTCGCCTGGACGGGAGGCGTAGCACGCGAACTGGACGGCACGGTTTACCTGGCGGGTGGGCACTATTTTCACGGCCTCTACAATCCCATGGGTCCCAACCATGGCCCTGGCTTTAGCCAAACGTACCACGACGGGTACAGCCACTTTGAGCTGGGCTTGGTCGGGGATTCCATCGCCGTGAGCAACTACGTTGCGGTATCCAGCCCAGCCTTGATGCACCGCCGAGACTACAATATGGCGCACCGCATCAACCCTGCGACGGGGGACCACACCCTGACGGCTTTTACGGGGGTATTTCAACCAACGGCCAACTTGCCTTGGCATGACATGGTGGATGTGGATGACAATGGCTTGGCCCTGCGTACGGGGGCTTCGCAACTGCTTAATCAGTACCACAGCGCGCACTTTGGCCTATACGATTCCGCTAACGCCGAAATGGTGACCGTCTTCCTCGGCGGTATTGGAGAATACCTCGTTCAGAGCGATGGAACGCTCATTCAAGATCCAAACGTTCCGTTTACAAAGCACGTTTCCGCGATGGTGGAAACGGTGAATGGCACGTCCGAATACTACCTTGGCGATCTTCCCGATTACTTAGGTGCGGGGGCTGAATTCTTGCCCGCCCATGCTGGCTTCCAACAAGGCATATTGCATGAATCGGCCCTGCCATCGGCTCCCAACAGCTCGGTTTTGATTGGTTACATGCTTGGTGGAATTCGGAGCACAGCACCAAACATCTTTTTCAGCAATGGTAACAATTTGAGCACGAGCAATGCCAAACTCTATGAAGTGTGGTTGGATGCTTCGGGTGTGGGTTTGCCCACGGAAGTTCTGGAGCGGCGTTGGGCCCAGTTCGATAGCGAAGGACGCTTGCGATTGGGAGGCAATCTAGATGCTAGGACCGATCTCTGGGTGTACGACGCAACGGGCCGAATCATATACGAAGGCCGCGCGGTGGCCTTTGGTCGTGGGTATGCGTTGGTCGACTCCATGCACTGGATGCCGGGGAGCTATATAGTCCGGTTTGAATCGGGCGAGAGCGTACGCGCGGTGAAATAACGCCTTCAGGGGCACCGCTTTTTTTAGGCGAACACGATTTTTTTCTCCTGAGCTTCCGTAACACGTCCAATTGGCGAGGCATGCACGCCTTCCTGACGCAGTAGGGTTTCAACGGCTTCCTGCGCTTCGGGGGCTACGGCCAATAATAGGCCTCCGCTCGTTTGCGGGTCAAAAAGCACAAACAGCTGTTCCCCGCTTACCGCGCCGCAATCGCTGTAGTACGTCACGTAGTTTTTAGTCGTGCCTTGAGGCATGCAGCCCGACGCATAGAGGTCCGCCATGCGCACTTTGTCATAGGTCGGAATCGATGCATAATCCAGCTCCGCACTCGTGCCAGAGGCCGAAAGAATCTCGTGCAAATGCCCTGCTAGGCCAAAGCCGGTCACGTCTGTCATGGCGTGGACGCCCTCGGGAAGTTTGGCGCCGACGGCATTAAGGGCGCACATGGTCTTCAGACCCCAAGCATGGTCGGCTTCGGTGGCGAGCCCTTTTTTCATGGCCGTAGCAACGATGCCAATGCCCAAGGGTTTGGTGAGGTAGAGCAGGTCGCCAGGCTGAGCGCCGCCGTTGGTCTTTAAGTCATCGCGACGGCATCGGCCGGTAACCGCTAAACCAAAAATGGGCTGCGGTACATCGATGCTGTGTCCGCCTGCAAGGGGTATCCCTGCCTTTGTGCAGGTTTCCCGTGCGCCGGCGAGGACTTGGCCCGCCATAGCAGCGGGAAGTTTGTCCAGGGGCCAGCAGAGGATGGCCAGGGCCATGTCGGGGGTGGCACCCATGGCATAGACGTCGCTAATCGCATTCGCCGCGGCAATCTGCCCGAATTCAAACGCATCGTCCACAATGGGTGTAAAGAAGTCCGTGGTATGCACCAACACGTCTCCATTTCCGAGGTCCATCACCGCGGCATCTTCGTTGGCTTCATGCCCAAAGAGTAGAGTGGGCCAGGATTGATCCGGATTGAACCCAGACGCCCCGATGACCTCCCGCAATGCGTTGGGGGCAATCTTGCATCCGCAGCCCGAACCTGGGTTGAAGCTAGTTAGGGCTTGGCGCGTCGCTGAATCCATGTTTGTAGGGTCGTTTGGGTCTCGCGAATGATCTTCTCCGCGGCTTCCGCAAAAGTACAGTCCGTGGCATCGACCTGGGCGAGGATGTAGTCCTGGCGTTTGGCCATGCTTTCGGAATAGGTTCGGTCGTAGTATTGGAGCGCAAGGTCCGCCGCGCTGCGCAAGTCACCTGCATACACAGCGTCCATGGCCCACTGGGCATTTTGGTGGCCTAGGCGTTTGGCAATCTTGGGGAAAACGGCCGCCAGGTCTTCGCGGCTGGCTTGTCCATAGAGTGCCACCAAGTGGTCCAATCGGTTCTCGCGAGAGCGCTGGGCGATGATAAGCGGTGCCTCCTTTTTTCGGTCAAAGAACCCGTGTTGAAGCCAGATGCGTCCGATGGATCGGCTTTCATCCTCGATCCACCAAGCTTGGTGGGGGTCGAGTCCTTGAATGCACTGGGCGCCGTCGTTTTCAAATTGCTCATTGGTGGGCTGATCGTCCTCCCCAACGTGGCCAAAAGCGGACCCTTTATGGTGGGCCAAACCTTCCAGATCCAGCACCTGGGCCTGCGAGGCCATATGCCGGAGGATTTCCGTCTTGCCACTGCCGGTAAGTCCGCTGAGCACGACCCAGGGGTGGTCGCCGCACCAGGTCTCCAATACCCGGCCGCGGTAGGCTTTATAGCCGCCCTCCCAGCGCTTTACGGAATGGCCCGCGGTCTGCAAAAGCCACGCGACCGATTGAGAACGCATGCCGCCGCGCCAACAGTATACTTCCAGAGGACCCTCTGCGGCGTAGAGATCTGCCTGGGCCACGAGATCGGCCATCTTGGGCCCCACTAGGGAGAGTCCCAGCCGAATCGCTTCGCCTTGGCCCTTTTCCTTGTAGCAAATGCCCACTTGGGCCCGCTCGTCGTCGCTGAAGAGGGGCATGGACAAAGCGCCTGGCGCATGGCCATGGGCGAACTCACTGGGGCTTCGAACATCCAAAAGGGGCATGGCCACAAGGTACGAATGCCCCTATCTTTGACTCATGCGCTACGTGGCCCTTTTGTCGGTTTTTTTCTTGGTTTCGGCCTGTTTGGTGCCGAAAAAAGATTTGCTCTTTGCCCAAACCCAAGTTGTGCGCCTGCAATCGGACAGTTTGGCCTTTGAACAACGCTTGCTGACGGCGCAAGGCACCATGGGAAATACCCAAGGAAAGCTCGAGGAGCTGCAGAAGAGCTATGAAGAGATTTCCAATCAACTCGATAACGCGGAGGCCACCCTGCAGGTCGTTTCACGCGAGCTCGATAGCTTGCAGCTGCGTCACAAAGAAGTCAGTGTTTCGCGGGATGTGTGGCGCATAGAGGCCCTGCGCGCGAAGCGCCGAATGGAGCGCGCTGAGTTTGTCCGCGACAGCGTATCGACGGTCTTGCTCAACTACAAGTCGTCCGCGTCAAAGCCCAAGAAATAATTAGAAATGCGTCTTAATCAGGCGCAATTTGTGGGTGTGCTTGCCCAGCTCCGCATTGTAGATGCCGGTGCTATCGAGTCCATCCATTCGGACTGAACCGCTGGCATGTAAAATGCGGTTTTCGCGCACATAGATGCCGACGTGCACGATTTGGCCTGCTTCATTGTCAAAGAACACCAAATCTCCGGCTTGGGCTTCGTCTAAGAAATCAAGGGTTCGGCCTTGCGTGGCTTGTTGGCTCGCATCACGGAGGAGCGAGAAACCAGTCAGCCGGTAGGCCATCTGCGTCAAACCACTGCAGTCAATACCAAAAGCACTTCGGCCACCCCAGAGGTAGGGCGCATTGGAGTAGAGGTAGGCATTGAGCAACAATTCTTCCCTGGTGCGCAACCGCTGGGCCGTCCGCCCCTGGAACAAGAAGGCCTCTGACCCGACTTGCAGTATTTGTTCCTCGGGCTGGTAAAAGGGCAAGGGGGAACCGGCCACCACGGTGCGGGTGAGACTTGGGGAATCATGCTCAATTAAATCCACCGCATCGCTCACCAAGGCTTGAGGTTCATCCACGAGACGTCGATAGGATTCGTGGGTGATGCCTTGAATTTGACGGTCCAATACCCAACCCATATAGCCGTCGTGGCCCAAGCGGATATGGGTCCATTCATTCTTGCGATCCACGATTTCAAAGGCTTCTCCAAACAGCGCCTGGTTCACCATTTCTGCGCGGTGGCTGGGTTCGGCACGCATGGGTGCCAAGCTGTAGAGGGAAAAGCCGTGGGTGCTCAATGCAATCGTTCAAGAATCATGGCCGATGCCCCACCTCCACCGTTGCAGATGCCGGCACCGCCGTACTGCGCTTGGTTTTGCTGGAGAACGTGCAGCAAAGTAACAATAATTCGTGCACCGCTGCATCCTAGGGGATGACCTAGAGAAACGGCGCCGCCATTCACGTTGCAGGTAGCCGGATCAATGCCCAAGAGGTCCATGTTTACTAACCCGACGACGGAGAAGGCTTCGTTCAATTCCCAGTAAGCAATGTCCCGAACTTCCAAGCCTGCCTTGGCGAGGGCCTTGGGCACGGCCTTGGCCGGGGCGGTCGTGAACCACTCAGGCTCGTGGGCGGCATCTGCGGTACCGGCAATGCGGGCCAAGGGTGTCAGTCCCAGTTCCGCTGCTTTTTCGGCAGACATGAGGACGAGGGCCGCTGCACCGTCGTTCAATGTCGAGGCATTGGCCGCCGTAACCGTACCGTCTTTGCTAAACGCGGGGCGGAGTGTAGGCACCTTATCGCGCAGGATGTTGGTGTATTCCTCGTCGCGGTCGACCACCGTGGTGGTGCCGCGGCGGTCCGTGATTTCAATCGAAATCACTTCTTCGCTGAATTTGCCGGCATCCCAGGCTGCTGCGCTGCGGTCGTAGGACTGCAGGGCAAAGGCATCTTGCTCTTCGCGGCTGTAATCGTGTTCTTTGGCACAGCGGTCCGCGCATACACCCATCACTTGCTGGTCGTAGACATTGATCAGACCATCTTTGGTTAGGCCGTCCACCAGCTGGGTGTCGCCAAATTTGAATCCAGCACGGCTGTTGGGTAGGTAGTGGGGTACTTGGCTCATGTTCTCCATGCCGCCGGCTACGGCGATGTCGACGTCACCGACCCGAATGGCATTCGCGGCCAATGCAATGGCTTTCATGCCAGACGCACAGACCTTATTCACCGTGGTGCAAGGCACGTCCTGGCTCAAACCTCCTTCGAGGGCTGCTTGTCGGGCAGGTGCCTGGCCCAAATTAGCTTGGAGTACACTCCCCATGAAGACCTCTTGAACTAGCTTCGGGTCCAGGTTGATTTTAGCCAATGCGCCATGGATCGCTTTGCCGCCTAATTCGGTGGCAGGGATGGAGGACAGGGCGCCTTGGAAGCGGCCAATGGGGGTACGAACGGCGGAAACGATGACGACGTCTTTCATGGGAATCAAGGGGGTTGTGTTTACTCGACGAAGATACAGGTCGATGCCCTCTGGGTGGAGCGTTGATTTTATTCATGGGCGGCAGAATTCGTTATGACCAAGCCGAATTTTCATGTATTTTCGCAGCCCTAATTCAGTCTATCTGTATTTACCCGGTGAGGTGGGTGAGAGGCTGAAACCACCAGTTTGCTAAACTGGCGTACGGGAAACTGTACCGCGGGTTCGAATCCCGCCCTCACCGCGAAAGAAAAAACCCGCAGCGAACGCTGCGGGTTTTTTGTTTTCAATCCTGCCTCCGTCTGGAACACGCGAGCGAAGGAATGCACTCACGCCCTTAAGGCTGGAACACGCGGATGTAATCTACCGCCATGCGTTGCGGGAAAGTGGTTTGGGAATTGGGACTACCGGGCCAAATGCCCCCCACAGCCACATTGAAAATGAAGTAGAAGGGTTCGTGAAACTCCGTCTTATCGGAGCCGGTAATATCCAAGGTGTAATAACGCACGTCATCGCGGTACCATTTGATGGAGTTCGCATCCCAAATAATGGAGTAGACATGGAATTCGTTCTGGTAGGAACTGCCGTTGGGAACGACAATGGACCCACCGGTGTAGGCATGGTTTCCATTGCTGGACCAATGTCCGGTGCCGTGGATGCGCTCATCGCCTTGGTTCGGGGTACTGCCCCCTGTCATTTCCATGATGTCAATTTCCCCGCAAGAAGGCCAGCCTACCGTGGAGATATTTTCTCCGAGCATCCAGAGTGCCGGCCACAGACCCTGCCCCGATGGCAAGGCCGCCCGAATGTCAATGCGCCCATATTTAAACGAGCGCTTCCCTTTCGTAATCATTCGGGACGACGTGTATTGAAAGCCCCCAAAGGTTTCTTCTTTGGCCGTAATGAGTAAACTTCCGTTGAGGAGAGTGGTATTTTCTGCTCGGTAGTATTCCAATTCATTGTTCCCCCAGCCCCAATTTCCGTTGCCGATTTCAAAGGTCCAATCGTCGCTCAAGGCCGTCGAGTCAAATTCATCGTTCCAAACCAAGGTGTAGCCTGGATAGCTCATGGGTGTACTATATCCTGTGGTGGGCACCAGTGGGGTTTGGTTCACAAGTTCGATGTGGATGGTATCCCACGCTTCGACGTAAATATCAAATGTGCTGTGGGCACGAATACGTACTGGATAGTCCCCCGTCTGGGTAAACTGATGAGCGAACTGTCCACTGGGTTCATTGAGCAATACCGCATCAGGGTCTTGACCCAGCTTAAGTGTGAAATAATTGCTCGCATCCGCGGTGACAGTGATGTCCACTAAGCCAGCTGTTTGAGTAGAAGCCACAATGGTATAGGCCAAATTTTTGGGTGCATTCGCCGAAGGGCCTTCGGTTTCGCATCCCAAAAAAAGAAGCATGGTAAGGAATAAGATATGGGGAAGCTTGCTCATGGGTCAAAAATAAAGTGGGCGGGATGTCCCGCCCACTGTGAATTAAAAAATTTGGAATGTTATTCCTGCTTGATATTGTCTACGTGGAAGGTTCCCGCATTGGAAACACCCCATCCTGGGAATAGGACGACACGGTCATATAGCGTCGCGGCCCCAGTCAAATCAAAGGTGAGCTCAGTCCAAGCCTGTGCCACGGTGACAGGTTGATCCTGCTCCACAAACTGGCTTGTCGCCGCGGAGTTCTCCAACTTGAGGCGGAAGGTACCCGTGTCTGGGGCCCACACCATCAATTTGATTTGATTGGCTGTGGTGAAGTCAAGCTGCGCATCGAGGTCCACAAAGAGGCCTGCCCACGTTTCATTGCCATGCACGGTCGTCAGAACGGTAGCGCTTGTGTTAGCTCCCGAGGCATCCGGATTGGCACCAATGCTGTAAGTACTATTGCCAAACGTGGTGAAGGTGGGCTGCACCGTTTCAAAATCAATGGGCAAAGCATACGTTGTGGGCTGGGGGCCAGGATCACTGACAAATCCTTCAGGAACTAAACGGATGTACCAAGCCAAATCGGCATTTTTGCTGTCCGTGTAGCGAAGGAAAATCTCATTGGTGTCAATGGAAACGATTTTGTACGTCTGCACACCGGTCCAATATCCGATCAAGGCATTTCCTGTGACCGTGATGGTCGTATCGGTCCCTTCGGTCAAGGTCCATGACTCACCCAAAACATTGGGCGTGAAAGCCGTAAAATCACCTACGAGGCTCGCTGTGGTATCCGTGAAAGGAGCATCGCCCGCATGGGCGCTGTTGACGTAGATATCACCATTGGTTACATGGTCAAAGCCAAAGCCCTGCAAATGGAACGTGTAGCGATCGTTGTACAATCCAGAACCGGCCTTTTCATTGGAACCTGCTGCCCACCATTCAGGGTAGTCGCCTGCAGCGCCCGAGGGGTTGGGTCCTACACCCATGTGTGCGGGACGGACCGAATCTACCGCCCAGGTCTTTGAAGAACCACCTGTAAGCAATTGGTAAATAGGGTTATTGATTAAGCTGGGGTCATCTTGAGCGATCACAATGTCTTGTGAACTGCTTGCACTACCGCCAGAGTTCTGTACGGTCAAGGTGACGGTGTACGTGCCTGCGAAGGGATAGCTGCTTGTGGCATTGGTCCCTTCACCCGTGGTGCCATTGCCGAAGTCCCACGTGGCTTGCAACGTGGCATTGTTGGCGGTGAATTCGATTACGTTGGGATTTGTAGCCGAAGGCATGAAAGTAAATTCTGCGTCTTCAGCGGTAGGTGGGTCGCCCAAGGAAGGCTCCTTTGTACAGCCTACAGACACGAGGAGGGCCAGGGCGACGAGTGTCCAACCTTGGCGCCAGATGCGAGTGGGTGCATTCATGGTTTTTGGTTTTGAGTTGATATGGATTAAAAAAACGTTTAGTAACCGGTATTTTGAGGCCAATTGCCACCGGCGAGATCGATTTCAACCTGAGGGAGGGGAAAGAGCTCATGTTTTCCCGCTTGGAAATTAGTAATTTCTTGCACGGCTTGGCCACTTCGCACCAGGTCCCAGAAGCGAAGACCTTCGCCGGAAAGCTCCAAGCGGCGTTCGTGGAAAATATCTGCGAGCAAGGTAGACCCCCCGGAGGAGAGCGCAGGCATGTTCACCCGTGCGCGCACTTCATTGACATAGGTCAATGCTGACGCATCATTGCCATTTTGGGCATGCGCCTCAGCGGCCATCAGTAGCACATCTGCGTAGCGTATCACTTTGTAGTTCAGTGGGGAGGTCAAGTCGTTGTCGGGCAATCCCAATTCCGCTTGGCGCTTGATGTACTTGTTGTTGTAGTACCCGGTGTGGCCGCCTCCGCCTATGGCATAGCTAATGCTGCTTGCATTGGGCTGCGCAGCAATAAAGGCATCGAGGTCGAGGACTGTCACATCGCGTCGAAGGTCACTGACGTCAAAAGCATCGTAGAGGTCTTGGGTGGGCAAGTTGTAGCTGTTTCCGTCGCTGTAGTAGGGGCCGTCGTACTGGCGAATCCCGTTAAAGCCTGCCGCCGCATTGCCTTCCAAGCAAACAAAACAGCCATAGCTGCCGCCTTCCAAACCGGAATACTCAATGTCAAAGACGGTTTCACTGTTGTTTTCATTCGCGTCCAACCAGAGGTCCGCATAATTCTCGACCAAGGCATAGCCACCAAAGTTGATCACAGAGTCCAAGGTGATGGCCGCTTGGGCGTGCTTGCCTTGGTAGAGCTGTACCTTGCCGAGGAGGGCCAACGATGCGCCCTTATCTACGCGGCCTTTCTCGGGGTTACTCCAAGGCAGGGTGGCCGAGGCATAGCGTAAATCAGCCTCGATCTGCGCATAGACCTCCGCTGCAGGGCTTCGGTCTAACTTGGTGACTTGATCCGCACCCAAGCGCTCGTCAATAACTAAGGGCACATCGCCAAAGTACTTCGTTAGCTCAAAGTAATAGTAGGCCCGAAGGAAGCGCGCTTGGCCTAGGATGGCATCCTTTCCGACAAAGTCAATTTTGTCTTTGAATTCCATCATGTAGTTCACCCGAGCAATGCCTGCGTAGTTCCAGCGGAAGATGCTGCGCAGCTCGTTGTTCACTGCGTTGTGCGTCATGGCTTCGATTTGGTGCAAGCCTTCTGTGTCTGTGACACTCTCCCCACCGGCAATCGCATTGTCCGAAGCGATTTCACCGATCCATTGGGTGAGATAAGACGTTTGAAGTAAGTCGTAGGCAGCCGTGAGCGCCATTTCATAGTCCGAAGGCTGGTTAAAGTAGTTCTCCGCGTCCTGCACATAGCGGGGTTGGACGTCCAAGAATTTTTCACAACTGCCCATCGCCAGAGCGCTGAGAGCCAA
>Ga0181593_10006232_pt1 | contig 10723 bp, 4 predicted proteins | sample 071ome_19_FD_133756 | JGI IMG/M metagenome (GOLD analysis project Ga0181593, IMG submission 133756) | Coastal salt marsh microbial communities from the Groves Creek Marsh, Skidaway Island, Georgia - 071413AT metaG (megahit assembly) | ecosystem: Environmental > Aquatic > Marine > Intertidal zone...
TAAGCGCTGGCGATGAGGGTAGCTATTCAGTCGCCGTCTCGAATACCAGCGGATCGACGCTGGTAGGGCCCACTCGGGTGAGGATGATCAGAGAGGCTCTGTTCAACATTTCGACGCGCGGCTATGTGGGGGTAGGCAATGAGATAATGATTGCCGGCTTTGTCGTATCAGGATCGCAACCACGAAAGGTGCTTGTCAGGGGCTTGGGAAGATCGCTGGAACTTGCGGGGGTATCCGGAGCCCTTGCCAATCCGAGTATCGCTATTTTCGATTCTCTTGGTGCAAAGATCGGCGAAAATGACGATTGGATTGAGGCGACGAATTCGGAAGAGATCGAGCAAATAACGCCTACCGTAGGGGCGATTCCACTCGAGGATGCAACGGAATCGGCTCTATTGGTTACGTTGGAACCTGGTCTGTACACGGTACATCTATCTGGAGTAGGTGGCGATTCGGGAATCGGTTTGGTAGAAGTCTTCGATGCGTCCGATGAGAGTATCGAAACGCGTCTAGTGAATATCTCGACTCGGGTATTTTCGTCGACGGGTGACCGGGTGGCGATCGGCGGTTTTGTCATCACGGGCCAAGACCCCAAGCGTGTGCTAATCCGAGCGCTCGGTCCGGAGTTGGCGAACAGGGGAATCGCTGAATACATGCCGAATCCAGAGATTACGTTGTACGAAATCTCGGAAGCCGTGGCAAAGAATGATGATTGGGGAGACGAGTCGGTATTTCAATTGTTGGAGGCGTTTGAACAGGCAGGAGCGTCTCCGCTTGCGCTGGATAGCAAGGATGCGGCTATGATCCGGGAGCTGCAGCCTGGGCTCTACACCGTAGTTGCGAACGACTTCAACGGGGAAGACGGAATCGCCCTGATTGAAATTTTCGAGATCCCTTAGCCGATCGTAGCGATGGCGTCGTTGAAAGTTTTGCTGGGTCGCATCGCGGCCGAAGCCTTTTCGAAATCGGGAGCATAGTAGCCACCGATATCGACGGGACTGCCTTGGGCGGAATTCAGCTCTTCAATAATCTTCGCTTCGCTCTGGGCCAACTTTTCCGCAAGAGGGGCGAAGATCGTTTTCAGCTCGGGATCTCGATCTTGGGCGGCGAGGGCCTCAGCCCAATAGAGTGCCAGGTAGAAATGGCTTCCCCGATTGTCCAACTCGTTGACCTTTCTTGATGGCGACTTGTTGTTCTGCAAAAATTTAGCGGTCGCGGCGTCGAGAGTCTCCGAAAGCGTTTTAGCCCGATCATTGGAAAAGGCGTTGGAAAGATGTTCGAGCGAAACGGCTAGGGCAAGAAACTCGCCCAGAGAATCCCAGCGCAAGTGCCCTTCGCTTTGAAACTGCTGTACATGCTTGGGCGCAGATCCGCCGGCTCCCGTTTCGAAGAGACCGCCCCCATTCATAAGGGGCACTATGGAAAGCATCTTGGCGCTTGTGCCGAGCTCGAGAATCGGGAACAGATCGGTTAAGTAGTCTCTAAGGACGTTGCCAGTGACGGATATGGTGTCTTTACCCTCCTTGATGCGCTTCAGGGAGAATCGAGTCGCATCGACCAGAGCAAGAATTCTCAGATCCAAGTCATCGGTGTCATGATCCTTTAAGTACAATTCGACCTTTTTGATTAGCTCGGCGTCATGCCCGCGGTTCTTGTCCAGCCAGAATATCGCTGGAGCTCCAGTGGCTCTAGCCCGATTGACTGCCAGCTTAACCCAGTCGCGGATGGCTGCATCCTTAACCTGGCACATCCTGAAAATGTCTCCGGTTTCCACCTTTTGTTCGAGGAGAATGTTTCCTTTTGAATCCACAACGCGGATACTGCCATCGCCAGGCGCTTGGAAGGTCTTGTCATGGGAACCATATTCTTCCGCCTTCTGGGCCATGAGTCCCACATTGGGAACGCTGCCCATGGTGGCTGGATCGAAGGCCCCGTGCTCCTTGCAAAACTCGATGGTCGCTTGATAGACTCCGGAGTAGGAACGGTCGGGGATAACGTATTTGGTGTCCTGCTGCTTCCCGTCAGGGCCCCACATCTGCCCGGAGGCTCGAATGGCGGCAGGCATGGAAGCGTCGATAATGATATCGCTTGGAACATGTAGGTTGGTGATCCCCTTGTCGGAATTGACCATAGCCAGATCGGGGCCTCGCTCGTAGATCGCTTGAATTTCCGATTCGATGCGGGCCCGCTTCTCGTCGGGAAATTCCCCTATTTTCGAAAACAAATCCCCTAAGCCATTGTTCGAGTCTACTCCGATGGATTCGAAGTCTTCAGCGTGGTTTTGAAACACGTCTTTGAAGAAAACCGAAACCGCGTGACCGAAGATTATCGGATCGGAAACCTTCATCATCGTGGCTTTCAGGTGGAGGGAAAAGAGAAGGCCTTGCTCTCGAGCGTCGGCGATTTGCTCTTCGAGAAAAGAGCGAAGAGCGGAGCGACTCATAGCTGCGGCGTCAATGATTTCTCCGGCCTGCAACGGGAAGGGGGCTTTCAAGGTTTTGCTTGAGCCATCGTTCCCTTGAAATTCGATACTAACCTCGGTGGCTTCATCTATCGTAGTAGATTTTTCGCTACCGTAAAAGTCATGATCGGCCATACTGGCAACGTGAGACCGGGACTCAGAGCTCCAGGCTCCCATTGAGTGAGGATTATTTTTGGCGTACTGCTTGACAGACCCGGGGGCCCGTCGATCGGAATTCCCTTCGCGAAGAACGGGATTTACGGCGCTTCCCAAGACTTTAGCGTAGCGGGCTTTGATTCCCTTCTCCTCCACGTTCTTGGGCTCTTCAGGGTAGTCGGGGAGGTCGTAGCCTTTGCCTTGCAGCTCTTTGATAGCGGCAGTAAGTTGGGGCATAGAGGCGCTAATGTTCGGGAGCTTGATGATGTTGGCCTCGGGTGTCTTGGCCAGTTCGCCAAGCTCAGCGAGGGCGTCGGGCTGACGCTGCTCCTCGGTCAGTCGTTCCGGAAAATTGGCGATGATGCGTCCCGCTAGGGAAATGTCTCGAGTTTCCACGGCGACGCCTGCTGCCCCTGCAAAGGCTTCGATGATGGGGAGCAAGGAGTAGGTGGCCAGAGCTGGGGCCTCGTCGGTTTTCGTGTAGATGATTTTCGATTTCGTTTCGTTCATGACTTCCTCGTGGATTGTTTCCTCGCGGAATAGAGGGAATTTCTTCGGTAACTGACTCCGCCTCTGGGTCAATAGAATATCTGCGCTTTGCACCTGATGGTATGCAGATGGCTCATTCCGTTTCCTAGCCAGGCTTCACTCGATTCTCGATTGAAATCGATGGTACAGGTAGCCCACGAAGGTGATGAATACCGAAAGCAGGGCGAAGGCGACGATGCGAATGAGCGTATCGCGGATGTCGAAGACGAAAAGCCGAAAAAGCGGCAGCGTGAAGCCGATCAGGGCCACCATACGGTAGGGCTTTATTTTGGCGCTGATGCCGATTCCGATGAGGACGAGACAGAAGAGGGCGATGAGGGAAGTATAGCTAGATTCATTCCAAAGAAGGTCGCTGGAAAGGAGGACGACCATTGACCCGTAGGCTATGGTAGCGAAGAGATAGGCCAACAATTGCCGAGAACGTTTGGACTGTCTCCGATGCGGATTGCGGGCATGATCGATTCCCAGTCCGATGGCCAAGGCGGTGACGAGCAGGCCTCCGATTAGGGCTTCTTTAGCCCAGGGTTGCGGAATTAGCGTGGCCTCGAGGGAGCTCTTCCAGGTGAGGAGGATCAAGATGCCGTCGCCGACTAGAAAAAAAGCGCTGAAGAATAGGGCGACGTATCGCTTGTGAAGCCGCCAGAGGAAGTGAAAGGCGATCGCCAGTAGGGAAAGCGTAAATACGCGTTCAAGCCAATCTTCCACGTTGAGCGCTGCTCGAAAAACGATGAGAGCGACCAGCCAATGATGCAGCGTTCGCCAGAACTTCCATCGACGAAATAGCTTGAAATCCCGAATCAGTCTTGGCCGAAAATTGGGTGTGTACAAAACCGCTAGGTAGAGCCCGACAGCGAGTAGATTCCCGAAAAATCCAACGGGAGATTGTGGATGGGTGATAGCGAAAAGAAAAAGAGGAACGAAGGAAGCGTCGCGCAAGGCACGGAAAGAACTTACCGGCGTAACTAGCAAGGCGAGGGCGAATAAAGCCGGCAGATAGGCGAAGTAGGCCTCCGTTTGAAACGCATTCGCCGCATAGGCATAAACCGTCGTGATCCAGGAAAAATGGAATACGAATTCCACCAGGGGTAGCAGAATCTGTTTCCCTCTCAGTTTGACCTGCGAGGTGGCCCAAGCTAGGGCCAGGGTCGCAGCCAATACCGCGACAAAGCTCATCTCGTCGTAGGGGCTTATCCAGAATTGGATATTGGCTGCTAGTATGGGGATGACTCCGCAGGCGAAGGGTACCAATCGCGAGAGTTTGGGAACGAGCGATAGCAAGCAAAGGATAGCTCCGAAAAGCGCGGTTATTAAAGGTAGGACGTCCTTGGCCACCTGCGTTTCCAATGCGAAGACGGAGGCTATCAAGCCGTTGAACAGGGCGGGCAGGATATAGTAGCGAGTATTTCGCCCATCCGATATCCTCGTTTGATGCAAAAAGGCGAGAAGAGCGGTCGCGGCGAGTGGATGGAGAAGAAAGAGGGTCCATGCGAAACTGCCAATCTCCAAACGGGATTGATCGAGGCTGTTCATGGCGTAGCCGAGCGATACGATCCAGACAATTAGGGTTGCGGTTTCCTGCAAAAATGATCGAGACCGCGCCGCTACCCAGGCCAGAAGTCCGGCTTCGATAATCAGTGCGAACCAGCGAATGTCGCCATCGAATCGGTTGACTAGCCACAAGGCGGTCAGGGCGCCGGCCTTAATTAGGAAAAGCTGGAAGAGGAAATCTTTTGGGCCGTTGCGGCTGAACCATCCCGCCCAAGCAGTGAAAACGATTGCTCCGAGTCCATAGAATGCCACCAGTTCACTGGTGAACAGCTTCATGTAGAGATAGCCAACGGCCAGAAAAAATGAAGTATTTAATAGGTGGATACGCCGAATGGCGGACTTCTCGGCAAACAACTTCCAAATCGCTTCGGATAGGGGTAAGAGCGAAACGGATATAAGCAGATAGGCGAGAACGCTCCAAGCATGGGGAAGCGTAATGGTTTGCGATCCTATGAATTCCAGAAGGCAGAAACTTAGAACTGGCAAGTAAGCCCCGATCGTGGAAATGGAGAGGATGGGAAGCCAGTCGAACTTGCGGCTAAAGGCGATGCCGATCAAATAGAGGGCAAGCGCGGAAATGAGCGAGGATTCTAGCAAGCCGACGTATGAGGAATACAAGGACGATAGAAATCCATAAGCCAAAGCCATGATGGCGATATTCCGATTGGAAAGGCGAAGGCTGGTGGTAAAAATAAACGCGACGATAGCGAATTGCAGGACGATACCAATCAGAGGATTGTCTATGATTCGCACGGGGGGAGCTGCGTAGGCGGCTATGCTGGTTAGGTAGAGCATACTGAGCCCAGTGGAAAGCAGCGTGGACCCGAATCGCGGCCGGCGATTGAGGAAAAAGATTCCGGCTCCCAGGACGGCGATGTCGGCTAGGACTAGCTCGACAAAGCGGATCCAAGCGGGAGTTCCTTGAGAAATATAGACGGCGAAGGAAATCACCGCCAGTGTGGCTAGCAAGCCCCCGAGGCGTGGAAGCCACCATTGCATCAAACCAGCCTCGGCAGAAGCCGATCCTTTGGGGGGCCACAGGCCGATTGACCGCAGGGTTTCAACCAATTGGGACGGGGTAGCGGGCTTGGGTGCCGTCTCTGGGGACACTACCGCTGCCGCTTTGGGCGCGGGCTTGGAAGCGGGAGTCGTGAAAGTCTGGGCAGGTTGCGGTTTTCTGGGCGGTTCGGGCCCGACAACGCCTTGCGTGAATGGAGTTGGGGCTCCCGATGGGGCGCGAGACTGTTCTGGAGAGGGAGCGGGCGTTTTAGTAGGCTTCGACACTGAGCTCGCTTGTTTAGAAGGTTCCTGGGAAGCGCTCAGACTGTCCATTCTTTGTTCCAGCAACTGGATACGCCTGGCATCCTTCGATCGCTTGATCAGCAGGTAGATGCAAATCGGGAAAGGAAGGAGGAGGAAGAGCGCTCCGAGAAAGAGGAAACCGGACATAGAAGGGGTTTATAGGAAGTTTTCGGAGAAGTTGTTCGGTAAGGATACCGCCGCAAACCGCGGCGCATTCAAGAAAGCGGGCGATCTCCGAGCGCCCACATTCTGATATATAGAATGGGCGTTCGGAGACAGCCCGCTACGTTTTTGGAAACGAATCGAGCTTTCGGAAACTGGAGCCAAAAAGAAAAAAGATCTCCGCCGCAAGCAGCGTGGTATTTCTAAAGGTGGGGTGGATCGTCTTGATCCTCCGAAACCTGTATGCGGAGGTCCGAGCCGGTCCTCCCTACCAAAAAGCCGAAGCCGCCGACAGATCGGGGCCGCCGACAAGCTTCGGGGTATTAGGCCCAAAAAGAAAATGCCGGAATACACGCGCTTAATGACGAACACATCTGGACTAAAATGCTGCATCTGATTGGCTCGTCAGGCTAGTATTGAGCGCAGTTCCGTTTTGGGATCGCCCGCGGCTAGCGGGCTGAATTGAGCTGAACGCTTCAAAAGGCTCGCGAGCCGCGGGCAATTCCCATTTACCTTAAGTATTCGATGGCAGGACACTGAGGCTGGTAGGCATTCTCTTTACAGCTCGGGGGCGATGTTCCAATCGCGAGGATAGACGACGTCGTAGGCGGTGACGAAGGTTCTTTCCGCTTTCGGTTGCAGGACCGCTTCCCATTGAAAGATGCCATTATTCTCGTTTTCTTCATCGATGACAACATCGCTATCTTTGGGGGCGATGCGCCGAATTTCGATCTTGGAATTCTGGGAGATCGGAAACTGGTCTACGATGATCACCTTGTGGGCTACGTTACGCTGATTGACAACCGAGTTTCGGTATTCCCGCTTCAATGTAGTGGTTTTGTCGATAAATCCAGAATCGCGATCCTTTTGCGCCCCCTCGGTTCGCTTGACGACGATATTGCCGTCCACGCCAAGCGAGATCTCCGTTTCCTCCTCGGGCAGAATTTTGTCTAGGAAGACCTTGGACGACAGCTTTCCGTCCACGAATGCCAGGGCTTGTCCAGGCAGTATGGGCAGCGGCAAGGTGTTTTTGATTTTGGCCCGCAGATAGGCGTCCAACTGTATCCGAGGAACGGACTCTGACCAGAATTCCGCTTCGATGGATTCTTCCAGAACCTTATAGGCACTGCTATCCTTGGAGCTAGGAACGGTAATTTGGCCAGGTATGGTCGCTTGAAAGGATACGGTGGAGGCAGTGACCGCGACTTGTTGTTGGCTAGCCGGCCGGGCGGACTTCGCGTCGAAGCTGCCGGAGCCCACTGACAAAGGCGAGAGCTCGACGACTCCCTCCTCGAGAACGGCGCGTCCCCGGTAGGTGTCCTCCATTTTTCGGACGACGAGGGGCGGTGGCTCAGGCACGTTCCCTTGCCGGCTCGCTTGGTTGGTTTGCAAAGAAAGCGTGATATTCGACCAGTTTTCGCCAGTGCGCTGCCAGACAGAGGCGAAGTATCCGAAATCCAAGGATCCTCGATCGGGCGAAGCCCGCAATTCGTATTGGGGAACCCAGCGAGCATTATTGGCCAAATAACTGAGAGCGATCCCGACTTCGCTTGCGCTGTCCATCTCGATCTCGACTTCGGCGATAGATGATAGCAAGGCTGCTGTTTCGACGGCTTCTCTAAGTTCCGTTTCGATTTCCTGGATACGCTCATCGATTTCGCGGATTGCCAATTCGGATTGGTCGATGGTCTTGTAGGCATCGGTCTGGGTTTGTTGGGCGAAGGCATTGAGCTCTCTCGCCTGATCCAATGAAAGGGATTCGCCTTCGTCGATCTTGCCGAATTCCGCCGCGAAGGATTCGCGCATAGCTGTTGCGAACGCGATGTTGGCTTTCGCTTCCGACTGGAGGCGTTGCTGACGGTCTTTGTCTTTCTTGGCGGTGTCGAGTCGATCGCGGATGGCTTTGACGATATCGCTTTCTTGGCGCTCTTCCGGTCTGAAGATTTTCGCGTTGCGTATCAGGCCATTGGTGGCGTCGAGAAAATTGGTTTGCAGGGCTGAGGTGTCGACTTGGCTAGGCAGGTTTTTGAATACGAGAATCGACTTTCCGGCAGGAACATTGACGGTTCCTTCTCTGGTAACCAGGGCGCCATCCCGAAAGAGGGAAACCTCGGTGATGGCGGATTCGACTTCGATTGCGTCGGCCAGGCTTGTCAGAGGTGAGAGGAAAACAGCAAAGAGGGCGAAGGAGGCTCGAAATTTCATAGTGTCAAGAGATCGATGGGACGATGGACATCAATTCAGTCTGATGGATCCGAAATGGCAATTGTAATAAAGCGTACCTTAGGAAGACGATTGGGAATGGGAGTTTCTTAGAGACCATCGAATGAGAAGATAAAATGGGGTGTCCGAAGTAGGGTGGCCGCAAGCGGCGCCCCTACCATCGTTGACTTGCAGTAGCGGGTTTATCCCGCGATTTCGGTAGCATGCGCGTTATTTTATAGCGGGATAAAGCCGCTCCTACATTCGTCCACAACCTAGGATCGCGCTGTCGGAAACTAGCCTGAATCAATCGTTCAAAACTGACTCCAAAGATTCCTAGAGATTGACCTTTTGGCAGGATAGACCCGTGATCGGTCCCGAAAGACTTTCAGAGCATTGGAACGGACTCGTCATATACACATTAAAGGCGCTCGCGAGCACAACCTTCAGAACATCGAGGTAAAGATACCCCGCGACCAGCTCGTTGTTATCACGGGTGTCTCGGGTTCGGGTAAATCGACGTTAGCATTCGATACCCTGTACGCCGAAGGCTACCGCAAGTACATGGAGAGCCTATCGACGCAGGCTCGACAGGCCATGGAGCAATTCAAGCGCCCGGATGTGGATTTCATCCATGGCTTGTCGCCGGTGCTAGCTATCGAGCAACGTTCTGCCTCGTCGTCTCCGCGGAGCACGATAGCGACCGTTACGGAAATCGCCGACTATGCTCGTTTGCTCTGGACATTGAAAGGCGAGCAGCGCTGCCCCAAAGATGGGGGACTCATTTACCGGCAAACGCTGGACAGTTCAGTCGAGCAAGCGATGGGATTGCCTCACGGCGCTCGAGCCATGGTATTGGCCCCGTACATGGCGGCAAAAAAGGCGGTGATTCTCGATGAGCTGCCGCGATTGAGGCAAAAAGGATTTCAGCGTGTTCGCATAAACGGCGAGGTCGTGAACATCGATGAATCGGAAGGGCGCGTTTCGGGCAGGGGAGAGCTGGTTTTGGAGCTAGTGGTCGATCGTATTGTTATCGGTCCGGATCAACGAAGCCGATTGGCGGATTCCTTGGAGTTGGCGTTCAACGAGGGGAAGGACCGGGCGTCGATCGCTTATCAGGCTACGCATGATGCGGACTGGCAAGAGCTCGCTCTCAGTCGTAATCTGGCCTGTTCCAAGTGCGGGGAGGTATTTGAGCCCATATCGCCGCGTCATTTTTCCTTCAATACGATCGAAGGGGCTTGTTCGGAGTGTGGCGGGTTGGGGAAAACGCGACGCTTTCTGGAAGAGCTCGTCGTTCCTGATGCCAGCAAATCGGTCAAGAATGGGGCGTTGAAGCCTTTGCGAATTGGAGGCAAGCAACTCATAATCCGCAACAATGCCCTACTTCGTCAATTGGCCGAGCAACTGCCCTTCGACCCTAAGACTCCTTGGAAAGACCTGGATCGAGGAATTCAGGAAGCCCTTCTTTTCGGAGTCGACGATCGGCTTTTCGAGTTCAAGTTGACGCGGCGAAAAACCAAGCCGCCACCGCAGAAATTCGAGGGTGTGATGGCTCTCCTGCAAAAGTCCTATCAGGAAACGAAAAGCGACGGCTTTCGGGCCCGATTAATGACCTACCAAACGGATCAAGAGTGTCCATCCTGCCGAGGCCATCGATTCAGTCAGCGGAGCGCCAACGTTTTCGTGGAAGGGAAGAGCGTACCCGACTTTCTGGCCATGGATCTGGGTCGAGCTCACGCCTTTGCGGCGAGCTTGCCGGCGAGTAAAGACCGGGTCTCCACTTATGGGGAAGTGATTGAAGGGATCGAGTTGCGACTACGATTTCTTAAGGAAGTCGGGCTGGGATATCTGACATTGGACCGCCAATACAGCACTCTTAGTGGCGGCGAGGCCCAGCGGGTTCGCTTGGCCACGCAGTTGGGCATGAGCCTGGTAGGGGTTGTCTACGTCCTCGATGAGCCCAGCATCGGTCTGCATCCGAGAGATAACCTAAAGCTGATTCAGTCCCTCAAAGAGCTACGGGACCGGGGCAACTCGGTCATCGTTGTCGAGCACGACGAGGAAACGATGCGGGCATCCGACCATCTGATTGAGCTGGGTCCTGGGGCCGGTTCCGCTGGAGGCAAGGTGCTTTTCGAAGGGCCTCCGGAAGACTGCTTGAAGGGAGCGAGCGGTAGGTTTGAGACGGGGGACTACTTGTCGGGAAAATGCAGTTTGACCAAGTTTGTGGATACCAAGGATCCGGAGGAAGGCTGGCTAGTGGTCAAGGAAGCGAGCGAACACAATCTGAGGGACGTCGACGCCCGTTTCCCGATCGGTTTGCTGACCTGCGTGACTGGA
>Ga0181593_10006234_pt1 | contig 10722 bp, 8 predicted proteins | sample 071ome_19_FD_133756 | JGI IMG/M metagenome (GOLD analysis project Ga0181593, IMG submission 133756) | Coastal salt marsh microbial communities from the Groves Creek Marsh, Skidaway Island, Georgia - 071413AT metaG (megahit assembly) | ecosystem: Environmental > Aquatic > Marine > Intertidal zone...
CGCGCCAGAACCTGCCTATCACGGGCTCAAATTTCATGAAACATTTGGGCCATTGGCCTTTACGTTTCACGGCATTGCAATCGGGCTGCGCGACCTTGGAATGACGCTTAACCCGCAATCGGCACATTATACGTTAATGGGCATTGAAACATTATCACTGCGCATGCAGCGACATGTTGAAAACGCCCAGAAAATTGCGGCTTGGCTTGAAACCCATGAAGCCGTTGAAGCGGTGACCTATGCTGGGCTTCCCAGTTCGCCCTACAACCACCGCGTCGCAAAAATTTGCCCCAAAGGCGCGGGCAGCTTGTTTACAGTATCGCTGAAGGGCGGCTATAAAGCCTGCCTAAAATTCGTGGACAGTCTTGAAATTTTCAGCCACGTGGCCAATTTAGGCGACAGTAGGTCATTAGTGATACATTCCGCCTCTACCACGCACCGACAGCTAAGCCCCGAACAGCAAATTGCAGCAGGCGCTGGGCCAAATGTAGTTCGCCTCTCAATTGGAATCGAAGATAGTGACGATTTGATCGCGGATCTGAAGCAAGCGCTTGAGATTGCAAAATTCGTTTAAACACCTTTGGTCAAGCTGGCTATTCCGGCTTGGCCACTATTTCATACTGAGCAATCACCGACTGCCTGAACGCAACGTCTTTTGGCACAATTCCCGCCTCTGATAAGCCGCGCTGTGCGCTCAAAAAACCGGGGGGGCCACTGCGCTCGGCGACACGATCGGTCAGGCTGATCAATTTGCCCAATTTCACATCTGAAGCCTCTGCGTAATCCTGCGCTTTTACCAGCGCGTCTTTCATGGCGTTTTGTCGAGCTTGGCTTTGCCAACGAGCCTCATCCTTGGCTAGAAAAACCAGATTTCCCAATGCCGTTACCCCAAAGTCGAGGCCGATTTGAACAATTTCTGGAAAGGCAGGAAGATGGTTGATTGTGACCTCCAGCCGCGTAGTAGCGCTATAATCCAGCAATTTAGGTGGTTGCCGATCAATATATTGAAAATTTGGTGACAGTGATAAAACCGAGCTTGCCAGATCTTCTTTGGGCAAGCCAAAAGCTTCAAGGGCGGCGAGGATTGAGGCTGTTTTTGAACTGAGCGCGCTCATTGCTGAGGCCGGTGCATCAGCGCGGGCTTCAATTGTCCAGGTCAACTTTGCCTGGTCAGGTTTAACCTTGACCACTGCCACACCGGTGACCGTCAGCATTCTGACAGGCTGAGTTGCGAATGCCAGCTGCGATGAAAAAATCAAACAGACCGCGAGGTAAATGATATTTCTGCATATAAAATGTTTAAAATACATGACCGCTCCTTCATTTCCAGCAAGGGATTTACGCCACGTGACAGAAACAACTATAGCGCAATTTTATGCCTGCCGCGATAGTTTTGCTTTTCCCGCACGCCATCCTAGTCTAGAAGGACGTAGTCGCGGTCCAACCGAGCCTTGCTGTAAAAGATAAACTCGAGCAAATGAAACCAGACTTTGCCCTTTCCCTTTCCTTCGATGGCATCACTTTGCTGCATCGAACAAAACCGGGCTGGAATATTATTGGCACGGCAAAATTGGACTCTGCAACTTTCGAAAATGATGTTGCTGATATCCGGCGCAAAGCGTTAAGCCTTGATGCACGAGCCGATAGCGTAAAACTTGTGATACCGAATGAACAAATTAAGTTCATTAAATTGCTTCGGCCTGACGGCGCGCAATCAAACGATATAGAGACGGTCATATTAGACCATTTACAAGGGGCAACCCCCTATCATGTCTCCGAATTGCGCTTTGATTGGATCGCCTCAAAAAATGATCTTTACGTGGCGGCTGTCGCGATTGAAACGCTGCAAGAGGCAGAAAATTTTGCCGAGGCCCATAGCTTTAAACCTTTGGGAAATGTTGCGATACCGCCCAAAGACAGTTTTATCGGTGAAGTATTTTTTGGCACCGCGCTCGGCGGACAACAGCAAATGGAATGGTATGATCAGGAAATTGATATTTCCCCATCGCCCAGCCCAGAAGCGCTTTTGAAAATCGCCCCCAAACCGCTCCCACCAGAGCCACCCATTGCGCGCAACAAAGGACACATAGAGGCGCAACAAAAGCCGGCTAGCCCCTATCCAAAACAGCCCCGCCTTCCAACCCAGCTGACCAAACAAATCAACGAAGAAGCTGAAAATATCCCCGTCAGCCTGAATGATCTTGGCACTGCCTTCCCCCGCATTCTCTCTCAAATTGAAGGAAAGTTAGTAGGGCAAGAGCAGGCTGATAAGCCCGCAGTTTTCGATGTAAGCGCTGCTCGGGTACCCGGGAAGGCTGCGTCCCCCCCTGATGACCCGATCTTGAAAAGACGCGGCTTTAAAAACAGAGTTACAGCCGAGAAGATCCGAAACGTTCTGCGTCAAATCAAACAACGCCTAAGCGCAGGCATTAGCGCGGTCATGGCCGCATTAAAAACGCTTCTGCAAACGGCTCTTCGCCAAAGCCAACTGGTCGGCGCAGGCGCCGCGCAATTTATAAAAACCTCTAAGCACAAGCTGCTTGTTGAAGGCGTTGTACCGCTGGTACAAACACTGCGCCCTATTCTACGCAAAAACGTCCTGAAGGCGCGGGATTGGGGCCTTCCTGTTGTGCTGCTTAGCGCTTCTGTGCTTCTGGCTGGGTTTACAGCAACATATTTCATTGTAACCCGCAGTGCCAATCCGAAAACTGATATTGCGTTGAAAATGGAAACGGTAAACGCAGAGGCAGAGGCAGAGGCAGAGGCAGAGGCAGAGGCAGATAGCCAAATCGACGTTTTGCGATCGATACAAGAGCTCTCGCCAGCTCCAGAAACAGAACGGCGCCGGGGTTTAACCGGGCTGGAAGGTTTTATCACAAGCGATACGCAGACAAAGGCAGAGGTGTTCAGCGAAACGCCATTGCTCGGCCTATCCGAGCTTCAAACATCTGCCGGTTTTGACCTTTCTATTGTAGAAAAGCTGCCAATGAAACGGGCGCTGTCGCGGTTAGACAGCCTGGCAACACCCAGTTCAACTGATACGCGCAATGGAACAGAGCTTGCACCGGAAGCTAAAATCGAGATTCCACAAACGGCTAGGTCTTCCCAGCTTAATACGCCTGAATTCATCCCCAATGGGCCAATGACCCCCGAAGAGCTTCGGCGCGTTTATGTATCGACAGGGGTTTGGCCAATGGCCCCCAAAGCTCTATATCAAGCAAGTGCGAAAACGCTTGAAGATTTATATATCGCATCAATTGATGCAGATATTCGCGCGCATGATCCGGTTATTTTGCAAAGCCCGGATGAATTTTTGACCGATAGTACAAACGATCTTGCAATCCCTCTGCTGAGAAAGGCGAAACCTCTAGGGCTTGCAACGGGGGATCCGGCTATCGAAATGCAGAAGCAACCTTCTGCAGAAACGTTTGTCTCGCCCAGTATGAATGCGCTGCGCGTATTGCCAGATGTGACGCTGAGACCGCCTTCAATGGCGCCGCAACCTTTGGCAGAATTGACACCATCGATCATAACGCAAGACAGCAATAAAACGGCAATATCACAACCGGATGCAGTACCCTCGATTGATGCGTTAACGCGGCTTGACCCTCCCAGCGTGACTGGCTTTGGGAACCAAGCAAGGGACCCGATTTTTGAAAGCGCGTCTACCGAAGACGCCCAAAACCAAGGCTCGGAAACCAACCTGACCTCTGAACTCGCCTTAAAACCGCCTTCAGTTTCCTCAGAAGAAGAAGCCGTTGCCAGCGCCGATGCGCAAACGCCACGCGCACCCGAGCCTGCGATAGATATGCTCGCCCAAAGCCGGCCTCTTATCCGCCCGCAAGCCCTTGTTGCAGCCTTACGCGCAAAAGAAAAAGCCTTTGAAGAGGCGCTTAACACCTCTATCCGACCTAAAATCCGGCCAGAGCTTACGGAACTTGCTCAATCTGATACTTTGATAAGCCGTTTGTTCAGCGCCTTGGATGAAGGGGATGAAGCCAATGTCGATTCCCCCGTAGCAGACGAACCAAGCAGCGCGCGGGTAAGTGAACGCGCAACGTTGGAAAAAGGGCTCAATCTCCGCAAAGTGAATTTGCTCGGCACCTATCGGTTTGGAAACAGCCGGAAAGCCCTGATTCTTATGCCAAATGGGTCGAAGCGGATGGTAAAAGTGGGAGACCGCTTGGATGGCGGACAGGTGGCCGCCATTGACGAAGAAGAATTGCGCTATATCAAGTCAGGTCTCAATATCATTTTATCCATGCCAAGCGGGTAAGCTCTGGTGCCGGGCTGTATGCGGTGCAACACCCGTAAAAATACGAAAACTAAACTAGGCGGTGCTTTCGTCGCTTACCCCTGCTTCCGCAAACGTCGACATCCCAGAATGACAGGCCAGTGCCGCCTGAAGAATTCCAATCGCAACCGCTGCGCCTGAACCTTCGCCGAGTCGCATCCCCAAAGATAAAAGCGGCTCTTTATCAAGCTGCGCCAACACGCGTTTATGCGCTTGCTCGGCGCTTTCATGCCCCGCAACAGTATGCTCCAAAACGGACGGGCTAATTTGCTGCAAACAGGCTGCCGCGGCGCAGCAAATAAAACCATCCAAAATCACCGGGATGCGCAGACAGCGTGCGCGCGCAATCGCGCCCGCCATTGCTGCCAATTCGCGCCCACCCAAACATTGCAAAGCTTTTAATCCGTCCTGCTGGGCCTCTGGGTTCATCTGCAAACCCGCGGCAATAACACGTGCTTTTTTCGCGATACCAGCCGCGTCAACACCGGTGCCCCTGCCCACCCAATCTTCCGCACGTGCGCCATAAAGTGCATGAGCAATCGCAGCTGCGGAGGTTGTATTTCCGATGCCCATCTCACCTGTGACCAACAGATCACAATCTTTAGACACCGCGTTCCAGCCTGTTTGTAACGCCAGAAGAAACTCATCTTCCTCCATCGCAGGTCCTTGCGTGAAATCCCGTGTTGGGCGATCTAACTCTAAGCTATACACCTGTAATTTCGCCCCAAAACAGGCGGAAAGCTGATTAATCGCGGCGCCCCCAGCTTGAAAATTAAGCACCATTTGTTCGGTAACTTCAGCTGGAAAAGCGGATATGCCTTGCGCGGTCACCCCATGATTGCCCGCAAAAATCAGCACTTCAGGTTGTGAAATAGACGCACGCGCATCCCCCCGCCAGGCGGCATACCATATGGCAAGCTCTTCCATTCGCCCCAAAGCACCAGCCGGTTTGGTCAATTGCATATTGCGTTGCTTGGCTGCGGCTTGGCTTTCAAGATCAAATGACGGCGCTTGAAGCAGCAGATCAACGAATTGTGAAAGAGAAGAAAAAGTGTCCATAATCAGTTTTACCTTGTTCGCAATATACTCTTTGAGCTAGTTACCCAATTGCCATTAAAGTACAAGCATTTAAGAGGCATCCAACGAGTATTTACCGACATGACCCTGCATAAGATCACCACCTATTCTAACGATGCGAAATTGGCGCTCAGCCTGCTCAGCCGTACACCTATTTCCGTGGAGGATGGCGCCTATCAGCGCGCGGCAAAGGCCGTGTGGGCTTACGGGCTTGTCGGAGTTGTTTGGGGCGCTTTGGTTTGGGCTGTGGGTCTATGCGCAGTAACTTTAAATATTCCATATGGCCTAGCGGCGCTTATCGCCTTGGGCGGTGGTCTTATTTTCACTGGCGCGTTGCATGAGGATGGTCTGGCAGATTGCGCTGACGGCCTCTGGGGCGCCAATGAAAAACAGCGCCGCTTGGAAATCATGAAAGACAGCCAAATTGGCAGTTATGGAACCCTAGCGTTGCTTGTGTCCGTGCTCTTGCGTTGGCAGCTTATAAAAGAGCTGATGCTAGCAGAATTTGCCTTTGCGGGGCTGATTGTGACCGCCGTTCTTGCCCGCGCAGCCATGCCGCTTCTGATGGTATATCTACCGCATGCCCGAAGCAGCGGTTTATCGCATAGCGTTGGCAGGCCTCAGCAAAAACACGCCCTGATAGGGGTCGGCATAGCTGCCGTAATCGCGCTGTCCTTTGCAGGTCTGATCGGCTTGGCTGCTCTGCTCTGCGCAGGCTGCGCTGCCCTACTCTGTTCTACGATTGCCCAGCGCAAAGTCTCGGGGCAAACCGGCGATATTTTGGGAGCAACCGAACAGGTTTCAGAAATATTTGTGTTATTGGCAATCGTCGCGCTGTTACCGTAGCTGCACCTCAAATGAGAGACGCCTGACCAGACTGTCTCTGCTTTACGCGGCGCGAGACACCAAGACATCATCGACTTTTTTTGCCGCAGCAACCTCATCGCCATCTTCAACAGCCGCAACTTCGCGCGTTAGGCGTTCCAGCGCCGCTTCGTAAAGCTGACGTTCCGAATAGCTCTGCTCACGCTGGTCATCGTTGCGATGTAAATCCCGAACAACTTCCGCGATGGCAATCAAATCGCCAGAATTAATCTTTTGTTCATATTCCTGCGCACGCCGCGACCACATCGCGCGCTTCACTTTTGCTTTGCCTTTGAGCGTGGTCATCGCACGGCCGACCACATCAGGAGAGCTTAATGCGCGCATGCCGATCTCAATCGCCTTATGCGTTGGAACGCGCAGTGTCATCTTGTCTTTTTCAAAAGACACAACGAATAATTCAAGCGTTATTCCAGCGATCTCTTGCTCTTCAATCGAAACGATTTGGCCCACACCATGCGCGGGATAAACAACAAATTCATTCGGACGAAAATCATTTCGTTTTGATTTGGACATTCAGTTCACCTTTCTTGCGGTTCTCTTTGGCCGAGTTGATAAACAAGCCTAAAACACAAGGCTTCTTTTTAACATAATCCCACCTAGGATGATTAGATGCGGGGCATCACACCACTTTTCGCTGCTCGTTTATGCTTTCGCGCGCTCTCATAGCACAAAATCGAACTCGGCACCAGAGAGGGGTTTTATTGCCGTTTATCCGCCCTCGCCGGCAGCCTCAGAAAAGTATTTTTCAAGCTTTCCAGTTTCACCGTCGCGCTCTTCGGCGTCAGGAAGCGGATCTTTTTTGGTTATAATCACCGGCCAGAGGATCGAGTATTTGCGGTTAAATTCGACCCATTTTTCCATATCAGGCTCTGTGTCAGGACGGATGGCATCTGCAGGGCATTCCGGCTCACAAACGCCGCAATCTATGCATTCATCAGGGTGAATAACCAACATGTTCTCTCCCTCGTAAAAACAATCCACCGGGCAAACTTCTACGCAGTCGGTATATTTGCAGCCAATGCAACTGTCGTTCACAATATAGGTCATTCGTCGCCGTCCATTTCACATATCTTCCAAGCCCTTAGCTAGAGCAGTCGAAAGAATCATTCAAGCCAATCATTGCGAAAATTACGAAGCGCGCGGCGTTCTCGTTTGGTGGGACGCCCTTTTCGATCCTGCCCCGGCGCTGGGTCTTCGGAGTCTTGCTTTGGCGTTAAATCGCGATAGAGCAACTGAGCCTCGCTAGCCGGTCCGCGACGATAACCCAAGGCTAAAACTTCAACAACGCGCACAGTTCGGCCTTGCACAATAGTTAGGACTTGTCCGATCGAAATACTCGTTGCCGGCTTCAAAACTTTTGTAGCGTTCACCCGTACATGGCCCGCTTCAATTTGTTTGCTGCTGAGGCTGCGTGTCTTAAAAAACCGCGCAAAAAACAGCCATTTGTCCAACCGTATTCGATCCGCCTCTGACACACTCAGCGATCCTGCGTTTTCAACCCCATCAAAGCAGCTGCAAACGGGTTATCTGGATCAATTTTCTGCGTTTTTTCTGGCTTGGCTGCAAAGGTTTTGGGGCCCTTTTTATCGCGCAATGGTTTTTGCTTACCCTTCGATTTGCGCGCCTGCTTTTCATCACCCGCGCGGTGTTTCGGTTTATGATGTCTGGGCGGGCTTTGTTTTTTGGCCACATGCCCCCAGGTGAACGTGTAGAAAACTTCCAACTCGGGCGCTACGGTCTCAGCGCTTTGTGGTTGCGCGGGCGCTGATTGGCTATCTGCCTTCGCCGTCGAAGCTGCGCGCAGCTCTTCCTGGGGCTGCGCCTGATCCCGCTCTGAGCCTGAAGCAAGCGCTTCTGCAGCGCTCGGCGCGACCTTCGCGGGGTTGACGTCCAATGCTGCTTCTTGCGCCCCACCCTCAGCTCCAAACGCCTCCTTTTCCGACAAAGCGGTGGATATTTCGGGTTGATCCACCTCAGGCGTTGCGCCACCTACTGGATCTTGGGCAGCCTTGGTTTTTACGCGTTCCCCCTTCACCGCCTGATAGCCAAGACCTTGCATCAAATCGGCGAATTGCTCCAAGGTCATTCCGGTAATCGATAGCATATCTGCTTTTGCTTCAAACCCGGTCCGGCTGTTTTCGCCCCGCAGCATATCTGCCAAACGCTCGAGCATATCGATGCGAATGGCGCGGGAGCCCGCGTTGCGATAGCCACAAATCGTATCATGCCCGCTTTCCGCATGCGCATCGACGGGAACCGTCACCAAACCGGGGGGCGGCGCTTCGGAAAAAGTTTGCAACCCTTTGGACAGCGACCATAAGACCAACCGCAAGCGGGTGGGGGCGGGTTTCAGCAGCAAGGGCATAAATACGGTAAATTGACCGAAACGCACCCCATGTTTGCGCAATGCCCCGCGCGCATCTTGATCTAAGGATTTCACATCTTCGGCAACTTGCGCGCGCGGTAGAATACCAAACCCCTCAACCATGCGATAGGCAAAGCCCCGCGCCAAACCGGTTAGGGTTTCATCGCGTTGTAAATTTATCAGCGGCTCAAACAGGCTAGCGATTTTGCGATCAATAAAATGCTGCAACCGCCGCTGTACTTTTTGCGTCACATCGGTGCCGGCCTCATCATCCACGAACACCGTGATCCGTGGTTTTAAAATATCATCTCCGGACACCAATTTACCGATCGCCTGCGTCCCCCACATCAGGCCGCCCTGCTCAGTAAAATCAATTTCCGTATCCGGAGCATTGTAAAATCGATCCGCGCGCAGATGAAAATGCGGCGTCAAGGCTTGTAAAGCCGCAGATTTGATGGTCTTTGCTTCTTGCCCGGTCGCGTCTTTATCCTGACGAAACTGAAACCCTTCAAGCCGACCAACGAATTCTCCTTCGACGGTCACCTCACTATTTTCATTCACTTCGGCCAACAGGGCCTCCTTCTGTTTCAACCTGCGCAACAGCACCGAGGTTCTCCGATCCACAAACCGCTGCGTCAAACGCATATGCAACGCGTCTGATAATCTATCTTCTACAGCGCGCGTCGTCTCACGCCAATGATTTTCGTCATCTACCCAACCACTTCTTTGGCTGACATATGTCCACGTGCGCACAAAAGCCAATCGCATTGACAATGTATCAATATCACCCTCGACGCGATCAATGCGTTTAAGATGCCCCGCAAGCCAATCATTCGGCAAATGCCTATTGCCCTGTAAATGCTCGAAAACACTGCTGAGCAAGCTGACATGCTCAGCCATGCTTATCCCGCGAAAATCAGGGATTCGACAGATATCCCAAAGCAGGCGCACATGCTCTGGATGCTGCACTTGTTGGCGAATATCTTCGCTTTGCCATAAAGCCTGCAGCGCAAGGTAATCATCGGCCTCCCGAGCTTTAACCAAGAGATCATCTTGAGACGGTACAGACAGGCTGTGGATCAACGCATCGATCGAAGAAAAATTCAAATCAGAATTGCGCCATTGCAGTTTCGAAATCGGTGTGAAGCGATTTTCAACGATAGCAGCCGCCATCCCTTCGTCAAGCGGGGGCGCCTCGCCCGTCACCCCAAAACTGCCATCCGACATCCCGCGCCCTGCGCGGCCGGCGATTTGCCCCAATTCATTTGGTGCCAAATCCCGCATCCGGCGACCATCAAACTTCGACAAACCTGCAAAAGCCACGTGATCGATATCCAAGTTTAACCCCATGCCAATCGCATCCGTGGCCACCAGATAATCAACATCCCCGTTTTGATACAGCTCCACCTGCGCGTTTCTTGTGCGCGGGCTCAACGCCCCCATCACCACCGCTGCACCGCCTTTTTGACGCCGGATCAATTCGGCGATGGCATAAAGATTATCAACTGAAAAGCACACAATTGCGCTGCGGGCGGGCATTCTGCTAATTTTTTTAGAGCCCGTGTAACTGAGCGTGCTCAAACGGTCCCGCCGCATAAATTGCGCCTCTGGCACCAAATCTGAAATCACCTTTCGCATCGTGCCGGCGCCCAGAAACAGCGTTTCATGCAAGCCGCGCATGTGAATAATGCGATCCGTAAACACGTGTCCTCGTTCGGGATCCGCGCAGAGCTGTACTTCATCAATCGCCACAAAATCTAACCCCATCGCTTGCGGCATGGCTTCGACGGTACAAATCCAATAGTTTGTACGCGGAGGTACGATCCTCTCTTCGCCAGTGACCAATGCCACAACCGATGGGCCGCGCAGGGCAACAATTTTATCGTAGACCTCACGCGCCAATAGTCGCAATGGCAAGCCAATAATTCCAGTACGATGGGCGAGCATGCGTTCAATCGCGTAATGGGTTTTACCGGGATTTGTGGGCCATAGAACGGCGACCACCCGCGCAGATTGCTGCATCTTACCCTCTAGGATTAAAGCGTCTTCTCGCCGGTCGCCGATGCAACGCGATCTCTGGAGCTTTTTACGTCTTCTAAAA
>Ga0181593_10006236_pt1 | contig 10719 bp, 8 predicted proteins | sample 071ome_19_FD_133756 | JGI IMG/M metagenome (GOLD analysis project Ga0181593, IMG submission 133756) | Coastal salt marsh microbial communities from the Groves Creek Marsh, Skidaway Island, Georgia - 071413AT metaG (megahit assembly) | ecosystem: Environmental > Aquatic > Marine > Intertidal zone...
AGGAGCTCATCGCCCAAGAGCTACACCACCTTAGCCCTAGAAAAAACAAACCTCTTGTCATCGTGAACTGTGCTGCGATCCCTGAAGGGCTCATCGAAAGTGAGCTGTTTGGTCATGTGCGTGGCGCGTTCACGGACGCGAGTGAGGGTCGGGTTGGTTTGTTCGAAGAAGCCCAAGGTGGGACCATCTTCCTTGACGAGATTGGCGAGCTCCCCATAGCGGTTCAGGGGAGGCTACTTAGGGCTTTGCAGGCTCGTGAGATCAAGCCCTTAGGGAGTAATCATGCGAGGCCACTTGACGTTAGGGTCATCGCAGCGACCCACAGAGAGCTCTCGGATGAGGTGCGGTTGGGGCATTTTAGGCAAGACCTCTACTACCGGCTTAACGTAATCCAAATTCACGCGCCCGCGCTCCGTGAACGAGCCACGGACATCCCCCTCCTCGCCGGGCGCTTCCTAGAGAGGTCCTGTAGGCTACATAAGCGGCCCCTGCTCAGGATCACAGATGAGGCGATGCGCTGTCTACTCCAGCACTCTTGGCCGGGTAACGTTCGGGAGCTCGAGAACGCCATAGAGCACGCGACCGTGCTCGCCCAACGAGGTACGTTAAGCCCTGAGGACTTCCCAAGGTCGATCTATGAGTCGGCCATCAGCGCTCCCGGTCAACTAGGGGAGGCGAGCGAGGCAGGCGCGCTCCTGATTGACGTCCGTCGAGACCTCAGCATCAAGCGCCACACCCAGACAATTGAGCGGGCGCTGATTGTCCAGGCCCTTGAGCAGAGTGAGTGGATCAAGACAAGAGCGGCTGAGGCCTTAGATATCTCTCCAAAAACACTCCTTTACAAGATGAAGGACTATAAAATTGAAGAGAGAGCTTAAATCGTGGAAGACAGAGCCCTCTCGTGATAAGAATGAGATGCGTGCTCTTCTAAGGTCGAGCGCGCTCTGTACTAAACACCGATGTCCCCGTAGATATTTAGCTTCACTCCATGAGAGGTGAGCGCTCAAATGGCGAAGAAACACAACACGATTGGGCTTGATATTGGGTCGAGCTCTATCAAGCTCGTTCAAGTTCGACAGACGAAGCAGGGGCTCGCGCTTGACAACTTCGCGCTCTCACCTCTGCAGATGGAGGCGATTTATGAGGGGGGGATCCGAGACACGGCGCTCGTGATCGAGAGCATCAAGGAGCTCGTGAGCTCCCAAGAGTTGAAGTCAAAGAACGTCGCGCTGTCGATCGGAGGGCACTCGGTGATCGTAAAAAAGATCACCCTACCCGCGATGAGTGATGAGGAGCTCGCTGAGAGCATTCAATGGGAAGCGGAGCAATATATCCCTTATGACGCGGATGACGTCTACCTCGATCACCAAGTGCTTCAGCTTCGACCTGAGCAAGGTCAAATGGACATCGTCCTCGTCGCCGCGAAGCGAGACGTCGTGGACCAGTATGTTGAGGTCGTCCGTGAGGCGGGCTTGAAGCCCGTCGTCGTTGACACGGACTGCTTTGCGGTACAGAACACCTTTGAGGTGAACTACGGTCCACAAGAAGATGAGCTGATCTGTTTGATCCATGTGGGCGCAGAGAACCTGAACCTCAACGTGATCTCATATGGCGTGACGACATTTACCCGAGACCTCCAGATGGGAGGTGACATGTACACCTCGGAGATCGTAAAGCAGATGGGGTGCTCGTATGCCGAGGCGGAGGCCTATAAATTCGGTGGAGCGGGTAACCAGATCGTCCCGCAAGAGGTCCCAAGGATCCTCCAGTCGATGAGCGAGACCTTCGCGTCAGAGATTAACCGGTCATTAGAGTTTCACCTCGCGACCTCTGGAGAGGACCGCTTCCACAAGATCTATCTATCGGGTGGCGCTGCGCGCTTACCGACCCTAGGTGAGGAGATCGGGCGGAAGAGTGGCACAGCGGTTGAGCTCATCGACCCCTTTAGGTCGATTCATGTTGATCCCAACCTCTTTAAGATGGAGTACATCCAACAGATGAGCCCCCTCGCGACTGTCGCGCTCGGGTTGAGCATACGCCATCGCGGAGATAAGAGCTCATGATTAAGATTAACCTCCTCCCTCTAAGCGACGCTGATCGAATCGAGGATGGTAAGTCCTTCTTCACGATCTTGTTCATGCTGTTCGTGATGGTGTCCTTAATCGCGTACTATCGTCAGCGTCAGGACGTGAGCGACCTTGAGGCTCGACAGGCTCGAATGAGTAGCCTTCAGAGAGATCGTCGCGCGCTTCAACAGAAGGTCGAGGAGTCTAAAAAGCTTGAGGAGTCTTTCAATCAGATCAAGGACGAGGTGGATCGCCAGCAAGAGGTGATCAATGACCTCACTCAAAATCAAGTGAGCCCAGCGGGCCTGCTCAGTGAGTTCGCTTACCTGTTGAGCCCCCCTAAGGGGGACACCGAAAGAGAAAACTTCGCTCAGAAAGGGTGGCGGTGGAGCTGGAACCCCGGTGAGGTTTGGATTGAGCGCTTTAGGGAGGAGCTACGCGTCGTGAGGTTACAGGGGTACGCGAGGACGATCGATGACGTAGGAGAGTTCCTAAACAGGCTGAACGCCTCTAACCACTTCCTTAAGCCATACCTGAAGTTTACGGAGTCAGATCGCGTCTCATTTCCAAATGGTCAGCGTGGAGAGTTCGTGCGTTTTGAGATTGAGACGCGAGTCCTCTATGGAGCAAGCGACTTGAAGAAGCTCTTTGAACAGACGGGTGAGCCATTGCCTGGCGCGCGCGCTGATGCGACAAGGTAACCGAGATGGATGAGCTGTATAAACGCCTCTCTGAGATCCCTCAAAAGAAAAGACCGCTCGTGGCGATCGGCGTCTTAATCGCCTCTGTAGTCGGTTGGTACTTTCTGAGCATACGCCCCTTGAAGCTTGAGATTATCAACTCAGGGGAGCAGATCCAGCGCATCGAGCGTGAGCTGAGTCAGCGACCCGCCACCCTCGCGAGGATCGCGGATCTAGATCGTGACATCGAGAGCCAACGCAACCGTCGAGTCCGGTTGAGTGAGCAGCTTCCAAGTGAAGATGACATCGCGGACCTGCTCAATAAAATCCATGATCGAGCCCGTGAGTCAGGCTTTAACCTGACACGCTTCGAGCGTGGCTCGACGATCTTAGAGGAGCTGTATGCTCGGATTGAGGTGAAGGTTGAGTTTACAGGGACCTTCAAGCAGGTCCTGAGGTTTATTAATGAGCTTGGAGATGTCAAAGAGCTCGACAGGATCATTAACGTCGAGCAGCTTACAGTGACGCGCGTCCACGACGAGAAGCGCTCTTACCTGCGCGGTTCATTCTTACTGGTCACCTTCCGCTCCAAGACTAACCTCGTCGCTCAGCAGGGAGGCCAGCCATGAGCTTAAGACCCGAACGAGCGCCCGCTCAGCGCTCAAGCGCATACCTACGACGACTCAGCGCGTGCTCACTCGCCTTCGTGTCCTTCGGGCTCATTGGGTGTGGTGACGATGAAGTGCAGACCACCAACCAGCGTGGGATCCCTGCCCACCTGCGCAAAAAGAACACCCCATCTAGAAGCAAAACGTCTAGTCAGGGCGCGCAAGGGACGAGCGTTAAACCCGGTGGCTTGGATTTAATTATCCCGAGCCGAATGAAGCGAAAAGAGCTACTCAGCTCAGCAGGCTGGCGATCGAATGACGACATTCGAGAACAGCTAGATGAGATGCGTGATCCGTTCTGGCCAGACATCCCAGAGCTTAAAGACAAAGAGAAGATTGAGGTCGACCCGACCTCTGTCCAAAGGAAGCTCGTGGTCGCGGTGCCTGTCCCCCCACAGACCTTGCTTTTTAAGGGTTCACTCACGGGGATCGAAGTGAACCTCGCGATGCTTGAGGATTCAGGAGGAACAGGCTATACCGTGCGAGTCGGAGACATCATCGGCCGTAATCCAGAGTTCGTACGGGTACGGCAAATCACCTCAAATGAGATCCGATTTGAACCTATTTTAGGGATCCCTGATCACGAGCCGGAGGACAGCCCAAAGCTCCTCAAACGACTCCAAGAAGATGATAACGAGAGCTCAACGAGCGGATTTGTGGGAGCGCCATGAGAGTCAATACCTTCACGATGATGACCACGCGCTCAACGCGTCATCTCATGGCTTGTGGCGTCGCGAGCGCGCTCCTTTTTCAGTGGGCCTCGGTCGCTACACAACCGCTCACCACTGCGCTCACCCCCACGCTTGAGAGCGACGTCGTCATCGGAGCTCAGGCGCCCAGCGAGCGCCCCGCGCTGATCAAGCTGAGCGCGAGCCAATTTGAGCTGAGCTCAGACGATCGTCAAGCGGGTAAGGTTGATCGAGAGGAGGGTGAGGTCGCTCGCTTACGGATCAGGTTAGATGGAGAGCCGAGCGCCCAGCTCAATGATCGAGACCCGCTGAACCCTCAGCTCGTCCTGTATGGTGTTGAGGTCCCCAAGGAGCTTGAGCGTCGCCTCGATGGACATGACCTTGGCATTGGGCTTGACGCTTTCTCGATCTATCAAGACGCAGAGGCAGAGGTGGTCATTCAGGCACGCTTCGAGAGAGAGCTCCCTTTTAGCTTGACCTACCTACCTGTTGATGATGAGCGAGGAGGTGGAGAGCTCGTCTGGCGTCTCTTTGAAGCGAAGCCAGCTGAGCTCGACCAGCGTGATGGGCTCGCACAGTCGATCGGAGCGCCTCGCCTCGCCGCGAGCGCGAGTCGCGCCGCTGACCCAAGCAGGCTACGTAGAAAGAAGCGATACCTAGGTAAGCGGATCCGGATTAAGATTAAGGACGCTGATATTCACAACGTCTTGAGCTTCCTCGCGGAGTGTGGCCGAGTGAACATCGTGACCTCGGATGAGGTCGAGGGGACCGTCACCCTGATGCTGAACAAGGTGCCGTGGGACCAAGCGTTAGACATCATCCTAAGGACAAAGGGCCTCGATATGGTGAGAGAGGGCAACATCATCCGTGTTGCGCCTCGTGAGGTGATCGCAGCAGAGCGTAAGGCAGAGCTTGAGAAAACCCAGATTAAAGAGCAGCTCAAGCCTATCCTGATTCGCCTCGTGACCGTCAATCATGCGGAGGGGAAAGATATGGTTGAGCAGGTGAAGGGTGTGCTGAGTGAGCGCGGGACGGTCAGCTTTGACCTCAGGACCAACACCTTGATCATTAAAGACACAGAGGAGCACATCGAGGCGGCTGAGGACCTCGTGAGGCGCCTTGATACACAGACCCCTCAGGTCTTGATCGAGGCGCGTATCGTTGAGGTGAATAAGGTGAATGAGAAGGAGCTCGGCATCCAGTGGGGTGGAGAGTTCGATATGAAGGGCCGGTATGGCAACCCGACAGGGCTCATTTTTCCGAGCACCGTTGGGGTGATGGGAGGCGCAGATGATCAGCAGGTGAGGCCAAACGGGGTGCCTGCCTCTCCTAACTTCATCGTCAACCTGCCGGCGACAGTAGGGGCGGGCTCAGGTGGTGCGCTTGGGCTCACGCTTGGGAGCTTCAACAACACCCTCAACCTCAACATTCGCCTCAGCGCAGCGGCGCGCAGGGGGACTGCAAAGATCGTCAGCAGTCCGAAGATCACAACCTTAGACAATAAGAAGGCGATGATCAGCCAAGGTGTCAGCATCCCGATCTCACAGATCTCAGCTCAGGGGGTTCAGACCACCTTCTTTGACGCGACCTTGAGCCTAGAGGTCACGCCACACGTGACCCAAGACGGTAACATTTACCTTCAGCTGAAGGCGAATAATGACACCCCTGACTTCCAAAACGTAGGCTCAAGAGGTGACCCGACGATCCTAAAGAAGGTCGCGAGCACTCAAGTCCTCTTACAGGATGGTGAGACGACCGTCATTGGTGGGATCTACACCAGCAACGCAGGTAAAGGGAGCAGAGAGTGGCCGTATTTGTCACAGATCCCAATCTTAGGTGCGCTGTTTCGGTCAAAGTCACAGCGTAACCAGCGTAATGAGCTGTTGATCTTTATCACCCCGCGCGTCGTGAACCGGCTCGCCTCGAAAGTAAACACGCGTTGATATGAGGAGCGCTCGTGACATGGGGGTAGGTGACCCTGTCTTCCTTTGGGGGCCTCCAGGTGTGGGGAAGTCAACCCTTGGTGGCATGCTCGCGACGCTCCTCGGTTGGATACACCTTGACCTTGATGAGGCGCTTGAGGAGCGCTACAGCGCGACTGTATCCGATCTCTGGAGCACAGGTGTAGAGGAGTTTCGTGCCTTAGAGGGGGCGCTCCTGAGTGAGCTCTGTCAAGCGCGTCAGGGGACACGCTATGTGCTCTCACTTGGAGGTGGCGCGGCCCTCGACCCTGTGGTTTGTGAGCAGTTGAAAGAGCGGGGGCTACTGGTTTGTCTTTGGGCGACCCCTGAGGCGATTCAAGGCCGGCTCTCTCTAGGCGCCCTGAGGCCTATTTTAGGTGCTAGCCCATCTCTGCAAGAGGTCGCCCAGCTCCTCTCGGGTCGCTTTGAGCGCTACGCTCAGTCCGACGCGTGGCTTGATCTGTCGGGCGAGCCGAGCTCACAGAGCGCCTCTCGTTTACTGTGGCTCGTGACGGGGCAAGAGCCTCTCAGCCGAGCGAAGCCTCCCCGGTCGTTGCCAGTAGAGGTAAAACGGCACCTCTCGGGTGACTTAAAAGCATCACAGCGGAGGATTGAGCCTGAGCCCGTGATCGAGCCCGTACAAGAGCCTGAGCTTGAGACCTTCGCCGAGGGCTTGGGGGCACAGGTAGACACCCTCTTAGAGCACTTTGAGGGCTCTTTAGTAGGAGGTCCAGAGTCGACAGAGCCCTCGGAGGAGGGGGAGGGCTTACTGCAGGTCGTCCCTCTACTGGATGACCTTGGCTTCTTGGTCGCTAACCCAGAGCCTGAGCTAGAGCATGAGATTGAGGCTGAGCCTGAGCTAGAGCATGAAATTGAGCCTGAGTTAGAGCTAGAGCCTGAGCTAGAGCCTGAGCTAGAGCCTGAGCTAGAGCCTGAGCCTGAGCCTGAGCCCCCCACTGAGCTTCATTCGGAGGAGGGCTCAATGTCATGGGAGGATGACGCGCCTGACCGCCTCCTCTCGGATGACCTGTGGGCGAGCGGAGCGAAGGCTGAAGAGCCGGTCAGCGCTGGCGCTCCACAGCCCGCGGCGCCACCCGTCGCGGATGACCCCGACGTGAGCTACTATCAAGAGTTGAGCGGGAGCGCTCACCCTGTAGTGGTCGCCGTGAACCATGAGGCGAAGCTCCTCGCCCAGCTCACAGCGATCCAGGAGCGCCTGTGGATCGTCTGTGACCAGCACATCGCTTACCTATATGGCTTCACCTTAACAGGCGCGCTTCAATCGGCAGGGGCAGACGCTCATCTGATCACCTTCCCGAGCGGTGAGCGTCACAAGAGCCTGCGTACCCTTGATCACCTCGCGGCTCAGTGCCTGTCGATTGGAGCTACCCGATCAGATTGGGTGATCGCGCTTGGGGGTGGCGTGACCGGCGACCTCGCAGGGATGCTCGCGTCGACCTTAGTTCGAGGGCTCAAGTGGGCCCTGATCCCTACGAGCTTGCTGGCTCAGGTGGACAGCAGCGTTGGGGGTAAGGTCGCGGTGAACCACGCGCTAGGTAAGAACATGCTCGGCGCGTTTTATCCACCGCAGTGGGTGTGGATTGACCCGAGCTACCTCAAGTCACTCCCTGTACGCCAGCTCAAAGCGGGCTGGGTCGAGGGTCTCAAGCACGCGCTGATCTCCAACCAGGATCTGCTCAAGGAGGTTGAGCCTCACCTGTATGATCAGACGCTCCCTCCTCCTGAGCTGCTCGGGCGCATCGTCTCGGTGAAGATCGACGTGGTCGAGCGTGACTACCATGAGCGAGGGGAGCGCGCGACGCTCAACCTGGGGCACACCCTTGGCCACGCGCTCGAGGTCACGCATGACGACCTCCTCCATGGCGAGGCGGTCGCCTTAGGGCTCGTCTTTGCCCTCGAGTGGAGCGCGCTGTCCTTTGGGCTGTCCTGGTCAGAGGTAGATTATGTAGTATACCTTCTCAAGGGGCTAGGGGTCCCTACTGATTGGCGCTCAAAGCTCACACCTAACGCCATAGACTACATAAAAAGGGACAAGAAGCGCAGCGGAGACGACCTCCGCTGTGTAGTGCTACCGGAGCTCGGTCGCGCTCAGCTCGTCTCAACCCCGATCGATGAGCTCATTCATGTAATTGAGCATCTCTCACACTTTAGGAGCGCGCCATGACGAGCCGAAAGTACATGACCCCCACGCTAGCGCTCTCGCTCACCGCCCTCTGCGCTTCAATGCTGTTGAGCTGTGAAACTGAAGACATCTCGATTAACCTCGTCAAGGTGATCCCACTAGACCCAGAGTCATGTGACACCTCAACGACCGCTAAAGGTGACCCTGTCACGTCTGGGGCGTTTGATCTTGTCTTAGGTACGAGCTACTCGCTTAACTTGAGCGCGTCGAACGCCCTCCTCAACGTGGTCGCGGCCAAGGAGCTAGAGGATCGTGATGGTCGGGTGAACACCAACAACATCAACCTCACCCGCCTCTCAGTTGAGTACATTGACGCGGATGGCGTTGACCTAGGGCTTGATCCAATCGTAGACATCCCCCTCGCGGGTCAGCTGTCAACAGACGCGACAGAGCCCTTAGTGATCCCTAATGTCGTCGTCTTTACCTCTCAGATGACCGAGATCCTTGAGCAGAACGGGGTCCTCAAAGGGACAGGGCTCACAGGTCCTGTCCCGGTCAGGGGGAGCTTTACAGTGATCCTCCAGCTCACGCTGTTTGGTGAGACTGTTGACCAGAAGCAGGTGCAGAGCAACAAGGTGAACTTCCCTGTTGAGGTCTGTACGGGTTGTCGAGTGAGGGGGACCTGGGAGGACCGACCCCTCACCGAAGAGGAGACGCTGCTCTTGTCTACCTGCCCGAACTCGATTGGTAAAGACACAGAGTTTGCCTCTTGTGCCTTGTGTCAAGCGCTCGCTAAGCCAGAGCTCATTCAGCTCTGTGAGCCTTAAGGTGTTGGTGAGCTCATGGCTACATCGACGCGCTCATCCTCACCTGTAGGCCCAGCGGGCGTGTGGGGACTCCTGCGCGAGTCTGTGCGCCTGCTCTGCCTTAGCGTCGCGCTGTGTGCGTACGGGGTTGGGTGTCTTGAGGAGGGGGCTGGACCTGAGCTGACAGAGGGAGCCTTTAGCCCTCGGCTCAGCTACCCTGAGGGTCCATATGGGGTAGAGATTGGTCAAGTCATCGCTCCGCTGAGCTTTGTCACCCCAGACGAGCAGACGTTCTCACTTGAAGAGCTCTATCAGAACTCACGCGCTCGGTTACTGTTGATCACGACCTCAGCGGAGTGGTGTACCGCCTGTATTAAAGAGCAACCTAAGCTCCAAGCCCTCTATGAGCGCTATCAAAGCTACGGGCTCTCTGTGCTGGTCTCTCTGTTTCAAGACAGCAACTTCGAGCCCGCGACCGCTGAGCTCGCAGCTCGGTGGCGAGACAAGTACGAGCTGAGCTTCGATGTCGTCGCAGACCCCGCTAACCCCTCAACCTTCTCACCATATTATGACGTAAACCTTACGCCCATGGTGATGCTCGTCGACGCGTCAACGATGGAGATCGTCTACCTGAACCAAGGCTTCGATGAGGAGGGGGTGACCAGCTTAATCGAGGCTCGCCTCACCGGACCACTCCCACGTCAAGAGCACCCCGCAGGCCCTTATGGGGTAGCGGTCGGTGACACGATTCAAGCGCTGAGCTTTGTGAGTGATGATGGGGAGCCATACAGCCTAACGACCCCCTATCGTGACCTGAGTCAACGACTGCTACTTGTGACGACCTCCGCTGAGTGGTGTACGGCGTGCATCAAGGAGCAACCTAAGCTACAAGCGCTTTATGAGCGCCTTCGCCCCCGTGGCTTAGGGGTGCTCGTGTCTCTTTTTCAAGACAGTAACTTCGAGCCTGCGACGGTTGAGCTCGCCGCGCGATGGCGAGACAAGTATGAGCTCAGCTTTGATGTGGTCGCCGACCCCGCTGACCCCTCCACCTTCTCGCCTTATTATGACGTGAGCCTCACCCCGATGGTGATGATCATCGACCTACAAGATATGACGATCCTCTACCTTACACAGGGGTTTGATGAGGAGACGGTCGTAGGTCAACTCGAGGCGCTCCTCCCTGAATAGATCCTTGAAAACGACGAAGGTTCGCCCTGACCCCCCGCACTTTAGGAGCTCTGAGATGCTTAGATCTGTCCTTACCCTGTCCCTCTTTGTTGGGCTATGCCTCCCCTCGTTGAACAGCGCGCTCGCGAAACCCCTCACCGCTGTAGAGAAGCGTACGAGCGTCTCAGACTTTGAGCTCAAGGACCTGAAAGGCAAGCTCGTCCGACTCTCTGATTTTAAGGGGAAGGTGGTCTTAATCAATTTTTGGGCGACCTGGTGTGCGCCCTGTAAACAAGAGCTCCCCCACCTTAATCGGATCTATAAAGAGCTTAATGAGCAGGGCTTTGAGGTGCTCGCGATCAGCACTGACAGCCCACAGACGATCTCTCAGGTCGGGCGTTTAGCTCGTCGCTGGTCATTTCGCACCCTCCTTGACCCAGAGGGGAAGGTGGTCGCTAAGCTCAACCCTCGAGGTGTAGCGCCCTACACGCTTATCATTGACCCACAGGGGCGCGTCGCCTTTGAGCATGATGGATATA
>Ga0181593_10006237_pt1 | contig 10719 bp, 10 predicted proteins | sample 071ome_19_FD_133756 | JGI IMG/M metagenome (GOLD analysis project Ga0181593, IMG submission 133756) | Coastal salt marsh microbial communities from the Groves Creek Marsh, Skidaway Island, Georgia - 071413AT metaG (megahit assembly) | ecosystem: Environmental > Aquatic > Marine > Intertidal...
CGCCGTCACACCATCGGCGGGTCGCCGTCACACCATCGGCGGGCGGAACGCGCCCGGGCGTTCGCGAGGACGTTCCGGCGTGGTCGGACGCTCAATCGGGCGCACCGGCCGTTCGATGCGCTCGGGACGATCCGGCACGTCGGGTCGCAAGCGCACCGGACGCATCAGTTCCGTCGGCCGCAGCACAGTGATGACCGTGCGCACCCGTTCGATCTGTTTCGCCGCAATTGTACCGTCGGCGCCAACGCGGCCGGAAACGACGACGCGGTCGCCCGGTTTGACGTCGCCGGGCAGATCCATACCGGTGACCGGCACGCCCTGGACGGACAGCGCGACGGAGGCGGTGCCGGGCACGTAGCCTTCGAGATAGACGTCGGTGACACGATCATCGAACGGCAGGGCCGGCTTTTCGACAATGACGTCGGCGACGAAATCGTTATCGATCAGGCGGCCGGCGATGAAGGCGCGGTCTCCGGTGTCGAGCGCATCTGCCAACGCGGCGTCGCTGACGTTTACCGCCAGTTCGCCGATGGATACCGTGCTGCCAGTGGAAGCCATCACGGGGCCGCGGACGAGAACGCGGCCGTCGTCATCGGTTTGATCGAGGCGCGAGGCGACGATGACGCCATCGCCCAAGCGCAGTCCGGACACGCGGACCATGTCGCCGACTTTGAGAGAGCCGAAAGCCGTTCTCTGTGCGCCGTCGCCGGCAAGATTGACACGTACGGTCTGGCCGAGGACGACCAGGCGTTCGTTGTCGTAATCAATGCTGCTGATCGGGCCGGTGACAGCGTGGCGGATTTCCAACTGCTCGAGGTGGAGCACACCGCGCTCACTGCGGAAGGCGACGCCTTCGATCACCTGGCCGATCTTGAGGTCGGTCAGGGCGGCGGGGCGGCCGTCGCTTTCGACCACCGTGTCGGTGTCGTAATCGAGTTTCAGTCCGTTGACGATGATGCTGCCGAAGCCGGAGATGGTGCCGACGATACCGGTGCCGCCGATGCCATCGCCGCCGAGTTCGGCCACAACACCAGTGCCGCCGATCCCGTCGCCGCCCATGTTGGTGCGGGCGATAACACCGGTGCCGCTGATGCCATCGCCAGCGTCATACTGAGCGACAATCCCCGTGCCGCTGATGCCGTCGCCATTCGCCGCGGCATATTGCGTTGTGTTCGAGGCGCAGGCCGAAAGAAACGCGAGCGCGACAACGGCCACGGCATAGTGCCGCAGCTCCCGCAAACTCAGTCGTGACCCCCTCAGGTCCATGGCTAATCGCCGTCTCCGCTGTTTTCACCACTCAGGCTGTGGCCCTCGTCGTAGAAATACAAGCCAAAATTGAAGCGTTGGTTAGCGTCCGGGTCGTCCTTGTCCGCTTCGACCCGTTCCCGGGCCAACTTGTTAAGCGCCAGCATGGACTCCATGCCGGTCTTTTCGGCCTGTTCCGCCAACATTTGAACCGACGACTCGGTCAGTCCACTGTAATGAACGCTGCGTTCAAGCCGGGGGTTGCCCTCTTCGGTCAGGTTTGCAGCCGTTGCGGCCAGGTGATCATGGATGTTGCGGCCAAAATAGAAGGCCTTTTCGTCGAATCCCTTTTCGGGCACGAAAGCCTGGCGATTGAGCACAATTCGGTCACTGTCATCTAGAACCGCGACGCCGAGGCGCAGCCACTCGTCCAGCACCGTCCGAGGACGGACATCCTTGGAGATGCCTTCCACCAGGCTGTCGAAAGATGGTTCGTCTGGGCTTTTTGCCTGGCGGGGCAACGGGATAGGCCGGCCTTCTGAGTCCGTGGTCGAAGCGTCGCTGACCCAGCGCGAGACGATCTGAGCGCCAAGTCCGACCGCAGCGGGAATCTCCCGCTCGGTATGCTTTTCCTCACGCAGACGTTTAACATCTTTGCGATGAACCCCCGTTAAGAGGTTGATTCGGCTATCTGTTTGCCGCTTGCCCGGAACCGGAAAATCTTCCTCTGCAACGGAGACATAAGCCTCTTTCAGCAGGTTGGTTACTGTAGGCAGGGTGATCCCTTTCGCGATCATCAGACGCACCAATGGCCGCAATACGCGGCTAAGCGCGCTAACTAAAGCCTCAGGCGGGCCACCCGGTAAATTTGCCTGAGCCATGGTCCTCCGTCTGGCAAATTAAGCTACTCCCTCAGCATATACATCATTGTGGGAAAATTTCCCACATATTTTTCTTGACCGGTGAGATTTTATTGGACTACTGTTGGCTTGTTCGTGGGAAATATTCCCACAGATTGGATAACTACGGAGCAGCAGCAACCAAAGGACAAGCCAACCCAGAGAAACGTGTTCAGTACCCTCTGTGATCAAGCTTTCTCGTCACTGTCCCTGAGTCAGTTCCTACCCCGGTGACAGAAAGCTCAAGTTGCCTCCCGTCTTTCTTTAGATATTCACTGACGAGTGATGTCTTTGGAGGGGCGGGAGGTAGCATTTGGAGGCCAGCGTACGGCGTAAACCGGAGGTGTTCGTTACTAGCTAGTATGCTCTTTCACCACGAATAAGATTTCGAATAGCAAACCGCCCAGCGTGAAGCGTGTCCGCGACACTCTTGGGCACGGGAAGCGGCTCTCCCAAGGCGAGGCTCGCAATCATTTCAGCAAGTATCGGAGCCGAAACTGCTCCGCGGGCGCCCAGACCGCTCAGAACATATAGTCCATCGTGATACTGCGCTTCAGGATAGGTCTCCCAGTGACGTCCGTGCCGCAGGTCAGCATAGGTTTTTGAGAAGACCGGAAAATCAGGGATTTGCCCGGCAACAGGTAGGTGATCGGGCGTGGCGCATCTCACGCCAACCCAACTCCGTCCCTCAAGCGCGGTCGCATCGTCAAAGACCGCCGGAAACGCCCTCCTTGCACTTTCTAGGTTGCGACGATCTGCATCCACCGTCGGTTTGGCATGGCGCGCAGCACCGAAATTTGAAACATGATCGAATGTTGCGCCAATCCAATGCCCATCATCTACAGTAGGCGTTACTGTCGCACCTCCAGTGAGCGCGCACTGTAGGCCCGATGACAATGCTGTCTGCGAAACGCGGGTTAACTGGCCAAGGCGTCCAATCAATGGAAGAGCGAGAGTTTGCTCGAAATCGCTCGTGCCCATTCCACAGGCGATCACCACGATATCAGCCACGGTAATAATTGCGCCATCGTCATCGACTAGGCGCCAGCAAGCGCCATCGCGGATAACATGGCGAACCCAGCGATCAACGACCCGCTCAGCGTTATCAATCAGTGTGCGGCAGGCGACTGGGAGGTCAATCAAACCGCCTTCCGGAAAGAAAAGTCCGCCCCGATCAAGTTTTATGCCGCTGACCGATGAGGCTTGCAGCGCGTCCAGTCGCTTGAGAGATCCCTCGGGAAGAAATTCTTGTGCCAAGATTTGATCATGCTGTTCCTGGTGTTCTGGGTCGGTGGTGACGAGTGTGCCGACTTGGCGGAACACCGTATTGTCGGATTGAATCTGTGAGTTCGAGTAGAGGTCGACCGCATATGACCATGCATGAATATAAAACGTTGAATCGGGGCTTGGATTCGCCGTAAGCCGCGGCGACAGAATGGCTGAAGGGGTTGCAGAAGTTTCGCTGCCGGCTTCAGTGTTCCGTTCAACAAGTGTGAACGACTGATTTCTTCTTCTGAAGGCAGCGGCCACGCAGGCTCCCGCGATTCCAGCGCCAACGACCGCAATTCGCGCGGCGGATTTTTTTGTTACACTGGGCCGTGAAAACCAGGGACGGTCGTCTTGCCTTGTCTGTTGAGAGGCGTCCGTCTTGAGACGAGCGGCTAACACTTCTCTCTTGGAACCGAACCCGGCTCGTTTACGGACATCGAATCCAACATTGGCCAACCTTCTCCGGATGATGCCGGAAACAGTATAGGTCGCCAACGACGCGCCAGGCCTTGAAAGACTGGCAATCGTCTCAATAACCCTCTGAGTCCACATTTCCGGATTGCGGTCAGGGGCAAACCCGTCGAGAAACCATGCATCGACAGAAGCCACGCATTCGCGAAGCATGTCTTGGACGTCGCCGTGCAATAACGTCAGGCAGATACGCTCCTGATCGAACCAAAGGCGTTGAAAGCCGAGCCGCGGATTTTTGTAGGTGGTCAGTAAAAGGTCGGCATATTCACGTAGCTCTGGCCATACTGATAGCGTTCGTGAAATCTCCTGAGGGCTGAGAGGTGCCTCTTCGACAGCGATGTAATGAAGCCGTTGCCACGCTTCCGAAGATTGGCGCCAGGCGTCCCAGGCTGAAACAAAGTTGAGACTGGTTCCAAAGCCCAATTCGCCGATGACGAAAGTCTGGGCACCTCGCCATTCTTCTCTCAAATTGCAGCCATTGATGAATACATGACGCGATTCCGCCAAGCCATCTTCTCGGTCGAAATAGGTGTCATTATACCGCACCGAATGGGGAACGCCGCTCTCGCTCCAGCGCAATTCCGCTTTTCGGGGGCGCTTGCCGTTAAAATTGGGTGACGAAGTCATGATGTCATGCGCCTGTTAGCCGTGGCGTGCGCTGGCAGAGATGATTATCATAACGCCACCGTTACACATGCCTTCATTCACGCAGTTTAGGTCGATGATTGCCGTCAGCATTTCATCACTGGTCCGGACCTATATACCCGTAGCCGGCTTTCTGGCTTTGGTCATGGTCCTCAGTCTACCCGTCAGATCTGCTGAGGGTATCGTAGAAGAGGTCGTTTCGTTCAAGGCCAGTGATGGTGTTGAGCTGCCCTCGCTGTTTACGTACCCAGCAACGGGTATGAATATCCATGGCCCTGCCATCTTACATTTACATGGAGGTCCAGGCGGCTCCCCCGTGCGTGCCAATAGTGCCGCAAGGTATTCTGCCAATGGCTTGGCGCGCGCCGGATATACAAATTTGTCGATTGAGACCCGGCACGCCACACGTTACGCGTTTACGCGCTTCGATGAAGTTATCGAAGATATCCGTGGTGGGATAGACGTACTTTCCGGGCGTGGATTTGAAGACATAATTCTTGTTGGCGCGGGTTTGGGGTCTCTGCGCATGTCGCGATATATGGTCGAGAATGACGATCCCCGTGTAAAAGCGATGGTGCATTATTCGCCGACGCAAAACATGGCTGACAACTGGCGTCAGAGGGTCGGCGAAGATATTTACTGGCAAACAGTCGACGAAGCTGCTCGGGCAGTCGAAGAGGGTGGGCGGCAACCGTTTATTGATCTCGGTGACGGGCTCATTTTTATTCCTACAAGTTTTCTCGATTGGTTTGGCCCGACGGCAAAAACGTCGTTGTCAGCAAACATTGCTGGCATTGACCGGCCAATGCTGATGTTGGCCGGTGCCGAAGACCCGCTCGTTCCGAAAGGTCGTTTGGAAGAGCTCCAAGCCGTCGCTTTCATCAGTCCGCGGGTGAATATCAAGTCGTATCCGGGCGTCGGGCGCCTGTTCGAAGGGGCGCGCGATGAAGTTGTGGCAGACACGGTCGCTTGGTTAAGTGATGTCGGGCTCCCACCTCAACCGAATATCAGGACTGAAATATTGGATGCGGTCGCAGAAGATGGTTCGGCGATGTCTGGGGTGCTGTACCAGCCTGCGGATGGCGTCGGTTCGGACCGGCCCACATTCGTTATCCTTCACGGTTGGACCAGCGATATCATGCGGTCTGTTCCTCACTGGCTAGGTGTCCGTCTCGCCCAAGCAGGATTCGCAGCGGTTGCGATTCAACACAGGTCGTCCGGTTTCCGAGGCATAGTTCGAGGCACACTTGAGTCCGTCGCGCCGGACATCGGCGTTTGGATCGATGAACTGTCAATTCGCGGGTTCGATAGACTCATTGGGGTGGGGCATGGCGCCGGTGGTTTGTGGTGGTCCTATTACGTTGAAGAGACGGGAGACTCACGTGTGGATGCGCTTGTTTACCTGTCACCTACGCCAGACATGCCAAGATTGGCGCGAGATGGAATGGGAAACGACCTTTATGCGCGGGCTGTGCTCGAAGCCCAGGAAGCTGTGAACGCCGGGGACGGGCGAACACACCTTATCGATTATCCTTTTCCGCGCGCTGGGTACCCTGACGATCCACGTCAGCCGATGTATCTTCCACCGCCCGGATCGGCATTTACGTACTACTACGCGGATGCGTTCTTAAGTTACTGGGGCCCTAACTCCCGGGCAGAACATACGAAGCTGATCTCCAAGATTAAATTGCCGGTTTTCGCGCTCGGCGGCTCTCGTGATCCATTTATGCAGAACGCCTTCCTGATTACGTTTACCGGAGCAGCAGGTGCCTCCGCCAAGTATATTTTTTATGGCGGCCCATCGGGCGCTTCATATGGTTTTGATGGATATGAGGCGCGCGTAACCGGGGATATCGTCACCTGGGTGGGGCAGCTGCCCAATTGAACCGCATCTAGGTCGTGGAACGCTAGGAGAAGGCGGCGATTGCCGTCATAGGTGAACAGAATAAACAATCCCAAGACAACAGCGTGATCTCGCATTAGGCTGCCTTTAAACTTATTACTCGCAAGTTACGATATGGATATCATTCGCAATTGGTTTAGAACGATCTCGGACAATCCGCAGTTGACGCTGCTGATTTTGTTGCTGACGTTTGTCACGGTCGCTCTGGTTTTTACTGCCGACATTTTGGCGCCGTTCCTCGCCGCTGTCGTCCTCGCATACCTGCTTCAGGTTTTCATCGATAGGCTGGAAAATTTCGGAGTCTCCCCCTGGCTTTCAATTACGCTAGCCTTCGTCGTATTCGTAATGGTGACTCTGGCCATTGTATTTGGCCTGATTCCGCTTTTGATTCGTCAGCTTACGCAGCTTACGCGACAAGCGCCTGAATTCCTGTCCAGTTTACAGGACTCGGTCAGCCATCTACCCGACAGGTATCCGGCGCTGATTACGCCTGTCCAGGCCGATCAGATCATGAATCAACTTCAGACCGAGGTGCTCGATTTCTCCCAGTCGCTCGTCGGCTCGCTTGGCGGAACCGTTGTCGGTCTTATGACCTGGATTGTCTACTTGATCATCGTCCCTCTAATGGTCTTCTTCCTGATCAAAGACAAAGACAAGATCGTTGAATGGCTGACCACATTCCTGCCTCGTGATCGCGAGTTGGCAGGACAAGTGTGGTTCGAGGTGCACAGTCAATTGCAAAATTACGTCGGCGGTAAGGCACTCGAGATTCTCATCGTCGCGGTTGTTACATACATCACGTTCAAGTTCATCGGCCTTCAATACGCACTGCTGCTTGCAGTAATTACCGGTTTCTCCGTTTTGATTCCTTACATCGGCGCTGCTGTCGTAACCCTGCCGGTTGCGGTTGTGGCGTTTCTTCAATGGGGATTCGGTCCGGACGCCTGGGTTGCGATCATCGCCTACGGCGTGATCCAGGCGCTAGACGGCAATGTTCTGGTTCCATTTGTCTTTTCAGAAGTTGTCGACATTCACCCCGTCGCAATCATCGTCGCGATCTTGTTTTTTGGCGGAATTTGGGGGTTCTGGGGCGTGTTCTTTGCGATACCACTTGCGGTCGTCGTTCAGGCCGTTATCCGCGCTTGGCCTAGAGCGCCAGAAAACCTTGAGATGGAGGTTGGTCCCGGCGCCAGCAGTTAAGAATGCGGTCGCCTGTAACTCCAGCATTTCTGTTCCAACGTCTCTCGGAACTTAAAATTGAGACAGAGACAGTTACGCACCCTGCTGTGTTCTCTGTCGAAGACGGTGAAGTTTATGTCGGCGATTTGCCGGGCGTTCACGTTAAGAACCTGTTTCTGTGCGATGCAAAGAAAAAGATGTGGCTGATTACAGCGCCGTGGGATCGCGCAATCAACCTCAAAGCTTTGCCGACGCATATTGGGTCGAAGCGCTTGTCGTTCGGCTCATCCGACCGCCTCCTGCGTTTTCTTGGTGTCACACCGGGGTCTGTTTCGCCATTCTGCGTAATTAACGATCACGACGGAAAAGTCCAACTCGTGCTCGACGCCGCGATGATGACAGCAGATCTCATTAACGCACACCCTCTTGTGAACACCCAAACAACGGCAATTCGGCCATCTGATTTGCTGCAATTTGTTCGGGCATGCGATCATGATCCTCACATTCTCGACCTCACCCAAATTGGCGAATAGAGTCTGATGGCCGACCGAGCGCTGAACGAAGACTTCGACCAGTTTGTGGTCGTGCGGACGAGCAAATTGGATTGGCAGGCTAGCCCCAGCCCCAATGTCTGGCGGAAGAGATTGGATCTGTCTGGTCCGGTTGAAAGCGGCCGCGTCACGTCGGTCGTGAAATACGAACCTGATAGCGCGTTCCATTCTCATCCTCACCCAGATGGCGAAGAGATATTTGTTCTCAGCGGCATATTTTCGGACGAGCACGGCGATTATCCTGCGGGCTCATACTTGTTAAATCCCGCAGGCTTTGAACACGCTCCTTTTTCCCGCGGCGGATGCGTCTTGTTTGTCAAGCTTCGGCAGTATCCGGGCGATGACCGCACGAAGGTTGCCGTCAATACCGTGTTAGAGGATTGGCAAGAACGCGCGCCAGGTTTTAAAGGGCTAACACTCTATTCGGAGGCACCAAACCCGGAGACCGTTTCGCTTGTCCGCCTTGAAAACGGCGCGGAGTTGAAGGTGCTTCCGGAAGCACCTGGCGCGGAGATGTTTATTCTCGATGGTCAATGCGATGATGGCCATGCTGTCTATCGAACCGGAGACTGGCTACGATGGCCCACACAAAATATTCGCACATTTAAGGTTCTTGAGCCGATGACGGCTTACCTTAAGACCGGACACTTTCCCCAATGATTAAACCGCTATCTCGGCGCGCAATTCTAGGCACTGTTTCCGCATCCGTGCTCACGTCATGCGATTCCGGTTTAACCGGGCTCCATTGGGATCTCTCAATGCCGTGGGGACCCAGTGAATATCATGTAACCAACGCCGAGAGGTTCGCCAAAGCGGTGAATGCTATCACCGATGGACTGCTCACCATTCACGTTCATGCGGGTGCTGTGCTGGGTATCAAAGGACCTGAGACGATTCGTGCCGTTGAGGAGGGTATCGTCGATATGGCGGATACCGCAGGATTTCATCAGGTTGGCACGGAACCCATCATGAGCATGGAATCGCTGCCCTATCTCGTCGACAACATGGACGAATTGGCGGTTCTGTACGGTTTAATGCGCCCAGCGGTCGAAGCGGCCTGTGCGCGCCACGGAATAAGAGCGCTCTACATAGTGCCGTGGCCAAATCAAAATTTCTTCTTCGATGTCGAGATAAAGAACGTCGAAGACTTTGCGGGCCTCACCATGAGAACGTACGACAAGTTGTCCACGGATCTCGTGGTCGGCTTGGGCATGACACCAATACAAATGCCGTCCCCTGATGTTGTGCCAGCCCTCGCATCCGGCGCATTGGACGGAGCCATGACATCAACAACCACGGCGGCCGCCCAGAAATTCTGGGAATTTCTGACTTACACCATGCGATCCAACCATACGTGGTCTTGCAATATTATGATGCTCAGCGAACGCAGCTGGCAGCAGCTCCCGGAAGATGCGCGCGTGAAGATTGACGCCCTCGCGCGCGAGGTAGAGCCCGAATTCTGGGACATCGCGCGCCGCGACGATCTAGCCAAGCTCAAAGTGCTTGAGTCCAACGGGATGATTACGCAAGAGCCCGATGCGTTATTGATGGCGGGTATGCGCCGCCTCGCGCTTCCGATTTGGAAACGTTTTGTCGATGAGGTGCCGCAATCTAGATCTATTCTTGAGCAGTTTCTTAATGTGACAGGAAAAATGGTTGCGCTATGACGGCGTTGCTCAACGCAATTGACCGGGTGTGTTTTGCTGCCGCCGTGCTGGCCGCATTTCTTCTCGCGGCCTTATTTGTCCTGGGGCTTTCTGAGATCGTTCTACGCAGCGTTTTTAATATTAGCTTGCCCTTCGTCATTGAGTACTCGGGATACCTGCTCGCATTCGTATTGTTTTTGGGTTCGGGCTGGACGCTGACCCAAGGTGGACATATCCGAGTCACCCTGTTGTCTGAACACGTCAATAAACGGATGTCGCGGCGTCTGGACCTTTTTTGTACAGGGGCGGCCTTGATCATATCTTCGACCATGACATTCGCGTTCCTGGACTTCGCATTCGGAACTTTGATTCGCGGCACTGTTTCCTTCTACCCGAGTGCGACGCCGTTGGCATATCCGCAGTTGGTGTTTGCCTCGGGCCCATTGGTGCTGACATTAGCCTTCATTGCGCGTCTGATACGATTACTTCGCGGCGACCAGGTTGAAGCGGATTTCACTGAATTAGGGGACGGCGTTTGATGCTTGGTGCCCCGATCATCCTCGTGCTGACCCTTCTCGCCGCGTTGCTCGCGGCAGGCCTATGGGTTGGCTTCAGTCTTATAGCAGTCGGGTTTGTCAGTTTGTCTGTCTTTCGCGACATGCCCGTTGGAACATTTCTAGCGTTTGACTTGTGGAACAGCCTCAATACGCCGGAGCTTGTAGCGTTACCGTTGTTCATCCTTATGGGCGAGATTCTGTTTCACACCCGTTTGTCCGAAAGCGTTTTTCGCGGTCTTTCGCCGTGGGTAACGGCAGTGCCGGGGCGGCTCCTACACGTTAACGTCATCGGGTGCACGTTGTTTGCGGCAGTCTCTGGCTCGTCTGCCGCGACTACGGCGACCATCGGCCGTA
>Ga0181593_10006244_pt1 | contig 10710 bp, 9 predicted proteins | sample 071ome_19_FD_133756 | JGI IMG/M metagenome (GOLD analysis project Ga0181593, IMG submission 133756) | Coastal salt marsh microbial communities from the Groves Creek Marsh, Skidaway Island, Georgia - 071413AT metaG (megahit assembly) | ecosystem: Environmental > Aquatic > Marine > Intertidal zone...
CCGACAGCGCGCAGGTCTATGCCGATCTTGCCGTTTTGAGCGCCCGCCCGACCGAGCAGGACATGCGCGGAATCGAACACCGGCTGTTCGGCGACTGGGACGGCGCCAAAGCCTGTTCGGCAGCTGATTGGGCGCGGCGCGCGAAGGAAGTAATCGCCGAATGTCACCAAGGCGGGGCCGTGCCGATCCTTGTCGGCGGCACCGGACTCTATCTGCGCACCCTACTCGAAGGGATCGCACCGATCCCGGATATCGACCCGGCGGTAAGAGCCGAGGTACGCGCCATGCCGGTCAGCGAGGCTTACACTGCGCTGCAGGAAGAAGACCCGCAACGGGCCGCCCTGCTATCCCCTGCGGACAGCACCCGCGTTGCCCGCGCGCTCGAAGTCGTACGATCGACCGGCAAAACGCTTACCCATTGGCAGGCACGACGCGAAGGGGGGATCGGCACAGAGGTCAGCTTGAATGCGACGGTACTCTTGCCGGATCGCGAAGCACTGTACGCGCGTTGCGATCTGCGGTTTGCCAAAATGCTTGAAGGCGGCGCCATCGAAGAAGTTGAAGCGCTTCTCGCCCGCAATCTCGATCCCACCCTGCCCGTCATGCGCGCCATCGGCGTGCGAGAAATCGCAGGCTATCTGCGCGGCGAATGGGCTCTCGAAGAGGTCGAAGCAATGGCCGCACAGGCGACCCGCAATTACGCCAAACGGCAATACACGTGGTTTCGCCGTCAACCACCGCCGGATTGGCCCCGCGTTGAATATGAAGATTTTAATCCTACAAGCCTTTATGACATATTATTACAACATTATCTGTTGACATGACATTTTTCATCGCCTAGGGCGCGGCATCGATTGCGCCTGTGTGCAATCCCCAATCGGAGAGGATGACCCGGCTGGCTTTGGCCAAGCCGGGTCGATCTTGTCTGGCGGGGCGAAAGTGCAAGGCGACGTTGAACTGAATTGAAGGAAGCAATTGTGAGCGATGAGCGCAGCGGCGCGGAAATCCTGGTCGAAAGCCTGGCCCGTCAGGGCGTCGGGCACGTGTTCGGCTATCCCGGCGGCGCGGTCCTGCCGATCTACGACGCGCTGTTCCATGACCACCGCATCCAGCATGTGCTCGTCCGGCAGGAAGCCGGCGCAGCCCATGCTGCGGAGGGCTATGCCCGTTCGACCGGCAAGCCGGGAGTCGTGCTCGTCACGTCCGGACCGGGCGCAACCAATGCCGTCACCGGTATCGCCGATGCCTTCATGGATTCGATCCCGATGGTGGTCATCACTGGCCAGGTGCCCAGCGGCCTGATCGGCACCGATGCCTTCCAGGAAGCCGATACGGTCGGCATCTCGCGCCACTGCACCAAGCACAACTATCTGGTGAAAGACCCGGCCGACCTCGCCGCGACCGTCGACGAAGCCTTCCAGATCGCCACGACGGGACGCCCCGGCCCGGTGCTGATCGACGTTCCCAAGGACGTGCAGATCGCGACCGCCGCGATGCACGAAGGCGCGCCGCAGCGCCGCAACCGCTATGCGCCCCGCAACGAGGGCTCGCCCGAGGAGATCGCGCGCGCGGTCGAAATGATGGCCGAAGCCAAGGCCCCGGTGTTCTACACAGGCGGCGGTGTGATCAACTCCGGTCCGGAAGCCGCGGATCTATTGCGCCGCTTGCAGGAACTGACCGGCGCGCCCCTCACATCGACGCTGATGGGGCTTGGCGCATTTCCCGCCGATCATCCCGACTGGCTGGGCATGCTGGGCATGCACGGCACATACGAATCGAACATGGCGATGAACCAGGCCGACCTGATTGTCTGCCTCGGCGCGCGCTTCGACGACCGTGTAACCGGCAGGCTCGATGCCTTCTCACCCAATTCGAAGAAGATCCACGTCGATATCGACCGCAGTTCGATCAACAAGGTCGTGCCCGTGGATCATGCCGTGGTCGGCGATTGCGGCGCAGTCATGCGTCAGCTGATCGACGAATGGGGCAGCCGCAAGCCGCAGAACCTTTCCGAATGGAAGGCCCGGATCAAGGGCTGGCAGGCACGTAACAGCCTTGCCTATCCCGCCAATGCCAATGCGATCATGCCGCAGCTTGCGGTGCAGCGGCTCTACGAGCTGACCAAGGAGCGTAACCCGATCATCACCACCGAGGTCGGACAGCACCAGATGTGGGCGGCGCAGCACTATCACTTCTTCCAGCCCAACCGCTGGCTCACTTCGGGCGGGCTCGGCACCATGGGCTATGGCCTGCCCGCCGCCATCGGCGCCCAGGTGGGCAATCCGGACGATCTCGTCATCGATATCGCCGGCGACGCCTCGATCCAGATGAACATTCAGGAAATGGGCACGGCGACGCAATACCGGCTGCCGGTAAAGGTCTTCACGCTCAACAACCAGTGGATGGGCATGGTCCGCCAATGGCAGGAGCTGACCTACGAGAGCCGCTATTCGCAGTCGTATTCCGACAGCCTGCCCGACTTTGTGAAACTGGCCGAGGCCTATGGCTGGAAAGGCATCCGCATCGAGAGCGAAGCGGACCTCGACACCGGAATCCAGGCGATGATCGACCATCCCGGTCCGGTCTTCGTCGACTGCCTTGTTCACGACGAGGCCAATTGCTTCCCGATGATCCCATCGGGCGCGGCGCATACCGAAATGATCCTCTTTGGCGACGAGGTCGCGGGGACCATGGACGACGAAGCCAAGGCTTTGGTTTAGGGGCGCTGGTGTGATGAAGATCAAGACCGAAACCGCTGAGCGCCACGTACTGGCGATCACTGTCGACAACGAAGCGGGCATTCTCGCCAAGATCGCGGGACTGTTCACCGCGCGCGGCTACAACATCGACAGCCTGACCGTGGCCGATATTTCGGAAAACCACGCGTTGAGCCGCATCACCATCGTCACCAACGGGCCACCGGCGCAGATCGACCAGATCCACGCCCAGCTCGAGCGGCTGGTGCCGGTGCACAAGGTCATCGACCTCAGCGAAGGCGGCCCCTTCGTCGAGCGTGAGCTGGCGCTCATCAAGGTTGCCGGCAAGGGCGACATCCGGGTTGAAGCGCTGCGCGTCGCCGAGGTGTTCCGCGCCAAGACGGTCGATACCACCACCGGCAGCTTCATATTCGAACTGACCGGCACGCCGGACAAGATCGACATTTTCGTCGTGATCATGCGCGAACTGGGGCTGGTCGAAGTCGGGCGTACCGGTGTCGTCGGCATGGTGCGCGGGCCCGAGGAGGCCTGAAACGAGCCAATTGACTTGCATCGAACGCCGCGCCGCCGCATGGGGCGCGGGCAAAATTCAAAGACACATTGATAGAACGGGACCGCGGACATGAAAGTCTATTACGACGCCGATTGCGACATCAACCTGATCACCGGCAAGAAGATCGCCATTCTCGGCTACGGCAGCCAAGGCCACGCCCACGCACAGAACCTGCGCGATTCGGGCGTCAAGGAAGTCGCCATCGCGCTGCGCCCCGGCTCGGCCAGCGCCAAAAAGGCCGAAGGCGCGGGCTTCAAGGTCATGGACAACAAGGAAGCGGCCAAGTGGGCCGACATCCTCATGATTCTCGCGCCCGACGAGCATCAGGCCGCGATTTACGAGAATGACATCAAGGGCAATCTGCGCTCTGGCGCTGCGCTCGCCTTCGCACATGGCCTAAATGTTCACTTCGGCCTGATCGAAGCGCCGTCCGACATCGATGTCATCATGATCGCGCCCAAGGGCCCCGGCCACACCGTGCGCTCCGAATACCAGCGCGGCGGCGGCGTGCCTTGCCTCGTCGCCATCCATCAGGACGCGACCGGAAATGCTCATGACGTGAGCCTCGCCTATGCCTCAGGCGTCGGCGGTGGCCGTTCGGGCATCATCGAGACGAATTTCCGCGAGGAATTCGAGACCGACCTGTTCGGCGAACAGGCCGTGCTGTGCGGCGGCCTCACCCACCTCATCCAGGCGGGCTTCGAGACCCTGACCGAAGCGGGCTACGCGCCGGAAATGGCCTATTTCGAATGCCTCCACGAAGTGAAGCTGATCGTCGACCTGATGTACGAAGGCGGCATCGCCAACATGCGGTATTCGATCTCGAATACGGCGGAATACGGCGACATTACGTCGGGCCCGCGCCTCATCACCGATGAGACCAAGGCCGAAATGAAGCGTATTCTGGCCGATATTCAGGCGGGCCGTTTCGTCCAGAAATTCGTGCTCGACAATCGCGCCGGACAGCCCGAGCTGAAAGCCAGCCGCAAGGCCGCCGCCGCGCACCCGATCGAGGAAACCGGCGCCAAGCTGCGCGCGATGATGCCGTGGATCGGCGCGAACAAGCTGGTCGACAAAGAGAAGAACTGAGGCCTTCTCGCTCCTCCCCCCGTGGGGGAGGAGCCTCACCGCATCAGGGCGAAGCAGGCCCGCACCTCGCGCACGAAGATTCCCGGCTGCTCCCAGGCGGCGAAGTGTCCGCCCTTCTCCGCTTCGTTCCAGTATACGATGTTGGGGAGGACGCGCTCTGCCCATTCGCGCGGCGTATAAGAGATTTCGCGCGGGAAGATCGTCGCACCTGCAGGAACATCCACCGTGAGGTCGGAATTGGCGATAGTGCCTGACGCTTCCCAGTAGAGCCGCGCCGAGGAACCGCCGCTCGCGGCCAGCCAGTAAAGCGCAATATTGTCGAGCATGCGTTCGCGGCTGATCGCCCGCTCGGGCTTGCCGTCGTGATCGGTCCAGCGCCACAGCTTCTCGTAAATCCATGCCGCCTGCATGACCGGCGAATCGACGAGACCATAGCCAATCGTCTGCGGTCGGCTCCTTTGCAGATGCATGTAGCCCGCATCCTCGTCCTTGTAGGCCTTGTCGAGCGCACGCATGCGTTCGTAGTCCGCGCCCTGCACCTCGCGGTCACCCGGTCGCGGGCGATACATCGGACGGTTGGTATGAATGCCGATCAAGCCCGGCGGCGCAAAACAGCCGATCAGCGTGGTCACGACCGAACCCCAGTCGCCGCCTTGCGCTGCCCAGCGTTCACCATAGCCCAGCCGCTTCATCAGCTCGGCCCAGGCATGGGCGATACGATCCGCCTTCCACCCGGCTTCCTTCGGCTTCCCGGAGAACCCGTATCCCGGCAGCGAGGGCGCGACGACATGAAACGCATCCTCGGCCTTGCCCCCGAATGCGGTCGGGTTGGTCAGCATCGGAATGACATCGAGGAATTCGGCAATCGAGCCCGGCCAGCCGTGGGTGATGACCAGCGGCAAGGCATCCTCATGCGGCGAGCGCGCATGCAGGAAATGAACGTCCAGCCCGTCGATTTCCGCAATGGAAGGGTTCAGCACATTGATCCGCGCCTCGGCCATGCGCCAGTCGTAACTGTCCCGCCAAAAGGCCAGAAGGTCGCGCATGGCGGCAAGCGGCGGGCCTTGCGACCAGTCGCCGACCGTCTCGCGCTCCTGCCAGCGCGTCGCGGCGATGCGGGTTCGCAGGGCTTCCAGTGAGGCTTCGGGAATCGATACCGGAGCGCTGCGAATGGCGTTCATTCAGCGGCTTCCGCGCTCACTTCGTCGCCATGAAGCTGCGACCACGTCTTCCCGATCTGCGCCGGGTCGTAATCGATCACGGGATCGCCTTCACGGAAAATATCGAGCGTGTGCATGAAGCGGTGCATGCCGATCATCCCGCCGCAGGTGGTCCCCAGCTCGACGACTTCCGCCGTCGTGAAATGCTCGGCCAAGCGCGCATAGAACGCGTCGTCAATTGCATGGTGATCCTCGGCGAGCAGGTCGAGAAATTCAAGCGCCAGCCGCTCGCGCATGGTCACGCCGGGAATGGACGCCGGATCGATCAGGCAAGCCGCATCCTCGTCGGTCAGCCCGCCCGCCTTGCGCGATGCGCTGCACGGCGCGCAGCCACCCAACTGGGCGCTGCGGATGCGCAACATTTCGAGCAGCCTGCCGCCAAGCAGGTGGTTTGGGAAATTGGGGTGCCGGTCGCCATCTTCGGGCGGCTCGTCATGGTCGGCATAGGCAAGAATGCGCACTGGCATCAGATAGGTGAACGCGCCCGAACGTTCCCCCGCCTCCATGTATTCGCGTTGCGCGGGACTAAGGTCTTCCCACGGTATCGGCGCAATTCGGGGCATCTCGGTTTCCTCTCGCTCTGCATTGTGTCGAACGGCGGACAGCCACCTTGCCTCTTTACATCGACTTGTCCAATCCCCATAGGCTCGCTCATGGCAATCGAACTAGGCCTCACCCTGCGACTTACACGCCCCTGGGCGTGACCTTGCGTGTCGTTCCCATGCGGCGCGCACCGCTGAGGGGACCGAACAATCTGACATTCGCAGCAATCCAGGCCAGAAAGCCAGAATCATGACAATGTTGAAAAATCCCTCGGTCAAATACCGACCGTTCCCACAAATCGACTTGCCGGACCGTCAATGGCCCAGCCGCACCATCACCAAGCCGCCACGCTGGCTCTCCACCGACCTGCGTGATGGCAACCAGGCCCTGATCGATCCGATGGGCGCGGAAAAGAAGAACCGCTTCTTTGACCTGCTCGTCAAAGTTGGCATCAAGGAGATTGAAGTCGGGTTTCCCGCCGCTGGTGCCACCGAATTCGATTTCATTCGCGGGCTCGTCGAATCGGGTCGCATTCCCGATGACGTGATGATCCAGGGCCTGACCCAATCACGGCAGGACCTGATCGAGCGCAGTTTCGAAGCGTTGGCCGGCGCAAATAGCGCCATTGTCCATCTCTATAACGCCGTTTCCCCGCTTTGGCGGCAGGTCGTGTTCGGGATGGAGAAATCCGACATTCGCAAGATCGCGGAGGACGGCGCAAAGGTCTTGCGCGATCAGGCGGCGAAGTACCCGCAGACCGACTGGCACTTCGAATATTCGCCGGAAACCTTCTCGACCGCCGAACTCGATTTCTCGATCGGGTGCTGTGAGGCCGTCATGGGCATCATCCAGCCCACCCCCGACCGGCCGATCATACTCAACTTGCCGGCCACGGTCGAGGCGGCGACGCCCAACATTTACGCGGACCAGATCGAGTATTTCTGCCGCAACCTTCCAAACCGCGAGAGCGCAGTGATCTCGCTGCACACCCACAACGACCGGGGCACGGGTGTCGCCGCTGCCGAACTGGGCATGATGGCGGGGGCGGACCGCGTCGAAGGCTGCCTGTTCGGCAATGGCGAGCGGACCGGCAACTGCTGCCTCGTGACCGTTGCGCTGAACATGTACACGCAAGGCGTCGATCCGGGCCTCGATTTCTCGGACATCGATGCGGTCATCAACACAGTCGAATATTGCAACCAGCTGCCCGTACCCGAACGCCATCCCTATGGCGGCGATCTGGTGTTTACCGCCTTTTCCGGCAGCCATCAGGACGCGATCAAGAAGGGGTTCGCGGCACAGGAACAGCGCAACGACGAACTTTGGGCTGTACCCTATCTGCCGATCGACCCGGCTGACCTCGGCCGCACGTACGAAGCCGTCATTCGCGTCAACTCGCAAAGCGGCAAGGGCGGTTTCGCCTGGGTCATCGAACAGGACCAGGGCCTCAAGCTGCCCAAGCGGATGCAGGCGCACTTCTCTCGCCACGTTCAGGAACTTGCAGACGAACTGGGCCGCGAACTGCATGCCGACGACATCTGGCAGGTCTTCCAGCGGGTCTATGGCCTCGAAGGCAAGCAGCGCTTTGAACTTGTCGACTACGAAGAAAAGCGCGCGCCCGATCGTAGCCGCATCTTTGCCGGAAAGATCGTGGTCGACGGCAAGGAACAGTCGGTTTCAGGTCGCGGAAACGGCCTGATTTCGGCAATTCTGGCCGCGCTTGAGGAGACCTTCGGAGTGAAGCTCGACGTGCGCGACTACACCGAACACGCCATGTCGGGCGGGTCGGACGCAAGGGCGGCGGCATATGTCGAATGCACCCGGCCCGACGGCTCGACCGTTTGGGGCGTGGGCATTCACCCCGACGTTGCCACCGCGAGCGTGCGCGCCGTGCTCAGCGCGGCCAATGCGGTGTCGGGCTGAACGGCTAGACAGTCGATTCGCTGGATGTATCCGTCGCGCCCCACAGGGCGTCGGCCATGGCGTCCAGCTCGGAAAAATCGACAGTCGAGCCCCATGGATCGCGGCGATTCAGCAACAGGCGCTTGCCCATCGTCATAAGGAGCCGCCGCCGCAGCGCCGCCTGCAGCAGAGCAAGACGCATCAGGGCGTCTTCGCCCGCCGAATTCGCATGCCTAGCGCGCCGGGCGCTCCAATCGCGCTCGATCTGCCCGACCCGCTCCAGAACTATCGTATTGTAATGCCGGTGCGGTCCGCGATGCAGTGGCAAACTGGTGGCGATCGCACTTTCCTCGTGCGCGGGAAGCAGCAATCCGTTCTTCCGGAAATCGTTGAAGCCAAGCCGGTGCCTGTCGAGATTGTCGAACATGCGGCGCAATGGTTTGCAGGCTAAGACCTGGAAGGGCAGCAAATGGTGGCGCTGCATCTGTGGGTCGTAGCCAGGACGATCGCGTCGATTGACCGAGCGGAACGGAATCGCTGGCCGCCGGGCAGTCGCTTCGCGCCTCATCCGCCGCGCCCCACGATGACTTTCTTGCCAAGGCTGTCCGGCCCCACTCGCAGGGACTCGCCGTCGGGGCCTTCGAATTCTATCTCGCGCCGGAATGGTCCGTTAGCGACAATATAGTCGATAAAGCGCATGGCGAGCTTGGCAGTGTCCGCAGGACTCTCCCCGTCGCGCCGCATCACGGTCAGTTCCTGCCCGGCAAAGAACGCCAACCCCTCGCTGCGCACGCTCTCGCTCGAGTGTTCGAGAGCCGTGAGGCCCAGGGCCGGAAATGGGCCGCCCGAAAGCCAGCCGAGAGCAACCCGGGAGAAATACTGTGGTTCCATCCAGGTCCGCGAAGCATGCCAGCACACCGCCTCGACCGCGAGGGGCAAGGCGATATGCCCCGCAAGGCCGAGCATGGCCTGAACCACCGGGATAGCCGCCGCCCCACCTGACAGGTGGTGGCCTGGCAGCAAGGTGATCGCTTCGAAATTCCCTTTGTCACAGTCAGCTTCAAGTCCGAAGCGATGCGCGCATGGTGGCGGCGCGAGCGCCAATGCAGGTGCAAGGCCGATAAGGTCGAATGTGAGGCCACTGACGAGAAGCTCCAGCAAGCCCTCGCTGTCATCAGGCGGTCGATAGCTGACGTGCGCAGCTGCCCCGGCAATCTCTGCCGCCTCGAGCAAACGCTCAATTTCGTCCGCCGAAGGCCGTTTGCCTTTAGCGAACAGAAGAGACAAACCGGCCTGGCTTGCTTCCATGCCCTTTGTTCAAACCCCTCATGAAACCGTTGATCCACGGCCCCACCGCCGGCGACAGTTGCAGGCATTGCGCTTCAGTCTCAAGCGCGCAGCCGACAACTGGCCCCGAAATGGACCAGCTAACTCCTAAAAAATTCCCAACTTCAGTCCCTCACTGAGCGCCGCGCCAAGCTCGCGGCAAGTTTCCAGCCTATCCCCCCCGACAGTCTTCGGCGCCAAAATCGCTTCCGGAGTCTGTGCCTGCATATTGACGATCACCGGCTCAGCGACACGTTTCAGGCGCCAGCCGGTCACGATCCTGTCGATCTGCGCCAATGCGCCGGTACCATCGGACCCTGCCGCAATCGCCGTGGCATAGGCGCGCCCCTCCACACGCCTCAGCAACGGATAATAGCACCTGTCGAACATCTCCTTCATCATGCCGGACATGGTCGCGAGGTTTTCGGGGCAAACGAACAGATAGGCTTGTGCCGCAAGCAGAGTGTCGGGAGTCGCGTCCGCGGCGGCCACAAGGCGTGCGTCGGCGCCCGCGCCCTCGCGTGCAGCCTGTGCCATGGCTCTCGCCGCGCCTGTCCTGCTGTGCCAGATGATCGCCAGCGTGATTATGTTTCTCCTGCCTTCGCGACCTCTGACCTTGTCTTCACTCCTTCAAACGTGCCCCCGCAGACCCGGATGCGACGGCATTGGCAGACAAATAGGAATTTACACCAGCTCTTGGTAAATTAACATGTTGCAATGACGACCGGTTCAATCGCTGCGGCTTGGATGGATGGATCGCTTGGCGGCAAGGCCTGGCGCTGGCGCAGTGCAAACATGGCGCTGGACGGCTCGCAGGCGAGCCTCGACAATGATCTCGTGTCCCAATTGCTTCTCTCGCGCGGTGTCGCGCCGGACGATCTCGAGCGGCATCGCGCGCCGTCCTTGCGCAATTTCCTGCCGGATCCATCGCACTTTCGTGACATGGATGCGGCTGCAGAGCGGCTGGCCCAGGCAATCCTCGGCCGCGAGTCGATCACGATCTATGGCGACTACGACGTGGATGGCGCGACCAGCGCCGCCCTTCTGCTGCGGCTCATCGCGATGCTCGGTCACGAGGCGGACTATTACATTCCGGACCGGTTGCTGGAAGGATACGGACCCTCGGGAGAGGCGCTAGTGCGGCTGGCGCAGCAGGGTTCCAGTCTCATCGTGACAGTCGATTGCGGGGCCATGGCCCATGAAGCGCTGGCCATGGCACGCGACTCGGGAGTCGATGTGATCGTCGTGGATCACCACAAGTGTTCGCCCCAGCTTCCGCCCGCCGCTGCACTGGTCAATCCCAACCGGCTCGACGAGGGAGACGAGGCCGCGGCCCACGGCCACCTTGCGGCAGTCGGCG
>Ga0181593_10006245_pt1 | contig 10710 bp, 10 predicted proteins | sample 071ome_19_FD_133756 | JGI IMG/M metagenome (GOLD analysis project Ga0181593, IMG submission 133756) | Coastal salt marsh microbial communities from the Groves Creek Marsh, Skidaway Island, Georgia - 071413AT metaG (megahit assembly) | ecosystem: Environmental > Aquatic > Marine > Intertidal...
CCATAACAGTACGCTTGTTACCTTGAAGACCTTCTAAAAGGGCGTCTTTGGTTTCTGACCAGCGTGACTCTAATAGTTGTGACATTTGTTGTTCTCCTTAAACTTTTAAGCCCGCAAGCCTGCGGATGTCAAATATCTCAGCGGTCTTATTCTCTTGACCGTTGGACTGTGCCTGTGCTTTATCGCCTGTTACTTCTTTGCCTTCTGACAACACCTTCTTCGCTGGTACGTTTCCTTCCATTACGGCTGGAATGTACTTGTCGAATGCGGCGTGTAATTTATTAGTCTGTACAGATTCTAAAAGTTCGCCCATCAATTCACGCTTTTCTTTAGAAAGAGGTGACATCAATTCTGACATAATCTCTTTTCTTTCTACTGCGTCTTTGATTTTAGCAATTTCAGCATCTTTACTTTCAACAATCTTCTCAACTTCAGAAACTTTTGCTTCTGCTTCTGCAACTGCTTCTTCTTTCTGTTTTACAACTTTAAGAAGTTTTGAAGTTTCAGATTTTTCGTTTAGATGACTTGTTGCGTATTCGCTTGCAAAACTTTCAAAAATTCTGCGACCAAAATCGTTTCTGCGAGCTGCTTCAATATCTTCTTTCAACTGACTCATCTCAGCATGTAATTTCTTACCTACTGTTTCAGAAACAAGTGAGGATGCTTTGTTCAAGAAATTTTTCTTAACTTCTTCAAACTTAGCCTTGCTGTCTTTGATTAATTTAACCTTAGTTTCAGCAAGATCCTTCTTGTCAGAGTGGAATTCTGCAATTTCTTTTGCCAATTGATCCACAATGAAAGATTCTAATTTAGCAACATTCGCTGCGACTGATTTACGATCTTCGTGAAGTTCGCCAAGTTCCTTTTTCAAGTTGTTAAGAACGAAAGATTCCATTGCTTTGGAATCGTTTTTCATTTTCTTAGCATACTTGGCTTTTGCTTCGATAAGTCCGTTGCGGTCATCAGCAAATTCAGAAAGTTCTGCTTCAATTCTATCTGAAAGCATTTTTTCCACTGCTTCAACCATTGCAGCCTTATCGTGTTCATACTTCTGTGCGAATTCTTCGCGCAAATCAGTTGCGACTGTGTCGCGGTTTTCTTTTACGGCAGTTTCCCAAGCGGTTTCAATTTCCGACTTGACTTCCTCGGAAATCACGTTGTTTTCAAACAATTGTTTTACAAAGTCTAACATCTGTGATTCTCCTAATGATTTAATCCTTGAATTATCTTCTTCAAGGACTCTGCAATGTAACGTTGTGCCTGTGGATCGCCTTTAACTTCTTGAGCTACTCTAAATGCCTGGTAACCACCTTTATTATTCATAAGGTGTTCATAAACTGGTGTTGGATAGGCGCCTGGTGCACTCGGTTGTGCAACAACGTCAACTGTGACAATTTCAAAACCATTTACATTGCCACCACCGTCAACTTCGCCTGATCCGCGGCTGGATACACCTAATTTGACTCCCGACTCCAACATGGTCGTAATTAATTGACCCATTGGAGTTGGAAGCATCTTAAGTTTTCCGTAGCCGTTAGGACCGTCCATCCACATTTTTGTGATCATGTGTGATACACGGTCGAGGTTGATACGTAAATCTTGAGGATGATCGACTTCACCTAACACTGAATACCCCCCAGAAATCTGTTCGTTGAGCGTCTTGACAGCCCTATCAATTTCTTGCGAAGAATAAATGCGCTGGTTAGCGTTACGAATGTCACCCTGAATACAGATGCCACTCAAGTGTAACGTTTTACCGTTCTCGCCTTCATCACGCTCAATGACGATTTTAGCCTGATCGAAGCTCAGATGTTCTTGTAGGTTAGTTTTCAATCCTTATGCCCTCTGTTATCTACGACCACGGAAAATTGATTGTTTGTTGTCCGCTTGTTCTTTAGCGCCTGCTTTTTCAGCACCATGTCCGCCTTTTACTGCTGACATGTCTGCTGCTTTCTTAGCGCCTGGAACGTTTACGTTGCCTGAGTCAATATCCTTAGGTGTTACTTCTGATAAACCACCATCATTCTTTTCTGATGCTTCACCGCCTTTTGCGATGTTAGCAGTAGTTCCACCCATGTCATTTTTCATGTTGTCAACAACAGATTTTTTGTTGTCCGCAGAGTCCGCAGCACCTTTTTTCTCAGCACCGTGTCCACCTGCTACTTTTTCAACATACTCACGCATAGTTGCTAATTCGTCGTCGCCTTCTGGGTCTGCAGATGCTTCAGGAGCAAAAGTTTCTTCTTTTTCTGCGTCCATATCCATCTCTGCTTCGCCTTCTTCGTCGCCTTCGCCTTTGATTTCGTCGAATTTTGCTTGTAATTCGTCTACGATAGCGTCAAGATCTTGGAAAAGTTCTTCAGGTTCTTTTTCACCCTCTGCACCTTCCTCATCGCCTTGAATTTCTTTTTCAAGTTCGTCGGTTTCATCTCCGCCCATAGCGTCCATTTCACCTTCTTCGTCGTCGCCTTCTACGGCTACTTCTTCGAACTCTTCGTCAACTTTTTCATCATCCTTGTCTTCGTCTGATGCTTCGTCAACTTTGTCTTCTTCTGAATCCTCATCCTTAGATGCTTCGTCAACTTCTTTGTCTTCTGCATCTTCGTCTTTTGATGCTTCATCAACTTCTTCGTCGTCCTTCATCTCTTCTTGGATTAGGTTTTCGTAAATTTCTCTTGATTTTGTTACAACGTATTCATGGAAAAGTTCTTCTGCCTTTCCTTGTTCGTCGTTTACCAAATGCTCAAGCATTTGTTCTAATGTAGTTTTATCTGCCATTGTATTCTCCTTTAAATTGGTAAGGCTGTTTCATTATATATTTACATTATTGTTATAAAATCAGGGTTAAATGGGCATTTTTTGAGTCATTTTACCTTCTACGGTGGTTCCCGCAAAGGTATTTTCAAAATCCTTGAAAGATATGTGCTTTAAATTAGGATGCTGCGGCCCCAATTTATCCGGTATAAATGCTCCATTATCTATGATTCTGTAGAAACGTGTGTTCTTAAATTCCTTAACAACCTTCTCAGTTTGGCTTAGCCAATTACCAAAAAACGTTGCAGAATCGCCTGATTTTTTGTAATTAAACGTGTCAGCGTACACATTATTAAACTTTCCATTTAATCCTTGATAATCAAACCCAAATATATAAATGTCCTTGTGTCCGTTTGAAGCCGCAAACCATAGTGCTGTTGGTCCGCTCGACCAGCCCTTGTGCGGATTGAAGAGATTTACGTGATTCTTGGTTTTGATTCCCTTATTAGGGTTGGTCCACAGTGTTCCTCGAGCATGATAACCGGCATCGATTATTTCGTTAACCATCTTGACATCAACTGCTACGAGGTAGTGAGGATCAAATTCTCTATACTGAGCATTGCAACCATAGACAGTTCCAATGTTCAATAGCGAAGGACAGTCCAACTTGAGTCGGCTCTGACCGTTTCCTAAAACGAATGCTATATCTTTTTGCTTATTCTTGTGCTTCAACTGGAGTACCGTACATTTGTCTAATGAACCCCAGTTCAGATTGTCTTTCTGCTTCGTGTGCTTCTGCCTGAAGTCTGAGTTCATTTATCTGACGAAGTGTCAATCTGATTTTACGAGTATTATCTAAATCCATCACTGATTCGTCCTTGCTGTTATCGTATCTCTTATCAACAGCAAAGTCGTTAATCTCGTCGTTAAAATATAAAAATTCTTTTAGAAGCATACTGTATTTATTATTGAGCGGTCGTTTCTTCGCCTGCTCCCTCTTCGCCAGGTTGTTCCGCCGCTGCTGCCATACCTTCTGGTGCTTCGGCTGATTGTGTTTCAGCATCTGCTGAAATGCTGGAAGGAGTTATGCCCGCGCTTCTTAATTCGCCCGCAGCATCCTGTGCTGCTGAAATGTTTGCGGCATTTTCCTCTCTCCATAATCTTTCGTTCTCAACAATTTCTTCTTGAGATAAACCAAGATATCTTTTCATTGCAAAACGTTTACTCAAGAATGGAACACCCTGTATCGCACCATAGATGTTTGCTCTTGTTGCATCAAGTTCTGCCTGTCTGTATGCTGCAAAGTTTTGTGGTGGATTAAATTTCAATTCAAACAGACTTGAATCAATGTTATATCCATTTGAGTTTAACCATAATTTAAACTCTTGATCAAATGATTCAACAATGTTTGCCTGTAGTCTTTCGCAGTATTTGTTGAAGCGTAGTTCCTGAATGTATGCTGTTCCTACTTTTCCGTCTGCTACTGTGTTAGGCTGTTCATCAATTGAAGTTGGCAAATAAGACGCCGGAATTCTTAAAGCACGGAACAATTTATTAGTAAAATATTTTAGATCCGTAATCTCGCCAAGATTGGTACCACCCGGTAGTGTTTCAACTTTTGATCCACGTCCTTCAGCAGTCTGTGGGAAGAAGTAGTCCTCGTTAGTTGAAAGTGGATTGTATGAAGCATCAATTACTGATGTTCCACCGCCAGTTGCACTTGGAATACGTCTCTGTTGGATTTCATTCTTGACCTTTTCAACAAATCCCATTGCCATGTGTGCGGGCATGTTACCCACGTCAACATAAAATATTCTTCTTTCCGGAGCACGCTGAATTCTATAAATGATGATAGCATCTTCCAATAATTCTTTCTGCTTGTAAACTTTAAACACACTTTCGAGCAATGAATTACCAAATGGATAGTTGTTGTCCAGTCCTTCCGATAATGAAATATGCATGATGTGTTCAGCATCAACAGTAATTTCGTTTTGCTGATTATGAAATCTTGTGCCAGGGGGTTGTGCAACATTACCAACCATGCCACGACCAAAACCTCCACCGCTTGTGTAGGATGAAGTACCGCTTGGTGATGTGTTAGTAGTTCCGTGTGGTGTTGTTGCTATTAAATTCTTAAAGTTAAAATTAATATCTCTAACAACATACTGTTCTGGTATTTTTCCTGCTGATTCGTTTACAATTATTTTTGATACTTTGGCTTGATCAACATATAATAATTTCTTAGTTTCCGGATCACGAATAAAGAAACAGTCACCGTACTTAAATGTATTTCTTACTATTCTAAAAATTCTTTGTTCTAATTGATTTACCTTGGTCCACTTTTGTAATGCTTCCTTGAGCAGTTTTGTTTCAACACCAGTTGGTGCTTGCCTAAAGAAAAAGTTAAAAGGTGTTGCGTTCTCCTTGTCCTTGCCTGTACAGAATTCAGCAAGAATATCCAAGGCTGCATTTACTTCTGAATCCATGTCCATTGTGTCGTACTGCATGTATTTTTCAATACGATTTGGACTACCTGCATAGACGTCTGGAAGAAAAGATGAGTAATGAGATCGTGCCGGTCCGGGACTGCCTCCTCCACTAATTGGGCTCATTGAGCCGCCTGTGTTATTTGGATTAACCGGTGTAAAATACTTTTTCCAACTCATTATCTATCCTTGTTACGTAATATTCAAATCGCCAGCCAGTCCAGCCGTTACTTTGATTTGTCTATTCGCTGCTTTTAATTGTAATTTGTTTAATTCAACCAATTGTGCCATCATACTATTTAATGTAGATCCACCCTCGGCACTCGAAGATGTGGCTGAAGAAGATCCTGTATTGGTTCCCGCACCTGTATTTTTGGATTGTTGTTCCTTTTTGGCTTTTTCTTCTGCTTCTTTTTTGGCATCATCTTTGGCATTTTGATCTTCAATGGATTTTATGTTTCCTTTTCCTCGATCACCTATTAGGTAACTGTCTTCCTTGGCTGCTTTGTAACCGAGTGCAATGTAAGGATTGGCAAAATCAACACCGCCCTTATTCTGCGCATCTATTTTTGCCTGTTCGTTTTTCTCAACGATATCAAGAGACTTGCCTGTTACTGCCTTCCAAAGTTGGCTCTGTGCATTTCCAATCTGTGTATTAAGTTCATTATCACGCTTTTTCCTTGCTTCAAGAATTTCCAATTCCTTGATCGCACGATCTGACTGAACCTTGTTCTTGGTTTCTTCCATCTTGGTTGCCAACTTTTGAGATCTTTCCTTGATTTCATTATTCTTCTCATCAATGGCAGCCTGCTTTTCTGCAAATCTTTGTCTGTCCTCGTCATTCTCAAAGAATGTGGTCTTCTTGTCAACCCAAAGACCAAACTCATCAAATGCCACTCCTAATTTTGAAAACTGTATTCCAAACAGTTCGAGTACATCTCCAAAACCCGAGAACGAATCAATAAAGTCAGTCATCCAATTTTTCATCTTCTGGAATCCTTCGGCAACTGGTTTGATTGCGTGGTTGTACATCCATGTAAATGCATCCGAAAGGGGTCCTAACGATTCTTCAATCCACTGCATGGAATCCTGCCAAAACTTGACAAATTTTTCTCTAAACCATAATCCTACTTCTTGGAAAGGTATCACGAAGTTGTTGTTGAACCATTCGGCAATGCCTTCGAAGGTTCTTCCAAAGAAATCCATGATCGGTCTGAAGGTATCGGATACCCAATCCGATACAGAATAGAATGCTTTCTTGACGTAGAGCATTCCAAGTTCCACCGCAGGAAAAATCGAATTCACCATGTTTGTAAAGAAATCAACTACCGGAACTAATACGTCCACGAGTGGGTTGAGTGCGTTTTTAACGAGTGTTGCGATTGGTTTGAATAAACTAAACACCGCTGAAAACAGTCTTGCAAAGGCAGAACCTAATTTGTGTATAGGCATGTATATTGCTCTTACTATTTCTGTCACGGTCTCGAATGCCTGCATGAATCCGTTTAGCAGTCCTGATGAAACAAGGAAGTTTTTAAATTCAATGGAAGTTTCGTTAATTCTTCTTCTTAGGGTTTCTATGGTCTTGACGTATTCGTCGCTGAGTTTGATCTGTTTTGCCTGGTCAGCCGCAGCCTTCATTCGTCTGTCCTCGTCCATACGTGAATTTACCGTCATCACATTGTACAATCCTGCGAAGTCTGAACTAAATCTACCTATGTCTCTAAACCTTGCTGCGTTTAGATTTCCTTCTGATCGTAGCATGTTGTCCAAGTTTGTTTGTTGTTGGAGAGTCAGTATTCCATCCTTCTCCGTAATCTTTGCAAACTCCTGCATCATTCTAAACGAATCACCGTGTGTTGCTGCAAACTTTCTTGAAAGGTCCGTTGTTGCACTTCCAGTTGCTATGATGTCCTTGGCTATTGGTCTCATTGCAGGTTCCAGACCATTTATGAAAGCCATCAATGCCTTGGCACTGTCTACTGACATATTGTCAATCTTTGCCTGGAACTGTGCATCAGCCAACAACTGTTTCTGTGCATCCATTTGTTGTTCTCTGGTTTCACCAGTAACCTTGGCCAGCATGTCAATTTCTTTCGCATAATTTGCCGAACGTATTGCCAATTCCTGCACAGACATGTTTTGTTGTCTGCCCATCATGCTTACTAATTCTATGTATTTGGCTGCCGTTTCGTTAACCTCGGCAGAAGTGTATCCAAGTGCAGTTAATTGGGTCATCAATCCCGATGTTCTTAATTCCTTGCTGATGCTTTCAAATCTCTTTCTTCCCGTTTCAACGCTGCCGCCCAATAGCCTGAAAGCATTTGCATTCTGTCTCACGAATCTGGTATATTCGTCTATGGTCATGCCTCCCTGTGCTGCCGCGTTTGAAAGATTTAGAATGCTGCCTCCAAAACTCGCACCAACGCTGGACGCTGCCTGGAATGCATTAACCAATTCTTCCGTTGCCTTGACCGATCTCGCATAGGTTTGTCCAAACAGAGGAATCTTGGCAGCCGCACCAGTTAGGCTCTTGTCAAGGTCTGCAAAACTTCCCAACACGGCACTTGCCTGGTTGGTCATGTCCGCAACAAACTTGGTAAATTTATAGGCCGCCGTGGCCGCTATCATTAATCCCTTGCCCAATGCAAGAGGTATTTTTGCCAATCCTCCAAATGCCTTGGTTAGAGAACCGCTTGATTTTCCGGCACCGGCAAGGCTCTTGGCCAAACTGCTCGCTGCACCGCCAGCACCACCACCCTGGTTGCCAGCACTTCCGCCCATTAATTTGACTAATTCACGTAGCGTAGCCTCAGAAGCGACATTTTTGGCTTCTACTTCTCCAATTCCGGGTATATCAATAATTACTTTTGCCATTCTTTATTTTTCCAGAAAACTGCGCATATAAATACTTACACTATATATGTTTAACATAATGTATTTATTGGAGATAAAATATGGCGGATGAACTTCCTAACGTTACGATAACAGAGGGACAAACAAAGAAACCAAATCCCCTTCAGGGCTACTATAGACAACCAAAGATCTATATCAAATTGCCATCTAAAGGTGTGTATTATGGTGATGCCCTTGATGCATCAGAAAATGGTGAATATCCAGTTTATGCCATGACAGCCAAGGACGAACTATTATTGAAAACGCCAGATGCGCTCCTTTCAGGACAGAGCACTGTTGAAGTGATCAAGAGTTGCGTACCAGCAATCAAGAATCCGTGGGTAATGCCCACTATTGATCTTGATGCTGTCTTGATGGCAATCAGGGTTGCTACCTATGGCAAGGACATGGATTTCTTTGCAAACTGTCCTAAGTGCGAAACAGAAAACAAATACACGCTACCATTGGTGGATCATCTTGGTAGGGTACAGCAGTTTCAATTCCAACCCACAGTACAGGTTGGAGCAATGACTGTTTACATCAAACCGTTTACCTACAAGCAGATGACGGATAACAATCTAAAGGCTCTTGAACAGCAGAGAGTGTTTTCGGTAATCAATGATGAAAAACTATCAGATTCCGAAAAGATGACCAAGTTCAATGAGAGTTTTGTCAAACTGACAACAATGACAGTTGACATGATTACGCAGTGCGTTGACAAAATTGAGGTGCCAGAAGGGAGCGTAAGCGACCCGGAGCAGATCAAGGAATTTTTGGAAAACACAACCAGCGAAATCTTTAACGAACTCAAGACCCATATCGAAGAAACGAGACAGGGAGTTAACATTCCTGATCAAAAGGTTCAGTGTGAAAATGAGGAATGCAAACACAACTTTAATGTTCCCGTAACACTTGATCAATCGGATTTTTTCGAGCGCAGATCCTGACGCTGCCCGTATCAGAGATCTTAGAACTGTCCGACAAGATGGATAAGGACGCAAGGGCACTCAAGAAGGATATCCTCAAGGTGTGTTGGTACATGAGAGGTATGTCCTACAGCGAAGCCATGCATCTAAGTTCAGAGGAAAGACAGTTAATCGGAGACATTGTCGAAGAGAATCTTGAGACTACCAAAAAAACCAAACTTCCATTCTTTTAAGATTATTTCCAACAGTTGAAAACGTTTAATAGAGATCTAAAGATCTCTTGCGTTTTCGCTTGCGCTCAACGCATTTTTCTTCTTCGAAACTTTTATATATGAACACAACAACTGCGAAGCAGTTTTGTTAGCATCATGTAGATAGTAGAGCCACAATTCGCCCGTTGCCGGACGAGTTAGTGTTGTTGAGCTTCATGTGAGTTAGCGTCACCAACCTGTTAAAGAAGATTACATATAATATGTACGGAGGCGGCAGACCTTCAACCCCCTACTTCAGCATTCGCAATATCCGCGGAAAGCAGTTAATCCCTAACAGTCGAAATCACTTGCTTCGTGGTTGTATCTTTTTCACAGAGCCACATCTTTCATGCCTTAAGTTAGCATTGTCCTTGCAACGCACCAGTATCTGAACGCACACTGCCCGCACGGCAGGCGTCCTCAAGATGGGTCGAGCAGCCCCGACCAAACCATGTTGCTATGTTAAGCCTTGTTTTTAATTTGTCTTTCGAGAAGTGCCTTGCGCAATTTTTCGGAACCGCCTACTCTAACATTGATTATGCCATTGTAATATTCGTCTGATTCTAATACCCTGCGATCAAATTGTTCCCTTGCCTCGATGTAACCCATCTCTGCCCTGTTTGTGCAGAAATAGAGTATTTCTCTTGTGAAGTTTTGTGGTCCAAGTGCTTCCACATCAGCGATAAGCCTATCGGATGATCCCCAATATTCTTTCCAATCTGATTCCTTGTGTCCGCGACGCTTGTTTTTCTTGCCTTTGAGTGGTGGCTTGGTAGTTTTGAATTTGGCTAATTTCTTGCCTATGTATTTCTTGTTGTTGGTAGTATTGGTAATGAGATAAACGAAGCCTTCATATTCTTCTGGAATACTGTCAATAATATTGCCTTCAAATGTCCAACTCGGGTTCGTCATCAGTCTTACTTACTTTCGACGGACGACCCACCATGCCTTTTCTGGCTTCCTTTCTTTCCTGCCTCTTATCTTGAATTTCTGTGCGCCTTAAACTTGCAAAATTACGTATCTCTGATAGCCAAAAGCGAGCCTTAATTCCGGCTTCGTCACTTCCCTTGTATTCAAATCTTTCCTGCCATTTGAAATAATTTTGGAATGCTTCAATCATTTTGTCGTGGTTGTCAGTGCTCATAACCAATTTGGTCCTGTGACAAAGTATGCCAGACTGGACCTTGTTCCTTTTGTTACGGGAGTAACTCTATGCGGAACAAAACTTGGAAAAACTATCATAGATCCGATCTTATCAAACTTATCAATTGGATAAGGACCGTTTAAGAATAATTCAAACTTTCCTCCGTCATAGTCATTCTCGCTTAGATTTAGTAATGCTGTTAATTTTATATCGTACATTTCTCCACCAACATTATCAGCATGCCATCCATATTC
>Ga0181593_10006250_pt1 | contig 10705 bp, 1 predicted proteins | sample 071ome_19_FD_133756 | JGI IMG/M metagenome (GOLD analysis project Ga0181593, IMG submission 133756) | Coastal salt marsh microbial communities from the Groves Creek Marsh, Skidaway Island, Georgia - 071413AT metaG (megahit assembly) | ecosystem: Environmental > Aquatic > Marine > Intertidal zone...
AGGCTATGTATCGTTTGATACAAGGCAGTATGGCTAATGTTATTACTATAATATTGGTGTTTTGGGCATTTTTTCTAGGAGTGCAGTTCACTATGGGAGCAGCTGCATCGAAAGGTGAAATGCTTCTTCATTTTATTAAATTTGGTGTTGTTATATATTTTGTACAAGGTGATGGCTGGCGTGATGGTTATTATAATTTCTTAATGCGAGGAGCATATGAATTGTCAGAGGATTTTTTCCAAGTGACGACAGATGGTAGTGCAAATACAGCAGTTCTGGATTTAGTAGAGCCTTTGAATGTAGAATTAGATGAAGATTCTGCAGAGGCATTAGCGAGTTGTACCTTTACTGATTTACCGCTAGGTTCTGAAGAATCTTGGGAGCGTTTACAAGAATGTAACTTTTTTCAAGGAATTGACTCTTATGGTACTGCATATCCAGATGATGAAAAACATTTGGCCGTTCTAGATAGTATCGATTGTAAGTTTTCTAAATATGTAGGTTTTGATAAAAATGGTTATTTTCCAGAGATCATAAAAGTTGCCACTGCGGTATTGTTTGATACGGCTTCTGGTTTTTTCTTCTTTGTAGCGGCGATAGCATTCTTAATAGTGTCTTTAATAGTTATGCTAAAAGTTACATTTATGCTGGTGGTAGCGGTTATAATGATTAATTTTCTTATTTATGTTTCGCCAATTATGGTGCCTTTAATGATGTTGAAGCGTACTAAGCCTATCTTTGATAAATGGTTAGGTCATCTCCTTGGTTTTAGTTTTCAGCCTTTCTTAATTCTAGTATTACTATCTATGATAATTCTTCTACTAGACGCATTTTTTATTATCTATTTAGAAGAAATTTATGGTTTGGGTGTAGAAACTAGAGAAGGGCCACTTGGTATAAGTTTGCCTAAAGTATCTGGAAACTATAATGATGCGGCAATCGTATCTAATATGCTTAAATTCTTGTTCTTGCTAGTGATTATAGTGCATATATTTAATAAGTTTGCTCAAGTTCTATCTCACTTAAGCGGTGCTTCTGCAGTATCTAGCTTTATTAAGACTCCAGATTTTGAAGGTAAGATGAAGAAAGGAGCTAAATTTGCTGGAAAACAAGCTAAGAATGCTGCTAAATATGGAGCATCCAAGGGTAGAGATGGTATTAATAAAGCAGCTGGCGCAGTAAAAAAGGCAGTTAATAATTATCAGAATAGAGAAGATGGAACTGGTGGTAACTCTGCTTCAGGTGGGGGAGGAGCGCCAGGAGGCTCTGGGGAGGGTGCATCAGGAGGTTCTGAAGGTGGAGCGCCAGGAGGATCTGGAGGTAAGCCATCAGGAAGTTCTGGAGGTGGAACACCAGGGGGAGGTGCTGCATGAAGAGATTGATGGCCAAAATACAGATTATTATAGCTTTGCTTCTAGTTAATGCTTGTGATTTTGGTTGTGTATCTAGTGAAGAATTTGGTACAGTTACTCTTAAAGCTGTGGAGTTGCATTCGAGCCCTTTTGGTTCTTTTAGACTAAGAGAGCATATTTCGGCAAAATGTAAACCTGGATGCGAGACTGGTGATGAAGATGACCCGTGTAGTAGCTACAATTATTGGACCAATATAACTGAGCCTTATAGTAGCTTTTATCAATATGAAGCAAAAGTAAAGGGCAATGTGAGTTTTTGTTCAGCAGAAGATGCTGAATTTGATGAGTATGGTAATATTGTAAGACCTTCTATACCTGGTGCAACTTTGTTTGCGAGTTTGTCTGCAAGTAGGGTGGATTTACAAAATTCTACAGAAGATAATTTTGTTGAATATGCTTATGGTGCTCCTGTGCCGAGATGGAATGATGAGTTGATTGATGATAGATCGGCAACTCAAGGAGGTTTAGCGTCGATGCCAAGCCCTAATTGTGCAGGGCAAAATGTGATTTTGAGTGAGGTTAGAAATAGTGATGGAGCATTGATTAGGAGGACTAATGCTACTTTGGGTGATTACTCTGATATTAATCAGATTAACTCAAATCTTAATAATGTTATAGAACATGTTGAAGTTCCGCTAGGATGTAGAGTAAGGCTATATTTGCAGAGGAATTTTTTAGGAGGCTACACTGAATTAGGGGCTGGAAGCCATTATACAGAAAGCTCTAGTCCTTTTACTAATAGCTGTACAGAAAATGTTATTGTATATTATGGTAGTAATTATTCAGGTTCTAGGTCTTTAAGTAAAGGAAATTACTGTTGGATTGTAGATGCTGGAATATCTAATGACGCGATTGATGGTTATTACATTCCACAAGGCTGCTTTGTTGAGGAATACAGACACTCGGATGGTTGTGGTGGATCTCATATGGGAACGTTAAAGCCTGGTATGAATCTTGCAGATGAAGGGTACTTAAATGATGATCTGAGCATTATTGAGTCTTATGATAGAAATCAGGTATCAGGTATAAAAATTATTGATTCAGGCAGTAGTTATGGTTGGAAGGATAATATTTCATCAGTAAAAATATTAAACGGGGCAGCTAGTTCTGGGTTTTCTGATACTAATAATATGGAGCCTGTAGTACATTATGAAACTGGAGATTATGATGGTGTTTTTGGCTCTAATCCAGGTTTGTTTTTTGATGGTGATAATGATTATTATGATTATGACCACCTAAAAACGATATTGATTAATGACCATACTATATTCTTAGTTGTAAAAGACCCTTCGGGCACAATATTCAGTGCAGTAGATGGATCTATTAATATAAGGGATAGGCTTTTTGTAGATGTCGATGGATTAAAATACCAAAATTCTAGCGGCACTTATGTTCTAAATGATAATGCTCTTCCTACTGAAACTTTAATTACTCTGATTAGAGATGGTTCAAATTTAAAAGTAAGGATAAATGGTCAAGAAGTGTTTGATGATTCAGTGGGATCATTATCATCTGGTCTTGATAAAGCGAATATAGGTATGTATTGGGGAGCTGGTTACTACCCATCAGATTTCTATTCAGGTTATTTGGGTAATATAACTATGTATATTGGTACAATATCTGGTCAATATCTTGAAGATGCAGAAAAGCAAATGATGCTAACTTGGGGAATAATAAATTGTGCTTTAAACAAGCATTTAGACCGTATTAGGCTACGCGTTGGAGATTATGAAGAAGATGTCGAGATTTTTGATGCATTTGGCAATTTAGCTATTCCTGATTCTTATGCTGCACATAATAATGGAAATATGTTAATCCGTTATTCTGATCCAGAAACAGATGGAGGAGGGTGTATTCCAACTGCTGATATTTATGATATCTATGCTGATAATTTAGGCAATGTAGATATCAATTTTAAGATTACTAAAGATGCTAGCTTCATTGGTAAGATTTATGATTTCTTTATTGTGCCAATAGAGAATTACATTAGAGGAGATGAAACTAACCAGGGATTACAGGAGGCATTTTTTGAAGATGTGGTATTTAGCAATGATAGTTTATTTCAGAAGCTGGTTACAACAGCATTAACATTTTACGTTATCATGACAGCGATTGGTTATTTAATGGGCTTGGTTAAATTCTCGCATTGGGAGTTTATTGGTAGAATAATCATCTATGGAATTATTATAAGCTTGATCTCTGATGGTAGCTGGGAATTTTTTAGTACTTTTGTGGTAGATTTTTTTAGAGAAGGTGCTCTGAATTTGGCTGGTAATATATCTAGTGTTGTAAGTTCTGAGACTGGAATTATTTCTAACCGTTATGATGCTAGTATAGTTAATGTATTTCATGATTTAGATACAGTGCTTGCTATGTTTATTTCAGGTGATATTAACGCTAAAATTCTGGCTCTTACTTTTCATCCGCCATTTACTGGATTCCTTATGGTGTTGATGTTTTATTATGCGTTTTATAATTATGTTGAAATCATTGCTAAGATTTTGATTCTATATGTTTCAATATTCTTAATGATGACTTTTACATTCATAGTTGCGCCGGTATTCTTGATATTTATGCTTTTCAAGCAGACCCAAAGTTATTTTAACAAATGGCTGGATCTATTAGTTGGTTATTTTTTACAATATATATTTTTAGCAGCAGTTATTGGTATTTTTAGCTGGATTATAGTTGGTATGTTTGTCAGTCTGATGGGATATTCAGTTTGCTGGAAACCAGTATTAGAATGTTGTTCTGGCTTACCATTTACCTTTACAGTTCTGGAATTTTTTAGACCTGCCACATTTGATTACCGCAGATTTAATTTAGCAGTTAAAGCAAATTATGTACCAGGTTTTTGGGATGTGGCTTTATTCTTATTCATAGTTTATTTCTTTAGACAATTCTTAATGTTTTCAATTGATCTTGCTGCTAAAATTGCTGGAGGTGTTTCTACTTCTGGAATCATTGATCTTGCTGCTAAAATTGCTGGAGGTGTTTCTACTTCTGGAATCGCTGATGCAGTAAGTGATACTTTGGGTACCAATAATATATATAAATCTACTAAGAGTCGTTTACATAGTGCTCTTGACAATGCTGGAGGAGCAATGTCTGGGGCATCTAAGGTGGTTGGAGCTCTTACTGGTGATGCATTGGGTTTTGCCGCTGGTAAAATGTTTGGTAAAGATGCTGGAAATAAAGTAAGGAATGCCATGAAGTCAGGTATTAGTAACCCTTACAGATCAGCTAGGGCTGCCTTACATCGTAATACTATTGGTGCCATGAATAGAGCTTTGGGACAAATGGACCCTGGTGAGAAAGCTTTAGTAGATAGCATTAAAGGGGCAGTGAAAGAAGGGAGATTGAATGCTGCTAGAGATGGTGTTGATAAAGAGACTGCAATTAAAGATGCGGTGCGCAAGACTCTAGAGAAGAAAGGTATGAGTAAGAAAGATATCGATAAAGTACTTAATTCTAAACAGTTAAATAGGGATGTTAAGCAATCACGCTTGAAAACAAGCGAGGCAAAAGAGTTATTAACAAATGAGTTTGATAAGAAATATAAAGAGGCAAGGGGCAAAAATATGTCAGATGCTGAGGCTAGAGAACATGCTAGAGCCCATATAGATACAGTGAAGGCAAATATAGGTAAGACGTTAAGAGAAGAGGATGCTGTGGCTAGAAATAGATCATCTTCTGCTGGAGGAAAAAATACGGCAATTGATAATCTTAAGAAAACTTGGAATTCTGGTAAAGCGGGTAAGGCTGCTGCAATAGCTGCGGCGCCTGTTATGGGTGTGGCTGGAGCGGCCAGCGCATTAGGTAACGGTGGAAGTAAGGCTATGGCTCGTCTAAGGAATGCGGCATCTTATGCTACAGGAAATAGTGCTTCACGTCGTCATAAAAATATAGCTAGAATGTCTAGGTTCTTAGATAAGGAGTTCGCTAGTAGAGATCCTAATGCTCCTAAGAAAGGCTTTATTTCTAGGAATGCATCTGCTCTTAAAGATGGAGCAGTGGGAGCAGGTAGAAGGGTTGAGCGTTTTGGTGTAGCAGTTAAGGAGCAATTTAGCTCTGCCTCTGAGGAAGCTAAAGCTGAAAGAGAGAAGTATAATTATGAATTTGGTGGTGGCGGTAAGGTAGAGATGAAAGATAGATCTTTGTCAAGCTCTGCAAAACCAACTGCGCAAGCATCTGCTGAATCAGGTCAGATTAAAGCTAGTGCTAAAAGAGAAGAAGAGGATGGAGCTTTAGATTCAGAAGGGGATGAAGTTCTACAAATAGAAGATATAGAAGTTGAGGGTGCTGGTGCTACAAGTTCTTCTGTTGCTCAATTAACAGATGGAGCTCCAGAGGCAGAAGGTAAGCCAGAGATGTTAGCAATTAAGGATGTTGAAGGGGGTGAAGAGGAAGAAGATGAATATGAAGATGATTTTGAAGATGAAGAAGAGGATGATGCTAGTGTTGCGGGTGATGATGATGAATATGAAGATGATTTTGAAGAAGAAGAGGCTGCAGAAGTTAATGATGAGACAGAATATGAAGATAAGATGGCTACAAGAATTCAGAGTGCGTTTCGTGGTATGAAAGCAAGACAAGAAACTTCCTCTATGCGTGCTGACCAAGAGAGCGCAAAAAGAGTTGCAGAAGAAAATGCGAGAAAGGCGGCGGCACAGAAAATAGCTGGTGCTTATAAAAATACTTTAGATAGACGCAAAGAACAAAACCAAGCTGCGACTACTATTCAGGCTGGTGAGCGTGGTAGACAAGGTAGAGCTAGAGCAGAGCAAATGAGAAGAGATAGAGCTGCTGAGGCAGAAAGAAAACATATCGAAAGAATAAGAGGTGCAAACAAGAATAAAGATGGTAATAAATAAGCGAAGATGAATTATAAAGCGTTTATACATATTTTAATCCTATTTCTGATTTCAGCGTGTGATGGAAGTGACTGTATTCACCCTGCTGATTTTGGAAATATGGCGGTGTATAAAGTTAAAATAAATTCTAACCCTTTTAAAGAAGATGGTAGCTTTCAAGATGTTGAGTTATCTGGTGGTGAAGGGCTAACAGCTCAATATGTTGCTACTTCAAAAAATTGTGGGGCTGCAGGTACCATTTCGGAGGAAAGTAAATTACATCATTGGGTTGATACAGGTATTGATATTGTAAGCCCTGATAGAAAGATTAATATTAGTATCGCAGGTGCAGCTAATTTCTGTATGCCGAGACGTTCTACTCATGAGAATTCAGATGGGACATTGGTTATTGATACTATTGTTACTGAATGCACCAGAGCTCAAACTAAGATTGTTGCTCATGCTTTGTCTGATGTTGAGTATCAAGCTCTTAATCTTGATGATAAACATGTTGCAAAACGTTGGCAGCCATATTTTTCTGACCCTGATGAAGATTTTGAATGTTCGATTGATGTGCCTAGTACTAAGTCTTTATTTCATTTGTCTGATAGTAGTGATTTTTTAATTTACGTACCGAGACCTCAAGGAGAAATCCTTACTAGTGAAGAATTAGAGTCACAAACAACAGAGCAATATAATACAATGGTTGAGGCTTTGGGTGGTTCTAAGGGAGCGGAGCATTTTTCAATTACACGGGAGATGGTAAGGCAAGAAATTATTCGCCTTAATAGCCACTCATTAGAAGGAGAGCACAGCAGTCTTGATTATGCTAAAACCATTGAAGCTATGCATGAAAGTTGTGGAACCAGTAATGCTAGGCAAGGGCTTTTAGATGAAGATAGTAGAGTATGGAAAGATGGAGGAGATGGTATTTTAGTTGGTTTATTTGATGAGCATAGTGATACAGCTCCTGTCAGAACTTGGATTTTAGATAGTGCAGAGATGAGTGAAGCTGAGATGGTTGAGGCTGCTAGAGCCGCAGAGACTGCCCGTCAAGCAAGCATAATTGAGCAAGCCGGAGATGATGCCAGGGCTACAGCACAACAAGCAGCTGATTTAGTAATAGAACAGGTAACCATAGATGCAAAAGTTAATATTATAAATTCATTAAGTAGTTCTAGTTCTTTACAAACAAGAGCTAATAATGTTCTTACCCATTTAACTCTGACAGAAAACTTAGCTTCCGAGAATGATATTAAAGCGTTGGCAATTGCCTCTATGGAAGAGTTATTAGAGGGTATGGCTGGTATGTCGTTTGACTCTACTTCTCATATCAGCGCGAAAGAAACAGAAAATAGGGCTTCCTTAGATGGTTTTAATAGTGATGCTAATCCGGATAATAACCTTACTAGCAGTAAGATTAACAAGGTAGCTAATGAAATTGAGGACGGGATGAAGGACTTGGCCGATGATATGGATAGTTATAGCTCGATCAGTAGTTGGTTAAATGCTATTGTTAATGAGAAGGAAAATAAAGAGACAAGAGTTCAGGCTGTTATAGATGAGATATTGGATGGAGATGGTCAAATAGGTGGTGTCGATCCTTCAGCTATTTCATTACAATTCTTGGTAGATAGTTCTCTAGATGGTTTGTTAAATGGATTATTTGGTGAGACTTTTGATATAGAGTCATATATGTCAGCAGAAAATAGTGAAAACTTGGCAGCTATAACTTGGGTTACTATGAACCCTAACCAAGAAATTGTTGATGCTATTGCTGCTGAACTAAATACTCTTGTTTCGGATATAGGTGCGCATAGAGAAACGGAGGCAGCAAATGAGGCAGCTCGTCAAGAAGCTATCGTACAAGCTGCTGAGAATGCAGCTATAGCAACAGCTACAGCAGAGGCTGATATAGCTATAGAAGCTGCAATGCAGGCGGTTAGAGATGGTTCTGCAACAGAAGGTTTTGTTAAAAATCCATCGGTTCCAGCAGGTGTAGAAGCAAATTATTTGGAATGTCCTAATGATCCAAGCAGAAAATTTTATGAAATTGATTATAATGCTTCTGGTAATGCAGCAAATGAGATTGATGAAGAAGTTTATAATTTCTGTGAGAAAGACGTTTTTATCTACAGTGGTTCAAGAGAGACTGGTTATATTAAATTTAAAATAGATGAGCCATTTAGATCAGACCCACATTGTTGTTCTGGGGTTTATAAAAATGCTAACAATACACCAGATTGTGCCTGCAGATGTACTGGTAGTAAAGGTGGAGAATGGGGAGTGTGGAGACCTGGTTCAGGATATTGTGGATCTCCAACAGAATCTGATGATGGAGAAGCTTGGTTAGATGGTTGTTGGGAAGAGAAAAATAAGTGTCATGTGGTTCCTTGTTGGGGAACAGTTTGTAGTCAGGCTTGGTCAAGCAGATGTCCAGTCGATATGGGGTTTTTTACAATTAAAGGTGTTAATTATACTGGTTGGGAGTGGAAAGGTGATGCAGAAACTTATACTAGTCTTCATGACAATTACGGAGTTTATAACTTAACTACCCGTACTACTAAAACATGTATGCTGACCTATGAAGCGGTAGAGCTTAGAATAGGTGATGATACGGCTGCTAATCGCAGAATTTTGGATGAAAAAAGCTACACTGATATACCTTGGAATACAGGAAGGCTATATATGAGAGTGGTAGATAAGAGAGTGTTGGAAGCTGAAGATAGAGAATGTTATTGGAAGGAGAATGATGATCCAAGTGATCCAGATGATGGTTTAGTTGGTTTAAGGGAGTTATATAAAGATAACGCGGGTATGTATTCAGTAAGCGTACTAGCTGTTAAGGAAGATGAGGCAATTACTCAGCTTAAGAATATTTTATATGACAAGTTTGGTACTATTTTCTCTGAGACTTTCAGAGAGGGGTATTACAATAATTTGGTAGGTTCTGGTTCTAAGTTTCAGAGATTATTGCTAGTTTGTATGGTTCTGTATGTGACTATTACAGCTGCGACCTTTTTACTTGGAATGACAAATATTACTCAAACTGACTTATTGCAGCGTATTGTTAAGATAGGTTTGATATATACAGTTTTAGCACCAGGTTCATGGGAGTATTTTAGTTATTTTATTAAGATCTTTGAGGAGGGGTCGTTAGAGTTAGCAACTTTGATGACGGGTTCATTTATTAGTCTTGACCAAGCTACGACAATAAACCCTGAAGATAGTATCTATACTATGATAGATGATTTGATCTACGTATTCTTCCAACCAGAAATTCATTTGAAAATTGCTTCAGTATTCTTTTCACCAATTTTGGTTGGTGTGATACTTTTCTTTATGGTGTATTATGCGATCTTCTTAATGCTATATGCGATTGGTAAATCGATCATTATTTATTTTGTAATCAAGATTATGTTTACCATGCTGTTCATGGTAGGGCCTATCTTCATAATGTTTGCTCTATTTGAGAGAACTAAAGGGTTGTTTGATAATTGGCTCAATATGGTAATTAGTTACTCTGTACAATTCTTATTTCTATTTATTACCATAGCGTTCTTCTCATATATGATAGTTAATGTGTTTTACCAACTATTCTTTTTCGGTGTATGTTGGAAACCAGTATGGATAATAAAGCTTGGAATATTACCTGAATTTGAATTTTTCAGTTTCTGGCGTTTCCATGGTTTTGATGCTAGATACTCAGCAGGCTACAATGTATCTAAGGGACCTGATTTTACGACTGTATTATTCTTTTTAACTTTAGCTTATGCATTTAAAGAAATGATTGAGAAAGTTACTGAGCTTGGTAATAAAATATCTGGTGGTGGAGGAATAGGTGCTGGGTCTATGGCTCAAAATATGATGAAGGATGCGTTTGGTGCTATAGGTGATGCGTTTAGTGGAATTCGTAAAGGTGTGGTGCAACCAATTGCTGGAAGAGCTTTAATGGGTACTATGGCTGCTGCAGGGGCAACGTTAGGACGTTTGAGTCCACGTAGTATCGCAAATGGTCTATCTGATAAAATGTCTGGTTTTGCAGATAAGCCGGGAGGCGCTGCAAAAGCTCGTTTACAGGCTGCTAGAGATAAAATGGCTGCTGCTAATAAAAATAGCTCTGCAGCTGGTAGTACTTTATTCCAGAAATCTTTAGATAAACTGGATAAAAAGATTGGAAAAATGCCTGACACTAATGCTGCTAAAGGGCCTAAGAGAAAAGCTGTTAATCCATTTAAAAACCCGAAACAAGCTTTCCTTAGAGCCAAAGATGCGGTTAAAGGTGCTTTAAATAAATTAGATGAGTGGGATGATAAATATGTAAATGCGACGGATTTTGAGCGTAACCTCAAAGCCAAGATAGGTGCTAATACAGTATCATTTAAGGATGGACAACCAGGTTATGATGATAGGGTTAATAGTACCTATAATGAATCTATG
>Ga0181593_10006253_pt1 | contig 10704 bp, 9 predicted proteins | sample 071ome_19_FD_133756 | JGI IMG/M metagenome (GOLD analysis project Ga0181593, IMG submission 133756) | Coastal salt marsh microbial communities from the Groves Creek Marsh, Skidaway Island, Georgia - 071413AT metaG (megahit assembly) | ecosystem: Environmental > Aquatic > Marine > Intertidal zone...
GACCCGTTTGAGTGCCGTGTAACTCTGCCACTTCTTCATGTAAACCACCTGGGGGTTACTGCCATTGGTACTGCTTCCTTCGGTGCATTTTCATTTTCTGTAAATCCTTTTAGTGCCGTAACCTGGATCAGGCGCTGGCGGCACTTGGCGAAGAGGATATTCCACCCTGCACGCCGTCTTCCTCTTTGTCTGTCATTTTCAAACCTGAGCCACCGGCCCCTTTTCCGGTACCGGCCTCCCTGTCTTCATTACGCTTGGCCCACCGGTTCTTTTTATTGGCCTCCAGGCTGAAGCCTGCTACGGCATTCTGCAAACGCTCAGTCAATGTACCCAGGTTGCTAATGAACTCCGTTGTCGCCTCAATACCGCTGGTGGTATTGGAGGTCATTTCCTGGATGAAATCCATCGACCCCTTGATCTCGGAAGCGGCCTTGGTCTGGTTACTGGAGGCCTCATTGATACTGTCGACCAGTTCCTGCAACTCCTTGGATACACGCTGAATGTCGTCCAGTGCCGTGCCGGCGCGTTGTGCCAGCCGGGTGCCCGATACCACTTCAGAAGTGGTCTGTTCCATGGATTGAACGGCTTCCTTGATGTCGTTCTGGATGACCTTCACCAGACTCTCGATCTGGCGTGTAGCGCCTGCCGAGCGTTCTGCCAGTTCGTGGACTTCATCGGCAACCACGGCAAAGCCCTTGCCGGCGTCGCCTGCCATGGCAGCCTGGATGGCGGCATTCAACGACAGGGTATTGGTGTGTTCTGCAATATCGTTAATCAGTGAGACGAAACCGCCGATTTCCTGGGAACTCTCACCCAGGCGCTTGATGCGTTTTGCCGTATCCTGGATCTGGTCGCGAATGGTGTCCATGCCGGTGATTGTATCTTTCACCACTTCGGCTCCACCCACGGCGGTTTCCACCGAGTTGTTCGCTACATCCAGTGTTTTCTGGGCGTTTTCATTGACCTGGGTAATACCGTCACCGATTTCACGAATGGAATCATGCACGGAGTTGATGGTCTCGGTTTGCTTGCGGGAAGCTTCGGACAATGACTCCACTGTCTGTTTGGAGTCTTCAGTCGATGCCGTGACTTCATGGGTCACACTGGTGATGGCGGAGACCAGGTCACGTAACTGCTCCACGGCATAGTTGATTGAATCGGCAATGGCACCGGTAAAATCCTCACCCACCGTGGCTTTCACCGTGAGGTCTCCATCGGCAAGGCTGGAGATTTCGCTAACCAGCTTCATGACCGCTTCATTGTTCTTGGAATTTTTCTCAGCAGTAACCTGCTCTGCTTCCTGGGACTGGCGAATAACCTGTTGCCCGTAGGCCATGATGGTCATCAGCATGACAAGGAGCAGGGCATAACCTGCAATGGGTGAGGCCAGTTGCGTTGCACCACCAGAAGCAATGGTGTTACCCAGCTGTGACAGGTCGCCCAGGAGAACTTCACTGCTGCTGACAATATTTGCCACGGCTTCCATCGTCGCCTCAATATCCGGCACTGCTGCAATCACTGCGTCAGCAGGAGCACGTATCCCGGAAATCATGGCCGATACGTTATCCAGGCTGTCGCGGGCATTGGCATCGTTGATGCGGTTTACACCCAGCGCGTTATCGCCATTCTGGAGCGCGTTGTGGTTATCCACAAACAGGTTAATGTCTTCCTGGAACTGGTCTACCTGTGAAGGGGTACTCTGGCCACTGACGATCTGGTTGAGATTCAATGCCATGCGATCTGCCAGCCAGGCCTGGCGCTGGGCAGCTGCCGTGGTAGTCAGTGACTGGTTGCCCGCAAGTAGCGTCTCAACCACGTCTTCATACTCGCGCTGGAGAATGGGAATGATGCTGCGCATATTGGCAGCCTGGGAATTGATCGCCGTAATGCGCTCACGATTTTGCAAAACAAGATCAACGTTATTGCTGATGTCGTTCCAGGTTGAACCAATACCGGGATAACTGGCCTGAATCACATCGCTCTTGCCGGGCAGCGAAGCTGAGAAACCGATACCGGTATTGATATAGGCGCTGGCGCCGTTATTGATCAAGGTCCAGGAAGAGGCAAAATCATTCCTGGCCCGGGACAAGGCTGCGAATGCTGCCTCATCTCCACTGGCAATGGATCCAGCATCCTTGGCCAGTTCCTGGGACAGTACCCGCATATCGGAAATTTGCTGGTTATAGACCTCGTTCTGGCTCGCCACGATATTGACAAACACCTGGTTGACGACCACCAGCACCAGGGTAATAACGATCACGGCCAGGAACAGCTTGGTTTTCGGCTGCCGTCTACGCTTGATCAATAATCTTGATTCTTCCATCTTGCTCTCCTACCTAAACAGGTAAAATCAATGGCTATGATGCCTGCGCAGTCAGTTGGATACCCGGATGTCTTCCGGTCAGTTCATCCAACAGTTTCGCGACATCAAAGCGACACCAGTTTTTATCCTCACTTTCGATACTGGCATCAATATAAAATTCCAGCATTTCAACGTCCGTGCATGCCTGCTCATCCTGCCTGAATTCATCCAGCAGGAATTTCTGCATTCCCATGACATGGTCTACTCGTATAGCGGACAGCTCATTGGCATAACGCAGAATGATCAGTGGACCATCCTCTGCCGCCGTCTCTGTTGATTCTTTTTCCTGGTGCAGAAAGCGGTTGACGTTATACACGGCAACCAGCGATCCACGATAATTCATGACGCCTTCGATCCACTCCACGCAATTTGGAATTGGCGTTACTTTTTTGTCTTTATCCTCTATCACTTCGCTGACCTGGCGGATATCGATCAGGCAACCCCTGTTACCGATGACACACTTGATGCCATGAAAGCGCTTGTGCTGGTCCACGTCTTCCGGCAAGGTTGCGCCCGCCAGCCTGATGCGTTCCTCCAACAGGAGCAGCTGCTGCAAAGGGGTATGAAATCCGCCTGCCGGTTTTTTCACGTCTGCTCCACTTTCCGGTTCAAATACATTTACCAGGTCTTCTCTGCACGCTAATCCGCTGCTTCAGCCTGGCCGGCACCATCAAGCACTGCATCCAGCGCTTTCAACAAATCCGTTTTCTTGAAACCCTTCGTCAGGTAATAACGCGCGCCCTGCTTCATGGCCCAGACTCTGTCAATTTGTTCGTCCTTGCGGCTCACCACAATAACGGGAATATGGCTGGTGGACTCATTTTTTCCCAGTTCACGCGTGGCCTGGAATCCATTGACGTCCGGCATGACCAGGTCCATCAGGATCACGTCAGGCTGCTCGATCTCGGCAACCTTCAGACACTTGTTGCCATCATTGGTCGACAACACCTGGTGACCTTCTTCCCGTAACATGGCAGCGCTTGACTCAATGTCCGCCGCCACATCATCCACTATTAACACTCGCAGAGATTTCATGAAATTCTTCGCCGTCTGCTTCAGGCTGCCGAGCCTTCGGCACTGCCGGCTCCGGCGTATTCATTGATGGCATCCAGCAATTCATCCCGTGCAAAAGGCTTGGTGAGGTAGGCATTGGCGCCCACCACGTCACCCTTGGCCTTGTCACAGAAACTGGACTTGCTGGACAACATGATGATCGGTGTGCTGCTGTACTGCTCGTTGCTGCGAATCATTGTGCAGGTCTCATAACCGTCAAGCCTGGGCATCATGACATCAATAAAAATAATATCCGGGTTCTCGCGCACAATTTTGGACAAGGCATCAAAACCGTCTTCAGCAGTAACAACATTGCATCCGGTTTTTTTCAACAGGGTTTCGGCTGTTTTCCGGATGGTCTTACTGTCATCAATAATCATGACTTTGATATTGCTAAGATCTTCAGACATTTATTTACTCCTGCTCCGGAATTATTTTCGAGTTAAAGGGCCATTTCCTGCGACAGTGATTCAGCAGCCAGCTCCAGCGGAGCTTTCTGTATATATTCGCCTTTGACCAGGTCCAGTTTCACCTTGCAGCAGGCACTGAGCAGTTCGCTGCTGTCGACGTCACCGGCAAAAACCCTGATCTTATGCTCGTGCAAGCGGTCCACGCATTCGGATAATTGCTTCATCATACTGTCGTCGCTCATGGCCTTGCGCACAAAGCTGCTATTCAACCTGACCAGTTTAACCTTCGCTTGCTGAAGGATCTCTTCCAGGTCATCAATATCCTGAACATTGGACACACATAGCCATACGCCAGTCTCGCTCAGCTTGTCCATCTGGTCTGTGCTGGCCTTCACATCAGTTTTGATATCCCGAATATCAAAATCAAAAACGATCATGCCTTCATGCATGGTGGAAATTTCTTTTTTCACACTGTCAGCGAAACGTTTTTCACTCAGTGACCTGCCATTGAGCGGCAGGACAATTCTGTACTCTTCACCCTGGTTATACAGGTCCAGGATGACTTTTACGGCTGATTGCAGGCTCCACATGTCCAGTTTGCCGGCCAGCGGACTCTGGCTCAGGGCACTGCCCACGCCATCACGGGTGATCTTGTCCTTGCCGTCATTCATGTAAACGGCCAGGTCATAGAATTCGGTTTCAATATCGGCAACCGATATCAGGGCTTCGTAAAAAATGCGCAGGTCGTTGCTTCCCAAGGCACCATTGATTTGTGCCTGGCTGAAAATCGGCTCAGGTTCGGGCTCGACATCCTGAGCTTGCGGGGTTTCAGCAGGCTCTGGTGCTGCGGCCTCTGGTTCTCCAGTCACACTGGTCGGGGACGGCGCATCTTGCGCAGCCGGCGCTTCTTCTTTAGGTGATTCAGCTGCAGGGGCAGGTTCGGGGCCGACCGCTATTTCTTCTGCATCGGTTTTCGGCTCACTTCCCATCAGGAAGGTCTTGATCAAGGCCTCTGCTGATTCCGAGGATGCATCTACGGCACTGACGTCATGAGAAAAAGTCACCAGGGGCTCCTGGTCCTTGAGGCCGATTTCCTTGTTCAGGGCCGCTTCAAACTTGCCCAGCAATTGCGCCTGGTATTCGATCTTCTTTTTGTCTTCTGCCTCATCACCCTTGATCAGGATGAGGAAGCTGTTTTCAGTGAAACGGATCATGAAATCATCGCTGTCCAGTCCGTTTTTGAGTTCACTGGAAAGGGCTTTCATCTTTCCGTTGAGGCTGCCAAAGCCCTTGCCGGCAATGTAGTGCTCGAAACCATTGCCACTGATATGCACAACCTGCCCCACCATGGCATTGGTTTCCTTGGCCTCGGCAATATAGTTGTCCAGATGGGAAAGGAACAGGGGATATCCCAGGCCTTCACCCAGGCCGCCCTCCTTCTCTGTCCTGGCGGAGTTGTCCTTGAATACGACCTGGACACAATCTTCGCCATCATAGGTGACAGGCTTGAAAGTCGCGGTAACGTCGATGATGCCTTCTTTCTCACCAACGGTTTCGACAAACAGTTCCGGCATTACCATGGGTTCGGTATCCGGATTGACACGGACCGAGTGCTGGAAATCGATAATCAGCTGCTTGACCTTGTCGCGCATTTCCGTGGAAATAATATCAATGAAGGGCATGATGATAAGGTCATCCATGTCCTCGTAGCCCAGCATCTTCAGGTAGGCATCATTGCCATAGACATGAATACCATCGGACAGGTAGGCCAGGGCTTCTTCAGTACCTGACATGAGCTGGTCACGATGCTTGGCCAGTTCAAATTTTTCCTGGTTCAGCTGGCTCAGCTGGAAGTTACGGCGGCTTCTTTCAGCTGCCCTGGCAAACACTTCAAAAGAATAATCAGGGTGGAGACTGGAAACGACAGCAGATATCCCCTGCTTGTAGGCGCCAGTCAGGAAATCGATGGTGATTTCCACGCTGCTGAGCAGCAGGTAACCGGTTTCCTGCTTGATTTGTTCAAGATACTTGAGGGTTTCCTCCACCCCCGGATCCTTAACCTGGTCATTGACCAGCAAAATATCCCAGTGGGTCTTTTTCAGGGCGGCAAACAGGGAATCCTTGTCATTGACCCGTTCGGAGGTGAATTTCATGCCCATACGCTGAAGGGACTGCAGAAAATCCACGCCTTCATTTTCAGGGGAATCCAGCAGCAAAACCGAGACGTTGGCGTCGGCAGTGTCTCCGGCATCAGGCTGGTTTGCTTGGGGTTGAGCCATGTTCATTTGAGTTGTTATTGGACCGAACCGTTATTATAGGCATGAAAAGGCAATAACAGTCATCATTTTGACCTGCCTTTGCACAGAAAACTTTAAGAATATTCAATGTGTTATTACTGATTTCAAGTTTTGGTGCGAGGACGGTAATGTCCCGGGATCCTGCCCTTTCCCGGCTACCATGCCTTTGATCTGGCCAGGCATGGCAACCTGCGTTCTACAGTTTGGTGACATCTCCTAAGTATCTGATTGGCTTGATATTCTCCGGCTTTACATGCTCTTTTATAACTCTTTCACCCATAGAAAACAGTTTCAAATTGCCATTATGTGACCCCGATAACCTTTTTTTCCTGAGATTCTGGCAACAGCAACAGGGCATGCTCGACAAATGATGTATTCAATTTCCATCATATGGTATTGTTTTCCTGGAATACCCTCTTGTTGCCACCATGCGGCAGGCAATTGACCATGGTCATGGCCAACAGGAGATGCTTCCCGGTTTATTATTTTCGTTTCCCCGTTTTGGACAGACCATGCGATTAACCAGCCACACAGACTATGCCTTACGGGTGCTGATTTTTGTCGGCGCTGCCGGAAGAAATGTCACCATCTCGGAAATTTCCACAGCCTATGCCATTTCCAAGGAGCATTTACGCAAGGTCGTGCATGCCCTGTCCCAACATGGCTACCTGAGCACGAGCCAGGGCAGGTACGGTGGTATCACGCTGGCCATGCCGCCTGACCTGATCAATATCAGGAAAGTAGTGGAACAGATGGAAAACACCAATATCGTGGAGTGTTTTAACAGAGCGACCAATACCTGTGCCATTGACGGCATGTGCCTGCTGAAAAAAGCCCTGTATGAAGCCAGGGAAAACTTCATGAGTGTTCTGGACAGGTACCAACTCAATGACCTGATCCGCAATCCCGACCTGGTCGCCTTCTGCCAGTCCTGAAAAAAATACAATAAGTGTTGTAATGGATATGTTTAATGATGTATATTTTTTACATTGTTAAGTAGTACCCCCTAACTCGCCAGGAAAGGAGACACACCATGAGCAGTTTATATGAACAAATTGGCGGCGCTGACGCTGTCAACGCAGCCGTCGATATCTTTTACCGCAAGGTGCTGACTGATCCCATCATCATGGATTTTTTCGATGACGTAGACATGGACAGGCAAATCGGCAAGCAAAAGGCCTTCCTCACCATGGCGTTTGGCGGTCCCAACAACTATACCGGCAAGGACATGCGTGAAGCACACAAGCACATGAACCTCACCGAGGAACATTTCAATGCCGTGGCAGGACACCTGCAATCTACACTGGAAGACCTGGAAGTCCCCAAGGACCTGATCGACCAGGTCATGGCCATTGCCGCCAGTACCCACGATGATGTCCTGAACCTGTAATCACCAGGTCAATGCACTAAACAAAGGCAGCCACCAGGCTGCCTTTTTTATGGCTGCCATTTCCCGGCGAAAGGCTATGAACTTGTGGCACGGCAAGCACAACGGTGAAAAAAATTCACTTGATGGGCCATGCCGGATTGAAGATTCAATGACCAGCTATTCTGCTTGTCATGATGAACGGACCTGGCGTACCGGTGTTGCGGATTCAGTCTTTGCACCCCCGGGTCAATACTGGACAATCTCATCGGGAAGTCGTTATGCTCCTTTTAAATAAAGACTTGAAGCAAATAAACAAAGGGGATCAGTAGATGCAGCTGAAACAGCAATGCCTGTTCGTCCTGTTGTCGTTGGGAATTGTGACCTGTGGTCAGGCAGCTGAAATGGATGCCGTGGGCTGGTTGGACAAGGATGATAACTGGCCTGAGAAAAAGCAACGCTTGCAGACCTTTGGTGAACAGTTTGACACAGCCATTGAGTTATATGACTTTCTCGAATCCAGTGCCAACGGCGGTGAACAGCTTGACTGGCAGGACATGGGCGAGCCAGCCTATGACTGGTCCGGCATCTACACCCGCACTGGCGGGGGCCTGTCCTTTGACCCTGACATCCGCGCCAGTGAAACCACTGCCCAGTTGACCGCAACCGGTGCCGCCGCCCGCCAGGTAAAGATAGACCGTATTAACGAAACCGGCGGCGAATACGACCCCATATCCGATTGCCGGCCACCGGGATTCCCGCGCTGGGCTACCGAACCCTTCCTGCATGAGTTCATCGTAACGCCTGACCAGACCTGGTTGATCAATGAAATGGTCAATGACATTCGTCGCGTTTATACCGACGGCAGCGAGCATACCCTGCCAGAAGATGCCTATGCCTCGGCCAACGGCGATACCATCGGGTTCTGGCACGACGGTATGCTGATCACTCACACCACCTACCTGTTGAGCGGCCAATACCAGCGCGGCACACAGCCGGACTATTCCGACCAGGTGGAAATCGTTGAGCGCTGGAAGAAGGTTGACGGCATCACCCTGGAAGCCGATTACTGGGTGTTTGACCCGGTGAATCTTGCCGAGCCCTGGTATACCCGCCAGAGCTGGACCGAACTGGCCAATGACGATAACTACCTGCGCATCCGTTACTGGGACTGCCGCGAAAACCAGAACAACGACATTCTCGAAAAATCAGACGGCACCAGCCAGTTCCTTGATTTTGATTTCATCGATGATGACGCCGCTGTCAGCACAGACAACGAAATACGTTAAGCGCTGTCAAATTTCACAAGGTGACACGAATGAAACACTTACTGAAAATTTCCTTTTATCTTTTAGCCTTTACCCTTTATCCGGCCCAGGCCCATCACTCCGGTGCCATGTTTGATTACCAGAGCACCGTGGAAGTCACCGGCGTGGTAAAGGAGTTCCAGTACACCAATCCCCATTCCTGGCTGCTTGTGGATGTCACCAACCCGGATGGTTCAGTGACAACCTGGGGTTTTGAAGCAGAAGGCCCCAGCACACTGATGCGTGCCGGCATCCGCAAGAATGATTTTCCGCCCGGCACCCCGATAACCATTCGCGGCAATCCCATGAAGGACGGCCGCAGCGCCGGTGCCTGGATCGATGCCATTGTCGATGGCAAAACTGTCAATCCGCGCAATGGCTTTGCTGTCATTCCTGCCGACGAATAGGCGACGGAAAGTGGCAGTTTTATAAATGGATTCAAGTGACACACCGTTGCACTTGAACCATTGCTGAAGGAGTTCTCACCACCTTGAAAGCGGCCAGCCCACTTCGTGGCGATGTCTTTGGTGGCCTCACAGCCGCCGTGGTCGCCCTGCCGCTTGCCCTGGCCTTCGGTGTAGCTTCCGGTGCCGGCGCTCTGGCCGGGCTTTACGGCGCCGTGATTCTTGGCTTCCTGGCGGCAATGCTGGGCGGCACCCCCTCACAGATATCCGGTCCCACCGGGCCCATGTCGGTGGTCATGGCGATCATCTTCATGCTGTTTGCCGACCAGCCGGCCATTGCATTCACCATCGTCATGCTCGGTGGCCTGTTCCAGCTTGTCTTCGGCCTGTGCAGGTTGGGCACCTATATCAACCTGGTCCCCTACCCTGTCATTTCCGGGTTCATGAGTGGTATCGGTTGCATTATTATCATTCTGCAACTACCGCCCCTGTTGGGCCAGGTCACACCGGATGGCGGCATACTGGAAACCCTGGTCGCCCTGCCGTCTCTGGTCCAGCACATCAATGTCCAGGCCCTGCTGACCGGTGTAGCAGCCCTGGCCATTATTTATCTCACACCGGCACGGATCAGGTCGGTTGTCCCACCCCCCCTGCTTGCCCTGGTAATTGGCACCCTGGCGGTAATGTTCCTGTTTCCCACTGCACCCATAATCGGTGAAATACCCAGCGGCCTGCCTACCCTGCAAATGCCGGCATTCAATCTCGCCGATTTCGCCGTGATCATCCGCTATGCCCTGGTGCTGGCCTTTCTTGGCTCCATAGATTCATTGCTGACATCACTGGTCGCCGACAGTCTCACGCGCACCAGCCATGATTCCAACCGGGAATTGTGTGGCCAGGGAATCGGCAACATGGTTGCCGGGCTGTTTGGTGCCATACCTGGCGCCGGTGCCACCATGCGCACCGTGATCAATATTCGCTCTGGCGGCACAACAAACCGCTCAGGCATGATTCATGCCCTGGTTCTGCTGCTCGTGGTACTGGGGTTCAGCCAGGCGGTCGTCCATATTCCCCATGCTGTACTGGCGGGTATCCTCATCAAGGTTGGCATCGACATCATTGACTGGCGATATCTCAAGCGTGTCACCCGGGCACCCAAGGCGGGTGTCATCATCATGCTGGTCACCCTGGTGCTGACCGTCATCATCGACCTGGTGACTGCTGTCGCCGTGGGCATGGTGATGGCTTCCCTGCTGTACGTGAAACGCATGGCCGTGGTACAGCAACAGAACATGCAACTGGTCAGACAGCCCGATGAGCTGAAAAATCTTGATACGGAGGAAACTGCCATTCTGGAAAGAGCCGAGGGCCGTATCGTACTCTTTCATGTTGAAGGGCCGATGAGTTTTGGCTCGGCCAAGGATATGGCCCGGGTACTGCGCTCCTCCAGCGGCCGCGATATCCTGGTTTTCAACCTGACGGATGTCACATTCATCGACAGCAGC